>ERZ501058.16-NODE-16-length-188409-cov-10.380666_pt1 | contig 188409 bp, 146 predicted proteins | sample MGYA00510857_ERZ501058 | MGnify/ENA primary metagenome ERZ501058 (study PRJEB25958, sample SAMN03398523) | human skin metagenome | study: EMG produced TPA metagenomics assembly of the Human Skin Microbiome Metagenome (human skin metagenome) data set.
CTTCTTCTTCTTCTTCTTCTTCTTCTTCTTCTTCTTCTTCTTCTTCTTCTTCTTCTTCGTCATCATTTTCCTCCTCGTATGATTCAGCGTCCTCGTTGTCATTGTCTATGACTTCAGAGCTAGCCGTCACTTCACTCTCTGACGGCGCTGCACTTTTACTTTCAGAATCGATGAATTCATCTGCTTCGGTCTCTGTGGCACTAGTAAGTTCCTCATCTTCTGCAACAACCAGCTTTGATTTTGGTTCCTTTTGCGAAGCTGCAGCCTTCTTCGGAGACATCGTAAGACGAGATCCTAGTTGTCTTGTGCGTCCTTGCAGTTGTTCTGCGCGCAGGCATTCCTTGCGTGTGGGGAACTGGTTTCCACGTGGCTCCACGTGTACATGGTGGCGGAGTTGCTTCCACGTCATCGTACCAGACTCTTCTCACCACTTTATAATAATCCGGGTCTCGGTGCGTACTTGCGCTACAAGGGATCTGATCTTTAATTGTTCATTTCGGTCGATGACCGCATCACAAACAATAGATTTTGATCCTACGTTCGCAATATGCACTGAGTCAGAGAGCCCAGCCTCTCTGAGTCCTAGCATAGTTTCAACTTCTCCGGCTCCACCGACTCCGTCTTGCTCGCGGAAGCGGCCAGCCGATTCAGATGTGTCGTCACTGCCACATTGCAAGGGGCGTCGCTCATCAGAAGAAGAAAAACTTGCTCGGCGCCTGGCACGACAACAGCGAAATCGCAAGTCTGCCCAAGTCTCTCGGGAAAAGAAAAAGGCATATGTTGATCAGTTGGAACATGACCTCGCAGTTCTTCGCGCCGAGAAGCAGGAGACTTCTCAGCGGGAGAAAGAGGCTATTGAGAAGTGTGCAAGGCTTGAATTGAAAGTCGAAGAGTTGAGTGGAAAGCTACGTCAGTTCGAGTCCGTCTTTGAGGTTTGGATCAAGCCGCATCTACACGCCACTAATGCTGACTCGTTGGTGGCATCTGCATGTGGTGCTGGGTCTCAGTGTATGAAGAAAGAGGGTGAAGATTGCGAGGTGAACTCGTCTATGTCCGATGTTGTGCTAGCAACTGCAGCGCCGGCCGCTGCGCTGACCATGGCTGGTCCATCGAGTCCCATCGACAGCAACTCGTCTGGACGCACTTGTCTTCCGGCAGTGGAGACAACCAACTATTCTCCTAAGAATGGTATGGCCCTGCAGCGGGTGCTATTGAATCAGAACGACTTGTATGCCATGGTGACCAGGACCACTCCGTGTCGTCGGCCTGTGCAGCAGCCAACGGCAGCAGCGTTGCTTCGGAGCACACATCAGACACAGACGCATCCATCTTGCTCGAAGAACTCTCTTTCGACAACCTGTTCCCCAGCACCATGCCGGATGTTTCCCTCGACGCTCAACATTTTGACGAGTCGATGCACCCATTCACCTCGATATCAAACACAGTTCCGATCTTCCACTCTTCGACTTCGACTCAAGATCCCGCAGGGCAGACTGAAGATGATTCTTCGAAAGTATGTGAGCGTTCCAGCGATGACAGCATAATTGGTCTGCCATCCTCAGACCTAAGTCTTCTTATCTCTCCTTTCACACCTTCATCTGATTCAAGCTGGCAATCTATGGAAGACGAGGCATCTTTTCATGCTTCTGGTGTAACTCCAACGGACAAAGCGAACGTGACCGAGCCTGTTGCACCCATACTGTCATCAGTGTGCAGCTCTAGCAATCAACAGCATCAGCTGTCTCACCTCTCACCCTGTGGATATTTGGATGTGGATCTACCTGTTGGTTCGGAGGCTTCTAATATCTCATTACATGAATTGTTCCCGTCTGTCAACGACCAATTTTTACCGTGTATGTAGAACTTTCGTCTTTGTTGTATGTAATCTTATTATGTCGAAGTTTTCATATCATGTGTAGGCAAGTGTTGTAATTTGTCAGGGTCATGAGTAACGATCATTTTGCAAAACTTCCTTCGCCATATTGCAATGTATAGGCGCTACGAACATCGCCTTGGGCCACCACGGTAGGCGACTCTTACTACAGTCATGCTCGAGCCCTGGCATTTGAATCGCTTGATCGAAACCATGGGTTAAATGTTCACGTGATTAACTACAACGATCACGTGAACAGACATTGGGCGTGGGCTAGGAGAGGCGAGTCTTCCGATGAAGCCCAAGTCTTCACCAACGAACACTCGTCGTCAAGGTGAGTATGAGAGAAGGACGTTGAGCATGGCATCGTTGTTGAGGGAGTGTGCGATACTTTCACGACTGTACGACGCATGCAAGAGAGCGTCCCTTGCTAAGTTATGAGCTTGCATGCTGACATAGAGACAGGCTCAACATGGGTATTACACGGGACTCGCGTCACAAGCGGTCAGCCACTGGTGCTCGCCACGCCTACTACCGCAAGAAGAGGGCCTTTGAGCTTGGTCGTCAGGCGGCTAACACCCGTCTTGGACCCAAGCGTATTCACGATGTGCGCGTGCGCGGCGGTAACATTAAGCCGCGTGCTATGCGCCTTGACAGCGGCAACTTTGCTTGGGGCTCAGAACACATCACGGCTAAGACCCGTATCCTGGGTGTTGTGTACAATGCCTCGAACAACGAGCTTGTTCGTACTAACACCCTTGTGAAGGGTGCCGTTATTCAGATTGATGCTACTCCATTCCGCATGGCGTATGAGAAGCACTATGGTCAGCCTGTGACGAAGCGCCGTGTGCCGGGCGCCGCCCCTATGGAAGAGGTCAAGAGGAGCAACCATGTGGAACGCAAGCTCGCGGAGCGCCGCAAGGACGGCAAGCTCGACCCACTTGTTGAGCAACAGTTCGCGGCTGGTCGCTTGTACGCTGTGATTGCAAGCCGCCCTGGTCAGTCTGGCCGTGCTGACGGTTACATTCTTGAGGGTTCGGAGCTCGAATTCTACGTTCGTCGTCTCCGTTCGGCCAAGTCGAAGCACACCTAAGCATTTTACTGGTGTTTATATCGCTTTGATTTGGGATATCCAAAAGTGGTCGTTTTACCTGTGCTCCGGATGCACACAGATTATGCGAAGCAAGACAGCGTCGAGTTTCTCATTACATGTAGGCTTTGCTTGACTTGCTGGATCCGCCGCTGTATGTACTCCGCCTTATTCGAGGCCTAGATATAATGCGTCCGTACCCGAAATGACCAATTTGATTTGCGCTACGCAAAGTTGGCTATATTTGAAGTATTCGTATGTTTGAGTTGTTTGTGCATGAATTTCTGGGAATCGATTGGTTATGTGGTGAACATAAGGGGCTATGGTTCGGTGATGCTGTTAATTGCTGACTGATAGTGCCTTGTGGCACCATTTGCGAAAAAAAATGCATTTATGGTTGATGCGAGCATTTGTCGTTGCCTGCGACGCAACGCTATGGGGTGGGGCGTCGGGATCTCACACAAATTCTAAATTTTATGCTACAGAGTTTGTCTCTTTATAGGTTAATGCTCACATTATGTTGCAATCAGTTTGAACGGCGTATTCTGAGCTAACTAGAACGTACGTCTGTCGGTCTCAAGAGCTTGAGTCGTGACACGATTCTTATGCTGATCCTTAATCTCGGTTTGGTAGTGTTCGGCCGGGCGTTCAGTTAACAACGCCCTATGGCAGCGAGACGAAGGCACGTGCTTATGTCTCGTGTGCATCTGGGGGGAGGGGCATTTTGACAAGAAACTGACCGGGCCCTCGCACAGGACGCTCGAGGACCCAGAGAGGTGGGGAACGAGACAAGCTACGATTTTGTGGTCAACGTTGATCAGGTGTTGTGTCACTTCCGTTGCAATATGCCATATGCTTTGCTTGTAAATGATGATGGACCGCCATCGAAATCTTCCCCATACGTGCTTGACTTGTATCAGCAGCTCATAGCAAAGGGATGGCGCGTCCGAGTTGTGCTCCCTAGTTCACGTACGTAACCAGATATCTCGCTAACATAAAGAAAAATCTTGGTACGCAGATTGTGCTCACTAACCGTGTCTAAAGGAGTGGCACAAACTACAGTGTGTCGTCGTCTCATCTTCGCTACTGGTAGTGAGTATGCGATGGTTTTCTGAGCTGCGCTAACGTGCCTTCCAGCTATTATCCGCTCAGAGACAATTTTCATGGTGATCACCCGGGCACCCGCGAATGTTGGAGCCATGTACGGAGGCCCGTGAACACAGAGCGCGGTGAAGTTGGTGAGTGGGTTCTTGTGGATGGAGTGCCGTCGACGTGTACAAATATTGGGTTATTTACTGGAGATGCACTGTTTGGTGCTGAGAATGCTGATCCTATTGATGTCGTCTTGTCGGGGCCCAACTTCGGTCGTAATACCGGCGCTGCCTTTTCTGTCTCTTCAGGTACATTGGGTGCTGCATTGGCTGGATCTTTGTGCAATATACGATCCATTGCGTTGAGCTTCTGCCACTTTATGAAGGATCCTCCCACCTTGGAGAAACAAAGTCTCGCTTCTACTCTTTCAACGAAAACGAAAAGCTCCGTTGTATCTTTGCCTGCACCTCCTCTTTCACCAGACGCATTCGCTGCTATGTCACATTTAGCCTGCAAATATTCCGTGGACATATGCCAACAGCTTCTAGATGCATGGGACTCTGACATTCATGTGCAGTCATATTCTATGAATGTGCCGATTGCAGAGACACTGAAACGCCCACAAGTCTATTGGACACGCATTTGGCCGAGTCGGCACGTTCAGTTATATCCACAACCATCCGACCCAGATGTTTTGCCGCGTGTTGAGCCTCTAGGCGTAGAACCAAAACTCAAGGACGACGACGATGATCCGGCCTGTGCGTTCTTGGAATTCCGCCCGAATCTGGCCTTAGCAATGTGCCCACCAGAGCCAGAACCCGGTACTGACGTGTGGGCCATTTCGAATGGCAACATTTCAATCTCGCGTCTCGTCGCTTCCTTTGGACAAGTAGAACCAGGGCCTCGTCCACCTCCAACTGTGGGCTAGCAAACAAACGCCTTGTGTATTACTAATGCTCACGACGATCTTTCTACCCTGTCCTGTCCGTCTTTTCGCTTTAGCTCGTGAGCTCAGCATGACATATCGCTGCTTGTTCTACTCGGACAGGACATTGCAACTATTCTCTGATACCACACATCCCTGCCGAACATACGCAACCGACAATTTCTGTGTATAAGCCTGTCTAGTCTATTTGCTTATCTAGCCTCTGCACGCAAGTAGCTATCGAACCACGAGCTTGCGCTTTCGTTTCGCATGCTCCTGGAGCTTGTCACGCACAGCGGCTTCGTCGAGTTCGTGCAGTTGAATCTCGGGACGCTCAAACAGCTCAGTGGTACGACGCATCGTGAACTGCTGTTGCAAGAAACGCAAAGCAGCGAGATTGAAGCCCACGAGCGCCTTTTGCTTCACAAGCACATCTTTTACATGTGTGCGGAGGCGGAGCAATGTGGTGCGCATCACTCTGTTCGACACAATCTGTGTATGGTGTGTGCGCATCAAGAAAAACAGAATGCGAGCGCCCAGTGACACATTCCACTCACGCGTTACCCATACGTCAATGTAGCGGAACAAGCTCACGACTCGGTCAAATGGCAAGACAAGCAATGCATCTTCGAGATGCGTCGGCGGAATCTTTTCTACCACACGCAACACATATTTATGAGTGTCGGGTGTGTCCATGTCGTGGAAAACGGCTTGAATTAAGGGATGCAGAGGCACAGAGTCGGCGCTGGCGCCCTGACGCTCGGCCTGAGCACGCTGTGCAAGGTCTGCGTCGGCTGTCTCGAGCGCCTCAAGCAGTCGTTCGCCCGCCATGAGAGATTCAGTCGTTGTTTTCGAGACACCTGTAGCCTCTGCTTCGGCAGCGGGTCCCGTCGCGGGCTCATCCTGTGAGGGCGCAGCACTTTCATACATCTGTTCGAGCTCCTTCTCACGCTCTTCTTCGAGAAAGAGCGGCTCGTCTGTCTTTTCCCACACGCGAATGCTGCGGTCGGCACCGGCCGTAACGACAAGTCGGCCACGGTGTCCCGTGGCAAGAGCCCACACTTCGCCATGATGGCCTTCCATCACCTGGATGCCGACGAATCGATCACCATCCCAGTACTTGACTTTGGCATCCTTGCCAACTGTCCAGAAACGGTGCGACGCACCTTCTCTACCCCCCATCAGGCCGCCGCCTTGCATGCCGTGCTCGAAAGCGACATTCATGATAGAGTCATCGTGTGCAAAGAGACTTCGATGGCAATCACCGAAGTCGAGACCCCAAATCTTGGCATTTTTATCGGCACTGCACGTAACACAGAGCTTCGAGTCGTCTGAAATGTCGAGTGATAGGACAGGCAGCTTGTGCCCGTACAGGGATAGGAAAAATTTGAGTGTATCAGCGTAAAAAATCTTAACGGTATTGTCGAGCAAAGACACAGCAAGGAGACGCCCGTCCGGCGAATACTTGACACTCAGCACATCGTCTGTAAGCTGCAACGTTCGTACATGCACGAGGGAAAGCTGTGGAGGCGTATGTTCGTCACTGGCGACCATTTCAAACTCCCAGAACTTGACCTGTTTGTCGGCGCTACCAGTGACAGCACTGAGGCCTTGCGGATGGACCACACAACTCCAAATGGGGCCTGTATGAGCCTCCAGCGACTCGATGGCTACGCCGGCAGGCACATCAAACGTGTGCAAGGAACCGTCCTTGCAGCCAACCACTACGTAGCGGTCGCCAGGTAGCCATGTGACACACAATGCGAAAGCCGAAACAGCAAGTGTCCGGATACATCGATACGTTCGTACATTCCAGATCTTGAGCTGGCCACTACCACATACGGACGCCAGCAGTGTATCGTCACTAGAGAGAGCGACTGCACGAATATCGCTTCGATGGCCAGGCAGTTCCAATGCATGTGAAACGCTCGGTTCGATCTCACCGCTCTGCTTCTCAGCTCGAGTGCGCGGAGGAGGAGGGATCGAGTGGATTTCTGCTGAGTTGGTCGTGAGGGAACAGAGTAATGGTACAGATGCATCGGAAGAAGTCGTGGACTCATGCTGAGACGGGGTATGATGTAAATGATTGGAAGATGCATGTCCACTGGGAAAGGCAAAGCTGCGTATGCGTCCGATCGTAGGCCGGACAATAACGTATGCATCCAGGCGCGTGAGCCAAGTCATGGGTATAGTATCCACTGCAGCACCTTCGTCGCCCTTTTCACGAGCGCGTTTGATTCGACGTTGCTGCTTCTTGTGTGCTTCTTCTGGTGTGCGAATGCGGTAGACATGCACAGCACGGTCGCCGCTAGCAGCGGCCAGGTATGAGCCATACACAGCAAGCTGTGATATGCGATGGCTTGAAGGTACATCGAGTGTGCCATGCGCATTGAAGAAATGTGCTGAGCCACTGCCTTGCTCAGCAGCTTGAAGTCCTCGTTGCAAAACACTGTGAGGCATGGACCATAGCCGCACATGGCCATTTGAGCCGCCAGTAGCAACAAGTGTGTCTTGAGCATGATCCTGAGCATACACGGCCAAGCTCCAAAGCTGCTCGTCGCCAGACACGACTGTTTCAACGCAATGCTGAAGCTGCAGGTCCCAGAGCTTGAGAAGGCCATCTTTGGCAGTAGACGCCAGGTAAAAGACGGGCGAGGTTGACGAGGTTGACGCCGATGCCTCGCCTGCAACTTGGAGAGCGGCATCATCGGTGGAAGGACGTGCGATAAATGCAACGCCTGTTATGGCGTCGTGATGACTTCTCAGGCGGTACAAACCAGACTCAGCGACTGTATCCCACACAATCACACTAGTGTCTTGACTTCCACTGGCAAGCATCATGCCCATGCCGTCGAAAGCAAGTGTCGTGATTGCTCGCTGGTGTCCATGGAACGTAAGTAGCACGGACGATGTCTGCGAATCCCAAAGTCGGATAGATCCGTCTGCGTACCCAACAGCGAAACGAGTAGCCTGTGGGTAAGGTGCACGAGCAATGGCTGTCACTGCGAGGCGAAGACCTGTCTGGTGCCACATGGCGCGCTTCCATGTTACGTGAATCGATTCGTTACTGCACCATACGTACCTGCTCACCACGCTTCACGTCCCACACGAGCACGTCTTCAAGTGCCGGCAGATATGCAGTTTTCCCATCTGCATCTAAGATTGCATTCGCTGCATTGGATCCAATGAGACCAAACGCGGCGGTTGCTTCGTGACGTTCATACGACCGCACCATTCTTTGCGACGAACGTCGACGTGCAACCTTTCTGTAAGCGATGCACAAGGCGGCAGCCAAACAAACTAAAAATCAAAAAAAAACCGAACACTTGTGGGCCAAGCCTCGAGCAAAAATGTCCACCACCGCCACCACCCACACGGACAATTTTTCCCACTGTTATGGGAAATAAGCGAGTGGATGGTGCGCTTGGCAACTGTGTGTGTGCGCCAAAATGCGGCGGCCCAGGAGTGAGGGAGAGCCATGACTTCGTAGCCCCGACTGATGTCTCTCCACAATGTTACATCATCACGACTAATGTAGGCATAACCACGGAGTCGCCTAACACGCCCGAGGGCTTCGCAATCCGAGAGGGGAAAGGAGGATTGTCCTAATAGTCGATCGCGTGGTCTTTAACTTCACAGCGTGTGCTGACGATCTAGCAATGACCCAAACGGAACAAGGTGACGCGCTCCCCGCTGAACATCGCGGAGGATGGATGCACTTTCTCAAGACCATCGCCAGTATGTCTGGTGACCTGAGCAAAATGACCGCACCGTCGTTCATTCTTTCGCCCGTGTCGCTGACTGAGTACCCTTCCTAGTACGTACAAGAGAGTTTATCTTTTCGGCCCGAGCATGAGCAAGGGAGCTGACATATCACAGCTGGGGCGAGCACCCAGAGACATTTATGGCTGTGCAAAAAGGCGCGACACCTGAAGAGCGAATGGTGGCTGTATTGCGATGGTTCATCGGCACGCTCAAGGGTCAGTATACGTCGCGAAACACGAGTATGGGATCTGAAAAAAAACCACTGAATCCTGTTTTGGGTGAAGTTTTCTACGGAAACTGGCCAGACACGGATAATCAGGGTGAGACGACGCTCGTGTCGGAGCAAGTGTCTCACCACCCACCGATTACGGCGTACTATCTGGAGAATGCCAAGGCTGGTGTTTCGGTCGAAGGCCACAGTGGACAAAAGACCTCGTTCAATGGACGCTCGATCTCTGTCGTTCAGGTTGGTCATGCGAAAATGTTCCTGGATCGACCGGAAGGCCGTGAGACGTATGTGATCACGCTGCCAACGTTGTCGATTGATGGCCTCTGGTTCGGCTCGCCATACATTGAGCTGACGGACTCATCTTATATCTATTCTTCGACGGGCATGCATGCAAAGATCCACTACTCAGGTCGTGGCTACTTCTCAGGCAAGGCGCATTCGTTCCAAGCGACGGTGTCGGAGCCGTCGTCGTCGAAGCCGATCTTGCAAGCACAGGGCATTTGGTCCGGCAAGAGTACAGTCACGGAGGGTACTGTGCTTCCGGTCGGCTCTGTGTTTTGGGACGCAGATGCTCAGAAGCGTGACGAAGTGCATGTCAAGCCCCTCGACCAAATGGGTGAGTATGAGAGTCGTCGTCTATGGCAACATGTATCTCACGGCATTCGGACGGGTAACTACGACCTCGCTTCCAAAGACAAATCACGTATCGAAAATGAGCAGCGTGCTTTGCGGAAAAAGCGCGAGATGGATGGAACGCAGCATCAGCTGAAGCACTTTGTGTTGATCGAAGATGACCCTGTGTATTCCAGCCTGGTCGTCCCAACGAAGCACGTGCCTTCTCATCAGAAGAGCTACCGTTTTGAGCACGCGTAGTAGGTAGGTGCGGTGGCGCACGATTCGAGTGATGATGTTGTGTCAAACTATATGAGTGATGAGCTGTGTGATGCAGATCCTTGGTCGGAATAAGTTCAGTATCAGGTACGAAACAAATCAGACAAAGATCTATGTACTCGCTTTCTTATGGTCTGGATATTTTGGTTAGTCATTCATTCGTCTGAATGGAACAGCGTGTGTGTGTGTGTGTGTGGCGAGCAGATAGAGGAGGGGGAGGGGGAGGCTCATTCGGTACTGGCATTCACACCAACCAACCGTGCTTTCGTGGAAGGCGGCGAGTAGGTTCTCCACATTTATCTATCCACTCATCCTTCGACTCAATTCTCTCTGCACGAGGTGTTGAGGCTGTCCGATCGCACTCGTGTTGTAACTTTTTTTTTCTTGCCACAGTTCAGTGGCGGCATGCATTGCCGACACGCGGCGTACGATGCATGGGGTTGATGATGCCGACGCATGGCCTCCTTGGGTGCGCGAGAGTGGCGTACGTACATGCCTGGCACTTACATCCAGTTGCTTGACAAGACACTATCAACCGAAGAACAAGAATGTGCGATCCATGCCGTAGCACGACAGTGTGCTAGGTGGTACATGGAACCTGTTGCTACGGCACACAGTCACGAGGCCTTGTTCCGTGCACTTGCGTCTCAGCCGCGATATGCAGATGTGCTTGCAACCTTGTATGAGTGGGTGTCGGCATCTCCACGAGCTCTTGAGCACAGCCTGGAGCCACGTTCGATAGATGCGCACTCCTTGGCGTATCCGACGCTGGATTTGTACTTGTTGCCGCGCGCTATTGCCGCGTTGTCTTCGCTTTGTGCACATGCCCAGGAGGAAGATGCATTGGATGCCGCAGATCTTGATGTGGTTCAGGAAGCTATGGGCGCCACGATGCGCCTCGTCGGCACGATTTTACATTTATGTCTTGCATCTTCGCACCAACAAACACATGCAAGGTTCATTTTGTATGATGCACTTCGCTGCGGTGCGCGTGGCCTTGTGGCGCGTGCGTGTGTATCGAGAGACTCTGTTGCAAAAATCGTGTCGGTGGATGCAAGCAACGGTCTTTATGACGCGAGTGGCCTATTCCGCATGACTCTGTGTGGGAATGATCCAGTGCCAGAACCATTTGCTCTACGTCCGAGTGGACGGACTGGCACTTCGAGCACCGTCGGCGGCAGTGCGGATGTGATGCATCTTGCCTCGGGGACGGCCGCCGACGCATGGACAGAATCAGATGCAGCTGTGTTTTCAGTTACTATGCATGAGCACCTGGCGACCCGGACTTGTGAGTGCCTGGTGCTTTTGTGTACACGAATAGCGTCGGAACTTGGTGCCGTGTTTCCATTCTTGATGCGTGATCTTGCTGAGCTAGGCACACATGTGATACTTGCGATGCAAGCGCGCTCATCACGCTGGACGCACATGCATTACGACGCTATTCTAGCATCTCTTCCACTCCTATCATCTACCACGAGTTTCTATCCCATGGCGCGCATGTGTTTTGCGTCTTTTGCGCATGCATCCGACATGGATGAGCGCGTATGTGCAAAGCTAACAGAAGCTTTCCGTCTCATCTACCAGCAATTGAGCCGACTGCGTTGCGAATATGGAGGCTGCACGCTGCCGCCAGAGACAGACAGTCTCATGGGTGATCCGCGCTCCTTGCTGTCAACGCTGCTTGCTCGCGCGTCTGTTCTTCCACGTGGCTCTCTTCGTGAATGCTGCGTCGCCTACCTATGTACAGTTTTTGCGCTTCTCGATGAGGATGTCTTGACGGACGAGCAATGGCAGTGCGTAGACGATATGGATGAGGACGCATGGCGAGAGGAATGCGAACGACTGCATTCCACCGATGCCCGCAGCGCGAGTCCCTCTCTCCACACATCGCTGCCAGATCAGCGCGCTACGTCCGTGTCGATGTCGCCGCCCCCGACGAAGCGTGCTCGGATGGAAACGCATCAGCATGTCGATGCCCGCACAGCTGCATCGTGTGCGACGTATCCGTGTGCCATATGTGATGCAGTTCATTTCGATCCCGCGGCGCTGACAACTGCCGCAAGGGATCTCGCGCACTCATCAGCCCCGCTCGAGCTCGACGAGTTGCGCCACGCGCGTCTGTCCAATCCAACGCAGGCGTTGCATGTGTTGGATGTCCTTCTGCGCTTCTTCGTACATGCGACAGATGATGCAATACTGTCGTGTGACACGACATGGGTAGTCAAAACACTCCAGTGTACGACAACGCACATTCACCGCGGCGTGCGCATTCGGACAGGACGGGTCCTCTATGTGTATGTGCTGAGGAGTGCCTGTTTTGGGCGGGCACAGCGCTCAGCCGAACAAGTAGCTGGGCTCGTGTCGATCGCGACGCATGAAGCAACGGCTACAACGGACCACAAGGTGCAAGAGACAAGTATCTTGGCACTTGCGCACCTGGGCTGCATCCATGACGAAACATGCTTCGCGCTCGTAATTCAAGCGCTCATTCGTGCTTTGTACACGCCCCACATTTACATCCGGGCGCTCGTGGTCACTGAGACGATTCAGCTTGCTGTGCACCGCCGCTGCACGACATTCCAGCTGCTCGCTCAGCAGCTGGACACCGTATGCGGTGTCGTTGCAGCGCAGTCAACGCGCAGCATGATGCCTGCTCTCGCCGAGATTGCGCGTCTCGTGGGCATGCATGTGCCGACATTTCTACAGACGACGCTCGCATTTACGCTGCCGCTTTTGCTGGAACGCATGGCGGCCGGTCACAACTCGGCTCTTGGCGATGCAGAAGCCTTGGCGGCGGCTGTCGGTCGCTCTGTGCCGGCGATGTGCCTCGCGCATGTATCTGACGTATTCAAGCACGCGTTTCTGAAGCCGCCTGCCCTGCGTGATGCGAGTCTGCATGCCTTCCTCTCGCTCCTCGGCTCACGGCGGGTGACAGTTGCCAATCTGCTGCGCAGTCGACTGCATGACGTGCTGGGATGGCTCGTCGTACATCTCGGCGCGGAAGCACATGCGAACCAGGCATACGAAGCGCTCGAATTTGTTCGTGCGACTGTTGCATCCGGCGGCAAGTGGCGTGGGATGGACTTGACGATGTTCCTGCAAGAAGAAGTGCTGGCAATTCTCACGTGGATTAACGATGAACTCGGCGGTTTGCATGGTAAGCTCCGTACAGAGCGACGTGTAATGGCCGTGCGTAGCATTGGTGCGCTTGTGCAGAGGATAGGCGCAGTTGCCGCGCGCGTAGCGCCACAGGTGCTCGCGAGTCTTACCAGCACACTGCATGATCCGTCCTTATCGGAACCGACCCTCGAGAGTTGGCTCAATGTCGTTCAGGCGCTACGCGGGGCGGATCTCGGCGTGCTGGTCGGCCCCACGGCGGCGGCCTTGTTGTCCGTCTGGTCACGTCTTGATGTAGGTGAGCGCCGTATAGCGGCCGAGGTTCTGAGGTTCGCCATTCTCGAGCGCACGACTGACGTTGTCTATCTGAACGATGTGCCGAGTCTTGATGCCATTGCCGACGATGTCCCCGACGTTGCACAGCGCGTTCGTGCGACGCGTCAGACATGGAACGACGAGGCACAGCTTGCACACATTCTTGAGCGTGTTTCGAATGACAGTGCGGCGATCTGTGTACAGTCATTGCATGAGTTGCGTGTGTTTTTACGTGAGCGGCGTGCTTGCATTGAGGCATGGACGACGGGCAATGTGTTTCACTCACTTGTTGGGCGCTGTGTTCGGGTCCTCATGGCTGTGGCCGCCCGCAGCGAGCTGAGCGATGCGGTGCCCGTGCTGTGCTTGGAGTGCCTCGGCTTGTTGGGCGCCGTTGACCCCGATCGACTCGACATGCCGCCCGATGAGCCGATCTTGGTCCTGCTGTCGGACTTTGACAATGCCGACGAGACAATCGCATTTGCGCAGCGCACCCTCGTGGATGTCGTGGCTCCTGCTTTCCGTGCCACGCATGATACGAAGCACCAGGCAGCACTGGCGTATGCGATTCAGGAATTGCTCAAGTTCTGCCAGTTCACACCTGCCCTCCTTGACGCATCTGCCCCCAGTCGAGTGCCGGAGAAGGTGTGTCGGCGCTGGGCAAGTTTGCCAGAGACTCTGCTTCCGACGCTTCTGCCGCTCCTGAACTCGCGGTATGTCGTCCAGCTCGCTGAGCCGCGCGCTCGCGATACGCCGCTGTATGCACATTCGACATCGTATCGAGACTGGATCCAAGCATGGACTCTGGCGCTTATCCGGTCCGCCCGCCCGGGCGATGCCGCGACCCTGTTCGGCATGTTTAGCTCGGTCGTGCGTGATCACGACGTTGGTATCGCACAATACCTGCTGCCGCATCTTGTATTGCACGTGCTCATCTCCGGCACACACGAGCAGCGACACGCGATTCTGATGGAGCTTGTGGCTGTGCTGGCCGACCAGGCGCAGCCGGCCTTGGGATACGACACTGAGCGGCGCCGACTCACGGCGCAGACGCTCTTCACAGTGCTCGACCATGTGGGCCAATGGATGCGTCGCATGCGGCTTGTTCCGCCGCGCGCTGCGAAGCGCAGTCGCTGGCGAGATGCTTTGACTGGCGTCCAGGCTGTGATGGACGAGCTGTCGCCCGACTTGCTCGCTCAAGCATCTCTGCAGTGCGACGCTTATGCACGTGCGCTCCTGCACTTTGAGTATCGCATCCGTGCAATGCGACATGCGCAGCAGCCGGAGATGCTGCAGCCGTACTACGAGACGATGCACGAGATCTATGCGAGTCTTGATGATCCCGACGGCATGGAAGGCATCTCGACGAAAGTGCTCTCACCATCACTCGAGCATCAGATCCGCGAGCATGAAAGCACAGGCCGCTGGACAGACGCCCAGAGTTGCTGGGAAGTTGAGTTGCAGCAAAGGCCCGACGATATGCGGCTGCACATCGGCCTCCTGCGCTGCCTGCGAAATCTCGGCCATTATGATACGCTTCGGACACATATTCGAGGTGTGCTTGCGGTGCACCCCACGTGGCAGCCACAGCTCGCTCCCTTTCAAATTGAGGGTGCATGCATTTTGGCTGATTGGGATGCTGTGCGTGAATTGGTACGTCAGTCGCACACAGTGCCTGAGCTTGGCATGGCGCGCGCGCTTATTGCCATGCGCGATCATGACGAGGACGCCTTCCGAACGGCCGTGTCCGACGCGCGGTGCCAGCTGGGGCGTCGGATCCTAGGTCCCGCCCGTGTATCGTACTCGCATGCGTACGATGCTGTGATGCGTCTGCACATGCTATGCGAGCTGGAGCTCATTTTCCATGGTCGTGATGATGCACACTTGGGGACGAGCTTGGACGCCCGATTCGCCGCGACACTGCCGTCCTTCCGCACTCGCGAGCCCGTGCTTAGTCTGCGCCGTTCTGCGTTCCATGCGTGCCGGGCGCCAGCGTCCGACCTCGGCTCGTGTTGGATCCTTAGTGCCAAAACCGCACGCAAGGCGGGTCACACGCAGTCCGCATACAGTGCGATTCTGCAGGCGATGCAGAGTGGCGCGCCGTATGCGTTCGTCCAGAAGGCCAAACTATTGGCACATGGCGATCAAGTACAGGCAGCTCTGCAGACCCTGAACAATGCACTGCAATGCATGGACGATGGCAACGCGAATGATCATCGTGCCCAACCTGACCATGACCGCCGTGCTCTTGCACAAGCCCATTTGCTGCGTGCTCGTCTGGTGGAAGAGACGGCACGATTCCAGCAAAATGATATTATCCAGCACTACAAGACTTGCACGAGTCTCGATCCTGACTCGGAAAAAATCTGGTACTACTTGGGCCACTTTTACGATGCGCCAGGCGGTGGCGCCGTTGGAAACCAGATGCTTCTGCAGCTAAGTGTGTGTCGCTTCTACATGAAGTCTGCACAGCACGGCACCAAGTTTCTATACCGCACCCTGCCTCGCATGCTGACAATCTGGCTCGACGCGGGGAACGAGTTGATTGAGTCGGCGAGTGGCGCCAGCACCAAGGCGAACGCTTCTTTCGCGAGCAGCGGGTCGCGTTCCGACGAAGATGCTCGCCAAGCCCAGCAACAGTTCGACAAGATCAACGAAATGATGCTCAAGTCTGTGCGGCACCTAGCTCGATATCAATGGTTCGCTGTCTTGCCGCAGCTCGTCGCGCGCATTGTTCACAAGAATGAGGCTGTGTGGCAGGTCCTGCTTGAGATCATCGTGGCAGTGGTGGTGGCGTATCCACAACAGGGCGTGTGGGCGATCCTTGCCGGCTCACATTCGAAGGACAAACGGCGCAAGCAGCGGTACGAATGCATCGTAGAACGGATCTCGTCCGTCGCTGAGCGTGCGTACCGCGATGTGGTCCCCGTGATTGAGGCAGCCGAGCGTGTGTCGACTGAATTGCTACACTTGTGTGATTTTCACGTGCATCGCGAGACGTCGCTGAGCATGCAGCAGCACTTCCCCGCTCTCGTGGCAGCCATGGACATGACGCCCCTGATCCTCCCGGTGCAGTCATCAGTGAATGTGATTCTCCCGCCAAACAACCAAGTAAGCCAGACACACCGGCCGTTCCCAAGTCAAGTTCCCATGATCATCGGCTTCGACGACACGATTGAGATTATGCACTCGCTGCAAAAGCCACGCAAGATCATTATCCATGCGTCCGATGGCCACAGATACCCGTTCCTATGCAAGCCCCGTGACGACCTGCGGAAAGATGCCCGTCTCATGGAATTCGATTCGATGATCAACAAGTTACTGCAAAGCAATTCAGAATCCCGTCGTCGTCGCTTGTACATCCGCACCTATGCGGTTATTATTCTAAACGAGGAGTGTGGACTCATAGAGTGGGTGCCCAATACTGTCGCATTCCGACAAATCCTCACGAAACACTACGCTTCCATGGACATTCCAATGTACACACCTGATCTTAAAAAAATCCTTGATGAGGCACGCTTATCACCCAAGCACGGCGCAGCGATTTTCGAACAGCAAATCCTGCCCCGCTATCCTCCCGTGTTCCATGCATGGTTTCTCGAGACATTTCCCGAGCCGAGCGCTTGGTTCAAGGCTCGGTCCGCGTATGCACGCACAGCCGCTGTCATGTCGATTGTCGGCTTTGTCCTCGGTCTAGGCGATCGACACGGTGATAATATCCTCTTTGATGCTGGTTCTGGTGATACTGTGCATGTGGACCTGAACTGCTTGTTCGAAAAAGGCATGACGTTTGAGATTCCTGAGCGTGTGCCCTTCCGACTCACGCACAACATGGTCGATGCTTTGGGCGTCGCAGGTGTGGAAGGCGCTTTTCGCAAAACCGCTGATATCACTATGAGCATTCTGCGCGACAACAAAGACTCCCTTATGAGTGTGCTGCAGGCTATGGTCCACGATCCATTGGGTGAGTGGGTCGCGACAGAACGTCGTGCGCGCCACAAGCACGGTGATAAACAAGGCTCTGGTGCCGGTGCAAGTGCCGGTGCAAGGCGTGCGCTAAAATCGGTGTCTGACAAGCTCGATGGCCGTCTTCGGCGTCCAGGTCTCTCCGACGAGGTTCGCCACACGACGAAGAATCTAGTGCATATGCTTATTTGCGATGCTACAAGTGCTCAGAATCTGAGTCAAATGTACGTAGGTTGGGCACCTTATTTGTGAGGGTGTAGCCAGAACAAATCTCCATTGCCTATTATGATGAGGCGTTGGTCTCATGCTAAGCAAACGTCATGTTTCAGCCTCGCTGCCATACACTCAAACTCAAAGCGCTCCCTTATATTTTTACTCTTTTCCACACATACCACTGTTCATTGGCCCTACCACTCGTTTCATTGAAAGATTGGTCCACCACAACAACATGCTTGATGATATTGGTTTTCTTTTTTTTTTTTGCTTCGTTTCGTTGTTGTACGCCTCACACCTCCCACGCTTTCGCAACGCCATCATCACGTGGCAGCCCACGCCGATCCACCTCTTTCACTTGCGAGTCAACAGCTTCGCCAGCCTTTTGAGCCGCACGTCGTTTCTCGTCCGCTACCTCGGCCAAGTGGCGGTGGTGCTCAACCTCAGCGAGAATCGCACGTGCATTTTGATGATGTTCTAATTCTTCAGCAACGAGGATGCCCAGTTGTTCAGCATCCTTTTCACTCCGACAAAGCTGCGTGTGTGAATGTTTGCACATGCGTGTGCCGTCCAGCGACACGATAACGGCTGCCATTGTCAAAAAGGAGCCTTGCGGTGGTGGCTCATGGGCAATGCGAATGTCAGGCCTTGAGATGCCTGCACTGGCCATCTCTGAGGGAGTCTCGATCCGCTCATTCAAGAGCCCCTCAATGTCGGCATGGTCTTCAAAGCGTGTGGACACGCCCAGTGGAATGGAGCAACCGCCCTCCATCCGATGCATAAGCGCGCGCTCAGCAACACAGCGCCATGTCGCTCGCCAGTTCGATATGCTGCGGATCATGCGTCGAATCCGTTCATCACGCTCCGCCGACTCACCACGCGGCGTACGCACTTCAATAGCAAGCGATCCCTGGCCAACGGCATGCAGCATCACCGGCTCCGACACGTATGCTGTAATGCGGTGCTCGAGGTCCATGCGCTTCAAGCCTGCAGCCGCAAGCACAAGCGCTGTGTATGGTCCGTCTGCTGCATCTAGCTTGGCAAGACGTGTATTAATATTTCCTCGCACATCGCTGAACATAAGGTGTGGGTATGCGCGACGCAAGAGCGAGACGCGCCGCACAGACGATGTTCCGATCACCGATCCTTGTGGCATTTCCTGCAGGCTTTTGTATGGTAGATTCTCTTTTACGACCAGGGCATCTCGGGGGTCTTCACGCTCCAAGATTGCAGCAAGCTCTACGCCGTCAGGCATGGTCGTAGGCACATCCTTCAGGCTATGCACAATGGCATCAACGCCACCTGCCATCAGAGCAACCTCCAGTTCTTTCGTCCAGATTGCCCTACCTTCACCGCCAATCACATAGAGGGGTGACTTCAAGTTCTGATCACCTAGTGTCGCCATCGTGCGCACGGGAAAATCAACTGGGCGGACATCCTTTTGATCAGGTGAGAAGGTACGCAAAAATGCGCGAATGTTCGCGACCTCTGTCGATGGCCATTGGTCAGCACCTGGAGCGAATACAGGCGATGCACGGCCGTACCGCGTATCCAGGAGCATCTGCACCTGTGTCGCTTGCCGCACGGCCAGCTCGCTTTTACGGCTTGACAGCACGAGTGTATAGTAAGAGTCCTGCACATTTGTCATGTTCGGTGGCAGTACGACTGGGCGGCTAGGATCAGCCTCTGGCGCCTGCGTGTCATCCGATTGTCTTAAAAAAATACAGTGCTCCCCAGATGGCGGTTTCAGCTTCGAAGGAATCGCATTGGGCACTTCTGGATGCCCTGGTGGCAGCGGTGTGTTTTTTGCATGCGGTACGGGGCATCGCCGGTCGGCATGCTCGTCAGCTTGCTGCTGCATACCTCCTTCGCCTACTTCCAGCATGCTAACAGTGCGCTTCTCTTGGGATGTCGTCGAGACGCGGATGCTATCACGTGAGCGTCCGTCGTTCTTCCTGTGCACTTCTCGCTTGTGTAAGAAAAAAAATTTATTAAAATAAATTCGCGCATGGCGACTGCCATCCCAACTTGAACGGGTCGCATCGCGTATCAGAATAGACGGCTGGGTCATCCTGCTCACGTAGTATGGGGGACACGCGCGAGCAGCATGCAGCTCTGCGTGAGCAAGAGCTTACAAATAGGCTCTTTGGAGGATCGGCTGCACATCCTGTGCAGGAGGACAAAGCGGATAATGCAGCTCCAGCACCATTAGCGAGTCTCGACGATAGTGCGGTATGTTCACAAGGCTGGCACATCACTGACATACACGCAGCTCTTTACACTGGACATGGCGGACACGTCCAGTGGTATGGAAGACCAAGTTCAATCTCGAACACATGAAGAACCTCGTGCATTGTGGCGAGACGAAGATGATGAGCGGCTCACCGTCCCACTCGCTGGCCCAGATGCACGAGCGCCTGATGGCTCAGTGCGTGGCACCAAACGACTACGCAAGCTCCGGGCTAGCCCCGGTGAATTGACGATTTCTGGCACCGAATACCAAAGGCGTTTGCGTAAACAGTATGTGCGCCCGTCACCCTCGTCAACCAATACACGTACTGACACCACCACAGATTTGAACGGATGCACCCACGGCCTGCCTGGGCGTCCACCTCAGGCACACAGCAGTCTGGATCGACACAGTCGCCATGGAATGCTTCACTACTTCGTGACTTGCTAAGCACAGATACCGGGCTCGTCGAAACGGCAGGACATGGTCACCACTACCACCGACACTCACGACACTTGCCGGCTGATCGCTTGGAGGTGGAACGGCTACGTGATGCCAATGAGACACAAGGCCGCGTCGCTGAGCCAGCAGCGATCGAGCAGCTACAGTTCCATCCCAGTCATCATACACACGTTCTTTTGACAGCCTCGCGTGACAGGCGTGTTCGCTTGTTTCAAGTGGATGGCAAGACGAATCCAATGTTGGAGTCATTGCACGTGCCGGACTTGCCGATCAAGACGGCACTTTTCCATCCTTCCGGAACGTCGGTGTTGATCGCTGGGCCGCGGCCGTACTTGTATGCATACGACATTCGCACAGGCAAGACACTCTGCTCAAGTCCATGGCGTGGCTCTGGCCGTGTCGTGTCCAGCGCCGCTGGTACAGAGGCTGATGCCGGTGCCGAACGCGACTTGAGTTTTGTTCGTTTCCAACCAGGTGCGTCATCCCGTCTCGTAGCTGTGGGTGGGCGTCGTGGACAAGTACACCTGCTAGACTGGGGCGCCGGCGCTGCGGGGCAGACAGGTGGTCAACGCGTAGGAGAGCTACGTATGAATGCACCACTCGCCGGCATGGCATGGGCTGCCGGAAATGGAAGCAGCGGGCTTGACGGTGTAAATGAACATCGCCTTCTAACTTTATCGACAGAAGGCCGGATTCATGTGTGGGACATGCGGAGTCGCTCTTGCCCAGTGACCGCATACGACTCGGGGCTGTTTGGCGCCAAGGGACTGGAAGTCACGCCCTCTTATTCAATGATGGTACCGACGTTCTGGGCTATTGGTTCTAGCAATGGACTCGTCAATATGTACGGTGGTGCTGATGGTCCGCAAGGTGGTGCGGATTCCACTACAAGCGCTCAGCTCGAAGAGCTCTTGAGCACATCGACAGCCTCTTCTGTCACGGACGATGTGCGACTGCATGCACGCAAATCACTCGGAAATCTCACCACCGCAACGACGTCCATGCAATTTAGTCACGATGCGCAGCTGCTTGCGCTCGCGAGTCGGAACAAGAAGGATGCCTTACGGATAGTGCATGTGCCCACATTGCAGACGTTTTCAAATTGGCCTACAGCCGGCACACCATTGGGCCACGTTACTTCGATTGACTTCTCGACTCGCAGCGAATACTTGGCGATCGGCAATTCGCGTGGTCGTGTCTTGCTATACTCACTACGCTCATACCTGTAGCTTAGCCTCGTCGTAGTGTTTGGAACAAGAAGGTCACGAAGCGGCAGATATAATGAGTGAGCCAAAGTGGTATGATCAACGACAACATAAAGATCGATCCAAAGGCACCGAGTTTGTCATCCAGTCGTACATACGACAGCAGCGCGGTTCGCTGATTCGGAGCCACATGCACTTCTTCTTCAATGCATGTGTATGAACTCGTTAAGCTGCGCGCTCGCACAGCTACGCGGTACACGGTGGACGAAGGACCATCACGCACGTCCTTCGGACGAGCCACATTCCAAGCACCGCGCACGTCTGGGTACCCTAGCGTGGTCCGTGTAACGGCATAGATGAGATCACGCGTATTCTCATGGAACTGAGAATTCCACGTCAATTTGATAGAGCCGCGCATAAATGAGCCAACATTAAGTCGAGGCACATAGTATGCGTACATGAACGAGGCATCGTCCAAGCTCGTGTCATCTAGCTCAAGCTTGCTGTGCTCGAACGACCGGCGCCAGTACACATCCTTGGCAGTGCACAAGGTTTTGGGTGCACCTTTTACCACAGGCTGGACTGCCCAGTCCATCGCATAGGGCGTCACCGGGTCCATCGCATCAGCAGCGTCGCCTGGCGACTCGACGAACGCCTGCATGCGTACAAACACATCCACCTTGCTCGACGGAATTGGTATCGCCCGTTTTCCAGAATAAGCAGGGAAAGCGTGCGGGACTTCTACACTTGTGGAAGGCGCAAACACCAAGGTAGATACGTCCATGAACGGAGGAATCATCACCGGCGGCGCACGGCCGCGAACATACATCAGAAGTGGATTAAAATACGACCATCCGTCCGCATCAGGAGACATATATCGAGTCCAGTGACGATGTGGTCTAGCCACGCGTATTTCAAGCTTGCGAAAGCGAAACGGATATGGTTCATATCCCTCTTCCTGATAGTGAACGGGCACATCCAATGGCGGCCTTTTGCTTGGAGGCATCGCAGAGAGCGGTGTGCTAGGTGCCAGCCCTATTACATCGCCCGTCTTGACACGATCACCAACGTCAAAAAGCACATGCTTCTCATCCAAACCGAGAAGCTGATGCACAAAACCCCATGCATCTTGAATCATCATCGCCCATGTCAGCTCGTCATTGAGGCCTTTTTCCCGACCCTGCAACGGCGGCATGCTCCGCCTGTACACATCGCTCCAAACAACCACACCGTCGATAGGGGCGCGAATCAAAACCGCTGTACCATTCGTTCTAATCCGGATAGATATACCTCGCGACCTGTCTGGGTAAGTGACGAGCCTTTGACACATACCATGTATGATACGTCATCGCTTTGTCCGATCCGGCCTGCGTCATTATGGGGTCATGCATCACTGTGTTAGAGACTCGTTCGACGTACATCCACCCAATCGTGCAGCATCTAGTCCGTCCCATGTACGCGGTGCTACACGATTCGGCTCTCCTGCACGAGAGACATATTCACCCGACCCAATGGGCCAACGAGCACGTCTCAGATCGGGCTGAGAAACGTGTGCGATCCACCATTGGTAAGTGCGCATCTTCTGGTTCATGTCAACAGTCTTGAGCGTGATCACTATGCTATGCATTACATTCGTATCCGCAGCAACGTCTCGGAGCGCCGGAATCGGATTCGGTTCAACGATGATCCCTCCGTCACCGTGCAAATCTGTTTCTCGTAACACATACTGAGATGTAGGCGTGAGTTTCAAGTCTTGCTCTTTGCATGCTTCTACGCTTTTGAATTGAAAGGAGCTTGGTATTTCGGCTTTGTTTCTACAAAGTTGTACGTCAAACCACGACCGGCGTGTGATATCAGTCAAGTATAACGTTGCATTTTGCACTTTTACAACGTTTCGATCCATGTACAATATCAAAGGTGCATCAAAAGGAAGATTAGCATATACGCCTTCGTGAGATAGACGTGCATGTTTCTTGAAAGCAAAGCATACGTGTACAAAGCACAACCACCAGCATACATAAATTATGATCCTACCATCATGCATGGTAGCGATGCACGGACTACAGGCGCAGCGCTACAATTATTATTCTTGACGTTGATTGATTTGAGGCAATTTTTTTGTACCTCCATCCAACCTAATCAATCTTTTTCTTCGTCGAACAAACCACGATCATGGCGGTTGGTGCCCCTCGTGAAGCACCAGCAAGCACCGCGCCGTTAGAACGCGTGAAAAAGCTTCAGCTGCAAATCGCCTCGTCGACAGATTTGAACCCACTAGCTCACCTTATCAAGGAAGCTCGAACATTGCACTCAAAGTTGACCCAAGGGAATGCAGATGATCCAAAGTCGCTCGTCAAGGCTCTCACCTTGGCTGCACGTGTCGTGTCGCACAGTCTTGTTGGCCTAAGCGAGAAAGACAAAATCAATTTTGAGCACGTAGATGAACATGGCCGACTCGTCCTCCAAGAGGCGTCTGACCCTTCTGATGCACAAGCTCAAGTCTCCCGGTGGCTGCAGAGCCAATGGAACGGGTTCATTATGCTTTTGCTTGATGAGCTTCTCTTCTCAGAATTTTCTGCTGTACAGCATTCGGCTCTTCAAATTGTCATGACGCTTCAGACGGCAGCATCTGAGTCGTTGAACCGGCAATCGTCCACTAAAACTGGTCGCTGGTCACAGTCGCCTTTCCGGCCGCTGATTCAAACATTGGTATGGAAGCGAGTATCTGAAGATGTCGTCGACATATTTGCCGAGGAGTTTCTAGAAGTGTATGATGATGTGCGCTTCTTTTTCTGCAAAGAAATAAGCCGTCTTTTGCGCCATGTCCCAGATGCAAGCCCTCCGCATGCTCACGTCCGGTCGCATGCGCGGACTCTTCTTTGTCGTCTTACGGCGATCCCGACAGAACCGAGTCACTTGAACCATTTCCTTGTGCCGCACCTATCCAACGGGCCAAAGAAATCCAAAAAAATTAAGAAGCAGAAACCGACTATGTCTCAAGATGGTGATGAGGATGACGATGGCGTTATTGAGCCTCAGCCTTGGTCATCAGAGTCTGAAGAAGATCAAGTCGACGAAGACCCGTCATCGCATTACGTGTCAATGCGGAAGAAGCGCCGAACAAGGCATGGTCCACCGGTGCTCGATTCCTTGCATACACTTTCCTCTCAACGCCAGGCCTTCGCTGCTGCATGGCTGAGTCTTTTGCTTCCTCGCACTCATTCGAACTCGAACGGACATTTGATTGTGCATGGTGGTAACTTATCCACGTCTGAGACGCACGACATCCTCGTGCGCCTACATGCACAAATCCTACCGCATTTGCCCAACCCAACGATGCTGCACGATTTCTTGGTCGATTGTTTGGACACAAAGGGAACGACAGCCCTTCTCGCACTCAATGGCTTGTTTACTCTCATCGTCCACCACAACCTGGACTATCCAGCATTTTATACCCGCCTCTATGCACTGCTGGATGCATCTGTCCTCCATACGCGATACCGAAGTCGATTCATGCGCATGCTCGACACGTTCTTGGCCTCCATGCTTCTGCCAGTTGCTATTGTTGCGTCCTTTGTTAAGCGCTTAAGCAGACTGTCTCTTCGCGCTACACCAGCTGCACTAATCGAGATCATTCCATTTATTTGGAACTTGCTAAAGCGACACCCAAGCTGTATGCAAATGATTCATCGTGAATGGCAACATGACCACTTAGCACTGGGCCCTAGCGCTGTGCAAGACCCTTTCGATCCGTACGAACCGAACCCACTTCATACACGTGCCCTCGAAAGCTCCTTGTGGGAAATCTCGACATTCGGTGCATACCGTCTGAGCCAGACAAGCCAGCATGGGAAGGAGCCAACTGCCGGGGGTGACACGCACTATCTCGGTTCCGTCTCGACATTCGCATCCATTCTCGCCGAGCCTTTCACACAACAGCGCTACGAGCTGGAAGATTTTCTCGATTCCACGTATTCCACCTTGTTTGAAACGGAAACAAAAAAGACTCTCAAGCGGCGTCAGCCAATGAACAAGCCTGTTGCACCACCTCCCGTCGCACCACTGGACATCAGGCTTGCTGTGCCGCCTCTCCTGGCTGAAAAGACAGGGGACCTCGACGCTGCTGTGCGTCGCGAGACTCGGAAGCGACTACGTTTGTATGCTTTTCCCACGGAATCGGCAGCACAGCAGGGCGATACGCCATTGGAACAGGACCGTCGTGCGATGCCACTCGACGATTGTGCGCGGCTATGGCATTTTGTGTAGTCACAACCGAATAGCACGAAGAATAAAGATTTGTTCGCGATTCGCTCGTCGATGTAATATGATACTTGCATCCAGTCCTTTGCTTTGCATTGCGCGAACCAAGGCGTGTGGATCATTTTGTCGAATAGCCACAACATAGAAACGCCCGCCATGGCGGAGTACACGCTGTACATGAGATTTTACGAAAGGGGAGTCATATACGTACGCTCAAAACATCGTCGTGGATCAGAGTATCTAAGATTTTAGTGCCATTAGTGCCGCCAGCCCAAGCGCCACCTAAGCTAGCACGTGCTTGTTCATTGGCCTCTTCCTCCTCAGTCGTTACGACGTAAGGCGGATTGAACAGCAGCAAGTCGACTGCTCCATCGATACGGGGTCGGAGTCCATCAAGAACGGATGCCACCACTGGATGTAAAAGTGCCTGTCTAGTTAGCTCATCTGCGTTCGTGCATGTATCTGTACAAAGTACACATACTTGGTTCCTCAGGCCTGTTTCTGCGGTGCATGACGCAGCCTGGTTATTGATATCAGTGCACACATACGCTTCACATTAGAAGCACAGCATACCTGCTGAAGATCCTAGCATCTTAGAAACAAAGGCGGAAATGCATCCACTTCCAGACCTTATGTGAGTCTCGACTTTGCGGCAACGCACCCTATTTCCACACACAACGATGCGTTCAGAGCTTGAAGCGCTTCCGCATCATTTTCCAAAGCGTCCATCAGCGCGAATGTGTCTTCAGCCGGATCATAAACTTCATTTCTGTACTCGGCACGTCGAAGATGCGCTACTTCTGGGGTGGGTATCATGGACGCTTACGTTTAGCACTTGATCACAACTCAACCACCACACAGACCAACGGAGCGCTCTTGTCCCCAGAATCGCAATCCACAATATTGAACGCGTGACGCGTGCGCACTCACAAATGCGCATTACGCGCAGGCAGGTGGGTTGTGTCACGTGAATCGACGCGGCGTCATTCATCTCACATCGTACCTTCTGATCCACCACACCATGGGCTCGAACGGGCCGCCAGGAAATGGAGGCTTGCCGCCGTCGCAGCCGGGCATAGGAATCCCTGGACGCTCCCAGCAAATGAATTCAGGAGTGCAGATGAACAATATGCAAGGAATCCAGCCCATGCTAGCCAGCAATCCAGAATTTATGGCGATTGTGAATGCTGCCCGCCAAGGTCGTGTTAGTGAAGAGCAGCTGCAACAAATCCGTACAATTCTTGCACAACAACAGCAACGACAAAATGCAGTCCAACAAATGAATGCGGCACGTCCCGTTCAGCCGATATATGGGACCGATGCGAGTACTATGGCGCAGCCAGCAGCTGCCAATTACATGCAACAGCAGGCACAACCAAAGCCGCCGACCATGTCCACAATGAATGCACAATCTGCACTTCCTCGACACGAGGCTACACTCATGGAAAACTTTAATCGCGTCATGTCTCCCTTGATGCTGAATATTTCGCAGCTCGAAGCATCTCTCCAAAACCCATCTATTTCTGCGCAAGATAAACAGCAGCAACAAACTCTTTATAATGAACTGAAAGGCAAGCAACTAAGCCTGGCTAGACAGGTAGCTGTTGCTCGAGAGCAGGCAAGAGCCAAAGATCAACAGCAACTTCAGTTACTGTTACAACAACAGCGGCAGCAGCAACAACAGCAGCAACAACAGCATCTGCAACAACAACAGCAAAAGCAACAGCAACAACAACAGCAACAGCAACAGCAACAGCAACAACAACGTCAGCAACAACAGCAACAACAGCAGCAACAGCAGCAGCAGAAACAACAACAACAACAGCAACAGTCACCACAACCACACATCTCGCAGCCGCAGGTGCAGCCACAGCCGCAAGTGCAGCAACAGGCGCCGCGTCCTCAGCATCCATCTCTTGCTCAGCATCAGCCAACTCAGCAACCTTTTTCTGCTCAACAAAAGTCTGGTCTGACTCAAACGCCTGTTTTATCTCAGAGTCCGATTATATCGCAGGCAAACGCTCGCCAAGTCAACAGACCTGTCGCTGAGCATCCTGTTGCCACGACTCAAGAACCTAACCGTGGATCTATGCCATCAACACCGCAGTCTTCGAACAAGCTTCCTCCTTCTGATGCAAATATACGAAAAAATGCTCAAGATACACCAAACACGATGGCAAATGCACACGCCGCGACTGTGATGCGACCAAATGCACCACAGAGCAGCTGGTCGAACAGCTCATCAGTGGGTGCGATAACTCCTACATCTACCCTGCTTCCTAATGGCCAAAATCCCGTCTCGCCCTCAAGTTCTTTGGCCACTATGATAGCCCAGCAAACAATGACCCCCCAGCCATACCCAAACGCATCGGGACCTCGCCCCACCTTGATGCAAGGGCTTGGTGCCTCACCGGCAACGAATACACCACCTGTTCTAGTGCGTCCCAATCCTTTGGGACGGGGGAGCAATATTGGAAAGCCGTCCTCATCGACACCATCCTCACGTGGCCAGAATATGGATGAAATCATGGGTGTGTCAGAGACAAATCAGGGCGAAGATAATGCGCAACAACTTGGATTGGAGAATGAAAATGTCATGTCATCACAAATAGCAGATTTGCTGGGCACGCAACCCTCGGCATCGGCATCTCTCAATTATGCTGGTACTTCTGGTGGCAACAACCGGCTGTTGACTAAGCGTAAAGTGCAAGAGCTTGTAAGCGAGATTGATCCTAGTGAGCAGCTGGAGGGTGATGTAGAAGATCTGCTGCTTGAAATTGCTGACGAGTTTATTGAGAGTGTGACCTCTTTTGCATGTCGCCTTGCGAAGCACAGGAAGGGTGATCGGCTAGAAGTCAAAGACGTTCAGCTTCATCTCGAGCGCAACTGGAACTTGCGCGTTCCTTTCCCTGGGTCTATGCCAATTCCCCCGACGCGAGTCAAGGCTCCCAATACGTCCAAAAATATGGGTGGTACGGGTGCAAATGCCAATGCTAATAATGTCGGCAATTCAACTACTTAGGTGCTGCATTCATTCGCGCCTTGTTGCGCTTCGCATACATCTTGGCTCGCCCACAGGTTACGGCGAAGCCCCAAAGCAGCCCGACTGGTGGAATGAGCCAGCAAAAGAGCCACGATAGGATTACTGATGGTCGCGTTGACTCCCTGTGCCAACGTGCCACCAGCTTGCCCACATCGGTGCGCAACCGTGGGGGCGACGTCTCTGTAGCATTGACCGAGTTGTCAATCACGACGTCTGCGTACATAACTTTTTGGTCTAGGGGCATTTGTGCTGCAAGACGTGATTCGGCATCGTCCTCAGTCAGCCCCTTTTCGCGATCGCGGAGGAGCATGCGTTTGCGTTGTTGCTCAGGATTGCTGGAGGAAGATAGTTGGGCCGTGAGTTAGCATGCATGCACACAAATTGGCGTTACGTACCACCATACAATCACGACTTCTGCACACCACTTGTAAAGACCGACCTCTATCAACAAGGGTGTATCCACAACAACACGCTTTGCTCCGGAAAGCCAAAGTCGGATGAGGCGCCAGATCAATACACGCCGAATAGCCGAATGTGTGATGCGATTGAGCGCACGGGTGCGCTCTTTGCTTGAAAAAGCAAGGCGACCCAATTCCCCGCGATTCAGTGTCCCATCTTCATTCAGGATGCTGGGTCCAAAGTCTGCCGCCAAGCGCTTCAGTGTAGGTGAACCCTTTTGCACAACAAGGCTGGCAATTTCGTCCAAATCAACCAACGGGATCCGGTTTTCGCGCAGGATGCGTGAGACGGTCGATTTACCCGAGGCTATACCTCCTGAAAGTCCCACAACTGTTGTTAGTGTATGCTTTTTGGTCACGCACTGATCATGGCTGACGCCAACGGCAAGGACGCTTCGACCAAAGTGGTGCGTGCTTAACAAATGAGACAATGTGAACGCGCACCTCCACTTCATGCACCAAAGCCCAAAATTTTGTACGCAAACTTTTCAGCTCTTACGCCACGGACAGCTATACCATGGCACTTGAGGTGCCAGGTGATGTTATATGCCCATCACATGCCATAGCTGGGTATTCGTGCCCAAATGAAAATAAGAGCTATCTGCTCCAGCTTCTCACTCCTGCAGCTTCGAGTCAACACCTTCTCGCATTGCTGGATGACGCCAGAATCCTAATGTTTGACAAGGCGCATCTTGCCACGCCCTTGCACACAATACAAGCAGGGCAACAGGAATCTATGAAGGCTCTTTCAAATATTGAAAGCGAAAAAAGTGCATGGATTGCAGCATCAAGTGCTGGATATTTGGCCGTTTGGGATGCGCGAACTAACTCAACAGCGCCGGCAATGCGTCTCGTGGGTCCTAGCTCTGCGCCGTATTTGTCATTGGCTTCGAGCAATACGTATGTCGCTGCTGGCACAGAGTTACAAGGGTCCGATGCATATCTTGATATCTGGGACTTGCGGCAAGCGGGTGCACCTGTTCGTACCTATAGCGAAGTGCATTCCGACGATATTACGTCGCTAGTTTATCACCCGGATGAATCTATGCATCACGGTATTTTACTGAGCGGCGGCATGGATGGACTTGTTTGTGCTACAGATACAAACATCAGCTCTGAAGATGACGCAGTAGTGTCTGTGGGCAATACGAATGCAAGTCTTGCCCGTGTGGGATGGGCTGCTTGTCCTGATTCATATACATTTACGCCGCGCTCATCAGTCGTTGATGTCGGCATGGATGAGCATGAGCAGGCACTCGCGAACAGTGCACACTGGAATCATCTAGGACCTGCTTATGCTATTAGCAACATGCAGACGCTAAGTTTATGGGATGCAGATAAGGTATGTATGCGCGATACGGGTCCAGCTGACGTGCTTTAGTTTGATTGTATAAAGGAAGATATTGAAGTACGCAAGCCAACGAGTTATCGACCACCTTGGGTCACAGACTACGTCATTGATGCATGCGCGAAGGGTCCTTTTACGCGCCCAGGCTCTATTCTCGCACCCGGTGTGCATCTTTATGTGGGTGATCAAGAGGGAGGCATAGCTCTTTTGAGCGCTGAAGCTCAAGGTCAAGATCAGGAGAACGGCATTGTCATATCTTGGAAAATGCATGCTCGTCTTCCCAGTGCTGAGAAGCATTCTCAGGCACATGCAGATATTGTGCGGTGCATCGAATGGGATCCTATACATGCCCTTCTATTTACTGGCGGTGAAGATGGCCGATTATTGGCATGGTCTCTTGATGCGTCCGAAGAGCCGCAACCTCCATCTAATGCTTCTAAAACGAAGCTTACAGATTATTCGTCGCAGAAAAGTAGCGGAAGGCCGAGACCGACAGGCCTTGACCCAGCGAAGAAACGATATTCACCCTATGCGTAGTATCTGAGAATCTCAAACTTGCAACATTTGTTTCGCCGCGAAACCGACACGCCTCCACGAAGCAACAGATATTTTTTCATGATTCCATGTAAGGCAACTTCGTGTGGAGAACGGCGCTCATCCATGGTTCAGCCCTTAGACAATAGTTGAGTACGCTTTAGGGGATCATACCAGTGCTCCATGCTCGAGACGGAAGAACTGTCGCCTTTAGTGCACATTTCTAGACCTGCAAGCAATCAGAGTAACAATTGGAACTCATCGCCAAGCGCGATCCTGATCTGCGGATGGATGGACGCCCAACTGCGACATGTGAAAAAGTATGCTGAGCCGTATCGACGTCTTTTTCCTGATATCCCAATCATTATCATGCTATCAACCACACGCTTTTGCTTCTTTTCATCGACTGCAGGATGGATCAAAAACGCCAAGCTAGTTCAGTCAGAACTCCTCGAGGCCGGGAGAATCAGTGCTGAGCGAGCACCGACTGAGACACAAACGGTCTTTATTCATGGATTTTCGAATGGCGGTCTGATTTCTCTAAGCTCACTTTTGGAACATGTAGAAGTAACTTCACCTACGTTTCCACAACCTCTAGGTGCCGTTTTTGACAGCCTTCCTGGGTACGATGCTCTTGATAAACTCGTACCTGCAGCTACAGCGCAGGTTACTGGCAACAACATGCAGACTCGGCTTCAGCGCGCGGGTATGATTGCTGGTTTATATTCCTTTTGGTACGCTCGAAGTTTATCAGTGGCGTTAGGAGGACGTCCTCACAACATCACGTTTGCAAAGGAGCTTGTGAACAAGCCAACGTCATGGGCATGGCAGAAATATGACATACCTCTAGCTAAGTGCCCGCCTCGTTTGTATCTTCACACACGATCTGACCAGTTTATTGCGCCTGATTCTGTGGAAAAGCATGCTGAAGACCTTCAGCGAGTGAATCGCGAGCCTGCCCCTGTCGTCATTGAGGCTGAGCACCTGAAACACTCTGCCATTCGTTGGCCTCCACTCAGTGAGACGCGCACTAGACGTATGGTGTGGAACACACCGCAGCATGTCCAAATTGGACGTGCATTCCATTCTGTGTACTGGACGTCGATCGAAACCTTTCTACGAGATGCATTGTCGCTCGTGCCACAGCCCATCAAGAGCCGGCTTTAGTCTTGCACTGGAACATACGTGGTAACGAGTTCCTCCGCGCTAGTGGGATGCACGGCAACCGTGTTGTCGAAGTCCCTCTTCTTGGCGCCCATCTTGACCGCAATCCCAACGGTTTGAATAGACTCATCGGAGCCCATGCCGACCATGTGTACGCCAACGACGCGCTCTTCCTCACCGACACAAACAATCTTGTAAGCGGCAGGAGCCTTCTTCGACAGCAGCCCGTAGTACATGGGCGTGAAGCGAGAGCGATAAATAGTGATCTTTTGGCCCTGGAACTTTTCACGCGCTTCCGGTTCTGACATGCCAACCGTGCCAGTTGCTGGGTGACTAAAGATAGCTGTAGGGATGTTCTCGTAGTCCAGATGGTCGTCTTTGAACTTGGGGCCCCCGAACAGACGGTTTGAGAGACGTCGCCCAGCAGCAATAGCCACAGGGGTAAGGAGTGCCTTGCCTTGGATATCGCCTACAGCGTACACACCCTTCGCAGACGTGTTTTGGTATTTATCGACCTCAATATTGTTGCTCTTGTCCGTCTTGACACCTGCTTCGTCAAGCCCAAGATCATCTGTGTTCGGTTGTCGACCAATGGCCCAAACTAGCGCATCGACCTCAATCGTATTGCCTGTATCAAGATGAACTTTGAGCGGTCCACCACGTTCACCCTCCACACGCTTCACATTCGAGCTCTTGTGGACCTGCAGGCCCGTGCTGCCCATGTACTGAGTGAGTGTTTCCGAGATAATAGGATCAAAGTTACGCAAGAACTGATCGTGGCGAATGATGAGGTGTGTCTCTGAGTTGAGCGCATTCATTACACCAGCCAGCTCAACGGCGATATACCCTGCACCAACTATGGCCACACGTTTCGGCTGCTCACGCCAAGCGAAAAAGCCATCCGAGTCGGTGCCAAGGCTTGCGCCTGGAACTTCGTCATCACTAGGCACGCTGGGCCGTCCACCAGATGCAACGACAATGTGATCAGCTGAAAGAACCACCTCCTTCTCGAGAACGCCATCCACACCTGGTGACACCTTAACACGGCCATTGCCAAGCAAGCGACCGTGTCCAGAAATGTACTCAACATTGTCTTTCTTCAGATTGTTATCATAGATGCCATTTAACCTGCGAATATAAGCATCACGCTTTTCAACGAGCATGTTCCAGTTCACTGTTGGCACAGCGAACGACCCAGATGCATCCATAAAGCCATACTCCTGAGCTTCCTTGAGCTTGTCTTGCAGGTCAGCAGCGTGCCACATGAGCTTCTTGGGCACACAGCCCACATTAACACATGTACCACCAAGTTTTCCAGCCTGCTCGATAACGGCTACCTTCTTGCCGTAACTAGCAGCGCGGCGACTTGCGCCCATACCACCAGATCCACCACCAATCACAAGCAGATCGTAATGCTCTGATGCTGGAATTTTGACAGGGGGCATTTTCGTTGGGCTGCTTGTATGAAAGGAATGCTTTAGCTGATTGCCAAGTTGTTCAAGTCGGCGAATGGGTGCAGGTATCGTGGACACTCGCACACTCGCTCGACGTAGGAGCAATACTGCTTCCAGCGATGCGCGGAACATAGGTTAAGTAGTGTGTCAGGTAAACGGGTGGCGTGTGCACGGGCAAATCACGTGGCCAAAGGTCTCTTCTGATCATTTGACGCCGCGGACCTACTTGCCGAATGGCGTCACACGGATTGAACGAGCTTACGGTGCATCGCGTGCGACAAACTTAGTCCTCCAGAGCTGCACGCTGCCGTCGCAGGCACTTGACCCTGAAAGCAAAAAACAAAATTACTACACACCTGTCTCCGCACAACCAATGCCGCCTAGCACACCTTACAAATCCTATGCAGGTGCGAGGTCAACACCGTACGATGCTGACGGTGCGTCAAGTCGCTTTTTGAACGAATCTGTGGCTGACGTGGCTGGCAGCTCAAGCCTTCGAACAGATCCTGCGTCACGAGGCCGTCGACCATTTCAATCGTCTGGCTTGTTCCATAAGGACCTACGTCTGCTCATGTATGCATACGGCGATGTAGCGAATCCAGCACCTGAAAGTGTGGCCATACTGGAGGAAATGACCGTCGATTTCCTTACGGATTTGTGTCTCCGGGCCGAGCCAAGTATCTACGCACTGGGGCTTTCATCGTCTCAATTCGCAGCTACTGCCACCGATGCCAATGGCGATTCGCCAGCATCATCAGCCCTACGCGGTCAACCATCAGCGATGCAGACATACCGCCAGCGAGCGAAACTAGATGACTTTAAACATGCTTTGCGCAATGATCGCAAGAAGCTTGGTCGTTTGGAGCAACTGCTCTATGCGGACAAAATGGTGCAAGAGGCTCGCCGTATAGGCGGCGTCGAGGATGTGGCGGCCAGCGCAGGGGCGTTACTACATGGCGAGAGTCGACAGCCTAGCTAATCAAGATATAATTGATTTTATTTTTGTCGCACGATCATTGCCACTGTGCCTGGAGCGACCAGCGTCTTGCCGTGGGCGCAACCCCTTTACGCGGAGCGTACTCCATGATTACATTCGAAACTTGCGCATTTGGCAATACGCGACGCGCAATGCTTCGTTGCAACGTGGCTGATATGGGTCGCTCGAAGGCCCATTCGTCCTCGATCGTGTGCCACAGTGCCCCGCATACGTGGTGGAGCGCTACTGCGTACAAGAAGGGCTGGTTTGGACTCACTGTGCCTCGGGCCAGGGCATCTGCATACCGGGTCAGAACAATTTCATCCGTTTCACATGGCCACAAGTATGCATCGAGGCGCTTGCCACCGACCACCGGTGCGTCAAGCGTATTCATCGTAATGCCTGGAAGCACCGCCGCGTAATCGTTCCACAACAGACGGCGATAGTCTGGCGCGTATCTCATGGCGAGTGGTGGGATAATAGCTTTAGCAAACAATGGATGATGCATCGAGACTGCATCGTACAGGCCCATGAGATCCGTGTACATCTGGTAAAACGGCAAGCCAGGCCCATGGATCGAAGCCGTCGCATCCTCGAGTGTGGGCTCTTGACGCATATGCTTAGCCGATTGTATTGAAAGCTGATCAGCCATGTCCATAAGTGAGCGCATGGGATCTGCGATGGACGCGTCGGTGTACAAGTCACGGCCGGTCGCAGCGCCAGATGCCTCGGGTGCCGTAGAAGACACCTGCTCAAGCAGAAAGACTTTGTATATGCCGAGCCACCAGAAAGCACTCGGCGTTAAGGCAAATTTTGCGACGTATACGGCGAGACGCAATGAGGCTCGCACAATGTCAGCCTCGTTAAAGTCCCACGATGTCGGAAGCGCATTGGACGCGTTTAATGCACGTGCCTCACCGCTGTGTAAGAGATCGTCAAGCGCAAGAAGCGGCCAGTCAGCGCGAAGAGGCAAGCCGGCCGCAGGGCTTGTCCAGAGTGTCGCACCAGTACGCGGGTCTGTCATAGGAGGCAGCGCAGCAACATTCGGTTTCCACAGCGTAGACGCGTGCTCGTCTCGCAACATACTTGCTTCAATCATAGAGGGGATACGCTCTGTGCGAATGTTGTCAAGAAAGAATGGCGCCAAGATGTGCCAGATGGCTTGATCGAATCCACGTACAACCGACTCCAGAAGTCTGGCGACATGCGCTGACTCATGCGACCATAGCAACCCCACTAGGCGAATCTGTACATCGGGCGTCGTGATGTTCGCGCACATAGTCAGGACATGCGTATATTGTGCGGAAGCGATGCCGTCAGCGCGGATGGCCGGTGTGGATGTCATGTTCCATGGCAGATCAAGCACTTCGTGAACGTACTGTGTGACAAGTTTGAGCAAAGATGACCATCCCATCATCTGGGCGAAACGTGTCACGCCCGCATACATCCACACTGATTGAGCCACAATTTGTAGGGACGCGCGAATTTCCTGCTTGTTTCGTGAGCGGAATGCATCAGCAGCAGAAGTGATGGATGCGTGTGCATGTCGTAAAAAGTGTTCACATGTTGTAATAAGGGCCTCATACGACGAACGGTCCCACGGAATGCCGCAATGCTTTGCACAATCAGCCCATGCAGCCAGATGGCACATGGCCGTGCCGATAGCACCATTGACACTGGATGTCGGCCTCGACTGGCCTGCAGCATTGGTCAAGAATCCTTCTGAAAGTGGGGCCCAAGCCTGGACCATGGGTCCATTCACGCCCAAGTCGCCATGCCGAGGGCCTTGAAATGCCCGGTGCGTCCACACATTAAGTACGTTGTACAAAGCCTGGGCGGAGTACCATTGTATGTCGTCAGCGCTCACTTTGTTGGGAAGGGACTGAGTCCAATCAGCCAAGCGCGATAGCGCTACGGCCAGTTCACGAATGCTGGTGCTTGCAAGACCATAATGACCAAGCGCAGCCAGAATGCGGAGTGTCACAAACAAGAACGCATGTTCTTGTCGTATAATATTGGTAGCAGCAGACGGACTGGCTGCATCAGCCGAACTTTGTGAGGACGATACGTCTCGAGGTGGTATAAGCACATAACGCAACAAAGGATCGATCACTCCCTCATCAACGAGCGAAGACGCAACATCACGATTTGATTGGACCATGCGCAGAAGAATCAGGACTGCCTCCATAGACGGAAATGACTCGTCTGCCACAGGCCAGGCCCGCTGTGTGCAGCCCAACTGCACTACAGCCTGGACCAGATGCGGATGTTGTGCGAGTGCCTTGGCGCAGGCTTGATGATGGAGGACAAGCATGCAAAGAATTGAGACTATCGCGTCTGTGTGTGCAGCATTTTCAACGAGCCAGGTATCCAAAGCATCCAAGACATGCATGCGAAGCAATGCATCAGCCCAATCATGCTGCAGAAGCTCGAGGTGTGATGCATCTGGTGAATGCAGCGGGGGCGCATGGGAGTGAGGTGTCCAAGCATCCTGCTGGGATGCAGGCCACAGCCAGTTTACATCTGGATTGGCGCACGTGAGCATGTCGGCAAGAATGAAGGGGTCATCTGGCACGTTTGAGACGGCACGACAAGCTGCATCAAGGCAAGGAACAGCGGCTAACCTGACACTGCGATGCCGATCCTGTAAAAGCCAAAAAGAAGTGAGAAGAATGCGCGCTCGGATGGCATGTGCATCAGCATTCAAAGCAAGCTGGGCTGAGTTTGATAGTGGTGCCCCGGTTTGCGACGAAGGATAACGTTCGCTAATTCGTTGAAGCACTTGAAGCGCCAACGCTCGTTGTGATGCAACGCTACTTTGTGCGAGATGAAGGAGCTCCTCGAGCGTGTAGCCAGGTACAGATTGCTCGCTGCCGTGGTGATGCAAGCCCGCGAGGTAGGTAGAATCTGGTGCCTCTGCCCATGTATGGCGCGAGTCAGTCGTGACATGCCCATGAAAATCAAAGCGCACGCTAGACGTGGTTGTGGGATTTGGTGAAACAGTCCATTCGAGTGCGGCTGGCACGGCGTCTGGTTCATCGGGAAAATACTTCTGCCGGAAAGACTCCCAATGATCGCGATCTGAGATTTGTGCGGACTTCGGTGGATTTGTCTGGATCTCTTCATCAAGCTCGGTTGCACGACGCTCAATCGATGGCCATCCAGCTGATGGATGAGTTTCGTGTTTATCTAATGGTTGTTCATGAGTTGGATCGCGCCGCGCGCTTCGTTGTGCCAATTTCTCCAGTACGTCCTTTCCAAAAAACGATTCCGCATCCTTTAGCTCATCCGCCCGTGTCTCGTAACTCATGCTTGCCACTTTTGACTCATTCTCTAGCGATATGTCTTGCATCAGTGATGTCATAGCCTCAGGCGGTGCGCCACCACCTGGATCTCGAGAGGCATCCTGCATAGGCACGAGCTCATCCCTTGGGGGTGATGGTGGCTTGCGAGAAGAGTCTTTTTTAGTGCGCTCAAGACGTGAGCGACGAAACGCAGACATTGGCTTGCCATTGTTCCCCATAGGTTCTATGTCCCTGGGTTGTGACGATGAAGCTGGCTCCCGCTCTAAGATCTCTCCCATAATGGGACGAATGGGCGTCGACAGATCGGTGGGAGTATCTTTTGGATCATCTGAACATTCATAGTCACTTTGAGACGCCTCCAATGTCTCCTTTGCTGCATGAGTCGTTGACGAAGTGGTTTGAACATGTGAGATGCTAGGTGGCTTAGCACGCACGACTTTGGCTGCTGGAGGCCAATCGATCCATGGGTCGTCACCGTCACTTGCCTTTAATTCAGAAATACGTGGGCGCACTCTTTCGTATGGCGCCTGCATACCAGCTAGAAACGGTGCCTGGAACGAGGGAAGCGTGCGTTAGTGCGACCAAGAGAGGCGAGTTAAGACAGATGACAAACTGATGTTACTACACGCCAACCAGATGGAGGGGCCTCCACATGCGGAGTGGAAATTGTTGTTGTCCAAACACGCCCGTCAGGTAGCATGCGAACAAGATCCTATTGACTATGGTCTGCACAGCTGCTTGAAGTACAACTTGGGCCAAGATGGAGAAACAGGGGTCGAGTCATCGAGGAATCAATGCCGTCCGAAAAGGATGTTGGAAGGAATACATCATTCAATATATAAAAAAGTGCATGAAAGACACAACATCGGGTGCAGTGCGTCGATTGTTTAATAAGGTGTCAATGGGCCGCTATCTCAACAGGTCGCAAGTCAACCCAATATGTATCTGGATGTGAAGATGAAACGACATAGATGCCTTGGTCAGCCTGGCGCATGTAGGTTTCGCAACGAAATGGACGCGCTGCCGGACCGATTGGCGCGATTCGAATGCGGGGATATAAGAGCCATCCTGTACGCACAGGAAGCAAAGTCGTGTGAATCGTGTGGTGGCTCTCGAGCTGCTGAGCCGGGATTTCCCACATGCCTTTTTTATTGCCCCAGACAAGCCAGTTGTCGAAATCGGTGAGGATATTGTACTGCAGGACTGTGGACACATCGTCATCTGACGCTTGGGACCAAACAAGGGAAATTGTTACGTCGATCGTGATGTCGATAGGCTCGCCCAGTGAAATATGTGAACGTTCTGGCGCGAGAATGCTCACGGAATTGACAGCATCGACGAATGGCACATCTAACGGCAGAGTGAGTGTGCGCCATTGTAAGCACTTTTGACTCGCCTCCCATGCATGCTGTTGTGCTGCGTTCTGCTGCACATGTGACGGCGCGGTTGTCGGAATAAGCATGGCATCCATAGACGGATCCTCCAGCCTAGCAAACACGCCGCGAACAAGCTCAAGTACTTGGATAGATCGCTGAGATTCCTGTGGCCAGCCCCAACGGAAGAGTGTGTCGTGCCAATACTTGGCTTCGTACATCGGAGTTGATCCCACGTCGAATGTCGCGTGTTCAAGACATTCGCATAACGCGCGCTGCAGCAGCTGCTGGTCGCCATCCATCCACGACGGCGTTTGCGCGAGAAGTAGCGACAAATAATACAGCGCAAGGCCTTGGGCTTCGTCGGCTGCCGTGCGATAGACAATCGACAGCGCAAATGGAGGATTGGCCGCTCGGCGAGTGCCAAGGTATTTGTACTGGAACTGGAGTAAAAATGTGCTCGCTTCACGTGGACGCATCCGAAGAGGTACACTCTGCACCGGGACCTGTATACTCACCGGCCCCTCTTCGGAAGCTGTCACCTGAGGCGTGCAGACACGCACATGCGTGCCGGCGGTGGTTTCCAAGGATAGCTTCGATAGAAGATGGTGCAGACGGAAGAAGTCCTGAATGTTGATACTAAATGGCAAATGAAGTGGTGCACGCAAAGTGCGATGGACAGAGCAATCGTAGCCATTCCGCTGGAAGTAGACAACGATGGACAGCTCGATGTACGGCGTCCGTGGTATATATGACACCGGCAAAGCCATAGTACACGACGTGCGCGCTGGTAAATGCCGAAGGAGCAAGGAACCAGACTCGGTTCGTGACACGCTGGTCTCACCGTTATCGCAAGCCAAGCATGGGTCTTCGTCCAGCTTGAGACGCACATCGCCGTGCGCTGTGACAGAAATAGTGGCTTCCTCCAAGGGGTCTCTTCCACTGTCGAGATGCAGTTCGACGGATCGCGCATCCTGCAAAGACATTACACGTGGCATTGACACATGCATCTGCAGTGCGGCGCCATCTGCAGGAATGCATATACGATGACGTCGGTACTCGAGTTGCTGTGCATCAGCCAGTGTGGATAAGGAGGCAGCGCTCTGCACAATGCTCTCCAAAAGCACGCGGCGGAACTGGATCTGCGTTGCTTGCAGGTGGAAGTAGCCGACGGCACTGGTCATGCACACAAGGCGCAGACGATTGAGCCCCGGCTCTAGTGTATGTGCACTCGCGCTGAACTGGAGCTGGACTTGACGGTAGTTGGCGACCCAGATATGAACGGCATCAACAGATAATGGCTTTGGTAGGTATGAAAAGAGATCAATGTCCAAGAACGTATGAGCGCCGTCACGGTCCGCACGTATGCTGCGTACATGTACGCGGCATCCATTGTAGCCAACGAGCGTGGCATACGTGTGTTGGTTGTCGCTTTCATCAGCCAGCCATGTGAGGAGGCTCATTTCATCCATGGGCTGCGGGCTAAGTGGCTGTGCTCGCAAGGTGCTGATCGCCTGGATAGCTGCCACAAGCGCCTGGATCCATACGTCACCATGTGCTAAGTGCTCAGCCTGGAGGCACGCCAGGTACTGCGAGTGTGTAGGGCCATAAAGCACAGCGGAATAAGGCAACGCTGGGTGTGCAAGCAGCTCATCCCACAGGGCATGCGCATGGTGGAATGACGACCGGCTCATGTGGAAGCACGCGAGTATGTACTTGAGGCGGAGTGTGCGAGGAGTCTGCTGGCACAAAACAGCAGCAAGTAGCGTGCGGTGGATCACATTGCATAGCTGTGATTCAAAGACATGCCGATGAGCCATTGCCTCGACGAGCTCCTTGCGAGTGATTCGTGCATCGGGCGCGAACATCGAGAGTGAATCGGATGCGACAAACTGGAATGGCTCTACACGCGGCAAATGACCCGACTGGAGACCAATGCTGATAAGCTGACGCACTGCGAGCTCCAGAAGCTCAGCTTTGGCTGCATGGAATGCATGTGTCGTCTTTACATCGTCTGTTTCTCCTTGCGCCTCGACAAGCCACGCTTGGCACTGCTCGACAGCATCCAGTGCCACCGAGAATGACCATGCCTCAAGGAACGCTTGCGCGAGAAGATGCCGGTGCGGACGAAGCATGCGAGTGACGGAAGCGATAAATGCCGGTGTCATCTGCATCACTTGCACGACTTCCCCAAGCGCCGCATGCACCGTCGAGCGGCGTGCGTACAAGTAGCACTGGATATCAAAGAGCGAGAGCCTGTTCGAAGCCATCAGCGACAGGTACGGCTTGCGTAAAGGACCCAGGAGCATAAGGCTATCGTCGCCAGGCTCGTTTCCGCCAGGAACAAATGGCGTCCGGCCATCGGCGATACAGCGCTCCAGATGCGTCTCCACCGTGTCGTAGATATGCAACACATCATGGAGGAGGCCGAGTCCTTCGAGTGTCTGAATGACAAACTCCTTGCGTGTGATCGAACCACTGAGAGTCCAGTTGACGCCTTTGGTCGATTCATCGTACATGCTAACGACGCGGTCCTGCATGCCAAGCACCCGTCCAAGAGATGCGAGCGTACATGTCTTGATGTGAGCAATGATATCAATCCATAGAGCCGGATCGTTGTCTTTGCTACTGGTAGGTAGCTTCGAAAGGGCCAGCACATGCTCTTTGGCACTCGAATTAAAGTCTGCACGAAGCTTTTCAAGAACCGTGCCCTTGTTCATGGTATAGAAGCGTCCCATAGCACTCTTTCCAGAGCTAGTCGCGCTTGACGCCGTAAAGACACCACTGGATGGCGGCGGCAATAGCACAATTAAATGTTCTGGCGGCAGTGCAGTGCCTGCCTTGTCCTGCTCGTCGCTCCGTATCGTGGATAGGTGATCAAAGTCATTGGGTATGTGCTTTCGAAGCGTTGCGAGCCAATGTCGAATCTCATTCCGCACCTGCGCTCGGTACACGTCAATGTCATCGCATGTGACAAAGAATATGTGCACGCAAGGCACACGTTCAAGAATCTGGACGTTTTGCTGATTTGGTAAGTGCGTCGCGAGTGGAATTAGTTCCACGTTGAGGTTTTGAATCGTTCGAAGCGCTGGCACAGAATCCATACCACTCGATCCACTAGATCGCTTCAATGGACGCAAAGTTTGCATCGTCACTGGTGGACGCCAATGCAGATTTCGCAGAGGGAACTGCTCAGCAAGGAGTGGGACGATATGCGCAAGTTGGGCCGTCGCTTGCGACGCTGAGTGTGTCGCATACGTTATGGGCACACGCACGTCAGATCCTGGGTCTGTCATGGTATGCACACTCGCACACAAGGCTTGATCTAGCGACGACTTCTTGCCCGAGTAGTTTCACACAACACACGTCCACACACTTTCTCTCTCTTGTTCTCTCTAGCGCCCCGTATAATATAAGCACGGATATGTATGGCCGCCAGTGGCTACGTAGATCCGTGTTGTGAACAGAACAAAGGCAAACGTGGTGTGGTTCCAAGCTTGAATGTAAACGCGCGTCGAGCAGGAATCGTCCGTAGCGAGTGGTCTCCCTCCAGCTGGCCTAAGCCAACCTGATCACCATTCACCTCGCGCCCCACAAAATGCATGCAGGGATACGTGTTCGATCGTGCACGTGATGAGATCGTCTGTCACTTCAGGCGCGCGCCTCCGGGGGGGAGGGGTTTGGGAGGAGGACGAGGCGGACTTTGGCACCGATATAATTGCTTACGTGCGTTATGAGCTTGAGACCCACGGGTCGAGCAACAGTGCATGGTCTGCCATAGTTGTAGCATATATGCCATTGATCTTTGTCATATATCCAGTGAGTGACACACTAGCTAGTAAGCCATTATCGCTTGCTACTTCCCTACATAGCATCCACAAGCGCCTTCAATTGTGTTTTATCGAGGATTCTAAAGTCGCCCGTAGGTCGACCATCCTTCGACGTCGCAGGAGTTACTTGCGCAAGTTGAACATTGTTTTCATCAAGCTTCTCTTCCATCACCTGCTTAAGTACACGTAACGCCAGAAGAGACGCGTCACGCAGCGAAAGATCCTTCGAATACTTTTCTTGCAACTCGCCCTGCGCGCCCTCCGACCCACTTCCTATCGCCTTTGCATCGTAACGCACAAAAGTGCCAGAAGGATCTGCGTGAAAGAGCTGTGGCCCATTTTCATCGATGCCAATGATCAGGAGCGCCACCCCAAATGGTCGACTCATAAGCGCTTCGTCATCCTCTGTGTTCTCGCCAAAGCGCAGGGCCAAGTCACACACAGCCTGCGCAATACTCTCGACCTTGATCTCTTCATCGTAGACAAACCGATGGTTTTGACTTGTAACACGCGCATGGTCAATCATAGTGCGTGCATCAGCAGTAAGTCCACTCATGGCCGCACCCAGATGAGAATCGATCTCCATGATCTTCTCAATGGAGCTATTCTCGAGCAGTGATGACTGCACGCGCTTTTCCACACCAAGCACAGCACCTTCTTTGGTTACAATGCCGACAGTCGTCGAGCCGAGCTTGATCGCCTCCAATGCATATTCAACTTGAAACAGACGGCCCTCGGGTGAAAACGTATTCACGCCGCGGTCTGTTATTCATGGTTAGCATATTCACTGCCACCCGCATACGTATCCTGTCTACACGCACCATATTCAGACCGCGTAAGAAACATCACGTCCACGTCTCACTCGTGCTTACCAGCGAAGCAAGTGTACAAGTAGCGCCGCCACAAGAACGCCGCCCCACGTATTCGTGCGGACGTGCCCAAGAAACGACGCGAATCCAAATCCACCCTCGATCACATGCTTAGTCAGCCCTACGACACAAACACCTCGATGGCAAAAGACCTGCTATTCGCTGCGCCAGCGACGCCCCAAGTGCCCAACATCAAACACACTTGCGCACACACTCCAGTTGTCCGCCCGTTATATTGCTTGTGCTTGGTGTTTCTAGCTAGCAGATATGGTGCGTACACTTTGTAGAAGCGTGTAGTGCTGACGAAATTCCTGAAGGACTTGGAAGAAATGTATGTGGTGTCAATGGTGTGCACTTACCGTCCAGCGGGAACAAGCTCTCGAACTTGACATTCTATGACTTGAAGCAACTGTATACCCAGGCAAAGAATTATGCACTCAACATCAGTGAGATTGAGGCCAAGGTTCGTGAAGCGACGAACGATGATCCATGGTGCGTACTCTATGTGTCCAGTGCACTAAGACCACAGGGGCGCGAGCTCTACGTTGATGCAGGAGATCGCTCAGGCTACGTTCAACTAGTATGTTCATGGCGCGACGCGCGGCGTGTAATGGTGAATCAGATGTTCAGAATGACTAACGATGTTCCCTAGTCATGACTTTAACGAAATCATGCCCACAATTTTCCGTCGCTTTGTTGAAAAGGAAGCTCATGACTGGCGTCAGATCTACAAAGTACGTCACACACACACACACACACATATCCAAAAATGTCGCTTCCTTTCATCCAACAACGATGATCTAACAACAGGCGCTCCAACTACTCGAATATATTGTCAAGAATGGCTCCGAACGTGTCGTCGATGAAGCTCGTGCTCACTTGTCGACGATCAAAATTCTGCGCAACTTCCACTACATCGACGAGCAGGGAAAAGACCAGGGCGTGAACATCCGTGCTCGTGCAAAAGAATTGGCTGCCCTGCTGTCCGATGTCGATATGATCCGCATGGAACGACGCAAGGCTCGTGCGAACCGTGCCAAGTACCAAGGGGCTGGTAGCGCCGACTTTGTGCCAGGTAGTGGTGGCGGTCGTTACGGCGGATTTAGTAGCGACGCATATTATGCGAGCGGCGGTGCTTCTGGAGCCTATGGAAGCGCTGCTTCGGCAGCATCTGCTCAGCCTGACTTTGATGAATATGACGCAGGCGATGATGAGACTCACACGGCACCTTCCTCGGTAACTCGGCCAGCTCCGGCTCAGACTGCTGCATCGACACAGGGTTCTGCTCAGCCAGCTGTCGCAGACCTTTTTAGCTTCGACGACGAGCCTGCCCCTACACCGAAGACTGCCGCTTTGACTTCCGAAAACGATGGCCTGGGCTCTGCTGCTGGGTCCTCTTCTTTAGCAGATGCGGACGACTTTGACGACTTCCAGTCGGCTTTGCCATCCCAGCCTTCTTATGCAAGCACAAAGAGTCCAGCTGGCTCGACGGGATCGTCGACGCCTGCGGGACCGAAGAACAATGGCGCTCTCTTTGACTTGCTGGACAATGCGCCCCTTACTTCATCCTCGACCAAACCCGTCATGCCAAGCGCACCTGCACCATCGCGGTCTCAAACGCAAGCTCGTTCTCCAGCTCCTGCACCAGCCCCCCTTTCTATTCCTCCTCCAGTGTCCTCCTTGCAGCCAAATCCAAAGCCAGCAGTCATGAAGCCAACGTCGACGCCGACTCAAAAAGCCCCAGCTTCGTCTGCATCGCTCTTTGACGATTTGTGGGCAGAGTCGCGTGGCAGCGCTGGGGTGACATCCAAGGTAGGCAATAACAAGAGTATGGCACAGCTGGCAAAAGACCAAACTAGTCAATCTGTTTGGGGATCAGCACCGTCGGGCCGAGGTGCACCTGCATCGACATCGACATCGTCGGGCGCGTCAAAAGATTTGTTTGATTTGCTGTGACCAGGAACACCTCCACATTTGCACGTGAGGCTCAGTGTGCGTCCAGGCCATTGCAGAAGGGTATAGATTTCGAAGTACGTCATGATTGCTATGAGTGTGCGAGAGTAGTAAGGATGCTGCCCATAAAAGCTATGCCTGTGGCAATGCACGTAGCCATCTCACAAAGAGATTGGATGTAGTCAAGGCGGTGCAGTGAGTAGGCTGGCACAGCCTCTCCAGGATCCTCAATGTCACAAGAGCTCAGACTGCCACGTCCATTCGTGTCGGACCAAAAAATATACAGCTGTTGCAAGCACAGTCGAAGGTATAGACTTCCATCGAGAGTAGGTATAGGGAGCATGTTAAGTATCAGCAGGGCGGAATTTACAACCAACACGAGTTGAAATACATAGGTCATAGACATCAACAATGCATCAACCCATGCAGGTGGTATAAGGAATGACCATGGTGCTCGGAGTGTATGCGTAGACACGTGCATCGATTGAGACAGTCCACGAAAAGGCCCTCGCAACACGACAAGACCCGTCATTGCACCATAATCTATACCCACCCGCACCAAAGCAGGCGCATGAGGATCTGGTACAGCACACACACCTGCGTCACACGTTTCTCGACATCGCACACTTTGCGGCATGTCAAACAAGTACATAGGTCGTAAGCATTTTTGTATCTTGGCACTTTGAAAACAGGCAAGGGTATCGTTAGGGTATCGGCAGCATTCGTCCGTGGCGTTCAACCATATGGCACTGGGAATGCACCAGCCTGGCTCTGCCGGCATCGGAACATCTTGCACAAGGCGATTCCACAAATACATTCTCTCATTACGGTGAAGATTTTCAAGTCCTAAATCATTCAGTGCAGTGATTCGAGATCCACGTGGGATGATGTCATGAAGCGCGCCTGATGTGTGTACATGCAAGCCATGTGTGTCGGTCCACATGCAAGAAAGAAGGCCGTGCACCAGAGCACAGAACCCAAGAACCATTGCATTGTGCCAGACGCCTGCACTGATGATGCGCCATTTCGTACGCATGGAACATGCACCAAGGTCGGGGAGACTCACGTATGCGATAGGCACACCAGGAAACACAAGCCACAGGCCCATTGACAAGGGGCGAATCTGATGCAGCGCTGCCGCTATGGCATGCCCCGCTTCATGAGTTACTTGACTCACAACGCCCACAAGAAACAATGGTAGCACATGGCGCAAGGGCATGTTGACGCCTGGGATCAGGGGCGTCAGCCACAGCGGGGTTGAGCTAGTGCTAGAGCCAGACACGCTATTATCAAGATGCAACGACAGCGCGGAGAGCGATGAAACCTGCTGGAATTCTGACCGTTTATGAAAAGAAGTCTCAGTTGAAGACATAAGCATCTTGTTCCATAGTTGCGAGCAAGTCACGAGGACTATGCCTATGCCTCCCATCATAGCGGCTCCTGCGACAAGAATGCCCGCATCATAAAAAAAAAGTGCCAGCTTGTACGCTTTACCTTGAAGCAGAGGACGTACAATTGTTGCTGGCCATGCATTAAAGCAAGTCACATCCCAATGAATCCATCCCCGTTCGACGCGCAGGCGCATCCATGAGGGCACATTCCTGCGCAGCTTTAGATGCAAGACAGCAAGTGCTCCTGTCCAGATAATCACACATATCATGACTTGAAGAAGCATATTGATTCAGATGTCCGTTTCTACGGACGTGACGCGGCGCACGTCAGTCGCAGCGAACCAGCCAGTTCTGCCCTCGTCTGGAAATGAGCACTGGATCTTCGATGATTGCAAGGATCACGCACACTCCTTTTTGGCCATACGCACAGACATGAAGAGCATGTCGGCCGAGCTACGTGACGATGGATAGAAGGTAATGCGGCGAGGGAAGGTGGGGTGAAGGGGGAGAGGGGGCAGGGCAGGGTAGGGCAGGGCAGGGGCAAATAGTGTCACGCGCACGTTGAGCGTTCCAAACCAGCCACCCGGGCACTTGGGAAGCCCAAGCGCTTACAGGTTTGATTTGAGGGCCCAACAATAATAAGCGAGTTAGCAGTTGAGTAAGCCAGGTGAGACCAAGTTGCAACGAGCGACGAGGTTAAATTCTTGTCGTTACAGACGCTATGAGCACAGGAGTCAAGATGTGGGGCGTAACGCCGCCCATCTCGATGAATGGGCCTACGGAAAAGGACTTGGAAGTCACAAACGCGCTAGAGGCGGAGCTTCGTGCCAACAATGTGTTCGAGTCACCCGAAGAGGCCAAGCTGCGGTACGTGAATGACTGCACAAGTGCGTGCGTCCAGGAACGCCAGCCTAGCTAACCAAACAGAGAAGTTGTTCTTGGACGAGTCGACGCTATGGTGAAAGAGTTTGTGTACCGAGCATCGATCAAGCACGGGCTTTCAGAAAGTGCGGCACGCGCATCTGGTGGTAAAATCTTCACGTTTGGTTCGTATCGACTGGGTGTGCATGGTCCAGGCTCGGATATCGACACACTATGCGTCGCGCCAAAACATGTGCAGCGCGAAGATTTCTTTGAGATTTTTGAAGCTCTTTTACAAGCACGCGATGACGTGACGGAGGTGACATCTGTTCCAGAGGCGTACGTACCGCTGATCAAAACCAAGTTTATGGGCATTTCTATCGACTTCTTGTTTTCTCGCATTGCTCTACCGCGCATTGACGACTCACTCGAACTGCGTGATGACAACTTGTTGAAGAATCTGGACGAGCGCGACGTTCGCAGTCTGGGTGGCTCACGTGTGACCGATGAGATCTTGCACTTGGTACCGAATGTGTATGTATTCCGACTCGCACTACGATGTATCAAGCTATGGGCCAGTCGTCGAGCGATCTACTCAAACGTACTTGGATTCCTCGGTGGTGTCGCTTGGGCTATGCTTGTGGCGCGGATATGCCAGCTGTACCCGAACGAAGTGGCCGGAGCCATCGTGAGTCGCTTCTTCATCATTCTGTTGCAGTGGAAATGGCCACAGCCAGTGCTTCTAAAACAGATTGAAGATGGTCCATTGCCGATTCGCGTGTGGAATCCAAGGCTATATCCGACCGACCGTTTGCATCGTATGCCCATCATCACGCCTGCATATCCCTCGATGTGTGCCACACACAACGTGACGCAGTCAACCCAAATGGTTATGACCGAAGAGTTCCGGCGCGGAAGCGAGGTTGTGGATCGTATCTTCCGTGGAAAGACATCTTGGAATGAACTGTTCGAGAAGAACGATTTCTTCCACAAGTACAAGTATTACCTCCAAGTGATTGCATCGTCAGGATCAGCAGACCTACAGCTCAAATGGCAAGGCACGGTCGAGTCGCGACTTCGGCAGTTGATCATGAAGCTCGAACTTGTGCCGGCACTGCTTTGTGCACACCCATTTGTGAAGGGATTCAACCATGAGTGTGTGTGTTACACAGATGAAGAAGTCCGTCAGGTGGCTACCGGTGACGTACCTGCCGATGTTGCCTCTCGCGCCAAAATGCAGGATCTCCCAGAGGGTGAAGCTGCAAAAGAGAAGGATGAATCTGTTCAAGTTCATGATGCCACTGAAAACGGTCGTCGCACCGTGTATACGACAACCTTCTATATTGGCCTTAAAGTCGAGCCCAGGCAGCCACATGATCCCTCTGTCCGCCGCTTCGATATTTCATACCCAACACTTGACTTTACACAGCGCGTCAAGCAATGGGATCAGTACGATGAATCTGCCATGGGCATTGTCGTGCGCTACGTTAAAGGGTACGTTTGAACGAATGAAAGAAGTCCAGTGTGTTGACTCACCGAAGTGTAAATTTGCCCGAGTACGTATTCGATGGAGATCCACGGCCAAGAAAGGTGTCAAGTAAACGTGCCAAAAACAAACAGCCTGAGGCCAACGAGGCAGACGAAAGTGCGAAGAAAACCAAGTTCGAAGATGCCACCGCGCCTCATGCATTTGATCTAGCAGCTGCGTCAGAGTCGAATAATGCTACTGTTGCTTCCGCTGCTGCTACAACAGCCCCGATGTCCTAGATACCCCCCTTTTCGCTTTTCGATATGCTTCCGGAGACACGGGCGATAGGTCCTGATGAAAGTGTGACACATGCATGACATGACTCTTTTGGCTGTGTATGTAAGTGTGCATGTGGTGTTATGTGTGCACCTTGGAATCCAGCCAACACCTTGTGTCAAAAGCCATTCCTTCAACTCATCGTACGCAAACGAATGATCATATGCATCATATATCGAATCTATGCCATGAATGGACCCCGTTTTCCTCGTATGATGAAGTGATACAATCGTTAAAAATAAAAAATAAAAATAAACCTATTACTACTTTTGTCTGGAGATTATGACATGAAACTGTCGGGTCGTCGAGTAAGGAGTTGCTCATAACCGCATATGTTTGCCATTCTTCTCAGCCAGCAACGTCTCCGCCATTTTTGTCAGGATCCACGCTACGAGAGTTTTTCAAAACCACTCCCCACACCCTCGCCTGATACGATGCGTTTATTTCGTCAGTGGCTGTCGCTTTACTCGTTGCTGCTATGGGTGTACTACATCCATGCGTACGAACATCGCGACCATGCCAACTATGCTTCCCATCATCAAAGCAGGAGAAAGTCCGCGTCAGTGAATACTTCGAATCTTGACCTTCTGAATTCTTCTCATGCAATAAGTGCGAATTCTTATTCGACGCGCAACTACCCTGCAAGTCCTATTTCATTTACCACATCGTCATCCCTAGAAAGCAACACATTCTTTGATCGCCCAGCACGTACAAATTTGACCCACAGCAAGGGTTCGAAGAACACGATCTCGTCTGTTAGTTTGTTCGATTACAAGCTCACTTCATCACTTCATCCAACTTCATCGACATCGTCTCGTGAGGTTGCGCGTTTTAGCACAAATAATCATGCGAGTCGTACGTCTGGCACAGGTTCACACCTGTTCACATCGCGCAAGTCATCTTTTTACCCTGTTTCTCGCGAGGAAAATATGACTCGGTATGACACCCACACAGCTCGTGAATCGAAGCTTTTGCGCTCCCAAAGTTCTTTGTTGACTGAATTGTTGTCAGTGAATCAAGTCCCAAAGAGTAACTCAGGCTCGCAACGCCAGCATGAAAAAATGTCAATTTACACGTTATCTAAATCTTCGGCAAGCGTAAGCAATGCAGCCAAGAGCTCATTCAGACAGAGGCACAACAGCCCTAATGATATTGACGATAACCGTGTTCAAGCAATGACGTCTAAAGCGATTAGTCTTGTACCCACTCCAAGATCGTCCAGTTCAACCCCCTCTCGACATATGACAGCACAAGTGCCCTCAGCTCGCCGACAGAATGCGTCGTTGGTTCATCACAAGGCATCATCTAGATTCCTGTCGCTGTATTCAGCAGAGCAAACGCAAGACGCCTCGCTCTCTTACCTGAGATTGTCAAATCGAAGCCTTTTGCGCGACTCATTCACACGTAAAAGTCTTTTATCGAGCCATGCAATGCCCTGGCACGTCACAGTTCCTCGGCAGTTGGGATCAACGTTGCCTGGCAAATGGGGTACTCAACAATACCTATCGAGCCAATTTACAGATTATAGGCCCCTACAAACAAGGGCGTCAAGCTCTAATTTGTTGATTTCTAGAGTCGGGCGTCTGACCAAGTATGGTTCTTCAAGTTTGAAGGTATGGACGCTTTGGCCAACCACCACAAAACTTCAAGGCTCGATACAAATGCCTTCATCCGGTCACGGCGCACCTTTTTCTTTTTTATCACTAAACCACTCGGATATAGGTGGACCACGCTCGTCCCACGGCACAGGCTATGCATTTCTCAATACAATGTCCCTCGTGCTACCTACTTTCAACAAGACATCAAGCGTAAGCTCGTCAGCTCAGAGCACGAGTTCGTCAGCGAGCACTAATGCGCCGTTATCGCCGACTTTTAGCGGGACGATCTCTTCACCGAGCTCCATGCCAGTATCGATATTGCCAGCAGAGTCGAATCGTACAAGACAAGCAGGTGCCGTTCTTATAAGCATCTTGTTCAAAAGCACAATTCCCTGGGTATGGATTACATCGCAACGAGAAACCACAGCGCAAATTTTCACCTATATGCCACAAATTATCGCGCATGCCATTCAGTGTGATGCTTCGGATGTGAGTACTGTTCAGTTAAGACGTTTTTCGCCAGCAAACTCACCAGCGTACATTGACATTAATGCACGTTTTCGAACGCTGTATATGGCGTACCTACCCAAGCAGAAAAGCAGGTTGCTATCTAACTTGATTCACGACGTCAATTCGCTATTCTATGATCCTGATGGAGGCATTGTTCCTCAACAGATTGTACGTGAGGTGGACCCGTCTTTCAACTTGTTCGAATTTTCCCGGAACCCAGACGATGCTGCAAATGGCTCCATCCCCGAAGAGACACGCGATGCGCTCGTGGGCAGCTTTGTTGGCGTCGGTGGTGCTGTAACCTTGGGTCTACTCATCTGGCTCGTCCATCGTCACATAAAACAAAGAAAAGCCAACGCTGCTAGGAGGGCATCTCGCACAGACACAATCTTGTCGTTTGGAAATGACTCGCCAGATCCCTACTTAGATGGGATTGAGTATGCTCAACCGCCGCAGCAGATGCGCAGCTTCTTCGTCGGTGATGTATCAGGCAACCCCAGTGATAGTGTATTCGAGCACCAACAAGGCATCACCGGTGTTCTTGATGTGAATCAAGCGGACAATCCTTACCACAGTGAGCACGATCCACAATCTCGTGATGTGGATTCAATTCGTTCAGATCACGATTCTCACTATGCCGGTCTGGAAATTCCTGTGCCTACTACTAATAAGCCTGCATACGGCGGTGTGACAAAGCCAAAACACATGCTTAGCATGCCAGAGCACTCCATGCGGATAGAAAATTCAAGCTACTTCCCACATCACGAATGAAGCTGCCATTTGAAATGACACGGGCCATAGTTTCGGTTTGATTTGACTAGTATTAAGGAACTGCAGTTTGTGGAAGAAAAATGTAGACCGAGGGAATGTTATTCACGTTCGAAAAAGAGTGAGATTCCTAACAGACCGAGAACCACATATTTCAGCATGGGATAGTCGTTGAGTAAAATTGTTACATAGCCAGCATAGGGCAAGAATCTGCGTATCATGAGATTTGCATGTTCCGGTCATACGTACCCTTGAACTCGACCAACGATCTGATCATCACGGATCCATCGAGGGCCATTATATAACATGATATCATCATCATAATTGTTATCACCCTTGGTTAAAAGAAGCTGACCGCGATTTTTTCTGACCACTAAGTTAGTAGAAGGAACATGGAATCGATCGATCGAAAGTATGGGCGATTGGAGGGACGATACGCACGTTTCGCGCGTCTCAATAACGCGATGAACGATGGGGATGGCAGTGCCTGGTACCTGATACACGGTGATTTCGCCTACTTCGATAGGCTTCTGGCTCATGGTGAGGAAGAGCAAATCACCACGGTGGAACGCGGGCTCCATACTTCCACTTAACACCACGACTACAGGAGACTCCGTATTTGTCACGAGACTCAAGCCTTTCCAGATCGCGAGCGCGCTAGCAATCACATACAGCACTTGAACAACCTGCGCGACTTGCCGACGCCAGTTGGGCCCTCGCATGGCCTCAGTCACTCCCGACAGCATTGCTCAAACAATCTTGTGGACAGACCGTCTCCATTTTCTCCAGTGCCCCAATTCTTGCACGTTAGCAACGCGTTGTGGAGCGCCGTCGATCCATCTCTACCACGTGGCAACACACGCAAGTACCCAGCGCCCTTCGCTCTCCAAGCCATGACGACGCGGCCGCGGCCGCGGCCGCGAGCGCCTCAGAAGAGTAAATGCGACCCACAACACACTGTCTCTAGTACAAACATCGATAACTCATTTTTCCTAAAGTCCCGTTCGTTGACAAAAGAACTCGACCGGGCAGAGCAAGAATCAAGTGACAAGGAATTCTCGACATGTACCTCCGGTGAAGAGGACCATCGACGTCCGCGACGAAAACGAAAGGCTGTTTCTTTTGACTGGGTAACAAAAGAACCTGCCGCTATTAAACAAACGGAAAAAGTCTTACGTACTCCTTCTCCGTCTATTGGGCGGGTGCAGGAGGAAATAGTACCAACGTTCGACAACCAAATTGCTCGCAACGAGCGTAATGTGAGCGTATCGCCACCGCCTCCAGAGCTGGAGTTGGAAGGTATGTGTGTTGTTTTGATTCATCTCATTATGCAGCCCAATCGTACGCTATGCAAGCGATCGAGCAAGTGACTCATTCACAACGTGATCGGCTCAGGGCACTTGACGTAGCTCTCGACACGGGCGATGATTCTCAAGGTGAGTCCTCGTTAGAATTGAATGCAGGCCTCGCTCAATTCTATAAAGGACGCGATGCAAATCAATTGCGAGGGAAAGCGATTGAGCGGGAGATCCACCGGCAACAAGAACAAAAGGAGCAAAGTCAACACGAACATCAACAAAAGAAAGAAGGAGAACCCAATGCAGATATGATGGTTATTACTGTATCAGATGACGAGCCAGAAAGCGTTCCATTGTATGAAATCAAAGACTCCTCTGACGATGAGCGCTCAAGTTTTGTGAGGGAATCTGCTACTCAAGCACAAAATGAACTATCGCCTAAAGCCAATACCGAGGCAGAGGATCCTCCATCAGATACACTTGTTCTTACTTTGCGAGGCGCCCGACAGCTTGAGGACCAGGTTCGTGTGCGACCTACGACATTAATAAAAACGATCCTTTCACATTTTGTGCAGAAGCATGCGTCTGCATTAGATCCCGAAGAATTAAAGTCGATCTATGTAACCTTTGAAGGCGAGCGTCTAGATCCACAGACCAGTGTAGAGGCACTGGAACTAGAGGACGACGTTCAACTGGATGTAATGTGGTGAGGTCACGTACTTAGGCACCCTTGTAGTTGTACTTAAGACCTGACAAGCCAAATGTATCGAGCTCAGCCTTGTAGATCCACCATTCAACAAGGAGATGAATGCTGAGAGCAACGAACGAAAAGGCCCACCATGCTGCATCGTCAAATGCACCGACACCGAACGTGATGAGCGGTACAGGCCACGAGCAAACCCAAAGAAAGCCGATATACACAAGCTGAGGAGGCAGAGTTTTGGCTCGCTCAATGCTAGTGCTCTGCTTGGTTGGGTCTGCGCGCACACTGCTGGACGGTTGCACACGAATATCGCGAAGCACGGGCACAATCCAGTTCGGAGCGGAGCCAAATGGATGAGGCTGAGCTGGGTATGGCAGGCCTTTTAGCTTGATCAAGTTCGCTCGCGTTGCGCACTCATATGCTGCCAAGTACATAACATAAACGAGGAACGAGGTGACGACCAGGTAAATTGGAAATGCTGGAAGGTATGTCAAGTCTTCCTCCGTGCCGATGATGGAGTGGTGGTTCAGATACAACGTCATGTGGCTCTTGGGATGATTACCAGACAGGTAAGTAGGGAGAGGCGTCAGGTACAAAAATAGAACAAGGCCATATATCACCAGCATGGCAATGCGATAGATGTAATTCGCTTTATCATTATCATGACGGAGCTGCTCAATCACTTGGTCCTGCTCTTTGTAAAAATGTCAGTACCGTGATGCGCTGAATTATATACAAACCTGTCTCATCCAACGCATTCTCCGTTCCATTAACTTCTTTGTTGCTATTGCGAGCGCCACGAGCCAGCTGATCTTTGGTGTCCGAGGACATGGTAGGTTCAAGTTACGAAGGAATTCGATCAACGACGCGTTTCACTGCCACAACAGTGTTGCGTGTGTGTGTTTTGTTTGATTTGTTCGTTCTGCGTTAGGCGCGCGACTTTCCATGCGCTGCGCGTGTGAAGCCATCACCGACGAAAGCTGATAAACAGGAATTATGCATTCCTCTCCGCAAAGACCCAGAGTTGTTCTCTTCTCCACATATACGGTTCGTAATGAGCAGCGCGACCTGGCAGACCGGCCATCTTGCAAGCACTGTACGGATCCACCTTTGTCGACCAACATGACCGACGTCAATCTTCTGCATGTGCAATGGAAGAATCCTGAACTTCTTGCATTTTTGGGTGCACAAAAAGGAGGCGTCAGTGTTGGACAGTCTGTACTAGATGCCTCGAATGTGATGGAGTATTTCAGCACATCGCCATTTTACGACCGACGCAGTAACAATGAGCATGTGCGCATGCAAAGCGCTGCATTAATCGCCCAAGCTATGGCTACAACACAGAGCTCAGGCCCTGAGCTTATGCAAATGGTGACTCAAACTCATGAGGAGGAACTCAAGTACGTACCTAACGCGGTCAGTACAGCCAATATCATTAACGAGAGAGGCGCTTCACGGGTCTCGAGTTTGCGTTAGTTCATGCAAGACCACCTACATGCTTTATAATTCACAAACGGTGGCGTAGATCACCGGAGAAGGGTATGTTGCGCAATGCTTACGACCCAAGTTGATCGACCTCTTGCCGCATACTATATCATAAATGACTGTATTTACCAGGCGCCGGATGTCTATACGATCTTATCTACACGCCTGCAGTCGTCGATCTTAGGCCTACACAAGACCCTGAATGAGCAGCGTCAACACCGCTCGACTTTCAGCCCTCGTCGTGGTCATTATGGTCGTTTCCTTACAACAGACAATGGGGCTACATGATCATCATTGTCATCGCCGTTGGCGTTTGGGGACAGGTGGTGGTTCGGGGGTAGACGATGTCGGCGAACATGACACAGACTGCGCAGACGGTGGCGGCGGTGTCGAGGATGTGGCTGGACCTGGCGTGCCTACCATGATGTCCAAGCCAAGAATACCTTTGCGGCCCAACCCTGTAAATCCCCCTTTAATTGGACTTCGACACACTGGACAAAGACCTTTCATACGCTCTGTACCATTCGAGGCACGAAGACGTGTGGCTGACATGGGCGTTGATGCCTGAGAGACCGACAAATGTGTTGCTCGCGGGTCTTGTGAATGCTGCTGCTGCTGCCGCCGCCGCTGATTTACGAGTTCATGAAACAAGCCACGTGTGCCGCCAACAGAAGCGCCTGCAGCATTGGCAAGTGCCAAAGCACCCCCGCTTCCAAAAGGCGTGAACAAATGATTGGCATTATCAGTGTCATGCGAGGCAGTTGATTCAAGACCGGAAGCCTGGTTTGCCTCTCGTGTATTCACTGAAAGAGCATCATACAAGCATGGGCCACAAAAAATGTGGCCGCATGGAGTGACACTCAAGTTCTTAGGTGGACAGAGACAAATCGGACATTTGTAGGATGAAAAAAGGGTTTGCGAAGCAAGTGGCTTCGGCTGACGATTACCAGCACGGCGCAAGGCCTCACGAGCCGCATCCATACGTTGCCTCCTCAGTTCGTGTGGTTTGAGACGATGCACATACTGGACTTGCAGTTCGTCATCCGAAAGACGATGATCACTACTATCTACAACTTCAATCACATTCTGCTGACGTTCATGATGATCATTGTGAGTACCATCACCAGAGAAATGGATGGAAGCGGCGTCAGCGTGCTCTGCATCAAGCTGTTGCCATTCAATTGACTGTGACATGGTATTGGTCGATCTAGATCGACCGCGCGTCGGATCAGCTTGCATGCACTATGCACATCCAAAGTAGACAGGATACATGCACGTTGGAATGAGACTAGGTGTTGGCGAGTACTTAGACACGGACGGTCCCTGAAAGCCAGTAGTGAGGGAGGAAAGTCTTGAGGAAACTCCTCGAACAACACTCGACGCTCTGCGTGGTTGACACTGCATGTGGAGGGGTACTGCATCGATAAACCCCTTTGTGCAATTCTCGGAGTTGTCCCTTCTCCACGCATGGCAGTTGCTTACCTATACCGGTCAGCTTGGATGTGCCACGTCGGTTGGAACCGGGGGTGCTACGTGGGGCATTTTTGGAATTTGGCAAGATTTTCGACGGACGCTGCCCGCCTAGCGGGGGCCGGGCTCAGCCAAGGAGAGAGCCAGACATCAGGCAGGTTTCTTCTCTCTATCAGCACTTTTGCAACGAGTCGACTACACACCGCCGCTTGTAGGACATTGTTGTGATGTCGGCCCGTCTGTTCTTGGCAAACCCTATCAAGGGAAACTTTCGCCGCGTGCCGCTTGCTGCGCGCTCGCTGGCAACAGCTGCTGCCCGTCAGCCCTTGACGCAAGTGACGATGCTTCCCAACGGTTTGACCGTCGCCACGGAGTCCAACCCATCTGCGCAGACAGCTACTGTTGGCGCATGGATTGACGCTGGTTCACGCTCGGAGACACAGCGCAACAACGGTACTGCGCACTTCCTCGAGCACATGGCATTCAAGGGTACGTACAGAGTTTGAGAAGGGAGAAGAAATAGGATCCGTGCCACTAACACAACATGCGCACAGGTACCAACAACAGGACTCAGCATGGCCTGGAGCTTGAAGTCGAAAATCTCGGTGCCCACCTGAATGCCTACACATCGCGTGAGCAAACTGTGTTTTATGCTAAGGCCTTCCGCAAGGATGTAGGACAGGCCGTCGACATTATCTCTGATATCCTGCAAAATTCGAAGCTGGATGCTTCGGCCATTGAGCGGGAGCGTGATGTGATTTTGCGTGAACAAGAGGAGGTCGAGAAGCAGGTCGAGGAAGTTGTATTTGACAACTTGCATGAGGTGGCGTTCCAAGGCCAGGCGCTTGGTCGCACAATCCTCGGCCCGAAAGAAAACATCCTCTCAATTAGCCGCAATGACCTGACGAACTATATCAAGTCTAAGTACACAGCTGACCGTATGGTGTTGGTGGGTGCTGGTGGCGTTGAGCACGAAGAGCTCGTGAAGCTTGCTGAGAAGCATTTCAGCGGTCTCCCTGTATCGCAGAGCCCCATTCAGCTGGGCACGAGCCAGTACGAGCCGAGCAGGTTCATCGGCTCGGAGGTGCGTGTACGTGACGACACAGCGTCGACATGCAACGTGGCTATTGCTGTTGAGGGTGTGAGCTGGAAGTCGCCTGACTATTACCCGATGCTCGTGCTCCAGTCTATTTTCGGTAACTGGGACCGTTCACTCGGCTCCTCGCCTCTCATGTCCAGCCGTCTTTCGCACATTGTGTCGACGAACAACCTGGCGAACTCTTTCATGCACTTCAGCACATCATACTCTGACACGGGCCTGTGGGGTGTGTACATGGTCAGCGAGAACCACATGAACCTCGATGACATGGTGCACTTCACGCTGAAGGAATGGCAGCGTGCATCGACAGGTCCAGCGCCAGCAGAGGTGGCACGAGCCAAGTCTCAGTTGAAGGCATCTTTGCTGCTCGGCCTTGATGGCTCGACGGCCATTGCGGAGGACATTGGCCGTCAGCTCATCACGACCGGAAAGCGTACGACGCCTCAGGACATTGAGGCTGCGATCGACGCCGTCACGCCAAGCGAGATCCAGCGCGTGGCTCAGAAGTACATCTGGGACAAGGATATTGCTATTGCAGCGACAGGCCGCGTTGAGGGCCTGCTTGACTACAACCGCATTCGTGCCGACATGTCGTCACTCATCTACTAAGTTCAGTGAGTGAGTGAATGAAGGACGGAAGGGATATGTAGACGCGTGCGTGTGTGTGTATGTGTGTAGTCCTATGATAGCATCCATTGTCGATCGATCACTGCTGTGCTAGTAGGGAGGAATAGGTGAAGGTATGGAAGAGGGGCGTAGCTGGCAGGAGTCAGCAGGAGTCGTCGGAACAATCATAAGTGCTTGTTTATGTTTTCGGGCCATAGTAACTCTTCAGGGTTTTATACGTGACCACGGCGGGAAGGGGAATACTTTGCTATCTATATCTAATAATTTAGTTTGCGTCCATACGCCATTTAGAGCATGCACTAAGAAAAGTGTCAGTAGACGAACGCCGTAACATCGAATGGACTAAAACGTACGCTTCCTGCATCCTGGCTCCTTGTATTGAGAATCAGCGCGACAATTAAGCCGTAAAGACCCAATACTTCGGCAAAAATCAAGATCAAAATCATACCAATGTACAAGCGCGGTTGTTGTGCGGTACCACGGACACCTGCATCACCCACAATACCAATTGCAAATCCTGCAGCCAGACCTGCCAGACCAACCGACAAGCCGGCACCGAGCTGAATAAAGCCTGCGTACAGGGTCATGGGCGACTTGACTGCAATAAAAGGACTAGTTAGCACCCGCAAGGCAAAGATACGCTTGGCACACATACGATCTCCAGAAATAAGCACACTGACGACAAGACCATAAATCTAGGTAATGAAGTGGAAATAATAGAGGAAGCAAACGTTAGCATGTCGGGCATGACGCGCTAATTTACCAACACACGTACAGCAATGATACCAGCCATAACGACAGGAATAATGCAACGGATCAATAGATCGGGACGCAACACACCCATGGCCGAAATACCCACACCCGACTTGGCAGTGCCGTAACTAGCACCCAGACCTGTGCATACGCGTCAATACTCATCTTCGCGCGCAACACAGCTCGGACACATACAGGTAAACACAATAGCAGCCGTGACGCCCATCGCGCCAAAAAATGGCGCGTACACTGGGCAAAGGTCCAGGTTGATGTTCTGGCTCATGACGCTGTCAAGTCTTGTCGTAGTTCAAGATCCCGGCTGGATATGCCTATCGATGTCGTAGCAGCTGCCACGGGCCGTCCGACGACTCTCGGCCGCCGGCGCGACCATTCAATCACGTGACTATTGGACGTGCCGAGTCACAGAGCGGCGCTCGTGGCTGGGTGTCAATGAAAGCACTAATTGGAAGGCTGCCCCTGACTGGATTGCGGGGAGAGAAACGCCGGAGATAGGCTGAGATACCTCTTTCAACTTGTTATCACTCGCTTCTTCTATTGATATCAGTTCGCTCTTTTTCGTCTCGGTTCCTTTGTGTCTTCGCTGCAGATGACGGCGCCTTCAAAGCCGCGCACTATCTATGAAAAGATCTTCGACTCACACCTGATCTCAGAAGAAGAGGATGGTACATGTCTGATTTATATTGACCGCCATTTGGTGCATGAGGTCACATCGCCACAGGCCTTCGAGGGCCTTCGTATGGCTGGTCGTCCTGTTCGTCGAACGGATTGCACGCTTGCGACAGTGGATCACAACATCCCAACTGAGAATCGCAAGAACTACAAGGACACGGCATCGTTCGTGCAGGAGAGCGACTCGCGTTTACAGTGCGTTACGCTCGAACAGAATGTCAAAGAGTTTGGCCTCACTTTCTTCGGCCTTGCAGATAGTCGGCAGGGCATCGTGCATGTTATTGGTCCCGAGCAGGGCTTCACAGTACCGGGGGCGACGCTGGTGTGTGGCGACTCACACACCTCGACTCACGGTGCATTCGGTGTGTTGGCCTTTGGGATCGGCACATCCGAGGTGGAGCATGTCCTTGCGACACAGACGCTACTGCAGAAGCGCATGAAAAACATCCTCATTGAAGTGAATGGCGACATACCCGAGGGAGTCACGAGCAAGGATATCATGCTTCACATCATCGGTCTCATTGGCACTGCTGGTGGCACTGGTGGTGTGCTGGAGTTTGCTGGCTCGACGATCCGCAGTTTGTCGATGGAGGCCCGCATGAGCATGTGCAACATGAGTATTGAGGCTGGCGCACGTGCGGGTCTGGTGGCTCCTGACGAAAAGACACTCAACTATCTGCGGGGACGACCCCTCGTGCCCCAAGGTGAGGAGTGGGAACGCGCATCAAAATACTGGCTGTCGCTCGCCAGTGACCCCGGCGCAACGTATGACAAGATTGTGCGCATAGACGCAAAAGACATTCCGCCAACGGTGACGTGGGGCACGAGTCCGCAGGATACGGTGCCGATCACAGGGCAAGTGCCAGATCCCAAGAATGCACCGAACGAAGAACTTGCGAATGAATGGACACACTCGCTCAAGTACATGGGACTCGAGCCCAACACGCCGGTTGAGCAGATCAAAATCGATAAGGTATTCATTGGCTCATGTACCAATTCGCGCATCGAAGATCTTCGTGCCGCTGCACGAATTCTTCATGGCCGCAAGGTGTCGCCCCATGTCCAAGCGATGCTCGTGCCAGGCTCCGGACTGGTGAAAAAGCAGGCGGAAGCGGAAGGCCTCGATGCGGTGTTCAAAGCCGCTGGTTTCGACTGGCGCGAAGCCGGTTGCTCCATGTGCCTGGGCATGAATCCGGACCAGCTCTCACCAGGTGAGCGTTGTGCTTCGACATCGAACAGGAACTTTGAAGGCCGCCAGGGCGCCGGAGGACGTACACATCTTATGAGTCCTGCGATGGCTGCCGCTGCTGCTGTGACGGGCTACTTGACAGACGTGCGCAAGCTTACCGCTGGTGATCTGCCCGGTTTCCCCGCGGCCACGACGCAGTACGATCTGCCTGAGAAGGATTCGCGCATGTTTATCGAGGAAGGCATTTTGCATGCTCCAGCCACTTCGGCGCCGCCCTCTAGTTCTGCAACACAAAACGCGTCGGCAAATGGGGCCAACGACAAGTCCGTTAACGACAATGATGGCCAGGTCTATGCCAGCGCTGGTGATGCGTCCGAGAGTGCTTCGCAAGGTATGCCAGCATTCCGCGTGCTCAAAGGCATTGCTGCTCCCATGGAACGCTCAAATGTGAACACGGACGTCATTATTCCAAAACAGTTTCTCAAGACTATCAAGCGTACAGGTCTCGGCTCTGCACTATTTTGGCCCTTGCGCTATGATGTACAAACGAACGAACCAGTCGCAGACTTTGTACTGAACAAAGAGCCATATACGCAAGCCAAGATCCTCGTCGTGGCAGGCAGCAACTTTGGCTGTGGCTCATCACGAGAGCATGCGCCCTGGTCACTGCTGGACTTTGGCATTCGCGCTGTAATTGCAGAAAGCTTTGCAGACATCTTCCGCAACAACATGACAAAGAATGGGCAGTTGCCGGTGGTGTTGCGGCCGGACGAGATTCAGCGGGTGCTAAAAGATGCATATGCCGGCAAGCCTATCACAGTGGACCTTGAGCAGCAAAAAGTGATCTGCGAAGATGGCACAGCGTTCGGCTTCGAAGTTGCGCCATTCACGCGACATTGCCTGCTGCATGGACTGGATGACATTGCATTGACGCTGCAAAAAGAGAAGGAAATCAGTGCATTTGAGCGTAGCCGCTCGCACACACCCTGGTTGAATGGCGTTGTTTACGGCAAAGGCGTTTCGGCGTCGGATGCACGTAGGTCTAAGCCAACGACTGAGTGGTAGGATCACGGTTTGTCCTCTTGATCAAGCAGTCTATCTGTTGATTACTGGGAATGCCGTATCAGTAGTATATCATGAACAGCGTTGTAGAATGCCCTTTTCGACTTCTTTGTCTCTCTCTGTCTCTCTCTCTCTGTTTATAGTACGAAGGTTCAGGCGCTGCGGCTTTGTCTACGCAGGGAGCGAAGCAGGTAGCGACTGTGCTAGCAGCTTTGCATATTGTAGTCCCACCTCGGTAGCTTTGTGTATAGAGTCAAGAGTAAGCTCGCCCTCTCCGCGTTGGCGTACACCATACAACCGGCCTTGTGACGATGCAAGCACGGCCACGCTACAAGATAGCGCACACTCCTCCTCCAACGTAGGGTCCAAAAGAAAGGTGCCTTGAAAAGGGTATACAGACACACATACAGGCACATCCTCCCGACCTTCGAGTGCACGTCCGTGCTCCCATTCATTCACAAGCGCATAATCTACGGCGTTCGTGTTTTGTGAAGTGTTCTTTCGCCCACGCGTTATGAATTTGATGCCGGCTGGATCGTCATGATCTTCATTCATCGCATCCTGTTCACCTTGATTCGTCCTGTCCATCGCCATCACGCGCGTTTCTGGAATTCGTGTATTCCATAGAGCACAAAACACTGCGGCAAATACAGTGTCCAACACATTACCGCCACTCCACGACATCACATAGACGTCGACGTGTAGCACCCAATACTTTGCATATGGTACAACGACAAACTGACGAGCAGGAAGTGGTCCGTATGAGTCACCTGAAAATGCATAGCAAGCTTGTAACATGTCCTGCATGGTACTCGTGAGCATGCTTAACTCACTTGCGTTATGCTCACGAAGCAGCGAGGGCGTGTAGTCGACTTGCACTTGTATGCATGGTTTGGATGGAAGCCACGGCGTAAAATCAATCTTTCGTTCGCCTTGTGATACGGTGACAGTGGGTGCTTCTTGTGAATCCATCTCGAGCTTCACACCACACATCACTTCAGTGCTGCCCAGCGTTACACGTGCACACCCATCTGCTTGCTCAGACATGTGCGAATCTACCTCAATGGGGCGAACATCGGTAAGCGCACGACCATCATGTCTTTGCGCTGGCTTTGCTCCTAATCCAGCCAAAAGATAGCTCTTTTCTGCCCGCGAAAGTAACACAGGTGCCATGAGGTGCAGGCAAACCCACAACTCAAGCCCAAAAAAAACCTACATGGTGGGGGGGTGACACATGGCGCACTAGTGTCACGTGATAGTGACACGCACTCGCGCCCACTGACGCGAGTGCTGGAGTAATGGATGTTTGGATGCGTGGAGGTGACTTTCGTAGCACAACCAACACACCATTCAACAAGCCCTCTCGTGTCCGTTGTGGCGACCACACTGGCCTGCAGAATAATGCCGTCTAGGAACGGAGGCAGCTCTGCTCCAAGCGATGCAGTGCTTGGTGTACTTCAGCTGCTCTCTGAGGATAACAAAGAGATGCATAGATACAATATCCACAAGACTACGACGACGATGGGCCGTGCCTTGACAAACGATGTGCGTCTGTTGTTGGAGGATGTGAGTCGTCAGCATTGTACGATCGAGTTTTGTGAAGAAAATGATGCTGTTCTTCATGTGCTTGGGTCAAATGGTGTCTGGCATAATGATGTACACATGAAACCAAATACGTCCGATGGCAAGCGCATTCATTTAGCTAATGGCGACAAAGTGAAAATCTCTGCGCATACATTGTTATTCTCATATATACAAAGACAGCCCAAACCACTAATGACAAAGGGTCCAGCTAGGTCTGAAGCGACGGCTGGTCTAGCAGCGCTGGCAAAGTTGCCGCCTACTACACCGCGCCGTCAGAGCGCACGTCTCAGGGCCCGTGCAAGTATGCCATCTCTCCCCACGGCATGGACACCTCAACTTGCCAAGCGACCCATTCCGCTCGTCCAGCAGGCGCATATCTCGCAGATGAGCACGACCCCCGATGCCCAAATTGCACAAGGATTACGTGCATACAGTGCAGCTAATAAATCATCTGAAACCGAACCTGGTACACCCAAGGCTACGAAGCACAAATCTTCACCCGCTAAGCCAAACAGTATAAATGCCTCTACTTCCACTCAGGTCGGTCATGCAACGCAAAGAAGTCCCAGTTACAATATATCAAAGCAGGAGGTATTAGATACTGAGATTCCCGAAGGGCCCAGCCAACTTGTTGTTCCCTCGCGTGACTCAGAGAACAACGATTCTTCCGACTCTTGTGGCATCGCAAGTGTGCAGTCATCGCTAATGGCACGTTCCACATCAGATCCAGATGAAGCTCCCCAAAAGAATGCAAATGCGGATGCCATGAATGAAACGTCGTCGGAGTCTTCCGATAAAACGATGGCACTCGATTCCCTGAATGAAAGCGTCAAGAATAGGTCTACTGAGCAAGTTCATTCCCAACTGACGACAAGTCCTGCTTTCCCGGTCAAATCCCAAAAAGCAAACGACAGCATGGAAACAGACGACATGAGCCATGCGTCTGGACAAGCCTGTCCGTCATGCTGGAACCAGCCATCCACGTCCGATGAAACAGATTTCTCAGCTCCAGTGCCCGCTCCATCCGAGCTGCCTGGGCAAGATATCATGACAAGTATCAGCAAGCCCACGAGTAACAATCAAGTCCAGCTATCCACTGATACGCATGTTCCCTCGGAAACGACAAGTCCGCTTCCTATGCAGGATGCCTCTGATCAGCACACACCCAATCCTGAGCACAAAAATTTAGAACCTAGCCAACCTATTGCAATGCCCTTCGAGCGACCCGAGTCCGACTTGACATTGTGCTTTGATGCCCTTGAAGAAGCTCAGCAAGATGCACAACCACCTGTTTCGTCGACGCCATTGACGACGTCAAGATACCCACAGTCATCATCTCTGACCAGTCGATCTGCGATGCCAATTACGTGGTCGCCGGAAAAGACGCGTAAAGTCAGCCTGCGCACGGCTACTTTGCTGAAGCGCAGCTCTCAATATCCCATCGTGCCATTATCTCCTGTGTCCGCTAATGTTCCTACTTCACCTTCGACGCCACCGAAGTCAACTCCTTCAATACAATATCCTACGTCCACGGGCTCGAAAGACATGGACCTGAGCCTAAGACACACATCCGAGATAATGATGACGTCCTCGGATGAAGAAGATGAAGCAGAAGTTGAATCTAGCTTTGAGTTGCAAATCGCACCAAAGTCACCGGAGGCGATTTCTCTGCAACGTCCTAATACTGCCCCTTTTCTAACTCCACAGGCAAGACGGATGGAAAAGCCTGTCGTCACGCGTCGCCTCTCTTGTGCTGATCCGACGTCACCTCGAAGGCCAGTGCCAGCGTTGAAGCATCGCTCGTCCTGGGTTTGGCTCAAGGATTTACTGTCGCCTTCAAAGAAAGCACAGCAGCCAATTGACAAGCCAGAGTTGAAACAGGAAAACGAGTCCGGCGAAACATCAACGCCAGAGGCACAGCGTCATGCTTGGAAAGCAACTGACGAATCACCGAGTCATGAAGAGTCTACACTGACTCAGGAACAGAAGGAGAAGATCCGTTGTCCTTTTGAGGTTCCAAAAGATGATCATCAACATCATGTGAGCAAACTGGCAGGCGAAAATGCTACAGCTAAAGAACTCGTGTGCACCGAGTCGCACAAGGAGACAGTTTCAAAGCCAGTGGAGTCTCATCAGCATCAAGAGGATGAAAAGCATTCACGGCTTGAACGGCATACACAGAGTGAACAGGCAATACAACAAACACTTGCATCAAGTCCCTTATCCAGCACGGAGGGATGGCGCAAACAGCCCATACTCACGGAAATGATGCCGAAAGTAGACCATGCAAGACAGTTTGAGCAATGCCATGAAAAGCAATCCAAAGACCTGCATCTGGATCATGAAGAAGAGTTCTTTGACGCTAGCCATGACGTACAAGACTTGAATGTGGAGCCGAAGACTTTGCTGGTCACAACGTCGGGCCAAGATGCGTCAGTACTGTCTGGTTCTCTGGTTGAAGCAGAAACGCGACAGGCTTCGGGTCATGTACCACAGACGCCGGATATGCGGGACCTTAAGCATATGTTTGCCGAGCCGAAGTATGTGGTTCCGATGGAATCTGCTATGGGAAACTTCCGCCACCTCATGAATAAGCAGGAGCAGCAACAACGACCAGTGTCTGATGTGAGTCTAAGCAGTGCATGGACAATGATAGAGACCGGCCATTATGAAGATGATCGTCATTCTCTTCAGCGTGCACACAATATGCCACCAAGCCAAAGAACGGTGGTAACTGCTAACGGTCCTATCACTAGCCCCACTACTGGTCCAACTCCAGAAACCGTGCCTATAATGGCGCATGTTCCCGGTCAGGGAACGTTGGCAAATGAGCCCAGCGAGGCACGTAAGAGAGTTGCCTCGGCACTTAAACAACAAGACCCGTCAAGTCGCAAAACTTCACTGCCTTCGACATCAAAGCCAGAAAAGACACAAGAAACTAGACAACCGCCTGTCATGCATCATCATACCGACACTTCTGATATCATGAAGCATCGTGTGACACGTAGTGTTCCTAAGAAAGAACCGTACGTGCCAGTGCGGCGACAACTTCCTCCACGGAATGCTGTGAAAATGTCGCGTATCGGATCGCTTTCTACGTCGGCTACACGAGGGGCTGGAGTAGAAAATGGAACGGCAGCACCACGCCAAGCCCGCCCACTAGCTCCAACAACCCGGGGTAACACCGGTGTCAATACAACAAGGCTACCAGCAACGTCTTCCTCGTCAACGTCATCTCTACCAATTGCACGAGGCACACGACTAGCAAACATGCGAACCAAATCTCAACGAAGTGACACAGGCCCTTCCTCAATGCATCGTCTGTGACTGGACGAGAGCGATGATCATAATGTGCTTACGTGGAAGCTACTTCTGATAACGCACAGCCCTTTAGGTCGATGCATAATTTTCGAATTCGTACCGGGTTGGATTGCAGCAAGAAGTAACGTATTCGCAGTATGATTGGGAGAGCCGGACTGACGAAAGCATTTGCACATGTGGAGATATATTTAGAATAGTCAAAAATAGTCTTTTTGACTTTTCGCATTGCGGAGCGAGTTAATGATGCAATTCATGCATTATTTTTTTCGTACCTTCTTCCCTCGACAGCTCCCATACGTGCATCTTGGAATAAGCATCAGCAGCAATAGCCGCACAGGTTTGTCAGCAAGTCCTTATTCATCGTGCAGGAGATAGACCTATGGATCCCCCCTTCACATAATGCGATTGGTTATTTACATGATAATTACACCTAATACCAAAAATCAGCTTGCAAGTCGATCGACTATCGAATACCCCCAATATATCTAATTCTAATCCTGATTGGCCAAAGCGCGCAAAGAGTAGGTTTACACAGTCATGTTTTGTACGCAGGACCGACACCATGTGGCTTGGTGTGGCAGCAACCAGGGGTTCAAAGTCAATGACGCAGGAAATTCTCATGGAAAGAAATGTTAACACTGTACCAGCTGTCATATATTTTTTCAAAGAAATCAGGCCCGGCTTTCATCGGATAAGCAAATCCCTGATCCATTCGATTTCTTCTCACAAGGTTTGACCCTCTCTGGTCCTACGACTTATCAAACTATCTTTGTGCATCCGCATGGGGGGTGAGCAGGAAAGCCGAGAAGGAGCTCCTAGACTGGATGTGGAGAGGCTTTCTGCATCATCATCGCAAGGTCTCCTACATGAAGAGACGGGCAAGGTCCAGTTCCATACCGGGGCCAACTGTGCTCCCGCTCCTTCTTCGAGCTCTCCTTCGAACCAGTGCCGATTGCCACCGATTGATACGCCGCGTCCTTTGCCGCCTCACTATAAGTATCCATCTCGCGCTCCCTTGAGCCGTCTGCCTTTATTCAAGTCGAATTCCCTCCCTGTATTCACCAATAATTACAATACCTCTTTTGGGAGAGACATCGGTTCCACGGAGACAGGCACTGGTTCAGCTCAAAGTGGGTTGCTTCGAGGTAATGCAGGTCGTTATCAGATGCGCAACTTGCTTGATAGCCCTAGCTCCTTTACGCGCGAGCATGAAACACGATTCGCACCGGATCCTCACCGTGTGTTTTCTCCAGTCTATCAAGACATGGTTTCCCGTCGCATGCACCCGTATGCATCTACAGAGCGCAAAAACTGGGATAACCCAAGGTGTTTATCTCGAACATCTGCATTTAATGATTCAAACATGGACGAAAGCATAGAGTGCCTCAATCGTCGTCTATCGTATCAGCCATCCCTCTACACGCATGCGTGGAATCGTTCGTTCCGTCCCACAGATCAATTCAGCGCTGATTTCCAATTCAGACGGCCCAATCTTCGATACTCGCGTATGCCTGGTCGACAGTATATGTCTTGGACAGAAAATTCGCATCGTGGTTATCCAGGGTCTTTCAAAGACCCGATTGGTACATCTTTTGATGAATGGCATCAACATCCTTTCTATCACAATGGATCCACGTTACTCCAAACTCCTCAAGAAAGTCTCTCAACAAACTCCTCAGTCTCAAAGACATTGTCTGATGAAACAAGCACACATGAACCCAAATCGCCTTCTGCAACTATGCCAGCCACATTTTCGACTGCATCTCGTCCCCCGGATAATGGTGCACATGGACATTCAGTCTCGACCTCGTCAGACCGGTCTCCTATACATGACACGGAGGGCTTGAAATATCCTAGTGTAATCAAACCGGCGCCCCCCGGCTTCTCTCATGATCAACATACATCCCAGTTTTTCACCCCCAAGAACCAGTACCAGATGGCGAACAGTGAGCAGCCTGTTCAGCCCAAACGCGGTGGGAAGTTGCCCAAGCATATTACTGACATGCTAAAGACATGGCTTCTCGATCATGCCGACCATCCGTATCCGACAGAAGAAGAGAAGCGGGCATTTTGTGACTTTACTGGCTTGGACATCTGTCAAATTTCTAATTGGTTTGTCAATGCTCGCCGGAGGATTCTAGTTCCGCAAAGCTCTCGTGCCGCCCCTGCTGCGCCGGCCCCAAGCTAATGTATTCATTTGTCTACAGTTACTTGTGTACCATATGAAAAGATCGATGCATGGCAGCGATTGATCGTCTCGCTTGGTGGTATGGAACTGCACTCTGTCTCTGCTTTGCATCTACGAGTTTTTATGTTCTAGTTGGTTTTTTTGCTTCTATATTCCCAAGCTCTATGCTTCAACAAGGCCAAAGAAGTCTTGATATTTAGGCCTTTCGGTCATGAAGTGATGCCTTTGTGTAATGGGCTTTGGAGCCGCATGGTAAAGTAATCCGAGCATATACGTATTGGACTACTCAACGTTCTAATCCTATTTATACATAGAAAACAACACACAATGCCTTGAATCTTGTGCGGAGGCTACGATAATGTGCAATCTTACAAATTATCATTCAACACGACGCGACGCGGTTCAATCTGTGTGACTAGCCCATCCTTTCTAAGCCTGAGATAGTGTTGAATGCGACACACAAGCGCTAGATTGAATTCTCTTCTACATGACTGATTCACCACCATTTTCTCTGCCTGGGTTTGTGTGGGACCCTGTGTACGTATGACTTGTCGCTCTTGGCTCATGGTTACTTAGAAAACGGCGCTTCTTCAAGCAGTCGCAAAAACCACCAACTCGTGCTCAGGCGTCTAATTCACGAGCCGGCAGTACAAAGCATCTACAGAGGTCATCATCACAGTCCCGAACCCATCGAACGATTGTTCAACCTGGATTATCGTCCGGTAACGTCCGGTACACGTCTGCGATTCAGTATCGCAAGTATGTAAGAGGAGCTTATGGACCTTGCTAACTCGGAAAGATACGTATCGTTACAGGCTGCACAACGTTTGCGCTTGCATAGTTCGATCCCCATCCATTCATGGATACGCGATTCGAATATGCCAATCGGGATTTTGGTTCGTGCATACGCGTACGCTAGCTGACAAGACTAAGCCATGTCCTCTACAAGGTAATACGTTAGCATTCGCACTGGTAACGCAAGATGGAAAGCTTCTCTGGTTTGTACTTTTTCTTTGGATTGCCAAATCATATTGACTTTATTTGTTTAGCATTGCAGGAGTTGGACTAAATGAACCACCGTCCCGCCTTTGCGCAGACGACTACTTTGCACGTTCGCTATTTACCGTGCATGAAGGCTTGGAGCAGCTCATGATTGTGTCTCGAGCGTTGAGAACTTTGTACACATTTACAGAAACGTCCAAGCTACTAATTGAAGTCTCTGTAACTCAGCGATGGATGCTCACGATTGCATCAACGTCAAAGAGTAGAAAACCGGTGTTCATGTCTATTTGCGATCCAAGCACTAACCCACAACAAGATGTTCGGTGCATTGGGGCCTCTGATATTTTGACGGAGCACGGCCCTGAGGTATTGGTGGCTGTGGGCGCTGGTCGATTCTTACATTTGGTGACCGTTCATTTAAGAGGTGCATGCAGTACTACACATCCACACATCCACACGGTGGCCTTTCCAAGTGATGTCATGAGTGTGACGCTACACCGCACGGATGTGCTGGTTGGATTGCGGTCAGGTCGAGTTCATACACTTAGCCCGGACCATGAACATACGTGGCAATCTGGACAAAAGTTTTCTTTTGTATCAAAAGGAGCTACATGCCATGTGCAATTCGTGGATGACACCCTGTTTCTAGCTGCGTATACCAATGGCGACTTGGTGATGGGCGACTTGGCACGCATGAATGATGCGCCACTACGAACATATGTCGGACATACGAATCAGTTCATGCAAGGATTGGTATGTTCAAGAGTCAAATGCGATGGGTGAACTGACTCGGTCGAAGGGATTTGCAGTACATCCTACGCATCGGCTTCTAGCATGCGCAGGAGATGATCGTCGTGTGCGACTGTGGTCGTTGGATTATTCAGAGCCTATCTTGGCGTTGCAAGGACCAGATGCATCACAAGATGAATTCCCAGCCTTGGTCAACAGTCTTCTATGGTGTCCAGATAGATTAATGTCCGAAGACCTTGCTCGAGCACCCTTAACATTAGCAGTGGCATGTCAAAACAATGTCTTCTTGTACACGCCAGCTTTATAATGCCATCAGGTTGTTCCTAGACCAACACGCAATCATAAGCGAGACCTCCACAATATGCAGTTATGCCAGACCTCTCGTTGCCGCAATCGAGCAAGGGTGCGCGCCAAAACTAAAAGAAATCACATGAATCATCGAAATCACGTGACATATTTTAGTTGTGCACTGACAGCTCAAGGCACCCACTGCCTAGTCTGCCGAACAGACTCGCTAACCACACAACCGCTGACGATCATGTCGCAGGCTCAAGGTACGTTGATAATAGGCGCTGGTGACGACGCTCCGCACGTTCGAAGTGCGCAGTTTTGCCAGCTTCGGTACTTGATCTTGGTAGATACTAACGCGTTTCTCACCTGCAGAGAAGAAGAACCTCCCTACGCGGAAGGCCAACGTCGCGAAGAAGGTCGTCCAGAAGGGTAGCTCGGGTCAGACACGTGTGCGCAAGGTGCGCACTTCGCCCTCGTTCCACCGCCCCAAGACGCTCCGTCTTGCGCGCAACCCGCGATACCCTCGTAAGAGTGCTCCTCACCTGCAGCGCTCGGACGCCTGCAAGACTCTCTTGTTCCCATTGAACACGGAGAGCGCCATGAAGAAGATTGAGGACGTCAACACGCTCGTGTTTATTGTCGACCGTAAGACCAACAAGCGCCAGATCAAGCAGGCTCTTAAGCAGGCTTACGATGTGGAAGCTGCCAAGGTGAACACGCTCATTCGCCCTGATGGCAAGAAGAAGGCATTCATTCGTCTGACCCCTGACCAGGATGCCCTCGATGTGTCGAACCGCATTGGCCTCATCTAAGTTCTTGTCCTCGCTTGACATGCTATTCTAAAAAAAGGCGTCACTGTACAGTATGCACCTCTGTTCGTGATGTACGTAGGTGATTAACCGGAGATGAACCCTTGTGTGGTGCGATCGATGTCACGCATTCGGATGTGTACTTGCTTTATTTTGTCCCTTGTACGCTTTCAATACGTAGCAATCTGCGCATATGTTGCTGCTGCGGGTTCTGTCCGTGCGTCAGTAGCATTTCTAGACGAACATTAGTGTCGGTGAGCTAGAGACTATGTCTACACAAATCATTTGCTTCTAGGGGCTGAAAACAATGTGACAGTCCTGCCGTATCTGAGTGTTACGCGGTGATAGGATGAATACGGCTGTATATGTTAAGGTTTGCTGCAACATTGGACTCTCAGTCAGCAATGACTTATTGGGAGTGATCTGGTCTCGCGTCTGAAGCTTCCGTGTCTACCCTGGGGATCCGGGACATTTCAAGGTTATGCACGAGACACCCATTTCCAGCTGTTCGCATTAGAAATGCACGACAGATGTCCAAATGATATATGTACGTACCAACACGAACGTCATCTGGCAATTCGATAAAGCCCACCTCTGGACGGATTGAGTCGGAATGCTGTGGCAGGTCGCGCGTTAGCCTTATGAACGAATGCCAACCACAATAGCCGCATATACGAGTACATACCAATGTCAACGAGAGCATGCGGCCTTTCGGAATGTCTTGTCTCTTAGCCGGTGAATCGTTCGGATGGCGCAAAGGAAGATGTGGCAATACTTGAGAACGAAGCCAAACGAGTTCGTTGCTTAGTTCATTATCTGGTTCGGGAGCAGCACGAAGAGACTGGGGAAGCACGGATGGAATTTGAGACTTTGGTAGCACCTCTACTTGAACCGAGCGCTGGTCGATTGAACGCCATCTCCAAGCGCTGGCCTGAGGGCCGCCCGTGCCCAACCCTTTGCCCAAGGCATTCACCTTTGACGCTGCATGCGCGTCACATAACGCACAAACAAACTCTGTAATGGGATGCTTAATCCAACGTTCTCCGCGAGGTCCCGCAAACCAGCCCAAATGCCCGCCACACTGGCTGTGCGCAAGAACAAGATTCTGGTTCTTTTTAACACCGGTAATCGCATCCTCAAGCGTTTCTAGTGGTACGATTGGATCATCATCCGCGGAGAGTGCCAGCAATGGTCTCGCAATGTTTGCAAGCGTATTCTGAGGACTGCTGGATTTGTAGTACTCCTCAGCCGACGAGAACGGGAAGTCACCGTAGGGAGTGGGTAGACCACCGGCGACACGCGTCATGACGTGGTCGACAAATCGAAGCGTACAGTACTGAGGCGACTCGAAAGTTGGCTTTGCCACAGGTTTGGATGCGTCCGGATCAATCTTGGTGCGGAATATCAACTCTAAAGGTTCCCATAGATCAGGCGACAGGGCAAGCACGTCAGCATGCCGTTGGGCCATTTTGTACAAGCTAGAGCCCAGCACCTTCGCATAAATTCTGTTCAATGATGTTGACTCGAGGGATGCGCTCGATTTGCTCAAGTCGAAGGGCGCGCCCACGGGTATGGCGCCTATGAGGGGAGTGTTTTTCCCGGTCAAGCCCATGTACCGAGTGAGAATTGAGCCACCTAACGAGAAGCCTAGCCCTACCATAGGCGACTGAGGGAACATGCGCGTAAGGAGCAGCAGCGCCGACTCAAGATCTGTGATCTTGCACGCCGAGTAAAGCTGAGGAGATGTCAATGGTGTTTGTGCACATCCACGAAAGTTAACAACCACGCATCGGACACCTGCACCTCCCTCCTCACGGCTCTTGATCAGCTGTGCAATAGCATTTCGCACATATGACTCATTAGAGCCACCCGTAAGTCCGTGTAGAATAACGACAGTGGGCGTGCTGTCGGTTGATGAGGGCTCAGCCATGGATACTGGTGCTGCGAATGTGAGTAACGATGGTCTTGAATCCGTACGTACCGAAGTCCAACGCCACAATCCCACCGTCTGGGACCATGATCACCTTACGCTTGTACGTAATATCATCCGTATTAGATGTATTCAACAAACTCGTATAAACTGTCTGCAAATGCCCTGATGCAAGCCATCGAGACGCTGTAGCAGACTTGGTGCCCGATATCGTAGGGCAATGCTCATGTATCAAAGCAAGAATTGGGTTCGCATCAGATTCAAAGCACTCCAGTTTGAACCTATATGGCCGAGGTAAGATCGTATTGCGTGCTGTGCCTAAGAGTCCGAATAGCATCGAATAAAGCTGAATCGTATAGCGGCGGTCAATGTGACAAGAGTGTCAATTTCACAGTTAGTTCACCTGGGCCGTGCGCCGCATAAGGATTCGACTTGGCCCTAACCAACCAAAGGTTTGCATTGGAATTACTTCCCACTAAATCCTTCCTTGCTAAAATTTTTTTTGTTACCGATTGATCTCCTAATCTAGTCCGTCACGAGACAAGTGCATCTGCTCTCTACCCGGCAGGAGGATAAATCTGAAAATTTGCTCTTTTCTTGCCACCCAAGTGAGCGAAGGTGTGGAATCTAAGTTTACGTTGACCAACGACTACGGGTTGTTTTTATGGCATCCCAGTTTGAACTAAAGGTGAAACCTGAGCTGTCCGTAGATGCTGAGAGTGCAGCTGGATTTGATATGCCGGCTGCGCACTCAGCAGGCGTGACGGCAGAGACTAGTGAGGAAATTTTTGTCGAAGGACGTAATCGTCTATGCGCGTCCATCGACGCCACAAACGCGGTTCTTCGGGATTTGCGCACATTCAACAAGGATCAGTGGATCCTTCGGTATCCTTCGAAGGAGGTCAGTACGGATAGCTCGACATGGCCCCTATCCATCCTACGCTTGGACCTGAAGTTGGGTGCCACACAGAATGCCAGCGCTTTGGTGAGCTCTTTAGAAAAGTCTTCTGTGGGTCAACTTTTAGACGAGCGGATGAGCCGTTCGCTCAAACACCTGCAGAGTCTTCGTATGCGCATCATTGATACGCAATCGAAAGTTCTTGTGACTGGTGACTTGAACGCAGGAAAGTCAACGTTCATCAACGCACTGATGCGCCGTGATCTAGTTCCAACAGACCAGCAGCCCTGTACATCGGTATTTTGTGAGATTCACGATGCGGAGCGTGAGAATAATGGGCGTGAGGAAGTACATCTCGTGCGTGATGTCTCGTCGTACGATGCAGAGAACTTGTCTACGTACACGCGACGCAGTCTTGATGAGTTGGAAGCGATTTTTGCGGAAGAAGAAGACAAAGAGGATGAAAGCGAACCCCCCGTACTTAAATGCTTCTGCTTAAATGCGCGGGAAGTGCATGAGAGCCTACTGCACAACGGCGCCGTCGATATCGCATTGATTGATGCGCCTGGCCTTAACCAAGACAGTGTGAAAACCACAGCGTTGTTCGCCCGTGAAGAGGAAATCGATGTCATTGTTTTTGTTGTGAGCGCTGAGAACCACTTTACACTGAGTGCATGTGAATTCTTGCTGAATGCTAGCAACGAGAAGGCGTATGTGTTTGTGGTCGTCAACAAATTCGACCAGATTCGCAACAAAGATAAATGCCGGCGCCGTGTTCTTGAGCAAATTCGACAGCTGAGCCCGCGCACGTACGAAGAAGCAGAAGAACTTGTTCATTTCGTCGATGCGCGTGCCATGTGTGAAACGACAAACGATGCAGCATCCAGCAACGACCAGGCAGAGCGTTTTGCTGCCCTCGAGTCGAATCTACACCAATTCTTGTTGCGACGTCGCACCAAGTCCAAGCTGCTACCTGCAAAGACGTATATGGAACGACTACTCAACGATATGCTTTTCCTTGTGCAGTTGAATGAGAGTGCGGCTAAGGAAGACCTCGCCGCGGCACGTCGTGAACTAAGCGTCAGCCGCCCAGCTCTTGCAGCATGTGAGTCAAATGCGCTCAAAGCCCAACGCATCGTTGAAAATGAAGAAGACAAAGTCGTATCATCCATCACCCAGTCGACGGAGGAAGCGATCTCGAATGCGCTCGAGACGGTTGGGCAAGGTCAGTCTGCGCACGCATCGGTGAAGCTTCCAGCTTATCCCGGGCTTTTAAGCCTTTGGCAATACGCTCAGGATACACGCGAGGCTCTTCTTAAGAGTCTGCAAGCTGCCGTAAATGAGTGCGAGTCCAAGGCGCGCGACTTCACAGCCGACGCTGTAAACCGCGTGACTCACACTGGAGAGCAGTTCCTACCAAAGGACATGGAGTTGCCAAAGCGCGTGTTCGTCCCAGAGGCTATGTTCACCAAGAGGCACGAGAACACTGCATTTGCTGGCCTGGGAGTTAGTCTCGACATCGTGTCAGTTCGCCTAACGGATCTGTTTGACGTGCCATATCACTTCTCCCTTGTAATGGGCGGAGAGCGTGCCAAAGTGTCGTCTGAGTCAGAAGAAAAGGCTGTCTCAGCGCCAAGCTTTACTATTGGCCTCGGTGCATTGAGTCTGATCGGTGGACATGCACTGAGTGCCAAGACGTTCGCACAAGCGTTCGTTCGCTTGACGGACATTTTAGGAAGCCGTTCTGTGCGTCGCTGGGCTGGGCCTGTGCTACTGCTGGTCGGTGCTGGAGTCATGGCCTGGGTTGTGTCGGACCTGCCGAATGCCGTGCCACGCAACGTCGGTCGCAGCCTGAAGAAGGAGCTGTGCAGTGGTGTTGGCGTTGTCCAGCTTCCCGGCAACAGCCCAGCCCTTTTGCGTAATTCTTCGAATGTATTTGCTACGATGCATAGCATGCGCACGATGCGCGAGGTCCGCAAAGTCTTGCGCCTCGCTAGCTGGGACATTCAAGAAAAGTTCCGCGTGGCTATTAGCCAGCGTCGTGCTGAAGTTAGTAAAGCCGAAGCGCAAGAGAAGCTCGCAGACGCCGCGATCGAATGGCTGACACAAACTGCTGCGCGCAGTGCAGCCATCCAGAGTGAAGTGGCTTGCGCATTATAGAGGTACACGCTCGCATGTGACGACTCGGACAATGTCCTGTTGACGTATTGGATTTTGATGTTGCCTTCATCTCTCACTACCTGAATCGTATTTTAATGTATGTATGAGTTTTCTCTCTATAGGTTAGACACATCTCACTTCTCATTGTGCATGGCCACGTGACGACAAATGTCCCATTAGGAACTTTAGCGACGCACGTTACTACCTCGTTATAGGCGGTAGAAAGAGAGGCTGCGCTAAGGGAGCGAGAGTCCTAGCGTGTTTGATATAGTGTGGAATGGCTCATCAAGAGTCTGAAGACAAGCCAGCGCCAATGCGTGCCCGCGCAGAAGCCCTCTTGGCCCGCTATGGTGGACCGAATGGACCTACGGGCCATGCTGCTGTGAACGAATCAGGTGAGCCGCAATCTCTAAGTGCATTCATTGGCGGCAAAGCCAACGCGCCTCGTCTCGGCAAATTAACCGGCGACGGACGCACCTCCTCATTTGATGAGTCGCAAACAGAGTATCAGAGACTTCCTGGTCTAACGAAGCCTGGATCGATGGCCAGTTTTATGGAACAACGCCAAAAAGAACTGTTCCCCGAACTTACGAACGACAACGACCACAAATCGAAGCAAGAGACGCAACATGAAGAACCATCCCAGCCAAGTGATAAAGTAGTGTCTCCTGGGAACGAGCCAGCGCCAACATCCATCACGGACACGTCACTCGAAGCTGGGAACTCCGCTACACATGGCCATGCCCGCAACAGAGAGGCGCAGAGCGACACTAAGAATCAGCATGATACTGCTTTGAAAGAAACTGAAAGGGCCACTGACAATGCATCAGGCACTGCTCATGCCACTCCATCTCTCCCCAAGCGTAGCACCTCTGGCAAGCGTATCGTGGTGCTTATATCTGGTTCCGGCAGTAATCTTCAGGCGATCATTGACGCCACATGCGGTACGTCGCCCGAAATTCCCAACGCACAAATCGTGCGAGTTATATCGAACCGAATGAAAGCATACGGACTGCAGCGAGCGAAGAATGTCGATCCGCCCATTCCTACATGTGTACACAGTCTCAAGACATACCAAACACGGAACCCTGGCAAGACGCGTGAAGACTACGATCTTTTGCTGGCCGAACATGTGTTAGGTGATGATGGATGCGCTCCTGACCTTGTGGTTCTTGCCGGCTTCATGCACATTGTATCTGAGACATTTCTAAGTGCCATGGGTCATATGACGTCGCTCCGCTCGCCACCAACGTTTGAAAAGCGTCCTAAACGGCCTGTGCCAATTATCAATTTGCATCCAGCACTTCCTGGTGCCTTCGATGGTGCCAATGCAATTGAGCGTGCTTACGAGGCATTCCAGCATGGACGCATTCAATACACGGGTGCAATGGTCCATGAGGTTGTCGCTGAGGTCGACCGAGGACAGCCGATTGTCGTTCATCAAGTGCCTATATACAAAGATGACTCCCTGGACGTATTGGAATCACGTATGCACAGCATTGAGCATGACATCATAGTCCAAGGTGCCGCAAAAGTATTGTCTGGCGAGCACAAAGTCACAGCCCAAGCGGTGCCGCCGGAGCAACAGCAGCACCCTTCGCCTCCACCAGTATCTCTGCAGCCTAAGTCCAAGTCGCAGGCCAATCCATGTATCGATAAGATGGCCGTGGAAAGCGCGCCCGGATCATCTGAACTACAAAAACTTGCAGCTACGACTTTCCTGCGGCTTTGTGCGCACGGCGTCTGGCGTCCCATTGCACAACCCCTTACGCTGTATGAAACGGATGTGGTATGGGTAAATGGCGGCGCGGCTTCGTCGTATATTTGGCTGGGCCGCTCAGCGCCTCCAAACTGGGAAGCAATGTTGTCGAAAGAGTCACATATGCAGCTTGGAACACAGCCTTCAAAAGAACAGCAAGGCTGTGAATCTTTGACCTTTATGCGAGCGATTGGTGGCATGCTCGTGACGATGCAAGGATCTCCAGACGAAGCATCACTCAAGGAAGCGCGCAAGGACACACTATTTATCGTACGCCAAGACGATGAAGAAAATGGCGTGTTTGTGGATCAAGTGCCGTTTGAAGCCAGCTCTCTTTGCTCAGCCTTCAGTGCTGTTGCATCCACGACCCATGGCGTGTGGGTGTGGCATGGCATCGGCAGTGATGACGCACAACAGCAGCACGCAATTGCATGGACAAAATCTCTAGCACCAACGCACAAGGTCGTTCAAACGGACGAATTTTTCTCGCTGTTTGATGATAGTGAATACGCAAATGGTTGGCATCATCGACGGCGGCCCGGTTTGCCCGGCCCCAAGCGGTGTGTCAAGCTGTATTCACCTGCACATACAACAAAGCCTGTTAAATTCTGTCTGAAGTACATCCGAACAGATGCTGTGTCAGTCGTTGATGCTTATTTGGAAATATACGTGATAATTGGCGCAAAGGCACGTGGCGATAGGAATGCGATCGAGGCAGCACTGGATCATGCGGAACGCCTCGCTATCCGTGAGGATGTCACGGAGATGAAGCCTCCCATTCATGTGCTTGTCTTGCCCAGCGTTGTACCCTTGGATTTGCTAGCACTTGCCCGCGATGCTTGGAATCAACACGTCTTGACCGACGATGAGGTTGACGACCATTCGCCTGTGTTGATGAATCTTCACACTCTATGTGAGGCTCGACGTCAATTGTCCACGTCCAAATTGTCATTGAGCGCGTGTTCGTCGTCGAGCACCTCCACAGTCCCAGCCAATCAGAATTACTTGCCCGTAGGGTCACAGGCGTCTCGTACGTAGGGGGTTGAATGTCCATACATATTATTTCTCCATATACTTGTCTAGTAACACCGGGGTGGGACAGACACTAGTGTGCGGGCGCACGCAATTTTGGCTGTGAGGGTTCATACCCATGGGAGCAGATCAGGATTCCCCATATATCCTATGGGGTCAGGCCATGACGTCCGACCCATCGGAGACGAAGGATGATCCCGAAAAGCCCATTTCTCCGCAACCCACTAACGTATATCAGGGCTTGGAAACACCAGCCACACCTGCATGGTATCATAGACCCTTCATTCAAGCCGACTTATCGAACGACCACTTTGAGTCTTTTCAGTATAGCGGCAATGATGACTTTCGGTTTATGCCGCCTCTGCTTTCATATCCAACATCTGAGCCGACTTCGCCCAATCCGCTCATGTCCGTGGACACGTTTGGCAACCAATCGCCACAAGCTGGCTCACAGCCCTGGGAAACGCCCCAACGCCGCAAGCACCCTACACATGAATTTTCCTACTCAAATATGCCTTCGAAAGATGGCGACAGCAACAGACTCATGGACTCACCTGGCTATGACTCTCTGCCACGTACTTACACCGGTGGTGACTTGCTCATGAGCCCACTGCAGCCCTCGTACCCTCATTCACCTCGATCAAATTGGGAAAGCGGCGACTTGCACCCATATTATGTATCTGGTTACCGTCACAGTTCAGGTCCTAACAAGACGGATATCCCTTCCATCACGTTTGAGCCTCAATCACCCTCCAGTGCGTGGCAGTCGACGGATAATCTAAAAGAGAAAGATACGGTGCTCCGCCCGTCTTCTAAGCGACACAGTAAACTAGATGTGCCATCTAAACCTGCCAAGCCTCCGGGGCCCAAGCCTGTCAAATTTAATGAACTATTTCGCTTTGCAACCCCCAAGGAGCGTTTCTTGAACCTGATCGGTCTTATATGTGGTGCAGCCTCGGGCACGGCACAGCCACTCATGACGATCCTATTTGGCAATTTGGCCAACAAGTTTTTGGCCTCCAGCAATCCGAATCTGACGCAGCAGCAGAAACTGCAGTATTTTCTCGATGCTGCCCACATGGTGAACCGAGACGCCGTCTACCTCGTGATCATTGGCATCGCCTCTTTCATCGTTATCTACGTGTACATGGCCGTGTTTGTATATACAGGTGAGGTCATTACACAACGCATCAGGATTGAGTACCTGCGAGCTATTCTGCGCCAAGACATGGCATACTTCGATACGCTAGGTGCTGGCGAGATCACTACCCGCATTCAAAGTGATATCCAGCTAATCCAAGATGGCATTAGTGACAAGCTGCCTCTTATGGTAGCATTTATTTCAACTTTTATTGCTGGCTTTGTCGTGGCGTATGTGCGAAATTGGAAACTGGCACTTGTTATGACGTCGATTCTTCCTTGCATTGTTGGTTCGGCCATTTTTATGAACATATTCGTATCCAAATACCAACAGGTCGAACTGGAGCATGTGGCAAAAGCAGCGTCTATTGCCGAAGAAGGTATATCGACGGTCCGCACCGTCAAAGCGTTCGGAATGAATGCACATCTCGCGAAGCTGTATGAAGGGAGAAACAGCGTTGCTCTTAGCGCGAGTAAGCGTCGCGCTATGGCGTCGGGCCTCGGTATCGGTGCCTTCTTTTTCTGTATTTACTCTGCTTACGCACTCGCCTTTTACTTTGGCTCCAAGCTTGTCGCCAATGGCGAGGTGCAGGGTGGTATCGTCATGAACGTCATTTTTTCTGTGCTGATTGGTGCATTTAGTATGGCCATGCTTGCACCAAACCTACAGTCCCTCAGTTTTGCTCAGGCAGCAGGCGGTAAAGTATTTGAAACTATTGACCGCCAATCGAAGATCGATGCGTTTAGTGACGAAGGCATCCGACCTGCGACTTGCATGGGCCATTTGTCCGTGCGCAATGTATGTTTTTCGTATCCGTCTCGGTCCGAGATCAAGATTCTGTCAAACTTCAATCTTGACATGCTTCCGGGGCAAACGACTGCGCTTGTTGGACCGTCAGGCTCAGGCAAGAGTACTATTGTCTCCCTGATTGAGCGTTTTTACGAACCGACGGAAGGCGACGTGTTTCTCGATGGCGTGCCTATTCGTGAGCTCAATATACGCTGGCTGCGCACACAAATCGGTCTCGTATCACAAGAGCCAACGCTTTTTGCAACGACCGTCTGGGAAAACATCGCGTTCGGACTATTGCATACGCCGTACGAACACTGGCCTGAGGAAGAAAAGGACAAACTTATCCAACACGCCGCCAAACTTGCAAATGCGCATGACTTTATTACGCAGCTGCCCGAGGGCTATCATACTCTTGTTGGCGAGCGTGCGGGATTGCTGAGTGGTGGTCAGAAGCAGCGTGTTTCGATAGCGCGAGCTATCGTGAAGAATCCTCGCATTTTGCTTCTTGACGAGGCTACAAGCGCGCTTGACACGGCGAGTGAAAGCATTGTGCAAGAAGCATTGGATCGCGCGGCTCATGGACGCACGACCATCACCGTGGCTCATCGCCTTAGCACCATCAAGAATGCCAACAACATTGTGGTGATGAAAAAAGGTGTCATAGTGGAGCAAGGGCGTCACGATACATTGCTGGATATCAAAGACGGTGTGTATGCCAATCTGGTTGCTACACAGCGGATCCATAACAACAATGCACAGGCTCTTATGAGTGCGCCGATGCCTATAACGAATGGGCTTGGTATTGAGGAAGAGCCGCTCTCTCGCATGCCGAGCAAAATGAGTCTGCAGTCAACTGAAAGCACGCTCACGCATGTAATGAAGATGCATGGCCTGAAAACAGGCGTTTATGACGAGTCGGTGAAGCAACGCACGATGGGACTTACCAAGCTCACGGCTCGGCTGGCCAAAATAGGACACGATTTGATTATGCCTTTCTTTTTACCCGGAGTTCTGTGTGCTTGCGCATCAGGAGCTGCCTACCCATGTTTTTCCATCTTGTTCGGCCTGGCACTCGACAACTATGGGCGTTGTGAGAACGAGAAAGGCGTGCCATGTCCCGAGCCTATCCGCGATCAGATGCGGCATACTGCAGATCACCATGCATTGTATTTCTTTGTCATTGCAATCTTGTCCACCATTACAACGACGTTTCAAAACTCGCTGATCCAGCAAGGTTCCGCCGTCTTGATGCAAAGGCTTCGCGCTCTCATGTTCCGTGCATACATGCGTGCTGACGTGTCATACTTTGACGAAGATGGCCACAGCAGCGGGACGCTCACGTCCTCTCTCGCGGAAAATACTCTCAAAGTCAACAGCTTTGTGGGTGTGTCGATGGGTGCGATCGTCCAGTCTATTTCAACTCTCCTGATTGGAGCGATCATTTCACTAATCTATGGATGGAAGCTCGCGCTTGTTGTTATTGCATGCGTTCCCTTCACACTATGTGCGGGCTTTGTGCGTCTGAAGCTTGTCGTTCAGAAGGACGTCAAAGTGCGACGCGTGCATTTGTCTACGTCACACATGGCTTGCGAGTCTGCTTCAGCCATTCGCACCGTCGCATCACTGACACGCGAGGATGATTGCTTGCAGAGGTACGAAGCCGCGCTGCAAAAGGCCTCAAGGGTCGCGAAGAACGCCGCCTTATGGGGCAACATCTTCTATGCGCTCTCACAGTCAACAGCTTACTTTGTCATCGCACTTGGCTTCTGGTACGGATACCGGCTTGTTATGCGTTTGGAGTACACTTCGAGCCAATTCTTCACGATTTTCACAGCGGTGGTATTTGGTAGTATCCAAGCTGGGAATATCTTCAACTTTGTGCCCGATGTCTCAAATGCCGCAAGTGCTGGAACGAATATGTTTGCACTGCTAGATCAAAAGCCGGAAATTGATATTCAATCAGAAGAAGGCATCGTGTTGGACCATTGCGAGGGACACTTACGCTTCGAACATGTCGAATTTGAGTATCCATCGCGGCCTGGCATAAAGGTACTTCGCAATGTGTCGATGGACATATTGCCTGGCACACACTGTGCGCTGGTAGGCAGCAGCGGTTGTGGCAAGTCCACGACAATCCAGTTGATTGAGCGGTTTTATGATGTTCAGCGAGGACGCATCTTGCTTGACGGGTACGATCTGCGCTCGCTGAACCTAAACTCGCTTCGCAGGCATATCGCACTGGTGTCGCAAGAGCCAACGCTTTATGACGGCACCATTGCATTCAACCTTCGGATGGGGGCAATTGACAATCCAGATGATGTGACGGAGACTCAGATGCGAGATGTCGCTCGCTCTGCCAATATCCTTGATTTCATCGACAGTCTTCCAGACGGCTTCAATACCCAGGTGGGTAGCAAAGGCACGCAGCTGAGTGGTGGCCAGAAGCAGCGCTTGGCCATCGCACGTGCACTTGTGCGGAATCCAAAGATCCTCCTACTTGACGAGGCGACCAGTGCCCTTGATTCAGACTCCGAAAAAATTGTACAGCAAGCTCTGGACCGAGCGGCCACTGGACGGACTACGATTTCTATCGCGCATCGACTTGCTTCTATTGCACATGCCGACTGTATTTTTGCGTTCCACAAAGGCGTTGTCGCCGAGGAAGGCAATCACCAAACACTCATGCAACGGAATGGTATATATGCAAACCTCGTAGCGCTCCAAGCGCTCGAAAAACAAAACTTGTAGACATTGGCGAATTGATATATTTTTATCTGCCTCTACACGCTGAGGCTGGACCAGCCTAAAGGAGTTGTGAAACTAGTGGTTCTCAGTCAGCGTTGCCTTAACATGGCGCGGCAGCACCTGACAGTTTATGCAAGGAGTGTAAAACGCGCGATTTCTACTGGTCCAATCATGGCAATAGAGCATGCCAATGTACATGAACCTCCACCACGGTCACACTATTTACGAACACAGGGCCGTGCTAGGCAAATCGTACACGAAGATGAAATAATGCAACTTCCATCGGTTCTCGGCTCCTAATTTCCATCCCATGAAACAAATCGTGTATTCATGCATGCTCGCCGCGCTTCTCGGCGCTGTGGTCGCACGGAATGCACCGAAAGGCGAGGTCTATACTGAGAAAGATCCAAACAACTATATGCAGGATCACATGGCCTCAGAACATCACATCGGAGCGTTTGATCTCGCGAGCTTCTTTGCACTACATGACTTAGACCGCAATGGCATTTTAGAACGTGCAGAAATCGAAGCCATATATGGTGTACATCATTCCTTGTCTCGAAAGCACTCGCAGAATGCTGAAGTCCACGACGGCAAAGCAGACATGATTGTTCGAGAAGTTTTGCGCCGACTTGATACTAACAAAGATGGTGTGGTCTCGCGAGCGGAATTTTTGCGTGGTGGTAAGGCTGGCCTTCCTCAATTCCCTGAGTTCGGAAAGCATGCACTCGGCCATCACTACGACGACGAGTCGGAGTATTTTGTCCACCACGAAAGCTTGTACCACAAAACCCCTGATGAACAGACTGAGGAAGCTTATTCCCACCCTGAAGATATCCAGCATTTTAACCAGCATGCACAGATTGAGCGAGAAGAGGAGCAACGGGAGCGTCAAGCTGAGGGACTGCCATCCATTGAGGAAGACGAACGACGCAAGATGCACGCCGAAGCTGTTGGAAAGACATATGAGAGCGAATATGATAAGCAGTTCTCGCCAGAGATGGCGCAACAAGCTAAGGAGTACGAAGCAATGAGCGAGCTTGGTGCAGCGGGTCGCGATCTCCTTTCGGGCCAGCATGTGTTCAAGACACCTAACGGCATCAAAAAGGTTGATGCAACAAAAGAGAATGTCTTGATGCCACAGGGAAAACTTGGCGATGAAGATGCGCCTCCTGTGTTTGCTGTCGGTGACAGTGCCGCACGTGCACCAGCAGACCATATCGATGGTGAAACGGAACTTGGACGCAAGATCCGCCTGGATCGAGCTCGGCGAGAGGCTAATGGACGCCCTCGCTTTGGGCAAGGATCTAATGGCTTTGCTAAGCCGCGCGATGATCCTGATCGCCTGCGTGCTGGCATGCCCTACAAGTACCGTATGAAGAAGAATGGTGGCTTTTTGCGTGAGATGAATTAAGCTAGCGCTTTTTATATATTCTTTACTCCTTGTAGCACTAGATGGATAACGGACTCAATGCATTGGCAGCGCCGCGATGACTTGTTGGTGGCTTGATTGCATATTTGGACGGATTTCGGCTATGAAGATGGGTCAGCGGCTTTGTGCATATGCGCATGAAGACGATGCCAAGCACCAGCAGCTTTACCATTTAGAATGGACATGCGTGCTAATTCAGCACATTGCTTCAAGTCGCCTTGCCCATGACCAGCTACATACAAAAGTGCAGCAGCTTGAAGTATCGTATAATCGAAGATAGCGCGTAGATTTGTGCCTGCAGGGATTGGCTCGAGCTTAACATGCGGAACGTCACACGATACATGCAATGGTTCAGTGAGGGGCACGTCCGGCAATGTGTCTGAATGCGTGAACATGTAAGCGACAATAGCCGCATTCGAGGAGGCAGAGCCTGAGCGAACCTGGTCCAGAGAATGCGTCGGAATGCCAAAATCTTGGGGCGACACAGTCCTGTGGTGCACAGCACCCTGACGGACCTCCCAGACGTGGCTAGGACCAGCAGGACTGATTTCATCCAGTCCCTCCTCACCACACACGACCCAGAAAAATTCCATACCAGCCATTTGAAGTGTTTCAGCATAAATTCGCCCAAGGCCAGAACTGTGTACGCCGTAAACGCCGCGTTTAGGACGCACAGGGTTCATGAGAGGACCTAAGATATTAAACAGAGTAGGGAAACCAAGAGATGCACGGATCGGTGCAAGAGGCATCATTGCACGATGAAACATAGGAGCAAGCAAAAATGTACAGGAGCAAGATGGCAGAAGTGCAACAACTTTGTCATTGGGAACATCGAAAAGCGGAAGGCCCAAACTGAGAAGGAGTTCGGCAGAGCCAGACGACGATGATGACGCCTTCCCACCATGCTTCGCCACATGCACACCATCAACTCCACCAGCTACAAACATGGCCGTTGTAGATACATTAAAGGTATCTTGGCCGTCGCCACCGGTTCCAACAATATCGACCCAGCCCGTATAATCAGACGCTGGCGTCTTGAGACCTTCAGGCACGTCGAAATGCTGGACTTGATCGAGAAACTTTTCACGCATGAATGCCAGGGTCGAAGGCTGCATGTCTATGCCTGATATACGCAGTGCCGTGAGCGCTGATCCGATAGCGGCATGGTGCGCAGGATTTTGCGTAAAATTGACGTCAGTTAGATGCAGCAGCAAAGCTTCAAGCTGGTCCCGCGAAAGCGACGGCTTGGGATCACGTAGCTTTCCGCTGGGTGGTTCTGGTAGGGGAATGCTTTGCACAAGCTGGCTTAGAAGCGGCTTGAACGTCGAATGAGTGTGAGACATATGATCCGAACTTGATAAGGACCAGAAGGGCCCACTAGGGATGGCCTACTTTCATTGAGCTCTACATTGCATGGGCGCCGACCCTCTTTTCTCCACACGAGCCAAGATGAATTAAAAATCACTGCCCCAGAATGTGCACGTACCTATGCCACGGCGAAGAAAAGAACTTGAAATTCATATACGGCCGAAAACAAGTGAGCCGGTGTTGCGAGTCGCCTCGCCCCGACAGCGCCGCAACTGAAGTATTTCGTTGATCACTAACCACTAGCGATGGGGAAGACACAGTCAAAGCTAACGCCCGAGCAGCTCACAGAGCTGCAGAATATCACCTATTGTATGTTACTCAGCTTCTAATGACGTAGTCGACCGCAAAGAATTACAGCAGTGGTACAGAGGGTTCATGAACGACTGTCCACCGGGTGTGCTGGATAAGGAGGAGTTTTCACGCATGTACAAGCAGTTCTTCCCATTTGGCGATCCAACACCACTTGCTGAACACGTATTCAACGTATTTGATGCAAACAAGAATGGTTACATTGATTTCAAGGAATTTATTTGCGCACTGAGTGTAACGGGGCGAGGCCGTTTGGATGAGAAACTGCGCTGGGCGTTCCAACTGTATGACATCGATGGTGATGGAACGATCACTTACAACGAAATGTTGACAATTGTTCGGGCTATCTACAAGCTCACCGGCCAGATGGTCAAGTTGCCACCCGACGAAGACACGCCGGAAAAACGTGTTGACAAGATCTTCGCGCTAATGGACAGAGACAAGAACGCGGAACTCTCGTTCGAGGAATTCAAAGAGGGGTCGAAACAAGATCCGTCGATAGTGCAGGCTCTTTCACTTTATGATGGCCTTGTGTAAGAAATTGCTACTGTGGGCTAGGGTGCCTCCATTGATGTGGATCGCCTCCTTGCGTTGCGCTACTGACGTTCCTTGCGTTTTCCTGGATCATTCTCTTCTCCTGACATGCTTCGCATGCCCGTCTCTTTTTATGTTCCTATATCTCTGCGGTCTTCCACCATAAACACTTTTTTATTCCGATGTCTCTTCCCCTCGTCGTCGTCCTATGTATCATATGAATTTCACCTATGTAGCCATTTCGACAAGTGCCTGTGAATGCAGATGTTCTGTCCAAGCATGAAGGAACTTTCGAGGCGCTGATGCGTCTTTCTTGCCCTCCCCGACGGTGTCGGCATCGCCTACAATGACAAGTTGTCTTTTAGCGCGAGTCATAGCAACATTCAATCGCCGGCTGTCTTGAAGAAAGCCAATCTGGTGCTCGTCGTTGCTCCTTACGAGACTAACAATGACGACTTCTTTCTCACGCCCTTGCATACCATCGACTGTCCCAACCTCTACGCGTGCACCGTACGCACTGCGTATTTGCTGACTGAGTAAATGCACTTGCGCCGAATACGGCGATAAGACAGCGATGGACTCAGGCGCTATGCCATGCTCAACGAGCAACTCCATGTGACGCAGAACAAGCGCCACTTCATTTTCATTAACTCGTGAATGCGTTGATAATACTGCTTCGTCCTCGCGTTCATACATGCCAGCGCCGGTCGTATCGTAAAGGACTAATGGTGCACAAAACAAGTCGTCGTCATCACCCTCGACACCAAGATCCGTTAGTCGAATGGACGCACAGCTTTCGTGTGCAACTAACTGACCCTTGTATAGCTGAGAATTGGGGAATGCCATGATTTCCCGGTTCATACGATATTGTACAGAGAGAAATGCCTTGCATCCCTCACCGTACATGTCTAGAATTCGATCAAACATGGTGACCTCCAACGAAGCACTCGGGCGCAAAGTGCCTGAGCCAGCAGGCAGTCGTGGGGCATCGGCCATGACAGTGGGCGGTAATTGCAAATGATCGCCACTTAGGAACACACGTCCGTGGGGTGCAAGTCGAAGCACGGGCGTCCAACAGGACATTTCGAGCGCTTGACATGCCTCGTCAATGATGCACACATCAAATTGCATGTCATCGAGCTGCCGGGCACCAGCACCATGGCATGTAGACATAATTATGCGGGCATTCTTCAATACGGTATTACTGAGAGCTCGATCGCGTCGTCGGTACTCTTTTCGAAGCTCACGGACCTGCTCCCACATCTTGCGTCGCTCAAGGCCTTTGACACGCGGAATATTGCGTGCACTTTTATTGCCTGCCCGAGCACCTGTGCGGGGCGGAACAAGTCGCTGCATGAGTTCGTCGATCTCGGCAGCCACATCACGCACAAGCTGCCCCTCGGATGACTGTCGGCTTTGCACATCAAGTGTAGCACTTGTAAGAGAGGGAAGAACACGCGCCGGGTGACCAATACGCGTAACACGTGCATCCGCACGAGCAAGAGCATCTTTGTACGCCGGTGACGTAATGCGTTCGAGCAAATTGTCCACGGCCAAGTTACTTGCTCCGCACACCAGGATGCGTGCCTTAGGATCGAGAGTCGCTAGTTGTACGATGAGCTCCGCTACAGCCGTCGTCTTACCCGTCCCAGGTGGACCGTGAATCAAAGCAAGATGCTCCGAGCGCAAAGCAAAAGAAATCGCACCCCTTTGGGTATCATTGAGATGTGGTTGGATCGGAATCCAGGCGGGAGTCTCTTTCCTCCATGCAGGAGTTTCGAGACCAAGCAAAGAACGAACAACTCGGGGCGCATGTGCGGAGAGCTCTAATTCAGGGGCAGGTACGTCTTGCTGCGTAGGCAAACCCATCACACGTGCAAGTGACTCGAGTGTCTCGACAAGCCGATCATATGTCGCCTCATTCGCTAATTGCACGATACGAATCAGTGGCGGTAAATCTGTTTCATGGTCTTCGTGTGAAGCACTACGTTCGTCTAGAGCCAAAATGATGCTTGTCTCGCTAACTCGGTACACGACAGCTCGCAAACTTAGTGTGCAAGACGTCGCTTTGCTCGACTCGTGCTCTTCTAGTGCACACACATCACCAGGACGGAACGTATGTGGTCCTAATACGGGTGAGGCATGCAATGCCGTAGAATACTGCAGTTCTACAAGCAACTTGCCGCCCTCGCCGGTGCGCGAGCTGGCGACAAATAGACCCAACAAAGCGAGACCATGGCGAGCAAGAACACGAGGCGGACATTTTGATAGCAACAGAGCATTCTGCTCACGTTCCTCCTTTCGTTCGTGTTCCAATAAAATCTGTTGCCGCAGTATCCATGCATGCAACTCGCTCGCTGTTGGAGGCGGCGGCATAGCCGACGTCGTCGTCATTACGTGCCCCAAGTGCGTGTGTTGCCGTTTGTGTGGAGGCTGCGTCAGACACCACCCGACTCGTAAGGAGGCTGGCTGCCACAGCAGCGAGGCTGGGAAGGCGGGGCCCAAAAAGTTCGCGTGCGTTCGGTTGGCCGAATTCACGCGCACGATGAAGGACAATATAGGTGTCTGATCGGTTCTTTGACCACCACGTGGCTCACTGAGATGTCAACGGCCGAGCCCCGGCTTCCTCCGTGCGCTGGCCACCACATTGGGGTCCGCTTAGCTCCCCCACGATAAGATGCGTGCTTCGCTTGTGAACCAACTTCGTGTGCTTGTGCCCGTCAAGCGTACGATCGACTATGGTATGTATAGAAACTTGCGTGTAATCGGTACGGAGTAGGCTTACGCGATACAGCTGTCAAGATCCGCGTAGCCTCGGACGGCAAGGGCGTGGACCAGAATGTGCAACATTCGATGAACCCATTCGATGAAATTGCCGTTGAAGAGGCTGTGCGCATGCGTGAGCGAAACAAGGATGCAGTGAAGCGCATTACTGTCATGTCGGCAGGTCCGGCGAAGGCACAGGATGTATTGCGCACGGCGTTGGCCATGGGTGCTGACGATGCGATTCATGTGGAAGTGCCAGGACCTATTGAGCCCCTGGCAGTAAGCAAGATCCTGCGTGCCATTGTTGATAAGGAGGCTAGCGAGGATGAGATCGGCATGGTTATCCTCGGTAAACAAGCGATCGATGATGATGCAAGCCAGACAGGACAGATGCTTGCAGGTCTTCTAAACTGGCCACAGGCTACATTTGCCTCTAAGATCGAGCTAGATGGCAAGGGCGACAAGGGCGACAAGGTGACCGTGACCCGTGAAGTCGATGGTGGTTTGGCCGTTGTCGAGACACAGGTGCCGCTTGTAGTGACCACAGACCTGCGTCTCAACGAGCCACGTTATGCTTCTTTGCCCAACATTATGAAGGCCAAGAAGAAGAAGGTGGCTAAGTACTCGGTGGCTGACCTCGGTCTTGAAAAGGACATTGAGTCACGCCTCGAGACGCTGAAGGTGGCTGAGCCGCCGCAGAGGCAAGGCGGTGCTAAGGTCGAAAACGTCGACGAGCTCATTAGCAAGCTAAAGGAAGCCGGCCGTATTTAGACCACTACTTGATGTAAAAGCTCTATTCCCAGACGTACGAACATGCGAATAGGTTATTGTGCGTGTGTGTGTGTGTGCACGTGTTGGAAACCAGTACAGGTTATCCGTGTATGACATACTGTATGAGAACTCGACGAATAACAGTAAGAAGAATTTGCCAGGACATCGGTCGGTATGTCGGAAGGAGGCACACACAGGCACCTAGACACCGACGATATGCGGGAATAGAACTGCCAATACGCAAGTCGTCACTTCCTGCCCTTAAACAGACGTTCGTCTTCTCGAGTCCATGTACGTCCCACCCGCATGTTGTCTTACTAAGAAAATAGACGCAGTGTGTCCGTCATAGATCTTGACTTAGCCCGTTGTGCCGCACTAAATTGGGCTGTCAAACACTTTCGGTTATTGGATGAACGTAAGGGCGCCGATAACAAGCTCGACCAAGTGGATGTCGCCCACGACCTCAACGCTCTTTCGCTTCACACCATGAACGGCACATCGTCACTGACTCCTGACTTTACGACGGCGAACTATGTGCAATTCTTCGCTGCCGGTGGTCTTTGTGCGACAATTACGCACGGCGGTCTTACGCCAATTGATGTGGTCAAGACGCGCCTGCAGCTAGAACCGGCAGGCACGAAAGAAACCATGCTGAGTATGGCAAAAAACATCGCTAGACATGATGGTCCAGGTGGACTGCTAGCAGGGTTTGGACCAACAGCTGTAGGCTACTTGATTCAGGGTGGCTCGAAGTTCTGTGGTTACGAGTTTTTTAAGAAACATGCCATCGACTGGCTGGGCAGCCGTGAGAAGGCGCTGGAATACCGCCAGGCCATATACCTTGGCTCGGCTAGTTGCGCGGAGGTGATTGCCACGACCCTCTTGACACCATTGGAGGCTGCACGCATTCGCATGGTGTCTGAACGAGGCTTCGCAAAGGGTCTCGTTAGTGCGCTGACACGTCTGTTCCGAGAAGACGGCATCCGTGGATACTACGCAGGCTATATCCCCATCTTGTTCAAGCAAGTCCCTTATGCTATCGGCCAGTTCTACACGAATGAAATGATGCACAACCTCGTAAACACGATGGTGCCGAGAGAAACGCTGCAAAAGACAGGCAAGGTGGGCGAGGTCACAGTGCAGTTGGGCTGTGGTATAGTCGCAGGTATCGCTGCTGCTGTGCTCTCGCATCCAGCCGATACACTGCTCTCGAAGATGAACCGCGGCGGTGACAAACAGGGATCGGCATTGATGAAACTGTGTGTCACAGCGAAAGAGACAGGTCCCATTGGGATTTGGGCCGGCCTTAACACTAGGATGCTCATGACAGCCATCCTCGTTAGTGGACAGTTTCTTATTTATGAACAGACAAAGCAGGCGTTTGGCGCACCGCGCTCGATTGAAATTCAATAGACCCACTTGGGCATTGTAGACAATGGAAGTACAAAGAGACAAGGCATCCATCTACGCGCGAGCAATGTCGACAGCTATCTCCCGATTAGCTCCCACAACCGAAAAAAAAAAAAAAGGACGGACACTTATCGCTGGCCTGATGCCTATTCAGCTTGCACTGACCATGACATGGTGGCGACACATGAGGCTACGTTGAGACAGTCGGCATGGGACTTGCGCCTGCCGCCTGTGCTTGCAAAGCCATGGCGCGTTGCTTCAAGAGTCGGTCGTTCTCGGCAAGAAGTTCGGGAGGGACTAGCTCTTTCCACATGCATTCGCGCCAGCGACGGTGGAATTCGACATCGCTAAAAGACGAAGCAGCCCGCTCGCGAGCGATGCGGCGGATTTTGAGTGCCGTCGAGGGGGGCATCGTCATGAGGCGGTAAGCCGTGTCGATATATTCATCGAGGCATGAGGCATGGAATCCCGTCTGCATGCCGCTCACAGGCACAGCAATGTCCATGAGAGGACCGGCCGACGCGTGAGAGAGCGTCAGCAGACCTGCGGCCATGTACTCAACGACAGCAATGCCAAAATGTTCATCGACCATAGTGCTGAGACCAATGCTCGCGGTGCGCATCTTGTCAATCATGGTCGTGAATGGTGCATCAACGCACCACTCAATATGATTCTCGATCATCAGTTCTTTGGCAAGCCGCTCAAGAGCCACGAGACGCTTTTTGTCGGCATCGTGACGACAGCTGCCAATCAGAGTAAGCCGCAGGGCGCGGCCTGAACTTGAAGGTCGCTTCAGCTCCGGATGTTTCTGCAGCAAGCCATGCACAATCCGTAGCTGAAGTTCGTGCTCCTTCTCTGGGCGGAACTGGGCGACACTCAGTAAACTGTGAGGATCGCGGCCCTCAAGGGGCAAAGATGTAAAGGACGCTGTCTGACAAGGAGGATACACGACGTGCAACCGGGGAAGAGTTGGTGTGCGCCAGGGCCGCGGAATGCGGTATTGCAGTAGATCCATCACATGGGCACGTGTCCAGTGCCCGTTGCAGACAATGACGTCTGCATGTCGCAGTGCAGAGCCGTACACGGCAGCAAAGAGTCGATAGTACACGTACTTGGCCATGGACCTCGGCAAGCTCTGCGCAATCTGCGGGGTGTTCGTGTGCCCGGGACGCCGCTGTCTCACCCGTTGCAGCATGTCGGTGCTGATGGTGGGGTAATGGATGTATGCACCAAGGCGCACGCGGCTTGAGAAATTCTTCACGGCAGAGTAGGTAAAAGCATGACCCGCCGTATCGATAAACACATCGGGTACAAGCTGCAGCATCGCCGAGTAGCCCATACGATTAGCACCGAACGCCTGGCCAGCAAGCGTGAACATGCTCCAGAAGTTATCGCCCACGAGACGAACATACGCAAGGGGCAAGAAAGCCACGCGTTTTTCATTGAGCTCAATACCAAACTGGGTGCGGACTTTGTCGAGCATCTCCTGCTTCGATACGCCACCAGGAAGCGGCGCAATATCGCCCGTATACACAACACAAACGATGTTCGGGTCCGCTCGTTGATGGTGCAAAATAGCCTCGTACAACACACGCTCGCCTCCTCCTCCGCCATGACTGTGTGGATGCAGGAATCCCACGAACATGTATCGCACGCGCCCAATTGGCAATTGCAAGTCCTGGAGGATCCTACGACGCTTCTCGGCATTGGTGTCCCGTAGTACCTTGCGCCATGCGAACGTCGAGATGAAATTGACACCGACTGTGCATGCCACAAATACGAGTAGCATTCGACCGAGCCAATACCACATTGGCTCTTTTACACTATCTGACACCATGGGTATAGCAGACGTTGGACGGGAGTTGGGCAAGTACAGGCTAGTGGCACACAAGCAGGTACAACGTGGTCTAACGACATACACGAATCCAGCGAATCAATGTATGGCCAAGCGTGGATTTTGGAGGCCAACGCCCTGAACGTGCACATATGCGGCGTGCGTGGAGGTAGGCGCCTTGCTTAACTACCTGAGCGCTCGGCAACTCATGATGCCACACCGTGGGGGTGGGATTGGGTGTGGGGGGCTGGTTAGGAGGAGGCGCAAGGCGCACGTTCGCCTCCTAGGAAGGTTTTTTTTTCTTGGCTCCTCTCGGTCGCCTCACTTTCTTGGGCTGCGCGTCGCTCACCATACCCCATCACGGCTCTCCACTTCTGCACTTGTCGAACTTATTCGATGGACCGTGACTTTTACTCGTTCGTCGCAGCATGTGACGTTCATGAGCCGGTCAGCTTGCGCATGTACGTTGTGATCTAGGCTACGCATTGACTTCACAGCGTGCGATTAGGCGGCCGTTTGGATGTATGCACGCCCTCCAAGCTATGGGACAAGCCTGGTCTTCGATTCCATAGCATACACGCCACGTACGTGCCCAAGCAAGCCAGTTCCTCCTGCCTTTTTTTTTCTTTTTGCTTGCGCTCCTTACACGTAATACAGGGCATCATCCACCTCCCTTTGTGTGCGCTGCGAGTTGTATGCGGATAACAAAGCGCTTGCGCCGCCTATCTATACAAGCCTTAGCTCGCCGTCAAACGGCGCACATGTGTGGGGAGAGTGGATCACATTCGCATATCGGATCTGTGATCTGCCTCTTACGGCACAGCTTGCCTTCACTGTGCTCGATGTCGCCGGTATTGCATCTGAAACAGAGGTGGGCGGTATGACGCTGCCTCTATTTGGGAAGCGCGGGTACGTTCTGGCACGTTGTCCTAACTCACAAGCGCTCTACGTCGTGGCACAAAGCGATTGCGGCTGTGGCGCCGTGTGGCTGCTGATCCTCACGCACCTTCGACCACACCTTACAGGCACGACGACGTCCCTAGTATTGCCCGACTTGATAAGCTGTTCAAACGGTATCAGCGCGGCATCACACCCCCTGTGGAATGGCTCGATGCCCATACATTGCCGCTTATTGAAAAGACGTACGAAAGCCACGTCGATACCTCGGCTGATCTGCTTCTGATTGTGGACCTTCCTGCATACGAGCTCCCTGTCGTGTATGGAGAACCAGAGTTGCCCATCGTGCCCAGTCACACGTCCTCTACCTCTGCTTCGGTTTCCGCTGATGCTGAACCTAACGTTGTTGCAGGCATAAGACCAGCGTGGCTTCGGCCTTCTTTGTTCACACATTCAGATCCCGAGGGCATGTTCGAGAATCTGGTCGAGTCGAAGCACCGTCGACTCGTGCGGGGCCAACGCTCCGCAACGTTGGAACGCGAACGCAAGCCCACGGCATCCGTCCGTGATACTTTGCGATCGATCCTCCTGTATCCCCCAACTCGCGTACTCACATCGGAAGAAATGGACCTTGTCTGGGCGTTCCGTTTTTACCTCACTCGAGATCCAGCTGCATTGACCAAGTTTGTCAAGTCTGTTGTTTGGACTGATGCCCAGGAAGCATCACAGGCTACGGAGGAACTGCTTCCGATATGGGCGGAGCCACAGATTGCGGACACACTCGAATTACTTGGCCCTTCGTTCCTGCATCTCCAAGTTCGTGCGTACGCAGTCCGTCAGCTTCATCGAGCCAGCAATGAACAGCTCGCACTGTACCTTTTGCAGTTGGTCCAGGCGCTCAAGTTTGAGGAATATTCTTGGCATGCTGCTAGCGAAACGCAACGTGCTGCTGTGTTGCAGCAGCAACAGCAGGAACAGGAACATGCGATACAGGATTCGGCGATCGAGACACGACGACGGCCGCCAATGCCGTCTAGTGAACCATCTGTTCGACTCGTCGACCTTCTTTGCTCGCGCAGCACACAGTCAACTGCGTTGGGGACCAGGTTTTATTGGTATGTGGCCGTGGAGCGATGTGATAGTCAGTATGGCGAGCTATTTGCTCGTGTTGAGCAGCAGCTTCATGCTGCACTTGAAGCGCACAACGCGCCATTGCTGACAATGCTAGAGAGGCAGCGCCACTTTGTACAGATGCTTGCGACGAAGAATGCAGAGCTACGCGTGTCACGAGATACACGACCAAAAAAGATCGAGAAGCTGCGAGCTCTCTTAGCGGACCGCAAAGCAGGTCTGCGAACACTGGATCCACCGCTTTCATTGCCGCTGGATCCTGATGTGTGCATCACCGGTGTCGCAGTAGAAAACAGCACAGTGTTTAAGAGCAATCTATTTCCATGGCGCCTCGAGTTCCGCGTCGATGACGACACTTCGACGTACACAGTCATTGTCAAGAATGGCGACGATCTCCGACAGGATCAGCTCGTGCTTCAGCTCTTTGCGCTCATGGACAGTCTGTTGCGTGACGAACATCTCGACGTTTGCATCACGCCATACCATGTGCTAGCCACCAGTCCCCATGATGGTCTGGTACAATTTATACCCAGTATGAGTGTGGCTGAAGCCGTGGCAAAACATGGGGACCTACTAGGCTACCTGCGGTCTAAGCATCCAGACTATCGGAACGCCACGACATTTGATGTCCTGCCACAGGTCCTCGATACATTTGTGCGAAGTTGTGGTACGTTCAAAGGGGGTTTGGCCCCGTGGTCTGTATTCACATTGCAGCTGGCTACTGTGTTATTACGTACCTATTGGGTGTCGGCGATAGGCACCTCGACAATCTCATGCTCGCTACCGATGGACATTTCTTCCACGTGGACTTCAGCTACATTCTTGGTCGCGATCCGAAACCCTTTCCACCACCTGTCAAGGTATGCAAGGAAATGGTCGATGCTATGGGCGGTGCTTCTTCCGTGTATTACATGCGTTTCAAGAAACTATGTCACATAACATTTGCGTGTCTACGAAAAAATGCCAATTTGATCCTCAACCTGGTGTCCCTCATGGTGGAGGCTAATATTCCGGACATCCGTGCGGAACCTGACAAAGCCGTCTTGAAAGTGCAGGAAAAGTTCCTGCTTGATGTTTCGGAAGAGCAAGCAGTCGCGCACTTTGAGTCCTTGTTGAGTGATACCTCGTACCTATCGAGTATGTTTGATCGACTTCACAATGTAGCGCAATATTTCCGACAATAGACATTGGGTGAGCCAGGCTCGTTGCTCCATGAATTGGATGATTTTACCAAATAACACTCCGCCCTGCGTTTCGATTTAGGAAATTAGCCACTTTTTTCTGAAAAGAGCTCAGAAGCAGCGCTAGTCTCGACACCAAAGAATTGGCGACATGCGAAGTACCCTCCACCTAATCCACTCTCTGCCTTGTGTGCTCACTGTCCATTTTCTGTCTCTTGAAAGGTGTGTCGCGACACTGTCAAGCATGGATCGCCTCCGGCAACGGTATCCGGACAAGGTCCCCATTCACCTATCCCAAGGTGTGCCCTTTCTTTGGGACGTATCGGATGTCGATCGTGCACGTACGCAGCACCACATCTGCGGGCTCTTAACAGGCACACTCCCGTTGATTCCGCAACAGAATGTATTTCTGGGTCTGCCATTACGGCTGATCCCTGAAGAAGTAGTTTATCTGCTACGCAAAGGTGTGTATCAACATGAATGTACTCATGCGAGCACGTAGGTGTCGCTCTTCTTATCGATGAAGCTCAGGCCTATTCAGAGCCCACTGAAGCTGAACGTGTGGCTTTTCGCGACCAAGAACTGAAAGGCATCCAATTACAAAAGGAGCGCACTCTTACTGAGCAGAAAGAACGCCGCGACCGCATAGAAGCCAAGCTACGAGAAAGCGGTGGCGACGGCGCACTAGAGCGTCGTCGCGCACGGCAAGCAGCGAAGGAGGGTGGAGAGGCATTCGCATCGGGCTTGACGTCGCATGAGGAGCGGTCTGAAGACACAATGGCGCGCATGCCATACGTTCATTATACCCTCGGAGAATCAGGAGGTATCCCAGGATACGTTCCATGCACGCGCGAGATGCTGGACGGTCTCCCCACTGGCACTTGCGCGAATACCTATACGACACTTAAAGAAGCGACTGACGCCGGGATCTGGTCGTATCCGACGACAGTCGAAGAACGTGCACGCTGCGCTGTTTTTGAAGACCTGCACGAGAAGGGTTTCTTCTTGAGCACAGGCCTTCGATTCGGCGGTGATTTTGTCGTATATCCGGGCGACCCGCTCCGTTATCATTCGCACTTTACTGCAACTATATTGGCTACACCGACTCAGCCTATACCAGCCTACCATATCATATCATCAGGTCGTCTGGGAACAGCAGTAAAAAAGTCGCATTTGCTCTGCCAGGCGAATACCCGCATTATTGACAACACCCAAGCTCAAGATCGGCGGCGTCGTGGCGATGACGACTCGCTCCATAAGCCCTGGGGTCGTGTTGAATACTGGAGTTTGGCCTGGGCAGGCTTCGGAACATGAATTACGCCTGTCTTTCATAGACGCACACAGACACACACACATATACACGGCCCACCTTTTTCGCCACATGGGGGTATATAATTTCACACCATGGGGTGAGTAAAGAATTCAAGGTTGCATTCGGACGCGTGTCGGACGACCATTCCAAGCATACACGAGCCCGCTCGCCACGTGCGGAGAGGGGATTCCCGCCAACGACAGGCCAGCATATTTGCGCTTTTTAGTAGATGACTGCGTACGCGCATGTGACGCGCACACACTCACAAAGTACAGCTCATACGGCACGCGGACACGCGTCGGAATTGTGCTGCTTTCACTTACGGTCATGGCAGGACAACAGATTATAGCGACAAAGCCATTTGAGGGCCAAAAGCCCGGTACATCTGGCCTCCGGAAGCGCGTAAACGTGTTCCAGCAGGAGCACTATACTGAGAACTTTGTCCAATCTATCCTCTCTGCGATTCCCAGTGGCGCGAAAGGTGCTACGTTAGTCGTGGGCGGTGATGGCCGTTTCTTCTCTCAGCCTGCGGTTCAAAAGATTGTGCGACTTGCTGCTGGGAATGGCGTGGCTAAGCTGATCATCGGCCAGAATGGTATCTTGTCGACTCCCGCAGCCTCACATGTGATTCGTCTTCGCAAGGCCACTGGTGGTATCTTGCTCACAGCCAGCCACAACCCCGGTGGTCCCGAGGCAGACTTTGGCATCAAATACAATATGGAGAATGGCGGTCCTGCACCAGAGGCTGTGACGAACCGCATATATGACCTCTCGACCAAGATCGACCACTATGTCGTCGAAGCCGGCCATGATGTAGACTTGTCGCGGATTGGCACGACGTCATTCGGCTCCTTGGAGATTGAAATTATCGATTCAGTCAAAGACTACGTCGAGTATCTGGGCCAAATTTTCGATTTCGGTCTGATCAAGTCGTTCTTGTCTACTGGCTCGTTCAAGGTCCGGTTTGATGCGCTCCATGGCGTCACAGGTCCCTACGCTCACGCACTTTTTATTGACGCCTTTGGCTTGCCTGAATCGTCCGTGCAAAACTGCGTGCCATTGCCAGACTTTGGCGGCGGTCACCCAGACCCGAATCTGACATACGCGAAGTCGCTGGTACAGGCCGTAGAGACAGAAGGGCTAGACTTTGGTGCTGCAAGCGATGGCGATGGTGACCGGAATATGATCTTGGGCAAAGGTGCATTCGTGAACCCGAGCGACAGTGTCGCTATCATCTCCGACTGGGCCGAGCGCGCGATCCCCTATTTCCGGTCGGGTGTGCGTGGTCTCGCTCGCAGTATGCCGACGAGTGGCGCCGTTGATCGCGTGGCTAAGGCACATGGCTACGAGTTCTTTGAAGTACCCACAGGCTGGAAGTTCTTTGGTAATTTGATGGATGCTGGGCGCCTATCCATTTGTGGCGAAGAGAGCTTTGGCACGGGTTCCGACCACATCCGCGAAAAGGACGGTCTGTGGGCTGTTGTCGCCTGGCTCAGTATCCTTGCATACGCGAACAAGGAACGCCCAGGTACGTCAGTGTCAGATGTGCTGCAAGCGCACTACCACAAGTACGGCCGGAACTTCTTCAGCCGCTATGACTATGAAGAAGTTGATAGCGCGGGTGCGAACGCGATGATGAATGATCTGCGAAGCAAGTTCACGGATCCAAACTTTATCGGCACGTCTTTGGGCGCATTTAAAGCTGCACAGGCCGGCGATTTCTCTTACACTGACCCTATTGACCACAGCGTCAGCAAGAACCAGGGCCTGTATGTGCGCATGGAGGATGGCTCGCGCATCGTGTTCCGTCTTAGTGGCACCGGTAGCGCGGGTGCTACGATTCGTCTGTATGTGGAAAAGTATACGTCCGTCGAGCGTGAATATGCGGCCGACGTTCAGCAGGCCCTCAAGCCGATCATTCAGGTTGCGCTGGATCTCAGTGCTCTGCAGCGCCACACCGGCCGTGAGCAGCCCACTGTGATTACATAGACACATCGATGATTCATCGGTAGTCAGGTGCCGATAGCGTTTCTCCACAATTTCGGGCGAGCATACTTGGTAACAACAGTGTGGGATCGCTTTTGTGGGCATGCAACGGTAACGTAAACACCTTTAAGATCCCAAAGTGGCGTTTGTCATCGATCGAGGATTCAACCGCTCAACTTGGATGTATCTTCAAAGGACGTGCATTAGCAGGGGACTACTGAACACTTCAAGAATGCACTCGACGTCGAAAGTATCCTCTGTGCCAGAAGTGATGCGTGCTGTTGTGATTGAAAATGAAACAGGTCCTTCGAGTGCATTGCGTATAGGACAGGTGCAGACGCCTAAATTACCGATGCACGTCACCACGCCCCATGTACTTGTGAAAGTGCGGGCGTTTGGCCTGAACCGAATGGACCTTCTACAGCGGGAAGGACACTATCCGGTGCCACCCGGAGCAAGCAAGATCCTTGGTGTCGAATTTAGCGGTGAGGTGGCTGAGACGTATGACGGCAATGGCAGCCCTGGTACAGCCACACAACTGAAAGTAGGTGATCCGGTCTTTGGCCTTACACATGGTGGCGCATATGCGGAGTATGTGACTGTGCCTGCATCGATGACATGGAAGAAAGACGCGAGTATGAGCTGGGAGCAGGCTGCGTCTATTCCAGAAGCGTACATGACAGCGTTCCAAGCTCTGCATACACTGTCATCACTCAAACATGGCGAAGATGTGTTGATCCATGCAGGTGCATCTGGTGTGGGCCTTGCCGCTATTCAGCTGGCCAAGTTCCTTGGTGCACGCCATGTCTACGTTACAGCTGGTACACCAGAGAAAATTGAACGATGCAAGCAGCTGGGAGCCACAGACGGCTTCAATTACAAGACAGAAGACTGGGCGGATCAACTTAAGCGGGCCACAAATGGCAAGGGCGTAGATGTGATTATGGACTTCATTGGCGCATCTTATTTCAACAGCAATCTTGCCTCACTTCGTCTCGATGGGCGAATGACACTCCAGGCAGTCATGGGTGGCTTCAAGCTGCCGGAAGGATCGAACATCCTACCCCTGCTCATGAAGCGCCTGCGCATCGAAGGAAGTACCCTCCGAAGCCGCTCGATCGAGTACCAATCCGACGTAGCGCGCGACTTTGCTCGGCTCGGCTGTGTTGATGCGCTTGTCCGTGGCGCACAGCCTGGTGAGTCCAGTGGTCAGAATACGTTGCGGACGATCTTGCACAAGGTGTGGGATTGGCACGATATCAAATCCGCACATGATGCCATGGCAGCGAACCAGAATATTGGCAAGATGGTCGCAGTGATCTCTTAGGTCTACATCTATAATACATTCAGTTATGCAGAGAATTCCTTTCGACTTGACGCTCCTGAGGTCGGGGCAGGTTCACGCTCAATGCCGGAGGACATCAGACTCGTACGGTAGGTATCCTCGATCGTGCCAAAAAGCTGATCTAAATTGTCCAACGCGTCGCGCACGGCCGAGATTGCCGTGGTCGTTTGCTCTGCAGGGGTGTAAGCACGGGATTTTTTTCGCGATAGTTGAGACGGTCGGGAATATAGGCGAAGAAAAAGTCAGGAGGAACAATTGGTTTGCGTATACATGTGAAACCCACATGGCCCAACAGGGCTCGAGTCAACGTAACAATCTCATCCCGGAAATAAATCAAGAGTGGAAGGAAGAAGAAAAAGAAAAAGACGAGGGAACGAGCTGATACATACCATACATCTGGACTCGCATATGAATTTTGTTCTCTGAAGGGTGTGGCAGCCTGAACGCGTAAGAGATGTTTTGCTTTCAGTTCCCCAACATACGTGTATCCACAAAACTCGACTCGTGGACTGTCATGTATGGTCAATACTTTGATCTTTCACGATGTCCGGCACTCAGACGCCATTAGGCATTCGCGAAACAAGAAACCGTTCCCGACCACCCCTCATAAACGAAGAATTCCATTTGTTTGTAATACACCCTCATGACCTTTAGGTCTCAGGACAATACAGTAGAATCTTTGGAGCTTCGAGTGGTTCTTGTATCGATGCCATGCAATCCATACGTACTCTTTCATAAGCATGTATCGAAGGGCATTGCCGATCGTGTGGTCCTCATCCATAATGCAAAATGTAACAGACGTGAATTCGGTATCATGTCCAGGCAGCTAATTTAGTTAGAAACGATACTCAAGTTTGCCAGCTCTGAACCACGTACAAGAGTAATTTTCCCGCGCACGGCATTCGCATCCAGCTCGTCCGCCATGACAAGAGGGAAAAATTGCGTTACCAGTCAAAAACATTTGGGTCCTCGCGCTCCATTGAAGAGGGGGTGGAAGAAGAATATTTTTTGATGCTGCTCAACTTCTCTGGGCCAGTTCAACCGAAAAATTGTGCTGACGCGAATGTGTGTCTCTGACAATGCTGACAAAGCAGATGTCAGGTAACGAGCCGGGACCAACACTTGTAGAGGTGTCAGATTCCATCCATATCAAGGGTGCAAGCCCAGCGTCATGTCCTGGAGACTCGGGAAGAAACTGAAAGAAGGAGGCGTCTTTCCATTCAATTTCAGCTCATCATCATCATCGTCCTCTCCCTCAAGTAATGACCAAAAATCGAATCTACACTTGGCCGATCCCAGTGGTTCCAGTCCATTTGCACCACACTCACAACCAAAGCTAGGTGCGCCAAGCGCTCGCGCGATGGCGGGATCGACGTCAGCAGAGATGTCGCTCAAGCCACCACCAATCACAGTAGCTGGAATGAATACGTCCAGATCAGATATGCTGACAGTGAGTGTGGTCAATGCACGGGGACTTTCGCTTCCGCCCGGTATATCCATTCCACATGAACAAACGCCTCCATCAAGCTCGAGCACCTCGTCTAAAGCCATGTTACGATACCGTCAGATGAGTCTTCCTTATGTGGTTTTAGAATTCGACAAGAATGAGGTGCTGATCCTCGCGTCTGGAGGCACTCTTGAGACACCGCAGTGGCAATTCACCGCGAACTTTGATGTGTCTCGCAAAGGCGAAGTCACGCTGCATTTATACTTGCGGGCCGAAATGGTCGAGCCAAAAAAAAGAGACGGGTTGTCGACACAGAGATTAGCCCTCGATCCCAGCAAGACCAGTGGTGATGCCAGACCGAGCGCTATCGAACTCATGGGCGGCAATGACGTATACCTAGGCATGGCCAAGTTTGTGCCTTCGTTTGATCAGACACGTACGCTCGATACATGGCTTCCACTGCATGGTGGGACAGGCGAAATACGTGTACAGATGGCGTTCAAGTCTCAGGTTGGCACCTCGCTGAACATTGAATCATTTGAATTGCTCAAAGTGATTGGCAAGGGCAGCTTCGGAAAAGTGATGCAAGTCCGCAAGCGCGATACATCGCGCATATACGCCCTGAAAATTATCCGGAAAGCGCATATTATCTCACGATCTGAAGTGACACATACACTTGCGGAGCGAACGGTCCTTGCCCAAGTCAACTGTCCGTTTATCGTGCCACTCAAGTTCTCATTCCAAAGCCCAGATAAGCTGTACTTGGGACTTGCATTTGTCAATGGCGGCGAACTTTTCCATCATCTTCAGCGTGAGGGCCGCTTTAGCGAGGCTCGCTCACGCTTCTACGCAGCTGAGCTTTTCTGTGCTCTGGAGCATTTGCACAGCTTCAATGTAATCTACCGTGATCTGAAGCCTGAAAACATTTTGCTCGACTATACCGGCCACATAGCATTGTGTGATTTTGGCCTATGCAAACTTAATATGGGTGACAAAGAAACGACGCACACGTTTTGTGGCACACCTGAGTATCTTGCGCCTGAACTGCTCCTAGGTCGTGGCTATACAAAGGCCGTGGACTGGTGGACTTTGGGCGTTTTGCTTTATGAAATGCTCACAGGACTGCCGCCCTTTTACTCCGAAGATGTCAATGAAATGTACAGAAAAATCCTCCGTGAGCCTCTGACATTCCCGCCAGACGTTCGCGAAGACGCGCGAGATCTGCTGAAAGGTCTTTTGCAGCGCGATACGTCGGTGCGTCTGGGGTCGCCACCTGGTGGTGCGGCAGATATTCGCAACCATCCATTCTTCACCAAATACATCGATTGGGGACTGCTCCTAGCAAAAAAAGTCCAACCACCTTTCAAACCTGGTGTTGTCTCTGCTTTTGACACGTCCAACTTTGATCCTGAGTTCACAAGCGAGCCTGCGCTGGATAGTGTTGTTGAAGACGGACATATGATTAGTGCTGCGGTCCAAGAGCAATTTGCTGGCTTTAGCTATACGGCTGCTCCTGAAGGCGCGAGTGGCGATGGTCTTTGGCAATGAAAGCGATGGCCATGTTGGCAAATCAGTTTTTTTTTTTTTTTCCTTGTTGATCCCTTTTGCTCTATATTCATGCGCTGTCTGTATGATATATATATGTATACATTTATCTATTTGGTTGGGTCGTTGGCCGTTGCTTTCGCTCTTGCCCTCACCACATGGTATTCCATTATTGTCAAATTTTGTTCCATTTTCGACATTCAGATACATGGTGTCCAAGTGATCTTGAACCCTCCTTGCGCCTATTCCCTCCACATCTACGTATAGAACGCATCACATGGTAGATTTGCAATTATGTTCAATGTATGTTGGGGGCCGGGCATTATGCGAACATACATCAAGTGTGACAAGCGTATTGTTAGACTTATCCGTAGCCATGCAGTCGAGTCTGTACGCATGCATACTTGCTTGCATGTTCTTGTTGCCTACTGTTTATGCCCAGTCGAATCAGACAGGCATCACTCCTGTGACAAGCGTCAGTAATGATTACTACACACCCAAGAAAACGTTCACACCGGTGACTACATACTCAACAGTCCCAAATCCAAGCACCACAACCATTAATGATAAGGGCCCAACAGAGGCACCAGGCAATTATACTTTCACATATATGGTACCACAGTCTACCATGCATGGTTCGCCGAACACCTCCATTTCGAGGAGTCTCTTAGAACATGGCCATGGACCCGCAGCAAGCCAACTGCAGCCTGATCCTGGCGCGCTACAAACTGCTCATGGCGTGGGCTTGGGCGATGGTGCTCAAGATATCTACCTTACCCGTGTAGCTGCTGTTCTCTCATTCATTCTCGGTGTCATTATGACTTTTCAATGAGTTGGTGGCGTGATCTGAGGTCTCAAAGAGAATGTATTCATGCGAATCCACGCTCCTCATTCATTCCTGTGTACATCTTTCACCTTGCTTTCATTATCATCCTATCTTTGCTCATGTAACGTTTGTATTGACCATTATTGCATATTTGCCTTTTTTTGGTTGGATTGCCTTCGCAAGACTATGGATAACTAGTCTATGAATACGAAGGCTGTGGTGATGCCTGGTTCGGTGGCGACAAAGATGATCCACGCGTTACAGCCACAGACTGCGAAGGATGGGAGGACTTTCCACCAACGGTTGTAGGAAGCTGCGACGGGGCTCCTGCGTGAATTGCCGATGCAGCTGCGAGCATGCTTTGAGACGTGGGCTTTTCCTCGAGCATTTCATACATCAACACAAAGTTTTTCGAAACCTTGTCCCAAGAACCTGGGTCAAAGAACACATACGCGCCGCGTTCGTATGTAGGAGTCTTTTGCAATGGCTCCGTGTTTGGATCTTTGGTGAGCCACAAATGCAGGCCCTTATGGTATCTCCAGTTCCGTGCATATAGTTCCTGTGCTGCCATTTCCTGAAGTGCATCACGAGGCGTAGAGTAAAATATGAAGAACAAAGTTTCGTCACTAAAGCTTGCGACTTTTGTTTGGGCGGGGGGCGGTTGCACATGGTAGCAACTTGGCAGCTGATACGCAGGTTCCACTTGCGACGATGCCACAATTGGATCCTGCGTCCATGGGGTGACAAAAGATGCAGAAAGTGGATCAGTTGCATCAAGGTTCATTCCAAGTGCTTGCAAATTGCTGCCCATACTTAACATGGCCATGTCGGGATCCTGTGTCTTGATCAGATTCACGAGACCAACAAGGCCGAATCGATCCACAGGCGAAGTAAGAACCTGCTGAACAGGCAGATGCACGACCTCTCCGCCAGCACCATACATGGCAGCTGGGCGGTGGTGATGATGTTGCTGCTGCTGTTGCACAGTGTCATGGCTGGATGTCAGCGCAGGAATGTCCAGCGACGGAGCGCCTTCAACGCTTGCCCCGCTGTTATCAGCACGTAGTGCTGCCTCATGCGACATGCGTGCAAGGTCAGCGCGACTCATCGCATTTCGCAGTTGTGTGCCTTGAGGTGGTTGAACCCACATATTAGGTGCACGAGCGGAAGGATTTGCCGGCCCCGCCGCAGGGGCCGGTGAGGTTGGTGTATGAATAGTTTGTTTTCGGAGTTCTTGAGCAAACGTTTGTCGAGACTGGGGTTGTGGGGGCTGTTGTTGATGCTGGTCAGCATGCCAGGGTGTGCCATGGTCAGTGCCAAGCGAGACATTTCCGCTTTGTGCGCTTCGTGAGTCTTGTGTTGTATGTGCACGATTCAGCGTGGGAAACTCTTCTTGGGAAAAAGGAACGGGTGCATTAGTGCTAGTACCGCTAGCAGTACCACCCCCCCCTCGAGACATCATCATTGCGGAATTTGAGACACCGGTGCCAACTTGACTTGCGTAAGACGAAAACATATGTCCTGAGTTTGTCCCACTTGCACTGGTATGCTGGGAACCTTGTGAACCGAGTGCTGGAAAATCAGCTAGATCCAGGCCGGACGGATTGGACATGGCCACCGAGGCATAGCCAGGATGCGCTGCTGACATGGTTCCAGCACCTCCAAAGCTCATCGACGGGCCCGATGTTTCAGATGTGGTTCGACTTGGCACATAAGAACGCATGCAAATACAATCAATACGTACCCTGAGCTCATAGGATGTGCAGCACTTGCCGCGTTGGGTGCGGAACCCCGTAAAGACATGTAGTTGTGAAGTCGGGGTTAACGAGCAATTATGTGCGCCCAAAGAATGATCTGCTGTGCGGCGACAAGACGAGCCAGTGAGTCTGTTACTCAGACTTGTTACGAAGAACCTACTAGGAAACTCATGTAACAAGTCATCATCTGCCAACAACAGAAACAAACATGCAGGCTGAGGGACCCACGCAGTTTGGTTGTGGACAATTATTTCGTGCTTCCAATTCCGAGCTTCCCCTCAGTGTTATCAAGACCGTGCCACCACTACCGCAGCGTGACAATTGACGATGGCGGCACCAGGACCACCGAGGGAGCAGATTGCAGAAATTTTCAAGAGTTTCAAGAATGCGCATAAGCTGAACAAGGTGTGCTTTGACTGTGGTGCGAAAAACCCAACATGGGCTAGTGCTACATTTGCTGTCTATATTTGTCTCGATTGCTCGTCTGTTCACCGGAACATGGGCGTGCACATCACGTTTGTTCGATCAACGAATCTTGACTCATGGACTTGGCAGCAGCTTCGCCTAATGAAAGTAGGTGGAAACGGTGCGGCTAGTGACTTTTTTGCTTCTCACGGTGGCAATGCATTGTTGGCGCCTTCAACAGAGGGGAAGACCAAGTATACGTCCGCTGTGGCTCAGAAGTATAAGGAAGAGCTACATCGTCGTGCTGCACAGGATGCTGGACCCCTTGGTGTTCGCTCTGCATTTGCTGTGTCAGGCGCTTCTTCCTCTTCCTCCGCCGGTGCCGCTAAGGGAGGAGCGAACAAAACCACTTCAGACGACATGGACTTTTTTGATGAGTGGGACTCAGCGATAACACCTACTACAACAGCTCCAGCAACGAGTCAAGAGGTTCCAGCCCCTCCTATTGCAGATGCAGATGCCGGTGCCACGGCGGTCCCCATGAACGAGACAACGCAGCCAAAGCCCCCATCATCTGCTGCTACTTCCACTCCTGCTGCTGTGTCGCGTCCGGTCTCATCTGCATCTTTGCGTGCTAAGGCCCGTCCCGCAAGTACGCTAGGTGCTGTGCGCTCTAGCGGCGGTACAGCTTTGGGTGCACGACCTACGAAATTAGGCCTCGGCGTGCGGAAAACCAGCGTGCCCGTTAACTTTGACGAGGCTGAGCAACGTCTGAAAATGGAGCAGGAAAAAGCTGCACAAGCCGCGAAAGAGGCGCAGGCTTTGGCAGACGCAGACACGGAGACGAAAACACCACCAGCAGCACAAGCCCAGACATTGAATGCCGAGTGTCTCGAGGGTTCCAATGGCGTGCCTGGAACAACTTCAGCCCCGGTCAAAGCATCTCTATCGAAGGGCAAGGGTGCCGCCAATTTGAAGAATAGTGCTGGCGTGGATCGTTTGGGCATGGGATTCCAGCGTCTTGGACTTGCTCAGGCACGTACGAATGCATCCTTGCAGACCAAATCGACCACCTCACCAACCGATGCAAACGAATCGAACTATGCGCGCCAGAACTTTGCATCCCAAAAATCTATCTCGAGTGACCAATATTTCCAACGAGGCGGCTACGATCCTAATCTCTCCGCAGAAACGCAAGCACGTCTTGCAAATTTCCAAGGTCAGACATCCATATCGTCAAATCAGTATTTCGGTCGGGACGAAGAGGAGGAAGATGATGTGCCTGCACAAAGTGACGACTTCTCTGACTTGGAGGCATCTGCACGAGCGTATTATCGAAAATTCATGTCAAATCCAGATGTGCAGAACGGTCTGGATAAACTTCGTGCGGGTGCGCTGAAATTGTCACAATATCTCGAGGACATGAGTCGAAATGGAGCGTGAAGCCATTTCACGGGCGAGCCACCTCTCCGAGTACACGCCTCCATAGGAAGCTGAGTTGTGGCGTGGTTGCTGATTTCTGTCCCTAGTCGAGTTTATCTAATGTGGGAAACGACGCGTTTAGTGAGTTAGCGAAGACATTATTGTTCGTTCACTTGTCCTTGAGAGCCATCATGTCGACGTTCGGCAGTACTTATCGTGTTTCCACATTTGGAGAGTCACATTGCAAGGCTGTTGGGTGCATAGTGGATGGTATTCCGCCTGGTCTTGCTGTTAGCGAGCAGGACATTCAGCGACAACTCACTCGCCGACGCCCCGGTCAGAGCTCACTCACCACACCGCGCGACGAGAAGGACAAAGTCGAGATTTTGTCCGGTACGGAAAAAGGGGTCACACTCGGTACACCCGTTGCTATGATGGTACGCAACCAAGACCAGCGCCCGCATGACTACACGGACGAGAAGCTCGATGCCATTCCTCGGCCTAGTCACGCCGATTATACGTACTTGGAGAAGTACAATGTAAAGGCAAGTAGCGGCGGTGGACGAAGTAGTGCGCGTGAAACGATCGGTCGTGTCGCCGCAGGTGCATTGGCAGAGAAGTATTTGGCGGATGTGCTTGGTATCGAGATCGTGGCTTTCGTGTCGTCAGTGGGCCATGTCGGCCTATCTACGTACGATGCGGACGATGATGAAACGCCCCTCAGGAATGATTATCTGGAGCTTTTGAACAACGTCACACGCGATCAGGTCGACAGGGAGAACGTTCGTTGCCCAGACGCTACCACAGCGGAAAAAATGCGTGCGGTACGTATAAGCTTGAAACCAAGGGGAGCTGACACCCATGCTTTCCCGACCCCCATGCCCCGCTGCGTCCCTTATTTGACTCTCACAGCGTATTATGGAAGCAAAAGAAAAAAACGATTCTATAGGAGGCACAGTGACCTGTGTCATTCGCAATGTCCCCGTTGGTCTGGGTGAGCCATCGTTTGATAAGATGGAGGCGAAGCTTGCACACGCTATGCTGAGTATACCAGCGACCAAAGGCTTTGAGATTGGGTCCGGATTCCGTGGCACTTGTGTTCCTGGAAGTAAGCACAATGACCCATTTGTCGGAAAGCCAGATGGATCTCTTGGCACATCGACCAACTGGAGCGGAGGTATCCAAGGTGGTATTACCAATGGAGAACATATCTACTTTCGGTGCGTACCCTGCGTCTTTGTGCACTAACTCCATAATGCAGCGTGGCATTCAAGCCGCCGGCCACCATCTCTCAAGAGCAAAACACAGCTCGCTACGATGGAGAGCAGGCTGTGTTGGAAAACCGCGGTCGCCATGACCCATGTGTGGTGCCCAGAGCCGTCCCCATTGTCGAGTCTATGGCTGCAATTGTGATTATGGACATGTTTCTCGCGCAGTCTGCTCGCAAGTCGGCTGCAAATAAGATTGACCCTGCCGCTGTGTCGGCCCTGCCAAACAGCATGAAAAAAAGAAAGCTGCCATCGTCAGACGCATAATTGCGCATAGCAAGATGTATTTGATTTTGGTTGTATTGTTCCCATGTCCCGCATGTTTAGGTTGTTTTCCTTGTTTAACTTCTTCCTGGTATAGTGAATATACTTTTTTTCGCGTAGAAACACGAACGACACGCGCATGTTCATTGATGCGTGAGTAGTTACTTCTTCTTGCCCTTCATGCTTGCGCGTCTTCCATCACCTGCTTGGTTAGTGGGATATATTGACACGATATATACGTACCCTTCTTTGGTGGACCCTTTCCGATTGCCCGCTTCCGTTCCACATCAGCCCACCTTTGCGTTTCCCTGGGGTGTACAAGCTTTCCAAACGCTGGTTCTCCGGCAAAGATCGTCGAGAGCTTGAATTGAGGCGGGTAGTATTTGAGCATAGAATCACCAACGAGTGCCTTCTTTAGGTATTTTGCTCCTGTACGCGTATTGCTCTGGTTATAGACATTGCCGAAAATCTGGCACCGCAATGCATTCAGCGCTGCGAGAGACTTCGCTGACACGCCGGTCATCTTCCTATTGACAACGATCGCTCGCAACGCTTGGTAGCGGATGCATATCTGGTGACTAGAGGCTTCCTAACGTTCACGTGACCAAACAGCCGCGCTGTCCACTTTCATGCATGCATTGGTTCAAAAGCGTCAGTGGAGCTTGTGCTGGGTGTCCTCCACGTGCGGGATCCCAATCATGTCAGGTCAACGTTCAGGCTATCGACGGCAGTCTCAAAACAAGGACTCGCTCTATCCGGGTACGACCCTCGCAACTACTACCACAAAGAAATATGTTTAAATCTGTACGAAATGAAAAGAAATGCGACTGTAGGTCGAAACAACCAGGGTTAAGAATATAGGGTAACGATGTATTTACCAACTTGATAAGCGGAAGATGCTTGTCAAAGTAACGGTCGATTTCAAAGATTCAAGGCAACATCGAATTTTGTTCGCTTTGCTCTGCAGCACCCAAATATGCACCGTGCCGAGAAGCCTGCATGTCTGTATCACCAGGGAGACAAGCACTTCCCATAATAGCAGGCTCTGGTTTCGGTGCATCATTTGGCAGCGGAGAGGCCTCAATAGGCTGCTGCTGGGCCTTATCTTCAGTGAGAACAGGGTTAGCAGTTGGCTCAACCACGGCCGACAGGGTTTCCTGACTCGGATGAGGCTGATTCGCAGCTTCATAAGATGGAGCCGCATCTGCAGCCGCTTGTTGATTTTGCAAGTTAAAGTGAGAGAGCTCGTCAGCGTAGTCTTCAGGATGGTCTTCCGAATCCTCTGCATCAGAGACAATACTTTCATCGTCAAGCAGGTCGTCATTCCGAAGCACAGGAACAATCGGACCTGAGATCTCATTCGCATCTTTGCCCTTGCTCTTCGATGACTCACGCGCAGGTTCTGACGCCGGCACCTCTGACGACAATCCTTGCTTGCAAATTTCTGTGTCCTTGCTGTTTTGCGATGACATAGTCATTGGTTCACTAACATGTTCTGGCGTGGAAATGGCCTTCTCATCGTCATTTTCTTCATCTCTGATACCAACAAGACGCACATTCTGGAATGCCTTTTCACGGTCTAAGAGCGTGCTGTTGATGGAGCTAAACATAGGGCTCCAGAAAATCCTTGCGATTATATACGAGGCTGAGACAAAGAGTAGAAACGCGAACGGTATTAAAACGCAAACAAGAGATGACACCGGCACTCTTGTACCGGGAAAAACCTGAAAAATATAAAAACCTTTGTCTGACACCTTTTGGTTCCTTCCGTAAGGCGTGTATGAGTTTGCGTTGAGCCTCTCATGGGGCACGATCGCTGCATAGCCTTCGGGCACCGGTTCATTAAAGTGTTGAAGGGTTGCGTTGAGTGAGGCTGGGGCAGCATGAGCTAAGGCCACCATCACGGCACTCAACAAGGCAGGTGCGACGGCGCCTGCAACAAACGACATCCTTGGGATGGCGTCGATGTCCAGCAAGGCAGAATAGAAACGGTTCGGTTAGCAACCGGTTAATCACGCCTGCGCATAGCCTAAGGGTCAAACGAGGTTAACATTATCTTAGTTTCCCTGTGCAGATTCGCTAATAAGATTGTGCAGGGAAACGAATTTAATTGGATCCGAGTATAAGGACCGTTTACTGTTTTGGTACAACAGTTACAGCTAGGAAAGCGTACGATAGGCTACAAAACGAGTGTGGAGCGCGGAGTTGTTTGGACGGTAAACTTGGTTTATAGATGCACAGCGCAGCACGTTGCAAGTATGGATCAGGGCCACGTACATGCCACATGATGAATAATAAACTAGTTCATCCGTATGCATTCTGAGGTACGTTAGGTAATCTCTTGATTTTATGAACGAATAGGGACAAATCCTCTCTGCTGTGCGAATTTGAAAGTCGATGTTGATTCGCACGGATTCCGAAACTTCGCTTTGGAGGTTGAATTTGGGTTGCCCGAAAAGTGGACCTTAGCGAAACCCAAAGTAAATAAAACTTTGGGGCATGGATGCGAGTGTTGGGCAAATGCCAGGAAAGCGATTTTGGTCCGAACTTGCATGGTCAGAAAAAAAAGTTTATGTCGACCCAGTGTGCCTGAAATGACAAAGTCAAATCAAAATGATGAAGAAAGTTTGCGTGGAAGTTTATCACTACCTATCTCCTCTACCAGCATTCCCTTTCGTTACATGTACCCACTACCCCGTGGTTAACTTGCCCCCTTTACTGCTCATTTGTTAGTTGAAACTGCTTGAAGTAGGCGTACAAGCCGGAACATGCAAGGTTTAACGAAAACTGAATATGTGCAAGAGGAAACGGATCATCAGCACTGTCCGTCTAGCGCAACATACGATACACATGGGGTGTCACATATTGGCGAAGTAGCAACCTGGGACTCATCACCATTGTATCCTTCCAAGAATATCATTGAATTTTCGAGCAGCGGTGAACGACGGCCCACTTATGTGGGCTATATCAAATCGCCCGCTGATGCGATTCTACTCCTTGCGGCCTGTGACCTTCCAGACAATGTCAGAAATCCGAACCTTGGGCCTCCACCACGTCGTATTTCTCGGCGTCTGTTGGATGATGAACGCGCGTCTCTGATTCGTTCTGGAGCAGTGTTCGTGTGGGATGAACGTGAAGCAGGCATGAGGAGATGGACTGACGGCCGCTGCTGGAGTGCTAGTCGTGTCAGCGGTTGTTTTCTAACATATCGCGAGCTCGAAGTCCGGAAAAAGAACTCCGACACCTCCAAGGATGGACCGCGTTCCAACCTGTACAAGTCTGAGGGTCTCGTCAAGCAATCCTTTAGTATTCGGACGTCGTCCAACCGTAAACTCCATGTTATTTCGTATTTTAACAAGGATGACATCAAGTCAGGCTCCTTGCAACGGGTGAGTGCAGACCCTAGAATTACCGGAACTGGCATCGATTCGTGGAATGTGCAAGTTGATGATCAAGAATATGGAGAGTGGATCAATCGAGAGTCTGATTTTCTACCAAAGCATATCATGAAATCGCAGCGCTCGCGTGAAGTTTCTTTACCGGAGGCAACGGTCCCTTTGAAGCGGATGTCCTCGGATGAAGAGTCCCTTGCAACGGTGGATGATCGTGATAATGCTAGGACATTAGTTCCTCTGAATTGGCGCGCACAGCCAGCGGCTCAGTTTGCTTCAGATATGCGCTATGCTCGGCCTCAGCGTATGAACATATATTCGGATGAACCTCTACCAAAGCGGTTCCGATATGATATTCGTCCTATCTCTCCATGTCCACCCCAATTCGCCACGTCAAGGGGTTGGCCGCCAGCGTACGACTTGGCGTCCGTCGCCTATCCTTCATCGTCGTCGTTTTATGAATCGCAACGTGTTGTACCAATTCCTTCTAGAACCTACTTTTCTGTTCCCTCGTATGCACCCAATCCCGAAAGACCGTTGCTTCCTTCTCTATGCTCGACGGCACGAACCTCTGAGGCTGAGAAGGGTACGTTGGAAGCACTGGCTAGTCTTCGCTCTAATTCCACGAAAGTTCCTCCCATTACGGCGCTGGATCGTGTCGATCGCTCCGCATCTGGCATGTATCCTGCTTCCAGGGTTCGTGGCCGACCTGCCCCGGTCTCTGTGACAGACCGACATACCCTCCAAAAACTGAGTGTTCCTATGTAAAAAATAATCTTGCCTATACGCAAACAAACGCAATGCCCCATCTCTTTTTATTATCATGATCATAGACTAAACCCCTTTTCTACATGTGATTGCCTCATGATCATCGTAAATATTAGAATGTTCATTATATGTTAACGCTGAGCATGAAATTTTGGTTCCCCTTGAGAAGAGAGAGCGTATGAGAATATGCCACTTTTGCGTTTTTCATGAAACCACGTTCTTGGCCCTCTACGACTGTTTAATTACCAAATTCTATTGGTTATGAATTTCCCAATAAAATGCATCTTTCGTCTAACAAAGGACGCGTGTCGGGATACGAGCTCGCTTTGCCAGCCCTCTCCCCCCGAAAAGCAAAATTGGGGATGTGTTGATCTCGCAACAAAAATACATCATACACTAGGTTGCGACCATGTCTTTAAGACAACATATTCACCGAGAATATGCATCTGCATACCGTACGTCTAAGATTCTCTTACAAATGTCTAGCTTATCCAGTTGCGCAAGAAAAGAAACGAAGATATAAACCCGGTACTGTGGCGCTACGTGAAATTCGGAGGTATCAGCGGTCAACTGATTTGTTGATATCTAAATTACCATTTGCGCGAGTTGTTCGTGAGGTGGCAGATGAATTTATCGAAGAGAACTACGATTCGAGTGCTAGCGCGGTGGGCCTTCGTTGGCAAAGCTCTGCGATTTTGGCTCTGCAAGAAGCAACAGAGGCATATCTTGTACATCTATTTGAGGACGCCAATCTTTGTGCGATCCATGCTAAGCGCGTTACGATAATGCAGCGTGATATTCAACTAGCTCGGCGCATACGGGGAGTATGGGGCGGTATTGGATAATCGTACAAGAATCGCTACGTGAACAGCGACGCACCGCCCCGTGCGCGTAAAGCATGCATATATATGTTGACTTATTACATTTTTTTCTTTGTTTGATTCCATTCGATGTACAAAACGTTACAAAAGCAGGCGTGGCTTCTTTCGCTGTACCCAACTGTCGAGGGAACGCCAGAAAAATGCCACTAGTGGCTTGTCGGTGTGTCGCTTGGTCCTATCAACCTGTATCACAGTCAGTGATCCTCATGCTTCGCATTCTAAGGTCAAAACGTACTTGTAAATGTGTCACGTTCCAATCTTTGACCTGAGAAGATGTTGTCTCGTTGTTCCATCGGACATACACACCCATAGCTGAAAGATTAGTACACCCAACTCGTGAGGCAGGTCTATGGCGATCAAGAAACATACCATTGCGGAAAAGGTCGCGAGGGTCCGTCCATCGATACGACTTGAACTGCCAAGCCTGTCCTGTGGTAAATACAGCAATCACACGACTCCATGGATCTTGTTCAGTTCCAGGAGGACCATTGCCAAGTCGGTTCACAGCCTCAGCACTGTCGACAACGAGAATACGTCGCGATAGTGTACCGGTATTGCTGGATGCAGCGTGATCATCCGCAGAAGGTGCTCGGATTGACACGACCAATTCAGGAATACCACCGGCCTGCTTCCTTGCTTCATCTGGGTGAATGAAGACGCCATCTTGCAGTAAGGCCTTGACGTTAAACATGTTAATCAAGGCTGTGGGTGAATTGGACAATAAAATAATGGGATCTTGAGCCCGTGATTTGCGTGCACCGTGAGAAGATGCGGCTAAGGATCGGGACGATGCTGCAGATGCAGATGAAGATGATTTGGGTGGCGGCGCATTAGACCGACGCTTCGCTGCCTCGATGCGCGGTCCAATGATCGTACGCAAAACTAAAAGGTCTGAAGACGCGCGTGTGTTGAGAACACTGTCATCGACTTCACTGGAAAGAGAGCCACGTAAGACATCGTCTCGGTCCATGAGGACAATTTCGTATTTAGAGCGAAGGCGACGAACAAATTCTGCGTCCTCAGGATCTGGCACATAGGCGGGTCTGCCGGGTCCACTCGATATCTTGCGTTTTTCCAGCGTCTTCGTATCCACCGCTCCTTCGTACGATGCCTTGGATTGAGACGACTCCATGTTAGACACAGCAGGTCCAGCAGCGCCAATCTCCTCATTTGGGCGAGCGACAATGCCTTCCCAAGCGTCACGCTTTCCTAGCAAGTAATCTAGCACTGCAGACCTTTCAAGTGCAGGAAGTGGCACCACTTCAGCTAGTGTGGCATTGCGTAAGTATGCACCTGTACGTTCATCGCGCTGATGAATTGCGAATACGAGAGCAAGCAAAGGCATGAACTCATTTGGTTCAGCCTCTGGTGTCAACATTGTCTCTCTGTGTCGAGTCAAAGAATCTCGTGACCGAAGAACTCGAGTTATGCAGTCCGCAGGGAAAACGATGTCGGAGGCGTCGTTCGATTGTTGCAAGGACGTCTTATCGATCCCATGGAAAACAATAGATCTAACATTCTCAGTGCTTTGCACAACCTCGCCCGAGCCGCTCTGCATGCTTACACATTTTAGGGGGTCGTCACCACCAGCTTTTACTGCTGCACGCAAAGCTAGCAATGGGTCCGGCAACGCGACGCTCTCTTGCATGGGCAACAGCTACGACGACAGTCACGCAGCTTGGAGATGAACGCAGGATTGATTGTGCTCTTATTACCACCGATTGCGGCTGTGGAGGTAGGCTTTCTCACAATCTAGTAGCAACCACAACTTTTCCAAAAATTGGCATGAAACATAATCTATTATACTACTATTTTCTGACACAAAGGGGGCATGATTACGATGTCTGTGACACTGACGCGTTCAGCGCCAACTGAGACGAACGGCCATCATTTCGATGTGAAGGAGAAAGATCGTCGATGAAAAAGGGCCTATGTTCAACGCCCACGGCTGGCAACAGAGCACGGGGTGATAGGCGCACCACAGCGCTCACGACGAGTTGGTGTGTTACTCGGATAAAAGCACGAAGGATATCGAGAACTAGAAGCGTGCCTTTCATAGAAGAGTGAGAAACTCGGTTGAGCCGCAGGCGTATCAAAAATGGGCCACGACTGTCCACACGCCAGTGGCCCAACATGCAAAGAATGTGAAGGAGGAGAGCGCGGCAGCCATGCGATTCAACAACACGAAACTCTCGGTGTGTTGCCATTGATGGAGTTGATACAATCGCACCGAGTCTGGGGGGTACTGGGCTAGAAACTGAACACCACGGTGTTCTGGACCAAAGACGTTCGGCTCCAGTGTGATAGAATGAGTCGCAGATGCTGAAGGTGAATATCGCTGCAAGAACTGGTTATGTGCGTGCATTGACAGCGCGAACGGTGGGCCATACGGATGCAGCCCTGCTCGGTATGATGCGAATGACGGAGGCGACCATGGGGAAAGCAACATGCCGTGGTCATCAAGGCACCACCCACCCAGAAGCCAAAGCCACGGCATCCCTAGAAAGCCATACCAGAACATGCGTACAGCGTCAGGATCAGCGATGGCTTTCTCAGAGGGAGGATGCAAAATTGCAAATGGTATACGCTGATGCCTAGCATGGCTGGGTCGGCTGAGCGACATCGAGTTCGTGACGTCTGCGACGGGATCTTCTTCTACCCCACTGGACGCATGCGCCGCAGGCACATGAGCTTCCAGCCTATGCATTTCAGCCAGGTGGAGCGGACGTAAACGAGATCCGCGCTTTTGGGGGAGCGGCGTGGGCATGTCCTGCGGTGGTGACCTAGGAGACATCGAGACACCCAGACCATGGATCTCACCAGGCGAGCCGCGAGGTAGACCAGGTATAGTGGAAAGAATCGGATCATTTTGCTCGCCATGAGGGTCTTCATCTCCGAAGTATTTTGATACAAGCTGTAATGAGCGTAAAGGCGGTGAGTGGGGCTCAGCGGAGGGTGGTGCAACATAGTCCACGGAGTCATCCACAGAAGCTAGTGGTTCCTCAACATGATCATCTAGAGAAGGGGTATGATTTGTCGACTCATGCATCGGTTCGAATGCATACATGAGTCCGGGAAACCATCGGTCGAGGCCCCCATGAACAGCCATGTGGTCTTCAAAAGAATGCGCCGATGAATGTGACATTGAGCGACGACGTGTGAGAGGTTCATTACTCGGGACCACAAGCCCTAAACCTTGAAGACGAGACTCTCTCGAAGATGAAGGTGGCTTAACCAAGTTGGGCGATTTGGGTGGTGGTGGCGCATGAAAGAGGGGGGACGTCGTCGTAAAAGGATCGTGAAAGTGCCAAAAACCAGATGCATTTGCGTCACTTGATGTCGTAGCTGAAGTAGCCATGTCAGAAAACATAGGCGAGCTGCTTGATGGCGGGGAGCTTAAAAATGTCGTATGACTTGATGGATAATGTTCGTAGCGCTCATACCGCGGAAAATACATGCCTTGAAATGTGGGTGCTTCACGATGCGAGGCAGACATACGCCATGGATGATGAGATGATGAAGTTGAGGGCGCAGAAATCTTCGCATTGTCCGCAGAGAAACCGTGGGACGAAGTCATAACAATAGGTGCTGGTGAGCGCCGATGCCACAACAAGTCCGAGCTCGTTTCAGGCGTGGTACAAGTGAAGGATGTTGGCGGTATTGGCGAGAGGAGCGGGGGGTGTGGAGAATTCGTGCTCCTTCTCCTCATTACTTTAGAGCTAGAAGATGCCTCGCGAGGGTGTATTTCACAGCCATCACGTATGTAGCCGAGGCCTGAGATCCGCCGCCGAGTTTTTGTCCCCTGTAGCGGCGCTAAGGGTTCCGGCAAAGGCGCCGAGACAAGCCTCTCAGTCCTCCGCGACGGTTCAGCGGACATTCAACGGCAACTATCCGTCTGATCAGGACAAAGACCCGTGCCGTGCTTGTCAAACCCGATAAAAAAACTACCCAAAAAAATATGCACAGCACCGGCCAGGCGTTGAGTGTTGTTGACGGCGAACTTGTTGATGTGGATGCACGAATTAAGTGAGTCGGTGCACGTGAGGAATGTTTGTCGGCTGCCCCACACTCCCGATCTCAAGTCGGAGTGGAGGGAAACTGTGTGTGTGCGTTGCTGATTCAGTCTGCGCTGCACGAGATACGTGTGGACAGACCTGGAATGATACACGGCACCATGAATTCGTTAACCGTTAGATGCGCCAACGGACAAAACTGAATACTAAGAATGTACTAACGACCATATCAAAGTTACGCTCAAATTATAATGTTTGTGCAGCAAATTAGGTATCAATGGTTCACCTACCGGAGACGATGTGTTGGCAGAGTCGATTCCCTTCAACAGTCTAGTTCAAGAGCAACCAACTTTGTGGGATCCGTGTATTCTCGCAATACCAATCTTAAGAAGCTGAATGTCTTTGTTCTCGCGTCCCTCAAGTAGGCTAACGACAGCGGAACAGGAAAACAAAGAAACACCCCACCCCTCCACGTCAAGTCCGCGGAGCATTCGTGGCGTAACATTGCGTCATCAGGTTCACGCGTAACGGGACAACTAACTCGCTTGAGTAGGGGCCCGTGTGATTGCGCCACACTAATGTATGCGTTATTTTAGGCGACCCTGAGACATATAAGAGGTGATTGTTGAAGCGGTACTTGAAGCAGTACACACTCTCACCACACTAATTATACTGATCATGTCCGACCAACAGCTGTTGCAAATTTCGCCATCCTACTACGCCGTGCCTCCAGAGCAGCGACCCTCGACCGGCACGGTACCGAAAGACGTCCAAGAGAGCCATGAAAAGATCCCCTTGCTTTTCCAGCCGACAGAGATCACTTGCGGGAACAAGAAGATGGTGCTAAAGAATCGCGTTATTGTTTCGCCCATGTGCATGTATTCGTCAGTTGATGGCTTCCCAACTCCATTCCATCTCGTGCACCATGGCCAGTTCGCACTTCGTGGTGCTGGCGCTATCGTCGTTGAGGCATCCGGTGTCTCACCCGAAGGGCGCATTTCACCACGAGACCTTGGCATTTACAAGGAGGAGCATGTTGCCGCGCATGCATCGCTTGTATCCTCGGTCAAAAGCTTGGTGTCGGGCGTGCATATCGGTATTCAAATTGCACATGCGGGTCGTAAGGCATCAACATGGCCGCCATATCAGCCACAACCATCGGCAGATCACGCAAATGTGCCGACCAGTGAAGGTGGCTGGGAGGACAATGTTGTCGGTGCATCGGCGCTTCCTTTTGATCACACACATGTGACTCCCAAAGAATTGTCGCTGCAACAAATCCATGAAGTAGAAGATGATTTTGTCCGTGCGGCTGAACGTGCATTCCGCGCAGGTTATGACTTTGTGCAGATCCACTCTGCTCATGGCTACCTTGTCAGCTCATTCAATTCGCCTTTGACCAACAAGCGCACAGACGAGTACGGTGGCTCATTTGAGAACCGAACGCGTCTACTTCTTAACATTGTCCGCCGTATTCGCCAGCAATTCCCTGACCGTGGTGTGTGGGTCCGCATCAATGGCACAGATGGTCTACCGGAGGACTCCAAGGATGAGAGCTGGACCTACGAATCGACCAAGGCTGTAGCGCCGCTTCTTGAACAGGCTGGAGTTGACATGCTCGATGTGAGCAGTGGTGGCACTGTTGGTTCTATCCAATTCAGGAGCTCTCCAGGCTATCAAGTCCCAGGTGCTATAGCTGCCAAAGCCGGTGGTCTTCAGCGTATGCGCGTTAGCTCTGTGGGTGCGCTAAATGGAGGAACCCCAGACGATCCTTCGCGTGAAGGCCTATTCGCTGAGAAGGTTCTACAGAGCGGCGATGCTGACTTTATTACGCTGGGCCGAGCCTTCCTTCGAAACCCATGTTGGGTAGAGGATGCGGCTCGCAACCTTATGGGAGTGAATCCAGTGTGTGTTCTGCAATATGGCTACACATACCCGAGATTGTCTCCACGCTCTAACGCTGACGGCAAGGGCCCGAAGTCGAGTTAAGTTGATAGAGAAATAAGATAGTCCCGAAAGAATTTACTCCACGTGGCGACTGCTTCCCGGATTTCTCCTTAGTTTGCCTGTGCCGGAAACTACGTTTTACTCCAGCCACCAAACCATCATGGACCCAATTGTGTACAAGAAGTATGTATTGCTAGGGACACGCATACAATTGAACGGCATACAAGTGTATGCTTGAAGCTTGCTTGCATGTGGGTTTGGCTAAGTGCTGTCTCTTGTTGCACGCGTCTGCGTTATAATCTGAAATTCAGGCACTAACAATTTTTCAAGCAACAACATCCTTCAGCGTCAGCGTATCTACCAGTCGGACCTGCGCCCTGTCTACCAGCGTCTCCCTCGTTCCGGCCTTTACATGGGCATCTTCCAGATCTTTTTCTGGGCTGGTATCGGCGGTATCACCGTTGGAGCCTTCAATATGATTACGGTACGTCATTTTTAAAGCCATATCGTGGTGGTGCCAGGTTAATAGACGACTAACCCGCGGCCTGACAGGGAAAGAAGCATTAAATAAAGTGCATGTTTATCATTCCCCCTTCCCCCACATTGGCGTGAAGATAGCGATGCATATGCCAGTTCGCTGAGCTCTCACTCCTTGTGCAATGGACTCGTTTCTCTCTACGACATCACTTAGCTCGACCTTCTCTCGTAGGAGCGCCGCTAGTTTTGCACATACCAGAAGCTGTCGGCCACGTTGTGTTTGAGGGGGTCACGTACTAGTGAACGGGTTTCTAGTCCAATGTAACGCGATGATTTGATAGCTCCGTTCGGGAATCTTTGGAGAGCTAAGACCTATGCTCGTAGTCTTCTTGAATGCGGACTGCATATGTACTTAGGGATGCATCTGTACTCAAGAATCAAGAACCGTAGCGGGGATAAAGGTCAAACGTACGTTAGTTTGCCGATTCGCCACACACATACGAGCGCATGCCTAGTAACACTAAAAAATTCGTACGACCTCGCCTATAGCATCGGATTCCGTCACCTCGTCCTAAAAAGTTACACCCAAGATCAACATGCAAGAAATCTACAAAAATGGAAGGACTACCGAACGATCACTAGTAATCACCAGTCAGAGTCAGACGCGATGACGGCAGAGCCAACATCATCCAAATCATCCGCAGAATCCGTCAACTCATACTCGGTACTAGGCGGAGTCTCAATACTTGCGACTGCGTGCTGTAGTAAGCCCACTGTAATGGGAGCAGGAACATGCGCGTGTGCCGCGGAGGAAGCTACACTTCCTGTGCTAGCCGTCGTGCTAGTTGAGCTATTACGTCGATGCATTGGACGCCGAACCATAGCGCGCCGAGTTTGAGTCCCACGCGTAAGCGGATTAGGGTGTAGTATACATGTCGTTCGAATCGTATCTCCCGACGGAGCGGTCACGTTTCGCGAGAAGCTTGGACATTCAAAGGTTCGTGCAACGCAGTGAACAGCAAGGCGAGAAAAGGCATCATCCACTTGCCAAAGCAATGAGGATGGTGCACGGCGCAGTTCAAGAATGGCTGTTTCTTGATCACTGGTGTCATGGGAAAAAATCACACGCGACGTGCCAATTGTGTCGCGAACAGGAACATGGATGGTTTGTTGGAGCCACGAGAGGATTTCCCTTTGCACTGCAAAAATAAGCTGTTCAGCAAACGTCCCGACAGCAGGCAACGGAGTGGAATGGTTCAATAAGGACTGCGTATGAACAGCATGTTCATAGGCCAGCAACGATTCAGGGCAACGTAAACGCGCACGAATAAAATGCTGTGCTTCGCGCAGACTTAACGTGAATTGACCTTTCATGGCCGAGTCTAATTCGAAGCCTGCGGCACGATGTGATGGTGTCGAAGTATCTTCCACCGATTCAGACGAGCACTTACTCAAGGATTCGAGGGCGCGATCTGAAAACGTCGAGCGCACTTGGTTTGGTACCGGGAAAAAGTCGCCCGGTCCCGGTCGAACTGTGTGCGGGTTCCAAGCAAATCGTCCTGCGTGTAAGACGCGTTGCTTATTTACATACCGTTCTCTGTGCGCCTTTCACGCCGCTTACTTACGATACGACTTGATACCAAGCCGTCGGTTGATCGAATATATCCATCCCGGGTCTGTCGAGCTGTTGAAGACACAGGCACACTCACTCTAGGATTACGAAGAATGGCTGGCATGCTCATAGGCACCGGCCCATCGTTCGCAGACGGTCCACGAGAAGTACGCGCATCAAGAGCACGATCAAGACTGGCAAGATTTAGCCCTGTATGCTGCACATTGCTATCAGGATGTTGCGTTTGATGCAACGCCACAGTTAAATCTGCCATCCTGCTCTCAATAGACTCGTCTAGACTTCGGTTTGAAAGTTTCAAGCAGGAGAGGAAAAGAGATTATCCACGTGCTCGTTGCTACGTCAGTTTCGAAAAAAAAATGAGTCACTGTATACATTTGGTAGGAGTCGCCCGCGTGGGAGTTACATATAGGAATAACAATCTGTTCCACTAGTGGGAACAGAAAAGTAATCCAAACAAAAGACTGGCAGGTTGCAAGTAGGCCATGCATACCATCTACCATAACATCGGATCAGCGCAAATGAAGAAAGAGGTTGGGCGGTCACTCATGAACTGGAAGGAGAGACATAGTCGAAGCGAAAGGGAGTCAAATAAGGAGGTAAAAGAAAGCCGCAGAGAACAGTGCAGCATGAACTGGGTATGAAGAAATCATATCACCTCGGGATGACGAAACTGTCACCCGAGGAGTGGCGCCTCACACTCGGTCCAAACTGGGATTGCATCGCTTCCTTGTGGTCATACGGCGATGGAGTCCGCGAGTTATCGAAGGTGCGAGAGTTCGCGCGCGATTGGAATGTGCTGTCGAAATCTGTGCCCATGGACGAAAGATCTTTGGCATCCCAATTGGAATGACGTGCGCCCACACTAAATTCGAGGTCTTCCTTCGTGATTGAGTCCCAAAACTTGTAGACCATCATGACTGCCAACAAGGTGCACAAAGTGCCAAAGAATGTGCCATCGATATAGTGCTTAACGCTTTTGCAAATTTGGTTGTTGAAGCCGTACTGGAGAATAAGGCCAGCAGTGAAGGCTAAGCATCCCAAGACAATGTCATTGATGGGCCAAAGTTCGTCTAGGGTGCGAAGCACAAGAATCACTTGCGAGATCACATAGATCGCAACCATGATGATCGGGAATGCAAATTCAAAGAACCATAGACCACCTGTACCACTGATACTGTTGGTAAAGGTTTGCGAAGAGACCAGGAATGCGATGAGCCATATGATGAAGGAGCTAATGTACAAAGACAGGAGCGACCAAAGTGTTCCATCTTCAAAGAACTGGAAGCCAATGAAGCCATTCAACATCAGAATCCAAAAAAGGCCCGACTTTAATCCAATGTAGATCGACGTGACCCATAAATATGCGCCTGTATGAGTGGGAATTACTGCCGAGTCGAGGAACATCACAAGGAACTCCGATACACAATATGTATAAAGAAAAAAAAGAATTTCCTTACGCCCAACAGCTGTGTATTTTGAGTGCACATGCCAAAGCATAATGAACGTCATGATAATGGCGGCCATATGAATCAAACATGTCGCAGGTTGGAAAATAATGTTATTGTTTATGTCGATGTTGCGCGAATAGCACTCTGGATATAACCCCGTCCCATTCGGTCCTAGAAGTGGGCAAGAGACCATAGCAAGACCTTGGCAGGTACCATCATAATTTCCAAATGAAAAAGGCATACTACCGCTCGGACGTCACCACGTACAGAGCGGGAGTGTGGACGGTATGCGTAAATGTGCTCAGTTCTCTCGTATGTGAAAGCCACATACATGCCGCCGGATTATTTGTCGGAGGCCCTACTGGGCCAAAATCTGTAAATAGACGGACGCACTCATGTCGCAATGGACCAATAGAATTATGACGTCACCTGCACACTCACGACCCTCGCATCACGCGTGGACAGTAGGTCGATTTGTGTGGATTGGTAGAGGCGGACGACTGAAACGCCCTTGAAGTCAGATGGCAAACGGCATGATCATGCCCTATGAAGTGTCAGCTCTTTGCGAGGCTAGCTGTAGAACCTAAGTTAGGAAAAAAAAAGAGCAACGAGCCCGCGAATGTAGTGCACGTTAGGCCGTTGGGTACTGCGCACGTCCTTCCAGCGATCGCAAGTTTTCTTCCTTGGCGAGCAATTCCTGGCGTTTCTCTAAAATCTCACGTTGAATGCGAAGTTCCACTTCGCGAAGCTTTTCTTCCTCACGACGCAACTGGTCTTCTTTCAGACGAACACTCTGATTGACGAGATCTTCGCTTTGGAGCGAACCATCAGCAGCGTAGTCCGTAGGCATGCCGCGCGAGAGTTTCTCAGTACGGTAATTCTCGTACAAGAAGTCGTGGGTGATTTCCTTCAGATCATTCAGATGCGAGCCGAAGATCGAGTTTCGCAGACGCACAAAGTCGCAATGATCCGGATTGTATACCTCGACTGTACCCCATGGATAGGAGCGACCCAGCGTGACGTCGCCTTCAGGCGTTGTCACATTGTCCTCTGAGCCGACAATGGCAAATGGCAATAACGAACGCAATTCACTATTCTCTGCGATTGTGTCTGGGTGATCTTCTTCCGCATCGTACGGGAAGTTGTAAATGGGGATGCCGTAGTATTCAATATCCTCCATCACACGCTTGCGGAAATCGAGCAATTCACTTGGAGTCATTGTGTCGGACTTTCCGATAACGGGGATCACATTCACCCTTGGGCTCAGCCGCCTCATGAATTCAATGTCCATCTCGCGCAATGAATGGCCTGTGGGTGCGATAAAGTACACGAGTGCATGCACACGATTGTCGCGGAAGCGTGGATTCCGACGGATTCGCGATTCCTCAGACAAAATGTCATCATACTGACGCTCAATGAACGCGAGAATCTCGTTAAACATGTACTCGTTGTCAATGCTGTCACCAAAGCCGGGTGTGTCGACAATTGTCAAGCCAATGCGCAGCCCCTCCGATTCCACCTCTGTGTAACCATGTAAGTCTCTATACGGGTTGTCTTCGCTTCCGCACGCACACACACACATACCAAGATTAACGGGCTGGATTTGCAAGCCTAGCTCGACATGCGCCGTTTGGGCATTGTCCGAATCCTTGTGTTCGATCACATTCTGTTCACAAAGAGTGTTCACAAAGGTTGTTTTGCCTACACTGTGAGCATCAGCCATAATTTGCACCAACACACTAGCACGCAAACAAATACACACACGCGAGCGCGGGTATGTACAGCGTGTGCCAAGAAACAAAGTATCACGTACCTGTACCACTTGCTCCAACAACCATGAGACAGAAAGACACTCCCTTTTTCACAGGACGACGTCGCGGCTCCATTGTGCAAATTCGCTCACACAAACTTCTCTCCGTGTCGTTTCGAGATGAGACACTAGAGTCGTGCCCTGTCTGTTTCCCCCGCTCGGGTGGACGCGCTGGACCACGTGCACCACGCGTATAACCACGTGACACCCGTGCGCCGTGCAGCCCTGATAAGAGCGATTGAGGACCACGTAGTTGTCGGGTGTGTGTCGGGGGATGAGTCACTGTGCCAAGCCTTCAGGTGGCGCTTGGGCGCTTTGTCCATCGTCTTATCAGTTGCAGGATCAGAGACGTCGTCTGAGCCATGACTGCTTCAGCTCAAGCATTTACACGCGCATTGCCAACAACCAATGTCCAGAACAGCGATGCAACACTTTCTTCTATGATGGCTCTGCAGCAAGATATGTCCGGTCCTCTCGCGCAGGAAATCATTAGCATGGACGGGACGTCGCAGCCGTCTCATGGCGGTCGGAAACGCTCTATCTCGTTCCCGGACTATCACGCACACCCACGTGTTCTCCAGCCATTCAATACGGACACAATTCGCATTTTGTTGCTGGAGAACGTGAGTCAGGGTGCCGTGAGTATGTTGCGCGAGCAGGGTTTCCAGGTCGACTTCCACACAGGTGCTTGGTCCGAAGACGAACTGGTGGAAAAAATCGGGCAATATCACGCGATTGGTATCCGCTCGAAGACACGTCTGACCAAGCGTGTGTTTGAAGCTGCGCATCAACTTTTGGTCGTCGGCTGTTTTTGTATCGGCACGAACCAAGTGGACCTAGACTCGGCGACAAAGAATGGTGTCGCAGTGTTTAATTCGCCCTTCGCCAATTCACGCTCTGTCGCAGAGCTCGTGATTGGTGAGCTTGTATGCCTGTCTCGCCAGCTAACCGATCGCGCTAGAGAAATGCGCGAAGGCACGTGGAACAAAGTAGCGAAGGGTTGCTTTGAGCTGCGTGGCAAGCTCTTGGGCATTATTGGATATGGCCATATCGGTTCTCAGCTTTCAGTGCTTGCCGAGTCGATGGGTATGCGCGTGATCTACTACGATGTCGTCCCGCTCATGCCACTCGGTAGTGCACGCCAGGCTGACTCTCTTGAGGAATTGCTCAAGGAAGCAGACTTTGTGAGTGTGCATGTGCCAGAGCTCCCAGAGACACGTGGCATGATTGGTGAGCGAGAGCTTTCAATGATGAAGCCCGGTGCCTTTCTTATCAACAATGCACGCGGTTCCGTTGTGCAGATTCCAGCGCTTGTTGATGCACTCAGCTCGCAGCGGCTCGGTGGCTGCGCACTCGATGTTTATCCACGTGAACCGGCCAAGAATGGTGTCGGGAACTTTAACGATGATTTGAATTCATGGGCATCGAAACTCCAGGCGCAGAGCAATGTGATCATGACGCCGCATATCGGTGGAAGCACAGAAGAGGCCCAGCGGATGATCGGTATTGAAGTCGGTAATGCTCTGTGTCGCTACATCAACTATGGCGGTAGCGTGGGAGCTGTCAACTTCCCAGAAGTGAATTTGCGTCCCATTACCGAGCAGGAAGTGCGATCGATCCGTATCTGTTACGTTCACCACAATCAGCCAGGTGCTTTGCTCGCTGTCAACGAGATCATCGGTTTGCACAATGTCGACAAGCAACACTCTGACTCGCAGAAAGATCTCGCGTACTTGCTCGCGGACATTAGTGATGTGTCAGAGTCGGATATCCAAGATATTTACACTCGTCTTAGCAAGACGCCCGCTTGCATCCTTGTACGTATATGAGCTCTATGTCCCTTTCTGACCATCGCAGACTCGACTCCTCTCGTAACTGTACGTTGTGCTTTCTTTGTACGTATCTTATAGTGTGTGTATGCGAAGAAGTACCCTCAGTTTCACTCTTCCTGTGTGTGGATGTGTGTCTACGAGACGGGTACGCTGTCGGTATCTTTTCAACCGACTGCCGCTTCCCCATAACGTTTCTATCAGGGGTGGAGGTCTGCACGAGAGAGACGGCTCGCACGAGGCCTCTCTCTCTACACCCTAGACTTGACGTCGGCCGATGCTGAGTACACCTGGAGCAGACATTGAGCTGGTCCTTATGTAATCTATCCACACTAGCAGAGAATGTGGAAAGGAGACAGCTATGTTTCTTCGTTCTGCAGCCGGCGACTCTCCTTAGAAGTGCTAGGACTCAAGAGCGAGGAAAAAGACCACCTAGTGCTCGATGCCGCGTCATATTCCTGGACAGGTCACGCAGAGTGTGAGTCGCTTACTCGAAGGGAGATACTTGAAAGCCCCACCAGCATGGTACGAGCCGACGATTCGACACCCACCGACGAACCCGCCGCCGCTGTACTCGCGTGTCCGTCCTGACAGTGACCTGCCTCGCGCAATGCAGAGTGACGTGCTTGAGGCACGCAAACTAGCTGCGAACAAGGCGGGCAGGCGCACACAGTGGAATTCGCTCAAAAAACTTCGCTCACAAATGCCCCCTTTGCGTCCACAGCCGATTGTGTATGAGGGTGATCGAATCCGTCGCCAGTTCTTTCGTGATCATCCCTGGGAAGCGAAGCGCCCGAAAGTGCTCACAGAAATGGACTACGTGCTCGATGAGCCTGTGACGCCAAACCTTGCCCCTGGTCAGCTGCCAGAACTCTCGATGTGGAGCCGCTTCAACCCATCTGTGGAAGAGTACGTTGGATCAACTTGATCAGTTTGACTAACGCGAGCCACAGTGTCGTGCAGTGCACACTAAAGACGGCCGAGTGCTCAGATATGTCGCTTTCTCAAGCGTACCGCCGTACCATCGCATCCTTCCATGCCGTGCAAGCCGAACGAGAACAGCGCTTGCGTTTTGCGGTCCTCGAGGCGCGCAACTATGGAGCTGATTTCAGTCTGTCTGAGACGGAGCGTGGATTCGCCAAAGAGGCGCAAGAGCTAGACAAGTGGGCCGTCACAAATGCTCATGTGTCGGTTGATGAGGCAAACGAAGCCTCTTCCAAGCGTGAAAAGCGCACGAAGCGAGCTGACGACTCGTTCTTCGCGGGCGCTGCGTATATGGATTCGGCCAAATCCATCAGTCATGGACAGAGTGTGCCAGGCATTTCGTCCGTGCAAGCGACCAGCACATCAACATCCACACCCGTACCATCAGCTCGAGAGACAGCGTCGTCAGACGATTATCTCGGGCTTGGCACTTCGTTTCGCTAGTCGGTGAGATGTATGTGAGAGACTGGCAAACGAGAAAAAATAGCATACCCTTGCCCCTTCCCCTCGCCTACGCCAACCAACATAACCACGTCGCCCACATTCCTCACTACTTGATCACTACACTGCAATGGCCATAGCCCATGATCCTCGTGCCTGAGAACCTCTGCGAGATGCAGTAGAGCGCATGGCTGTCATGCTCCTCGTCATGTCCGTGTGCACTTTACAAAGGTGTTTGTTCTACATGTGATGGCGTATTTTTTTTTTACATGTCCATGCCTTCAAGGTCAAGCTCTTCATTCTCCACGAGATTGTGCAGAAGGTCAAACACGCTGTACAATGGGAAGCCCACCACATTGTTGTAGTCGCCTTCAATCCCCCGGATCAACAAAGCACCGCGCCCCTGTATAGCAAAACCACCAGCACGATCCAATCCTTCGCCAGACTCAACATAAGCCTGCAGTAACGGCGCAGGCACATCGGCAAAGTGCACTTTCGTTTGTTCGCACACGGTGCGGATCTGGTAGCCAGGAGCAGAGAGTATGGGATGCACAAGAGCCACACCTGTGATCACATGAAAAGAGCGACCGCATAAATCAGCAAGCATGCGGACATTGTCGACTTTATCAACAGGCTTCTCCAAGATCTCACCATCGTACACAATCACTGTGTCAGCGCCGATGACAAGATCTGGCGGATTATGATCATCAGTTTGCACCAAGCGCACATATACCTCTTTGGCTTTTTCTGACGCAGTTTCGACCGGATACTCGAAGGCCATTTCACCAGTGAAGTCGCTCTTCGGTAGGTCTTCTTTAAACAAGGAAGGCACAATTTCAGGATATACCCCAACCGAAGCTAGAATGTCTCTTCTTCGTGGGCTATTGCTAGCGAGTACGACCCGCTTGCCTACCAGTCAGTCTTACGGGTGCTTTCACGCTTACCTCTCAGTCGTGTGAAAACTGGCGACTGAAGCGCGTCGTCAGAAATTGTGGCGTGCTTGCTCATTTAGACGAAGCTGGTGCGGGAACTCCGCGGTTGAACGAAAGAACAATAGCTGGGGGGTAAAGACGGCAATAGCGTGTGCAAAAAATGTGCTGCGCGATCGAACAATGGCCGAGTTACACACACTCGCACTCTTTCCACTCCGCACCTTTTGAGAGCAGCCTAGTCGAATCTCACTGGAGCTGGGCTTAGAGGGAAGCTCCGCGCATCGTGATGACACGAGTCGGCCGAGACACGTGAAACACACGAAGCGATATCTTCCACTAACGAACCATTGTCTTTCTATCGCAGAATGGATGTGGTGACAGAAGGGCGAGAGCCAGTAGCTGTAGAGGCGCTAGGTTTTCCACTGCTCAGACTTGTTGTCGAAGCGCGCAATGAGCACGGCTTGAGACAGCAAGATTGGTCGCGATACCGCCAATATTGTGCAACGAAGACGAAGCGTGTGCGGTCAGCTCTAGAACTCACCCATGGCGTTACGCCCAAGGCACACGGCAAGACGGTGAGCGGACGCCGGTCCAAACGGGCAAAACGCGTTACTCCGACGATGCAGAGCGAAGTGGATAAAAAGCGCGACCATACATTTGTTCGGCGTGACATTGGTCTGGACCATGTTACGAATACGCGTCCTTTGGAACTCCTGCTTTTTGAGAGCGAGCACTGCTGGGCCGCAGCCGAAGAGCTGGCAGCCACGCAGAATGAAGCGCGAAGCTCAAAGCTGCGCCGCAGTAGCATGGGACGCGCGCGACGTGCCATCCAGTACGCGAATAAACTTCACAAACTTGCAGAAGCTCTTCCTGCACTCACCGCCATGTCACGGGCTCAGTGTCTCGCATATGTAGGTCTTGTTCGCGGTGCATACGCTTTTCTTCATGGTAACTGGGAACAGACGCTTCGCGTATCTGCAGCGACGCGTTGTCTTTTGACAATTATCAGTGAGTGTAGCACGACAAGCCGTGACGAAGCACTTGCCAGCAGTTTTCTCGACTCGCTTGACGCCCAGATTCGCTTTGCTGTGTATTCACTGGGTGCACAAGATGATGCGTCTGAACGTGCATCTGACTACGCAGCTTGTGAGGCCACGCTGCCTGGTTTTCACCGCGTCACAGAAGCGCTCAAAGCGGCTCATCCATCGTCTATGTCGTCGTTGACGCCCTTTGAGCTGCACTGGCGCGCACAAACGATCCCGATCCATTCGCTCGAGCTGCATGATGTAATTCTGCGTGTAAAAGCAGAGGAGGCTGCTCTTGCACAGTTTGTGACTCCGACAACCAAGGCCCAGACGTCTAGCCAGGAAGCTAGTGGTAAGACCACGAACACAGTTTCGGCAACGTCCAAACGCGCTCGCCTGTCCCACGCGGAACGAAATGCCAAGCGCCGTGGCCACGCACATTACACGCATAACTCGTACGCGAATCGTGCTGAGCTCGATCCGTTTGACCGCGTTCTAGCCGCCTTGACAGATGCCGAATCAATGGCACGAGTCCTTGTGGATGACAATAGCCAAGCATTGGCGAAGACTCATTCTGCTCGTTACGAGACGACTGGCTTGCAGCTGAGGCGTGTGCATGAATGGCTTGTGTACCGCCTGCTGGCTGTGCGCATAGCGCGGAATGTGCGTCTTTGGGATGATATTCAGTCACGCGCTGCGAAGCGCGAGATGCGTGCGAAATCCCTCGTTGATGATCGTACGCACCGACGCATGAGGCGACAAGAGGGTCTTGCACCTGCTGTGGTACGAGCCAAGCTCTCTCGACAATATGGGCATAGTGGCACTCGGAGGCGTGCAAGAGTATCTCGTGAAAGGCGTCTGCAGCGTGCATTGGAAGTAGCCGCGCAGCAGTCTGAGCGTCGGCGCTTGCGCCTTGTCCCAGGCATTGCCAAGCTTCTCGACAGTATAGACAGCAGTCTGCTTGCCATGGGCGGCCTGGTCATGGTCGAAGGTGAACCGGATGTATCGAGTCTGCTAGAGGCAAAACGCTTCTATTACTGCTCAGAATTGCTACGTCAGTTAGCTGGTGCATTTACACAGCATGGACAATGTGCTGAGGCGCTCGTGCTTTTACAGCGCGCTGACTTGTATGTCCGACAAGCACAACAGTCGTTGGAACTCGCTCATGGTGCGGAAGATGAAGACCATATCTTTGCACCGCACCTACTAGCATCTGATGTCCTGACGCACCAGACGGAGCGATTACGCAGTATGCGAGAATACGCGCAAGCAACCGTCCAACGACAAGTGTTGCCCTTGACCCCATCTTCATCGATGCGGTCGACGAAGGGTGGGCAGTCTGTGTACTACCATGCCTTGCGCCATGTGTCGTTCGACCAGGTGGACCTTGACTATGCATTGGAACAGGCTCGTGCGCACGCAAATGCTGCCAGAGTTGATCACGATGTCGACGGTATGCTCACGACTACTGATCTGTTGGCCGGACAAGAGCCGATGGCGCTGGATACAGCGAACGAAGAAGAGGTGATCAATAACAAGTCAACGGCTGATACCGTGCGCTTGGTCTCCGAAGAACAGTCAGTCGCCGATACTCGTTTCTCTAACGAAACCTCCGTCGCTGTTGCACCTGTGCCTGAAACTGTGCCGTCAGCAGATTCCTTGACGGCGCCATTCGATCCTGCAAACGCGTATGAGGAAGAAGAAGAGCTCCGCCAGGAACGTGAGCGAAAGTCTCGGAGCTGGCTTAGCTGGTGGCTTGGCCGCTAGATCGTAAGAGAGGAAGCGACGAGGTGACAATGAGGTGCTACAACCTGTTGAATTCTCGTGCTCAATAACAAAATTGTCTTTTTCTTTTTCTCTTTCCCTCACTCTTTCGTAGCTTCTCAACTATTTGATAAATCTCTTGTGCTCGTTCGTAGGCGCCATCGCAAGCAACATGGTGGCCGTCTTACGCTCCGCGCTGCTTAAACCGAATTGACTCAAAAGAAGGACTGGACTGATAAGTCTGTGGCAAGAACAGATCTAATGGTATTATTATATAATCAAGATCGCAGATCTCCGCGTGGCAGCGTGCCTAGTCATGGCACGTGGTCAGCCTATAGGCCAACCCGTACACGTCAAGAAAAAAACATACATTATCCAACGCCAACCCAGCGGGTCCCGAGATCTACTTCTTCCCACTCCCCCCACCCATCGTCCACTAGCCTGTCTCTCGGCCGTTGCCACTCGGCCGTCCTCCTAGCATTTTCGGCCGCTACCACACTACGCCCACACCACTACCACCGCGTCGCGTCTTGCTCCTCACGCGCAAGTGAAAGATCGGCCGACCTGCCTCCACTTCGACACGTCTAGGATCGTCCAGCATCTCGCACTGCGCCAGGAACTGGACGTGAAAGAGTAGGAACACTCACAAAGGATACAGCTTGGAAGATCCTGAGACGTCAGGGGAGTACCGACCTCGTGACTCAGTGCTCATGGACCGTAGCGGCACCGAGTCTCTGTCATCTCACGCACTGCCTGTGCCCACTGAGCAGACTTTTGGCATGAATGATCATCCAAGCCAGCACTACCACGCCGTGGAAGCACTTTCATCGAATGTACTGCCCTCTACGCGCGATCGAATCGCACCGCCGGAGCCACAGGCGAAGCCACCCTCGACGAAGCGTCGTAAAATCAACACGTGCTTTCCCTGCAAGCAACGCAAAGTCAAGTGCGATCGTCAGCAACCATACTGTGGACAATGTCAGAAGCACCGCATCCCTGCCGAGCGCTGCGTCTGGTCCTCTGATATGACACTGCCTCCGGACATGCAGAGTGCCGCTGCAGCGTCTGCAGCACTTACATACACCAAGCCGGACGCCTCGCATGCGCCGATGAGTCTCGGTGCAGGTGACTGGGCGGCCAATTCACAAGGCACAGACCTTGCACTCGATAATGATACGCGCGCCGTCATTGAGCGCATCAGCCATCTTGAGCAGCGCCTTACGACGAATACAGCATCTCAGCCCACGTCGCACGACCTGCCAACAAGTTCAGCGGGCCAAACACAGATTGACCCCATACTGCTCGCCGGCACTGGCTTGTCGCTGGGCGACGTCAACGCCGATCGATCAACAGCCACAAGTCTGCCTCAAGACGCTGCGGTTGCGGCTGAGCTCGCATTCTGGCGTTCAAAAATGGAACAGCAGCACCAGCGCCCCCCACATTCCAGCGATGCCGCACAAATGACTCAGATGCAAGCAGAGCAAAACATCGCTGCAGATGCGCTTGCTATGTTCGCACGTCATAGTCAGCAAAACTCCCTGCCAGGCAGTGAGCAGGCGATTGCTCGCCCATCTGCCGTGTCGTCCGGCGCAGACACCTTGCCACGCCACAATCTTGTGCACGCTTTCCTCGATAATACCACATTCTCCGTGAATAGTGCGACGAGCCGCGTGCGTGCTGCCCTGGACTTGCTGCCTGATACCCAGCAGACTGATTACCTTCTAAAAATTCTTCAGACTGTCGACTTGCACGTGTCGTACGGCATAAGCTGGCGTCTCGTGAGGACGCAGCTCGCCAATCTCCGCACACAGCTTGCTAGTTGGAATCGCATGCATGCTTCGGTACCACCGGAACAGCTGGATTTGTCGTTTTTGGCCCTACTGCTCACACTGCTTGGCACCGCCGCACAATACACAGAAGCTCGCTTCTTTATCGAACAGGGATTCTGCACAACGCCTGAGCAGATCGAGCCGTTCGTTGACTCATGGATCGATTGCGCACAGTCGCTTCTAGCCACTGACGACTTCGTTAGCAAGACAAACTGGAACCACCTTGCCACGCTCCTGCTATTTGTGGATCACCATGCTGTACGTGGCCGTCTGCAAGTTTCGCTCGTCGCTATGGCGACGCTCATCCGCCTTTGCGAGCAGCAAGGCTACCATGTTCTCGGCTCAGCCACCGACGATGAGCGTCTTTGGTGCCAGTCGCCTGCGTCAAGGCAAGTGCGTGTGTCACCTGTGTCATCGTCTGCACGTCCAGGTGTCTGGCTTCGTCCGTCTGCGGCGTCAATCAGTTTGCCGGATCGCTCGCATCTCGTGCGGGAAGCAGCTCGCCGCCTCTGGATCAGAATCGCTTGCAAAGATATGTTGCTTGGTACCGTGATTCACCGCACCACCCAAGTCGATCCAACCTTTGCTACCACTGCGCCACCGCTCAATGTCGATGAAGACGATTTACCCGACGGCGAGACGCATGTGCTTTCGTCAATTCAAGAGGCCGGCCGCGCTACAATGAACAATCTTACGCCTTACATATACCAAATTGCAGATCTCGGGCGCCAGTGGGGCTTGTTGTTGTACTCGCGCCAGCTCACATATGCACACGTACTTGAATTCGACGCCAAATTCCGTGGCCTGCTATCTTCGCTTCCAGTATATCTACGTCCAGACCCCACTCTTGAGCAACTACCCGAGGTACGCCAAGAGCAAGCTCGGCATCCTTATTTAGCCATGCATCGTCTCATTGTTTTTGAGGCTGTCAATCAACGCCTGCTCGTGTTGCACCGGGACTTTCTTTGCCGCGGTCATCAGGACGAGAAACACGCATACTCAACACGCGTCGCTGTGGATGCAGCCCGTACCATCCTCTCCTGTCGACAGCAGATTGACAATGTGCATCCGGCCGTTCAGAAACACGCCGCATTTCGTCACCATCTATTCCAGGCAGCTATTGTCCTTATGTTGCATCTGTTGGCATTCCATAACAAAGCGCAGGGCTCGTCCCAAGTGGCGCATCAGCTCCGTGACGACATCTCGCTTATAATCAACTACTTACACAGCACTGGCGATCCTTCCACATCTGTACCTATTGCGCAAAAAGTCGCACTCAAACTTATTGACTTGCTCTTCGCCGAAGCGCATGCACGCGCCGACAGGATCGACTCGGGAATATCGTCAGACGATAAGGCTGTGACTGAGAGCACAGCTTCATCCACCACATTGTCTACGATTGCGATGGATGGAGCCAACTCAAGCCAATTGTTCCCTGCCTTAGGCACTGCACCACCGTCTACACCGGACCACGTGTCTGAAACAGCCGCCTCTTTCTCGGCGCAGCTTTTGCATCCGGACTTTGGGAATCGCGACGATATTTCAGAGATATTTGCGTCTCTCGACGAGCTTATGGTGCCAATATATTAGTAGGAAGTGTGTGCATCATGTGAGACACTGTTCGATTTGTGTGAGCAACTGCTTGACTTCATTCCAGTCAGTGACATGCACGATCGCCTGCCTTCTATTCGACGCATTTAGGTCCATCCATGACGCCAAAGTATGCAATAGATGTGCCAACCCTGCTTCACCAAGTATCCTCTTAACACTTGTACCTGGTCCAATCAGAATGCCGACTTGGGCCCATAACATGCATGCCAGGTCTGTCACAGAATCGCCCACATAGACGGATACGTTCTTGGAATCCTCCGACACCAGTGCCTGGCAAACGTGAAGCTTGTCGATCCCTGTGACAATACGGTCATGACCACAAGGGCCTACAATGCGGCCCGTGCATACATCTGTCCCTGGAAAAGTTTCTAGCTCATTCGAATGAATTCGATGGATGCTTGGCTGAACGTGTGATAAATTTGCTGCTTGCAACAACGCGTGCCGTATGCAATCCCTAGACCAATTCACACTCACAATCTGTGCCTCCAGGGCTCCTTGAGCCGTTTTCTCTGAAAGCCATGCTTGCATGCCATGCCAACCATCTCTGAATTCAACACGCGACATGCGTTTGAAGCGTTGCTCATTCTTTGTCCCATAGAAAAGACCGCCTCTCTCTATCCTCTCAAGCGAACGTAGCTCCACGTCTCGGATCGCATTCATGTATTCATACATCGTTTCCCGGGACGATACTTGGCCGAAATGAGTCACAAAAGAATTATAATCGTCTGAATAGGCATCTTGATAATATTGAAAACGATTTCCTCGATTGATTTCATCAGGCAAGGGCGCAATCAGCTCGAGCGTGTCACTGCGAGTAATGCTACCGTCCCAGTCAAACAAGAGCACAAAAAATACCATGAGGAATTGAATCAAGATCATTTTGGATTTTACCCTTGCTTTCATTACCAATAGCGAGAAGGGCAGTCCAATAGTTTAGCGGTTATGACGTATCCTTCACATCTGGATGGTCCGGATAAGACCCCGGTTCGATTCCGGGTTGGACTAATGTTTTTGGTTATAATCTAAAATTTTTTTTGCTTCCGATCTCACATGTTCTTCCAAATATGACCGTGTACGATTGTTGATGAAATTTTGTTGTTCTACAGTCTCGTTCTGTACGAAGAAATGAAACTTGGGTATTGACGACAACAACCTAGTACTACTGGGAGATTCCCAAACTATTTACAAGAAATAAAATAAAAAGCATGCTTGCAGAAGGTCAACAACCATCAATCCTTTAGGGACAACAAGTACGGATGATCCGACGGCGTATTCGGGTGGAAAACAATTTTGCCTTGTCGATACAAAGTTTTAATAGACACCTGGGCTTGTGACTGGTCCATATTTCCATAGGAACCCTGCTTGGACAGTTTCCACATGCCTCCAACACTTGTACCTATCAAAGCTGGCACCATAGCCATGATTTCCTGGGGATGTACATCATTTTCCCTCATAAGTTTCGCGTTGCTTTTTAAAACGAGATTGCTGGCACGCAATCTACCACCACGAATACGCGAGAAAGATCCAATTTGCTTTGCAATTTGTCCGATGGCCGGTTCATTCCATTCCATCAGTGATTCTTCGGATGACCTCGATGAATTATATGGCAATTCATTTGGATCATGCATTAGCTTCAGTTTGATCAGTAAATCTTCAAGCGGCTTGGTTGGCAACCATCGCGTTATCAAACCTAGCGGCCATGAAACAAAGCCTGCGACAATAGAAATGCCCCAGTCTCGGCCATTCATACGTTTGACGCTGAAAGCAGCACCTCCCACAAAAATGATCAATACCTGGCATCCAATTTCAATCAACATGATACACATGAACCATAAATTCTTGTGAAAATTGTGGAAAATATTCCAATGTCGATCAAGTCGCCGAGAATTAACTTGGTTGAAAAGTTGGCACCAAACGAAGACATTGAAGATCAAAGTATCGATCTCTAATTTATTGATGAGCTCTTGTGGATGAGATTTGTCATGTTCGTTTAGAATATCCATTCCTCTGTAATATAAAACAAGAACCAAAATCACCTGATAGATCGACTGGACAGCAATCTGCTTCCACATTTCCGGTGTAATGAGCGGCGCTGTCGAACGATCTGGTTTGCGTTCAAGCGACCTTGGATCTGCCGGATCTGTGGCCAACGCCAACGCAGCTAGTGTGTCCATGATCAAATTTAGCCACAAAAGCTGAACGGCCGTCAGCACCGAGTTCTGGTCGCTCGATGAAACGGAAGACACGAACGTCACTATTACGGCAACAATGTTGACAGTCAACTGGAACTGAAGGAACTTTCGCACTGCGTCATTCACGCATCGTCCCCACATGATGGCGTTGACGATACTGGAGAAGTTGTCGTCCAAAAGAATGATATCACTGGCCTCTTTAGCCACTTCGGACCCCGCAATGCCCATAGAAAAACCAACATTAGCGGATTTCAAAGCTGGTCCATCATTCGTGCCATCGCCTGTGACAGCAACCACTTGACCCAGATCCTTCAGCGTATTTGTAAGCACTTTTTTGTCCTCGGGACTAGAACGTGCCAATATATGCAAGTGCGGGACCAATTCGACCAGATCAGCGTGCGACAGCTGCCGAAACACAGGTCCCTCGATAGCCACGCCACCTTCATGGTAAATACCACATTGCTTTCCAATAGAGCATGCAGTGATGATATTATCGCCTGTGCACATCTTCACGTTAACACCAGCTTTTCCACAAGATCGCACCGCATCAGTTACGCCTCGGCGCAGCGGGTCTTCTATGGCAGCAATAGCCAGAAAGCAGAGCGATTTAACAACATCATCAAAGTCGACCTCATCAGCGGTATTCAAGCGAATGCCAGGTGGTGGCCATGCCGAGAAGTCACGATAAGCTAAGCCAAGCGTCCGGAGCGATTGCTTAGCGTATCCTTCAATATTGCTTAATTGATGCTGACGTTCATTATCATCCAATGGCTTCGACTGAATCTCCGAAGACAACTTGCTCGAAGACATGGACACCACCGACGTGGCCAAGTTCAATATCATCTCACTTGCCCCCTTGACGTAGAGGCGAGCGCCGAACTCTGTCCTTACAACCACAGCCATGGCTTTGCGCTTTGAGCTGAAGGGAAAGACTTGTAAAATGTCTGCAGCCGCACGAACCTCTTCATAGTCAGCCCAGTCAAGCCGGCGGACCAGGTTCAATAACGCTGTCTCTGTCTTCGAGCCCACAAAATTGACTTCACCTTTGGCTGCCTTTAGTAAGGCATTAGATGGCGCAGGTCGTGACATCCACCTCGCCCAGAATGGCTTCTTTTCATGTGACGAAACAAAATGATCAGAGTTATCGCTCTCTTTTGGAATGAACGCCGTTGAATCAATACAAATAAGCTGAATTAGCATGTTTCGGACAGCTTCTGGGAGCTCGAGTGTGAGTTCACTGATGCTAATGCCATCTGAATTAACTTGAGCATTTTCGACTTCAAGTTTAACTTCATCATAAAAAGGCATGCCATCTCCAATGAGACCAGCAACCACATTCATATTGTTCTGAGTCAAGGTGCCTGTCTTATCTGTGCAGATGCAAGTGGCATTGGCCATCGTTTCACATGACCCAAGAATGCGAACAAGCAGATTGCGATTGGACATCCGACGCGTGGCAAACGCCAACGCCAAGGTTACAGCCAAAGGTAATCCTTCGGGGACAGCCACAACAACTACTGTGACAGAAATAATAAGAATATCGATAAACAGCTGACCATACCCATTGCTGTCGACATCAGAATCTCGCCCTAAGCGAACGAAGAAACGGATCATCAGCGCAATAAACATCAGAATACCTGCTGCAGAGCCAAACTTAGCGATCATTTCAGCCAAATGATTTAATTTCTTTTGCAAGGGTGTGTTTTCAGGCTCCTCGCGCAGTGACATCATCAGCTTACCATGCATGCTCAAAGAACCCACTGCAGTGATAACAAAATCTCCTACTCCTTCCAGAACTTTGGATCCTGAAATCATGAATACGCTCTTATGCTTCAGAGTCCCGTTGCTTCTTTCACTTAAATACTCTTCGTAGGACACTTTTTGAATCATATCGGATTCCCCTGTGACGCTTGATTCATCACACTTGATGTTGTGTGAGCGAAGAACAACGCCGTCGAATGCTACAACTTCACCGGGCTCAATAGAAACGACGTCGCCCACGACAGCATCATGAATATCGATCAGGCGCTTTTGTCCGTCGCGCAAAACTGTAATAGCTCGTGAGTCTTTCTTAGCATCTAGTACGCGAAATTGACGCTCCTTTTGCCAATCATTTAGTGAGCCAACAAGGTCAACAATAATAACAGCAATGAGAATAGCCACACCTTCCACCCAGTCAACGGATGGACCTTCACACATGTCTTGGCCAGGGGGAGGGTCAGGACAAGGCACAGGTTCATTACGCCCTGAAAATTTTGTATACAAGCCAAGCGCTAATGAAACAATAGCTGCCACAATAAGCAAAATAAGAATCTTGTCCTGCAATGCGAGCCACATAAGCATTAGCAGACTTTTTGATTCTCGCTTGGGTAAGATATTTGTACCGTATACACTGGCTCTTTGCTTAATAGTGTCTGCCTTGTCTGCATCATTATCGGTGCCAAATTCGGACGAGGTAATGCCTTTTTCAGAAGTTGTTTGAAGACCCTGCATAAGACCATCAATGCCACCCATTTGCTCAAGCTTTGAAAAGTCTTCTGGATCTATGAGTGCGCACAGCTCGCCTGGGCGAAATCGAAACGGCCCTGGGTCCTTCCACAAGCGCATCTCCATTTCCGCTTGTAGTTGAGCAGCTTTGGCGGCCTTTTGCTTTTCCCCGGCAAAAAATCCCTTAAACTGAGCAAAAAATCCAGTATCTTTCTCATCAGTTATGTTGTCCTCCTCTTGCATGACTTTAGTATCGCTGGACGTCTGCTGAGGCGTTTCTTGCTCCCTCTTTGCGTCAGAGCTTAGAGTGGCATAAGTTGGGCTCCAGTGATCCGATGCGCTTGTCCCTTCGATCGGTACGCATGCTTCGTTTTGTTTTTCAGACTTTTCATGCTCAAACACTGGGGAAATGCCAGCCGTATTTGTGTTTAAATGCGCATCTCTCGAATCAAACGCAGGTGATGAGCCATTGTTTGGCAGAAAGTCATGAACAGAAATGGGCGGAAGGCAATCAGTGTCTCCTGAAGATCCTTCAAGAGCACCATTCCTCACACGCGCGTCCATACTGGCGACACGCCACACAGTTCGCCTCTAGGCCAGGAGAATTAAACAGGAAAGCTGGCTCAACTGAATGTCAGTCTTGTGGCTATGTGTTGCGATGACGGTATTGGCGGGAGTGCACGTGATATGTTGCGCGCTTTATGGAGGGAAAGAATAAAAACACGGCCTCTAACACGCAGACTCCATAAATTTAGGTCATAGTGGAGCCGGTACACCTCAATGCACATGTTGAGTGAGGCTTGCGTGTGCTTAAGCATGCGCTGCGGAAAATGTATACATGTTTCAACATGATTTGTAAAAGGTAGATGATTTGACCCGTGACGCGCGTTAGGGCTAAAGTGGCCTAAGCCCTGGAATTAGGTTGGGGCTCCTAGTTAGTGTAATAATAAATCAGGTCCAAAATTAGGGCGATGAGTGGCTCTAGGGCGCCAATCTTTTCGGTCTTGAAAGAGATCGTGTTGTCCCTCCAAAGATGGCGAAAAGTCAGCCTATCAAGCTATACTGAAAGTATGCCAAAAGTGGTTAGGTTCGCACCGACCCACTTGGGCAAGCCATGGCGCATATTTTGTATGCGCTCGGCACCTGCCTCGTCATAGATTCCAGCTTCGCAATATGCCTTTCCAAGTCAATCATCTTAAAGTACATACCAAGCCAGCCACGACCACCCCATTCTGCCCATTGAAGCGCACTAGCAAGGCTCCGAGTGCCGAAATTATAGGCGCCGGGAGTGTGCGCGATGCGCTTTAGAAGGTTCATAGCGTCGTCGGTGCTCGAGTTGGATTGCATCGCATACACGAGTTCTGTGAAGTGTAAACGGATAGAAGCATTTAAAAAAAAAAAGACACTTACCGGAAGTGGCATAGGCAAATGCCAGTCGTGAACGAGTGGCATACCACTCAATCTGCACAAAGTAATGTTAGAGGATGCTCGGATGACGTACCCCTTTGGCGCTTACAAGCCCTGTAGAAGCGCACGCGTCGTCAACGATTTCTGTGGCGCGCTTGACGACAGGCGTTGGATTTGGAAGTGAGTCAGGTAGCCAGTGAAAAGGCAGTTGAAAATTTGAGGTCGAAACGGAAGTGGATGCTAGTAACATGAGGATCTGGCGTTAATTCTAAAACAGAGCGCACATACCGAAGATAGGTGAGGCCGTACTGGATCATTGTACGCCAAGCGAGTACAAAGCCATCGCACGGTCAATTCAAAGTCGTTCCTTTTTTCCTTCGTGTATTTTTCCTTGACTGATTCAGAAGCCGTTAGGTCCCACGTTTGCAATAAACGACGTGGTGCTGAAGTAGGTGACGAAGCTGGACCGGGAAACAGTATTGACAATGCTCGATCGATATCTGAGGAACAGTGAGTATTTTGCTCTTCTATAGTGGTTCGGATAGCTGAAGCTGTGAATCCTTTTGTAGGAATGTGTGCTAAAGACGCACGGAGTAATGCTTCCACGCCAGGACGACCGCCGACCATACTTGCCGGATCGAACTTAAGGAAAGAGAAGGTGGCGTACGGCCCAGGCATGTGGAGGTCGACGCAACCATTGAAGTACAACACCTATGATCTCTAGAATATATCCTATTTATACTTGTTGCTCTCTCTATGTCCAAATACGAATTTCACCATCATCGCCTGCACTAGCAATCATTGTAGGAGCAGATCCATCTGTATTCATCGGTGCCCATTTCACACAATTTACATCCACACTTCCATGCGCATTTTCTTCTTGTGCACCGACATGCACAAATATTCTAGATGGGTTATTGTCTTCCAAGCTCTGAGCACATGCGTAAGTACCTCGCAGAGTAGCGTATATGCGTACCAAGAAAAATACAATAATTTTACCATCAGCACCTGCAGCAACGAGTTTGCCTAAGGCTTGTCTTGGGTCAAAGGAATCACCAGGTGCCCAGTTGACACTAAATATTGGTCCGGAGAAGTGACCCTGAATACAATATGTCGGCACCCATCTTTCTCCAGAACGCCCAGGAGTGTTTCCATGCGCTTGGATACCCAACTCGACGCACTCCGCTGCGGATACCCGACGCCAAATCCATATAGTCATGTCGTCAGAAGACGATGCGAGAAACTGACCACAGGGGGAGAAGCTTAGAGACCATACTGTAGAAGAGTGTGCTTGCAGTGTGGTGTAGCAATACCAGTCGCAAGATGGATCATCGACGTACATTTTGATGGTATTGTCATATGATGCCGACGCCAGAATCTGTTGACATAGGTGATGAAAAGTGAGTGAGTATTTTGAGTCAGACGCCATACGTACTTCTTCTTTCGGATGCCAAAGTACACACTTGACATCCTGAGAATGCTCGATCAAAACACCGATACACTCGTAATCAGCGTCTGGCTGTGCCTCCCATACCCAGACTGATTTGTCACGCCCACAGCTGGCGAGAAGATTGCCATTATAGCTGAAAGCTACACTCTTGCACTCGCTATCATGGCCCTCCAGCGTCCCGAAACACTCCCATTCGGGTCCATCTGAGCCTTCTTCGGCCCGGATATTTTCTGGTATGCGTTCCCACAGGCCTACTGTGCTGTCGAACGATGCAGTTGCAAGTACTTCGCCGTTCGGAGACCAAGCAACAGATCTCACTGTTCGTTTATGTCCAGTTGGTATAACTTCTTGTAAGTTGAATACCCATTCTTTCTTGTCTGATACGCCAGATGAAAGCTGTCTGTACGAGAAAAGGCGCACATCTCTGTCGGTTGAGCAAGAAGCCAAGAGCGGTTGCTTCGAGCTCCATGCAAGACTCCATGCAGTTTCTGCGTGTCCTTTTGTTATATTAGCGATATCAGATATCGTCCAGCATACCTTGCAAAGTGGCTACACGCTCTAGTCTGCGAGGCTCCTCTGTCATCTGCTGTGACTTGGCTGATCTTTACAGCTAGACGTCAAGTAGCGGCATTGGCCCAAAAATGACCGATTATTCCTCCAACCCCCTCAACATACATCGAATCCCCCCTCCACAGTGTTCTGCTGGCTCATCTCTATCGTCCATTCTTGGACGCCTCGAGGGCATCTTTTGCCCTATTTTTCGTGACCTATTTACGTGCTTTGTACCAACTTTAGGGTGTTCTGATTGCGTGCGGTGGGGCAGCCCCACCAGAGGGAGTAGTCCTCCGAGTTCTGGCGCATGTCATCTTCATTCAAATCGCTAGTATTTTCCCATTGCTGCTCAAATTCGATTGATATGGCGTCCGCTGCATCCTGTTGTTCCTCACCCGGCGCAAGAGAAGTCGACCCAGGCATTGGCGATAGTGCATGTAGATATGACATAGGCGGTAATTTCCAACTGTTCTCGCGAAGGTGCTTGTGCTGGGAGGGAATATCAGATAACGATTCACAGTACCCATACATACGCGTTCCCGATCCTCCTCGATGCGTCTCAAAATGTCGGCCCTTGAAATCCGAGGCATGGTGGACCTACTTTCATGTGATCCACGTTCACGAATGCTGTGGAGGTGTGAGCACTCAAGGAATCCATGCCACGGGACGCGACTTACTTTGCAGCTCGCTGCTCAATCGATTCAATGAGAGAGGTGAGAAAGCTTGAATCAAAAATGTGCTTCGAGCGCCACGACGAAAGGATCTACGTTAGAAAGAGTAGATACCTTACCTGTAGAGTGCTGCCTATATTAATCACAGCATCCCAGCTTTCTGGTGGCACTACCATATCTACAAGAGCAGATAGGTCTCGTACCACCAGATTTCGATAGACATCCACTTCATCAGGGTTTGTTTGAAAATCGTCTGCTAGGATAGCATCGAGCATAAACAACATGTTAATCCGTGTATTTGATGTTTCCTGTGCATGTAAGCAGGTGTTTGTAAACCTACTTTAGAGCATTCGGTCATAATGCAGTCCCAGATATTATCTGCGCATTTGTTAGCGTAGCGCAGAGCAAAGGCGGCAGTTTTTCGAATAGACTGCTGACTTGCATTGAGGCGCTTTAGGAGGTCTAAGAACTCCATCCGAACCTGAAATGCATCCATTTTAGGGTGTATTTTTGCCAGTAATACGAGAAAATCCACAGCCTGGGACAAATGTGTGCGATTAACCAGGTCTAGGGGAGCTTGCTGCTGGCAAACGAGCCAGGAAGATAGGCCTCAAACGAGCCGGTAGAAAGCCATTTCATCATGTTCATCACCCTGGTGGCGGATTCTCCCTCCACAAATTCCACCCTCGGTCGGCAATTTCTTTCGCCTCAACTCGTCTGATAGCAAGAAACAGGTAGGCTGGGATCGTAAGCAGCACGAATACGTCGACGTGCCTAAGTCCATGCCGAGTGGTTCGAATGCACCTTTAACGCGGGAGGAGGCAATTCAGAGATATGAAAGATTGCGTGCTCAGCTGAAAGAAGGGTTAGAACGAAAAAGGCAAACCGACCGTGATCTGACTGACCTTGAATCTCAAATTTATTTGTATGAGGGTTCCTATCTCATGACGACTGCATTGAGCGGTGGTAACGTGATTCGTGGCTTCGACTCCTACGTCAAAGCTGGAGCGGGTCTTGCGCCTACTTCACGAGCCGCAACGAATGCACAGACGCCAGCGACGGAGGATCGCATGTTTAGCACGAGCAGTGCTACGTATCAACGAAGCCTGGCGCTGAAAGCGAGTGAATCGGCCTTGTCAAGTGATCCCAAAACAAATGAGCCCAAAGGCCACCCGTCAAGCGGGTCGAACGCGTCCGGCTACAAATTAAAACGAAAAAACGACGATTTATCTAAAAAAGCTTGAGTGAATGCTTACACAATCGGATCAAAAGCGCCTATATCTGTTCGCGAGCCTTGCAGAAGCTGATGTATATACAAATGCCGTTGATCTATACTTGTAGCTTTCATCAAACAAATGTATTTGCGATCAAAACGACCGCCATTGTCAAAGTCAGCAAATAAGAGACATGAACACTGCGTGAGGCGGCGTTATGTGGGTTCGGGTCCATTGGCAACTCCTTGGCCGACTGGGCTTGGAAAAGGACTTTCTGAACCTGGTCGTTGGACAAGACTGCATGCTCATCATGCGTCGTCTTGGAAACTCTGTGAAAGGCGACCGTGTCCTCAATGTCGGCCACATTGGTTGCTTTTGCCAATTCAGGGAGCTCTTTGTAAACCCAGTTCTGCATGCGATCGACGTGACCTGAGCCTTGAGTATTGGCTCCGCACGAATTATCAGCGTCACTAGTATCTTCATTTCCGACGAAGTAGAACTGATTGCGCGTTAGATACCGCTTCCGTATATCGTCGGCAGAATTGCCATCCTTGTGGCGTGAGTAGTAATTCGGCATGTTTCCATCCAAGCCATACTTGTATTCATTGAAGTCCTTGCAGTTCTTAGGCACCTTGTTGGGTCGGTTTTCGTCGACATACATGAAGGAGGCGGGACTCGACATCACGTAGAATATTTCGCTATCCTTCGATGTATCGGTGCGGAGAGCAAGGTAGCGATTCACGGATTGCGCTCCCATACTGAAGCCAGACAACACAATCTTCTCCACATTAGGAAATTTCCGTTTATCAGTGAAGTAATCAACTAGCTTGTCATACACGTCAAGGATGCTGATGCCAGGGCCCTTCTTCTGTGCCTCAGCATTCGAAGCGCCAGCCAAAGAACGCCGCTGTAATGCGGCATGACTGAGCGCGTGGGTGCTGGAGTCGGACCTCTTTTGAGCCTTGTCGTTGCTAGATTTCCCGTCAATGTAATCAGGATTGGCGAGCTGCCCTTTCGAGTCGTATGATGGCAGAATGGCGTCCTCACAATCGCCCCAGCCATTGTCATCCCAAATTAACGTGTGAGAACTGCTAACGTTGTTGCTATCCACTGGGTAGGCTCCCCGGTCCACCACAGAGTAGAACATAGGTGCGACAAGAAGTACCTCATCGTAAGCGATATTGTTATTGTCCACAGCATCATTGAGAGATAGATTGGCGTAAATCCATTGATTCCATGCATCGCGGTACTGGCCATGCGTCTGAACAATGACGCGCTTAATTTTCTTCGGGTCGAAGTTTTCGGTAATATATGTTGTTAACACAGTCCCTTTGGCATCCATCTTGAATGTAGTGTTGTCGATTTTTGAGCCCGTAACAGGTGGTAGGAGACGCCAGCCATCGCGCTCATACGACTTCTTGCCGCCAGGGAAGATGCCTGGATCACCCTCCTTGTGAGACGTGTCGGAGTTTTTGCTTTTTCGACGGGCAAGACCTTGATCTGTGCGATCCTGCAGTGGGGACGCCGTGCCAATCCATGCCACCAAGAAAAGAACTGAGAGTACCAGCTTGTGAGTAACGAGCATGGTAGATGCGATACAACATGCTAAATGCGCCGAAAGAGCTGCTGATAAGCGGGCCAAGAATGGGCTGTGTAGTTACTGCCATTCAAAGTGGCTGAGCACCAATCAAAATTAGTTCTATGAAGCGCTAAGTAACCATCTACTACGCACTTTGACAGCTCCACGTGTGAGTTACCTCATCACTCTTTTATTGCAATTATTATTATTATTATTCTTTTTTTCTTTGAGTACGTGCATTTGTCAATAAGCGCATTTCGAAAGCGAGTACATAACGGCGATGGCATCTGCGAGCCGCGTGCCTAATGCTGCTGTCAATGAAAGTAGTGGCGCGGTTGGTGATGAAAGACGTCGTAGCAATACGTTATTCGTCACTAGAATACCATTCAATGTCACCAATACAGATTTAGAGACATTTTTCAGTGATGTAGGGCCGTTACGAAGGGCTTTTATCGTCACTGACAAAGAAACACACAAATCCAAGGGCGTGGGATACGTAACGTATACTGATGCTACTGATGCACAGAAGGCGCTTGAAATGCTACAAGGTGCTAGCATCAATGGGAGTAAGCGCCAGATTCAATTGCAATGGGCAGATCGCAAGACAGACGTGAAAGCGGGAATTCATCGCCGTGAATGTGGCCCTGAATCTGTGACTGACTCAGTGCGAGCACCTCGCCGTGCTGCTGCAGTGCTACCGGACAGAGATCCAGATGCAGTCCGCACGATTGTCATAACGGGTCTTGCGTCCTGCTCGCCTGCAGCTGATATCAAAAGCATCTACAAGCGTGTGCGGAAGGTCGGCGATGTCGAGCACGTGGAGTTCGCTGAGGCAAAGGATCCAGCCCAGAATGCTCATGACACAGCCTATGTGCGTTTCCGCACACCGAACCACGCAATGCAAGCAGTACCCAAGCTACATGCACACCAGTTCAAAGGTGCACAGTTGAGTGTTGAGTTGAAGAAGCGTGTTGATGGTGCTTTGCGCCGTGATTTGCATATGCGCGATGATACCCGAAAGAAGCAAAAGTCGTTGCAGGATCAAGTTGAGCAGTTTAGCGGTCAAGTTTGGGGCTCAGCCCACGGGCGCCTGGAGCGTGATAGCCGGCTCATCGTACGGAATTTACCTTTCGATATGACGGTCGAGGACCTTCGTGCCGTGTTCCTGCCATATGGCGCTTTGTACAATATCACCATTCCTACGAGTGAAGAAAATGGAAGGGGACGCGGTTTTGCGTTCGTGTGGTATGTATCAAAGTCTGATGCATCGAAGGCGATGGCCGCCATCAATGGCGTGCAGCTTCGTCACGGCGCAGCTGAGCAGGCTCTTTTGAAGAAAGCGCAAGGGAAAAAGGGCCGAGAAGTGGCTAAGGAGGCACTTGCAAGCGTTCACAAAATAGCGCAACCTGCTCGGCCTGTGGCTGTGGACTGGTCACTTTCTCAAAAGGAGTGGCTTTCGCAAGTGGAACATGCTGGCGGTGAGGAGACTGACGCGTCCCTGAAGCGCAAGCATGGTGATGCGCAAGACAGCGAGAGTGATGCCGAGGGAGCGGATGGCGACAGTGTTGAAGACAATAACGACGGTGATGATAAGGTGATCGATCATGTTGGGAATGAAGAGCAAGTGGAGGACGATGGTGATGAGGACGAAAATGAGAAAGAAGACAGCGATATTGAGGCAACGGCTGAACAGCCGCCGAAGCTGGCTCCGCCCGAGGCAGGTACCACTTTGTTTATTCGGAATCTGCCATACCAAGCGACAGAACAAGAGCTTAAAGATCTGTTCCGCTCCTTTGGTCCACTTCGGTATGCACGTATTACCATGGATCCTGCTACCAATCGGAGCCGAGGAACGGGCTTCCTCTGCTTTTGGAAGCGCTCGTCAGCGGATGCTTTGCTTCGCGACGCAGAGATCGTCCAGCAGGAGACAGGTGCAACAGATGCACATGCAAAGACGCCGTCATCGAATCCTTTCAAAGTGCCTTCGGTTCTCACAGCTGATCCGTCGGCACCGCTGGTCTCACGCTTCATGCTTCATGGTCGTGTTCTGCATATTGTGCGTGCTGTGACTCGCGAGACGGCATCGCATTTAGAGACCTCGGCGCGCAAGGCTCGGGAGAAGGGAGATAAACGCAACACGTGGTTGCTTCGCGAAGGTGTGCCGTTCCCACACTCTTCACTTTCTGCTCTGCTCACGGACGCTGAGACGGAGAAGCGAATGCGTGCATTCTCCATTCGTCGGGCGCAGTTGGGCGCGAATCCTTCACTGCATGTCTCTAAGACGCGGCTTGCCGTACATCAGCTGCCACTGTTTGTCAACAATAGGATGCTGAAGCGGCTTGCCCTGCACGCAGTTCGGGCATTTAATGACGAAGTAAAGCAAGGCACACGCGTGGATCTCGACGAGGACGAGAAAGCTGACAAAACTGAAAGTGCGAATGCTACGTCGAGACAGCTTTCTGCGGCTACAGACGCCAAGAAAAAGCGCCCACCGCCCTCTGTCGTCGTGCAGTCCAAGGTGGTTCTACAGAACGAACGCGTTGACCCACTGACGGGGCAGGGTAGGTCGCGTGGATATGGATTTTTGGAGATGCGTTCATTTCCTCATGCACTTAAAGTGCTGCGCTGGGCAAACGGGAACAAGGAACTCGGGCGTTTGCTAATGCAATGGTGGCGCGAAGAGCTTGAGCGTATGTTATCTGAGCTGAAAGCGGGTGAAGACTCGGAAGAAATGCGTCTTCGCAAAAAACGAATTCAACAAGCTATAGCTGATGTACAAGGCACTGTCAAGTCCGAAGCTCGTGGCGTCCTTCGCATTGAGTTTTCTATCGAAAATATCACAACTGTCCGCAAGCGCGTGTTGCGGCAGGAGCAGGCACGGTCCCGTGAACATGCCAGCGTCAAGCGGCAAAAAGTAGCAGACCCGTTGTCCGGATTGGAGGACATGACTAATGAAGAGGCAGACGATGACTTGGCAGAGACGAAGGCGTCAGATGATGAGAGTGAGTTACCGACGGCAGGTTCATTTTCCTCCCTTTCTACGCCCAAGCTTTCAAAGTCTGTGCAAAGGCGTGCCGCAAATAAGGTGGCGAGCGAGACGCACAAACGCTCGCTGGGCTCGCTAATTGGAAAGAAAAGAGCTGTACGGAAACGCAAGCACGGGGCCAAGTGAGTTAGACTCTTCCATGTCGGTTTTCGGGATACGGGTGTGTGTGTGTGTCATGGCGACCACATGATTGGTTACCTTGTAAGCTCGCAAGGACGCACTTCAATTCATGGGGATGAGGGAAATATATTATGTTGACAGGGCGTAGTAACCAAGGCTCTGGGGTGGAGTGGCCGTGTAAACATAACAAACTTGCCCTCGCATTTGTGCCTGTCGATGCCAGTCTTATCTCCACGAATGATGACGTTTTTCTGTCATGCATCATTGGCCACATGTATAAGCCGTAGCCAATCCTGTAGTGCCATGTCGAATCGCATGTCGCTCTGGTTGCAGTCGCTAGGCATGAGGGGGGGGGGAGAACGGGGTAAGGGTTCGAGATAAGTTGAAGCTATTTAGTTAGCTCATACGTTTCATCGCAGGCGCAAGCTATAATCAACAAGCTTGATAGAGACAATTCGCTAGGTTGTTGAACGAACTTGTGTGAGCTCCAGCCACTCTTGTTTTTCCTGCGGATGACTATGATGCGCCCAATGAGTTGGGCAGCCCACCGGCTGTGTCGCATACACAAGCACCCACAACTGGTGAGCATGACGTCCCGAATGTGCCTGAAACAGGGACTCGCACCGGGTTTGTTTACTACGGCTATGGTGGATAGTTCTGTAAAACAAGTGTCGCGTTGTATGGCGACACACACTGCACCAGAGAAGTCTATTTCAAGCGTCAAGGTACAGAAGTCGGATCCGGCCTCGTATGCCTCAGCCGTGGACAAGAAAGCTCAGGCCAAGAGAGTTGAAGCCATCTTGGAAAGTAATGGCATGATTCCAAGGGACCGCGTGCACTCGGAAGTGGCATGGTTCTATGAAAGCCTGGGCATTGATATCACGTACTTTATTCTGGAAAATGCTGAAACGATCGCCGGACACATAGTGTCACTGTACGCCGCCAAGATCTCCGAATACGCTAAACATACGGGGCACATCAAGATTGATTTGCAGAAGCGCTCAGATGATTCAGCCGTCTTCATTCACTCAAGCGACCCGGGTGTCAGCACGATCGACACACTATGGGAGCGTCGCATTGATTCCGAGTATCTGAACAAGCCGACACTCGATCGCGCTTTCCGTCTTGAGTCTTATCGATCTTCGGGTTTGCTCACAGAGAATGCACCCGAACAGCTGCGTTGCCACTTCTTGCAAAAGTGTCAGTTCGCCGAGCCAGTGCCCGATTTGTCGTCGGAACAGGCCCAGGACATTCGTGCCGTATCCGACAAGACGTTCTTGACGAAGACAAGCGACCATGTCTTGGATATTTACCAAAACGTCATGCGACAGGCTCTCAAGAATGACGGCCCTGCTATCGAAGTTTTCAAGGTGGACGACTCAACGGAGCACCACGTCGTCATTGGCTATCGGATGGGCACGACGTCAAACTTTTTCAGTGCTATGACGGATCTTTATCATTATTATGGCCTATACTCGACTCGCAAGTATGTTGAGCATTTCAGCAACGGCATTACGATCATGTCGATTTATCTGAATCCGTTGCCTCCTACAGATACGCCATCAATCGATATGAGTATTCTTCGTGTGCTGGAAGAAGTGTCACTAATTTATGCATTGCCTGATAATCCGTTCTTCACCGCGAATGGGAGCGGAAAATCCCTCACTGTACAGGAGGCTACGTATGCATATGTGGGTTGGCTCTTCGCACAGCACTTTTGTAACCGTCTTGGCACAGCGTACGAAGCATTGCGTGAAATCATCGACGAATCCAATTCGCACCATGCGGCTGTGCTTCACGACATCAAGATGCGCCTTCGTGAGGAAACGTTTACGCGCCAATCGATTTTCGAAGTCATTAGAAACTTCCCTGAAGTAACAAGCCTGTTGTATGCCCGCTTTGCATATCTTCACTACTCTGACCAGACGCCTGCCACTGGCATTGAGCCTTCTGCTCACGAAAAGCTTATGCCTGACGTGCCACTTTCTGATCAAGAGCTGTATGACGTAATTATCAAATCGGCCAGCAACTCGCACGAACGCCAGGTGCTTTTAGCATTGCTCGCATTCAACAAGTCTGTGCTAAAGACAAACTTTTACACGCCGACAAAGGTGGCGCTTAGTTTCCGTCTTGACCCGTCGTTTTTACCTGAGTCTGAGTACCCTGTGAAGCCGCATGGTATCTTCTTTGTGGTCGGATCGGACTTCCGTGGATTCCACGTCCGATTCCGTGATGTGTCGCGTGGTGGTATCCGTATTATCCGCAGTCGCAACAAGGAAAACTACTCGATTAATCAACGGACATTATTCGACGAGAATTACGGCCTGGCTCGTACACAGCATCTGAAGAACAAGGACATTCCTGAGGGTGGTGCTAAGGGCACAATCTTGCCGGACATGGGTGCCGAGCCGAGCCGTTGCTTCGAGAAGTATGTTGACTCAATTCTTGATCTCTTGGTTCAACCGACGTCTTCGGGGGCGAAGCAACCCATTGTCGACTTCGTTGGTAAGGAAGAGATCTTGTTCTTTGGCCCCGATGAAGGCACGGCAGATCTCATGGATTGGGGAGCGGAACATGCCCGCAAGCGCGGCGCTCCCTGGTGGAAGTCGTTTACGACTGGCAAGACTGCGTCGGCTTTGGGCGGTGTGCCTCATGACGTGTTCGGCATGACATCCCTTTCTGTACGCCAATACATCCACGGCATTATTCGCATGCTCGGACTCAAAGAACAAGAAGTAACAAAGGTACAGACGGGCGGTCCTGACGGCGACTTGGGCTCGAACGAGATTCTTCAGTCGAAGGATAAGACCGTGGCAATTATTGATGGATCTGGTGTAATTCATGACCCTCATGGATTGGATCGGGAGGAACTTGTCCACCTTGCGAAAGAGCGCAAGACGATTTCTCATTTCGACCCATCGAAGTTGTCAAAAGATGGCTACCGTGTCCTTGTGGAAGACCGCAATCTGAAGCTGCCGTCTGGCGAGGTTGTGCCTGATGGCTTCAATTTCCGTAATGGAGCCCATCTTCGGTATAAGGCCGATTTGTTTGTTCCGTGCGGTGGCCGACCCGAGTCTATCAATGTAACAAACGTGCAGCAGCTGATCAAGGGTGAAACGACGAACTACAAATACATCGTTGAAGGTGCGAACTTATTTATCACGCGCCAGGCGCGCCTAGAACTCGAGAAGAACGGTGTAATTCTATACCCAGATGCAAGTGCAAACAAGGGTGGTGTTACGTCGAGCAGTTTGGAAGTGTTGGTAGGTCTCAGCCTAACAGATGAGGAGTACATCCAGAACATGCTCTTCGTCGATGGCAAGCCAACGCCTTTCTACATGAATTACGTGCGCGATATTCAAAGCATCATCGCTCGTAATGCTCGTGGCGAGTTCGAGGCTATCTGGCGGGAGAACGAGGAGACTGGAAAGCCACGCTCATTTGTTTCTACCGATCTCTCTCGCTCCCTGAACCTCTTATCGCTCGAGATTGAAAAGACAAACCTTTTCGAGCAAGACACGCTACGCAATACCATTCTCAAGCTGGTGTTCCCCCAGTCTCTCGTCGCCAAGGTTGGGCTAGATGAGCTTGTGCGACGCGTCCCGGAGTCGTACCTGAAGAGTGCGTTTGCCGCGCAAGTCGCTGCTGGCTTCATTTACGCAAAGGGTCCTCGCGCAAGTCACGTTGACTTTTACGACCACATTTCCGCTCTTTTGCAAGGGTCTTCCTAGATGCGTCATTCACACCCTCGCTACTTTTGCTGTATGTGAAGCATTTTATTATCATCTATTTTCTAGCGCACACATGACTGCCAGTTTTCTTGGTGCTCAACTGTGCTGAGGCACGTAGTGTGCAAGATAGATTCGGTAGGGTGCGACTTGCTGCTTTTCAGTCGACATCGCCGCTTATTCCCCGAAACGCCATATGTGGCGTACTCAGTGTAAATTTTGATTGGCTTATTTGCGCTTAGGATTGACTAATCATATGATGTTACTGCATGTGTGGCTTGCTGAGCGGGTCGTCCGGTCCATTCAAATACACACACTTGTAGGCAATCTTAGCCACAACAACCACGGTGGGCTTCCTCACCGATCCTAACAACCTTTTCCTTTCAAGAAAAAGTTGTTTCTTTCGTTTCGTCTTCGAAGATGTTACGCCCGATAATGAAGCTGCCAGTGCGTGCACTGGCTATGGCCCGCGTATCACAGCCAGTTGCCACAACGACTGGATGGCGCTTTTTGTCAATGTCAGCTAGGACACATGCAGCCTCAGCTGCCAAGCCTACGCCGCCATCGCCAAACGATTCGTTCGCAAATACCACTAACGCATACTATGCTGAGGAGATGCATCGCCGCTGGAGGGAAGATCCATCATCCGTTCACAGCAGCTGGGATGCGTATTTCAAGGGCATGGATGAACACGGTCTCCCAAGCGAACAGGCCTTTACTCCCGTACCCAGCCAGATGCCCTCCTCGACAACGATGCATCATTCTCCTGTTCATCCTGCCAGTGATTATCTGAAGCTTCAGCTTCTTGTTCGTGCTTATCAGGTTCAAGGTCACTCGATCGCAAAACTTGATCCGCTAAAGATTCTTGATTCGGAGCGTGCAACTCACGTGCCAAAGGAATTAGACCCCAGCTTCTATGGCTGGTCAGAGTCAGACCTGGATAAGGAGATGCAGCTAGGTCCGGGCTTGCTGCCGAACTTCGTTAAGAATGGCATCGAAAAGCTTACCATCCGAGAGGTAATTGAAGCCTGCCAGCGCATCTACGTGGGCTCCATCGGTTTCCAGTATGTTCATGTGCCAGACCGCAACATGTGTGATTGGCTTCGCGAGCGCATTGAGGTGCCTGTTCCTTACGCATACACGCGTGATGAAAAGCACCGTATCTTCGATCGCCTCGCGTGGTCCGACTCATTTGAGCGTTTCATCGCTTCCAAGTACCCGAATGAGAAGCGTTTCGGTCTCGAGGGTGGTGAGTCTCTCATCCCCGGTGTCAAGACGATCATTGATGCGGCCGTGGATCACGGAGTCAAGTCCATCACCATTGGTATGCCACATCGCGGTCGTCTGAATGTGTTGGGCAATGTGATCCGTCGTCCTATCGAAGGTATTCTGCATCAATTTGCCGACAACACAAATGAAGAAGGTGGTGGCGATGTGAAGTACCATCTTGGCGCCAACTACATTCGCCCCACGCCTAACGGCCAAAAAGTTGCTCTCTCTCTTGTTGCCAACCCATCGCATCTCGAAGCCGAAGATCCTGTTGTGCTTGGAAAGACGCGTGCACTTCAGGACTTTGATGGCGATACGGAGCACATCAACTCTATGGCACTCTTGATGCACGGCGATGCCGCGTTCGCCGGCCAGGGTGTGGTCTATGAAACCATGGGCATGTACAACCTGCCCAAGTACGCGACGGGCGGTACGATTCACATTGTTGTGAACAATCAGATCGGCTTTACGACTGACCCGCGCTTCGCCCGCTCGACACCGTACCCGTCAGACATTGCCAAAGCCATCGATGCGCCAATCTTCCACGTGAATGGTGACGACGTGGAGGCAGTGAACTTCGTCTGTCAACTGGCTGTTGAATGGCGCCATCAGTTCAAGAAAGATGTAGTGATTGACCTTGTTTGCTACCGTCGCCATGGTCACAACGAGATTGACCAGCCTGCATTCACACAGCCACGAATGTACAAGGCTATCAGCCAACAGAAGCCAACGCTCCAACAATATATCGACCGCTTGGTTGAAGAAGGCTCACTGGGAAAGAAGGAAGTGGAAGGCCATTTGCAGTGGATCTGGGAGATGCTGACAGAGGCATTCGAAAAGAGCAAGTCATTCGTACCTGAAGAACGACAGTGGCTCTCGAGCGCATGGGAAGGTTTCCCATCGCCGACGGAAATGCAGGAGAAAATCCTGGAGCAGCGTGAAACAGGTGTGGATATTGATCGGCTCAAGTACATCGGTGAGGTGTCGGCCTCATATCCTGAAGGCTTTACTGTGCATCGTAATCTAGCACGTATCTTGAAGACACGCCAGAAGGCCGTCGATGAAGGCGAAGGTATTGACATGAGCACGGCTGAAGGAATGGCATTCGGCTCGCTAGCTATGGAAAAGAACCTTGTGCGTGTCTCGGGTCAGGATGTTGAACGTGGCACCTTCTCCCAGCGCCATGCTGTACTCCACGACCAGGAGAGTGAGCGCACCTACACACCTTTGGCCCATTTGTCAGACGACCAGGCTCCGTTCATTATCTGCAATAGTTCGTTGTCGGAATACGGCGCTTTGGGCTTTGAGCTTGGATTCTCGCTTGTGGATCCTCGGAACCTTACAATTTGGGAGGCTCAGTTTGGTGACTTTGCTAACAACGCACAATGCATTATTGACCAGTTCATTGCATCCGGCGAGCGCAAGTGGTTGCAGCGCACAGGCTTGGTGATGAACCTGCCACATGGTTACGATGGCCAGGGTCCTGAGCACTCGAGTGCTCGTATGGAGCGTTTCTTGCAGCTTTGCGATGACCACCCGTACCACTTCCCATCGAAGGAACAGCTGGCTCGCCAACACCAGGATGCCAATATGGCGGTCGTCTACTGCACTACTCCTGCGAACTTGTTCCATGTATTGCGTCGCCAGGTGCACCGTGACTTCCGCAAGCCGCTGATCAACTTGTTCAGTAAGTCGTTGTTGCGTCACCCTGAAGCACGCTCTTCGCTAAGTGAGATGGGTCCGGGTACATACTTCCAGCGCTACCTTCCTGAGCCTCATGAGACGGAAGGTAAGGATGCTCTTGTTCCTCCTGAACAGATTACGCGCCACATTCTCACAGTGGGTCAGGCATACTATGCCTTGTTGAACTACCGTCGTGAGAACAATATCAATGACGTCGCGATCTCTCGTATCGAACAGGTGTCGCCTTTGGACTATGAGGCGTTACTTAGCAGCATCGACAAGTACCCGAATGCTGACCTGATGTTTGCTCAAGAAGAACCTCTTAACAATGGTGCTTGGTCGTACCTTGAGCCTCGTCTGCGTACAATTTGTTCAAAGTCGCAGCACCACCAGAACAAGGAGTTCTTGGTGTCGTCTCGTCCTCCGTCTAGCTCGGTTGCCACCGGTCATAAGGCAGCTCATATCGCCGAGCTTAAGGGCTACCTGCACGGTGCCTTTAACAGAAACCGCGCAATCCATGATGAGCAAGAATCGACATAGAGATAGGCCAAAACCCACCATCCGTAAAGAATTGTTGTGAAATGTTTATTGCAAACTTATATGGCGTTAGCATGGTTTCTTTGTTCTACTGAATGTGTACTATATGTACAAGAGGAAGAGTGTGTGAAGCGAAGAACCGAGAAAAAAATCCGTACTGCTCAAGTGTTGACAGAGTTGGGAGAAAGGTCATTAGATTTAATTTGGTAGCACAACAGCCAAATTCTTGGCATCTTGACAGATAGGAATTCCATTTCCTTCATGGTGTTGCCGTACTCGAAGGCTGTATGCTGCTTGATTCTTGCTTAGAGTCATTGTCGCTGTTTTTATCTGTCGTTGTAACGGCGGCCGGGATAATAATCACACAGAGTAGGATGATAATCGCGACGACAATGAGCATACGCATTTTGACATCTTTCCACCACATGCGCTTGCGCACTTGGTTGGCACCACGACGAAATCCTTGCGCTGACACAGCAAGGTTATCCGTCTTGTCCTGAAGCGAGTTCAGGTTTTCCCCACGCTCGTTTACTTTGTTGATATTGTCCCGCATGACGCCCACTGTCTCGTCGATCTGAGCCTGAATCTGAGCTGTACGCGAACCGCCGGCACCATTGCCAACTGGCTTTGACGCAGATTCTGTGGGAATGTAGGGATCATAATGTGAACTGCCTTCGTTCATGATTGGCACGGCTTAGCCGATATGGACGTTGCTAGTAAAAGTAAGGCCGGCGGAATTGTTTACCTGAGGACAGTGACATTGCACTGGAGCTTCACGCATGATCGGGGATGTATGATTGATTTGCCACCGTGCCCGATTATCGATTCAGTGCTCTACGCATCTCAGCCATGCCCACCCAACGTGCATGCCACGTGGATCCACGTAGCCGTCTTGATCTGAAACTACAATATGCACGTGATATTTTCGTCCAAAGTACATGTGGTTTTCCCTTCAGCAGTGGTGAGTATCATTAGGTCGTGCTGGTTGTTCCATCGTTCGACGACCTCGTCACTGACAGCATGGTACGTATGCGCGCGCGGTTGCCGGAAAAACATTGCGAGAGTGCGTGCGATTGTGATACCCTTATGCATTCTTAGGCATGATGGTTGTTTTGTAAGGCCAAATGTATACTGTTTCGTGACCAGTGAGTGCTTGTGGTATCATGTCACATGTAGTATATCGACGGTGACCGGAGTCGCAAAAATTGAATATGAATATGGTAGAACTAACTTGATGCAGACCCGCTACGCCTTTGACGACTCGAAACTGCCGGAGACGACGGCCAAGTCGCGCGGTGCCTACCTGCGCGTGCACTTCAAGAACACGCGTGAGACTGCTGCCGCGATCAGTGGCATGCCTCTCCAGAAGGCTTACGAATACCTCGGCAATGTTGTCGAACACAAGCAGGCCATTCCTTTCCGCCGTTTCAACGGTGGCGTTGGGCGCACTCCTCAAGTCAAGGACTTCAACACGACACAGGGTCGCTGGCCAGTGAAGTCGGTCAAGTTCCTTCTGGGTCTTCTGAAGAACGCAGAGGCTAATGCAGAGGCTAAGGGTATGGAGGTTGAGTCAATCATCATTCGCAACATTGTGGTGCAACAAGCCCCGACGACCTACCGTCGCACTTACCGTGCTCATGGTCGCATCAACCCTTACCGCAGCTCGCCTTGCCACATCGAAATTCACCTTTCGACTCCCACCGAGCAAGTTCAGAAGACCAAAGATGCTGTTGTGACGCAGCGTCTTAACAAGCGCCAGCTCGCCAAGAAGCGTGTTGCGGCTGCTCGCGCCATCACTGCTGCTCCTTTGCAGAAGTAAGCACTAAACGTGTGAAGGTTCTGCAAGTCTCTGTCATGCACGTTTGGCTTGATGGCTGGGCCACCCTTGATTGTTCTCTTTGTTTTGCGGGGTTTGGCTCATGAAGAGTCACTAGTCTCTATTCTGATCACGGTTAATACCGTAGTATAGCAGCGGTTTACAGGGCAGGATCATGATTGTCCATGACGCTCTGTCAAAAATGCAACAGATGTCTACCCAAATGTGCTACTTAAAGTACTGACCGAGTATATTGTAGTATCTTTGTCGATAAAAGCTCTGTTAAGTGATGGAAAATGAATCCATCAGTGTGTGTGGGTGATGGTACGCGATCTAAGGGTTCGAAGTTAGCGCGTTACGATGTGTTCTGTCGGTTTTCGAATAGTGAACCTCTGTTGATAGACGCACTAGTTGGCGTGTGAAGACAACGTGGCATTTTTCCAGGTCGTCTCTTATTTTGTCCGAAGCTACCGAAGAGTTATTATTTCCTTGTCCTCCTAGTATGGGATTGAATTTTATTCCCAGTCCGTTTCTCGCAAGTGTGCGATTCGATGACACCCGCCCCATTACAAGGCGTTCTTCGTTTGTATCAAACTAAGCCAATAGCGCTTCCCTACTTCGAAACAAATGCACAACATTCGAATAAGCTGGTCTTCGTTCCGGGTCTAACAGACACTATTGGCGTTGTGCCGTATTTGCCACGCTTGGCCTCAGTCATTGACGAGTTGGGTTTCTCGCTTGTCCAATTCGTCAAGTGCTCAGATCTCGGTGGGTTTGGCACATCGTCTCTCGAGGGCGATGCACAAGAAATAGCTCAGCTCCTCGAGCACCTTATTACCCGCTCAGACAGTCCATGTACAGGCAAACTTGTCGTTATGGGTCATTCTACAGGTTGTCAAGACGTTGTGGCATTTTTGTCGCGTGAGCGCCGTTTTTTGTCGGGCCGAGATGGTCCTATCCGAGTACATGGAGGTATATGTCAAGCACCTGTTTCAGATCGCGAGTACTTTGACGCCCATGACGGCCAAAATCCATTAGGCCAGCTGCAACTGGCTGAGAGCCGTGCGTATATTGCTGAGGGCAAACCTGGGACGTTGCTGGAGCGTTCCAGCATCGCACAAACGCCACGTTATACGGATAATGGTCGCGGCGATGGCAATTCTGCCTCGGCTCTTCAGCCAGCTATGACTGCGTACCGATTCACCAGCTTAAATGCGCGCGGTGGTGATGACGACCTTTTCAGCACAGACTTGCGGCAGGATGAGTTGCAGCGCACTTTGGGACCTGCGCTTGAACGTGCGCCTTTGCTAATGTTATTTGGTGCGAATGAGTGCGTATTTCAATGCCATTGTCTTTACTGACGATCAGTGAATTTATGGCCCCATCTGTAGATCCGGCGAGCGTTGTTCGATCATGGAAGGAACATTTAGCCGGTTTGCCTTTGCAAGCCCAGGTTGTGCCCGGAGCCAATCACAAGGTTGATGATTCCCATGCACAGGCGGTCGTATGCGATGCTGTAGCTACGTGGCTAAGAAAACTTTGAGATGTGTTCATGGGTATGTAGGGGGGTGCTACATAGCAGAGGCTTAAAAGAATGTCACAAGAACAACTCAAGTAAGGTCTCGACGATCTAGCGGGTCTGCCAAGCTATTTGGTACGTTCGACCTACCTGCCTCTCACGATCAAATCGAAGGAAAGAAATTGGCTTATGCACCAACACGTGATGCACGGACTCGGGTGCATGTTGAGAGCGCCGCTGTACCATCGACGATACGGCGTTACCTGTGCTAATTGTGTACATTTTGTCTGTCTATTTCTGGTCGTAAACTTCCTGTCTTCCCCACGTATGGCGCATAAAGGCCGTAAGCCACGTGTTACAAGTGCATATCAAAGCTTTATAAAGGCAACGCTCGCACAACTTAAAAAGGAGCGACCTGCTATGGAGCATCGCGAAAGGTTTCAGCGCGCATCCCAGATGTGGGCCGACTATCTGCATGCCAATACTAATCGAGCTCTTCGCGGTCCAGGATCCCGCTGATTTCTCGGCGTTTTCGCAGCCACACAGGGAAGCATGGGAATGCACGGGTCTGGTCTGCAGCCTCGTCCATCGATCCAGGTCGTGGGCGATGCGCTAGGTACTGTGGGGATGGCATAATGGACGATGTATCATCATCTTGCCATATCTGCTCTTTAAATCGGATCTTTTCGAGCAGGTAACTGGCAAACGCAATCAAGTAGCCATACCTGCCAAGGTAATTGCGGAACACAGTTACCAGCTGCTTGTGCCGTGGCGAGCCGGGCTCGGCACTATTTGCACGCAGCTTCATCATGCTGATGGCTTTGCGCAGATTCTGGATCGTTTCCATTCGGTCGATCACTCGATCTAGCAGTGTCTTAGCTAGTCGGCCATGCGACAATACTCCGACTAACTGCAGGATACAGCGGTACTCGCCATCAGTTCGCAGTTCATCTTCACGCAACTCACGCGACTCGTCCGTGGTGTGGGCCTCATCTATGGCTATGCCCGCACGCTGCTCGAGCCATGAATGACCAAATTCACGCACGCTGACAATCAGCGACGCGATGACCATGCCGCTGGTCGTGCGCCCGCGTCCCATCTGGCAGTTGAAGACGCACATCGCGTGTATATCAATCGCATGCTGCACACGCTCTTCCAGTTGCGAAAACACGTCTGGTACAGGTGCTTGTTCGTCTGTGATCGCCACGCGTGCATAGTCGACATGGAAGCCCTCATTGCGCATGCGCTCGTACACTTCTCGTGGCGTCAAGATGTCAGAGTCGTGCACGGTCTCCCACACGGGCACAATCGTATATTCTCCATCGCCCGACGCAACCTCGTCATGCAACAAAACACGCCTGTCTCGCCGCTGGGCCTCATCGCGTAAATCGCGCTGCAGTGCGCACTCAATTCGCTCGACGACGTCAGTCGTAACCCCCGTTGCCTCCATGTTGGTAAGGGGCTCGTCAGCGAGTCGCAAGACGTGCGGCCGTCCATTCACGTACAGCACAGGTTCCTCTCGAAGATTTGTCCACACAATCTGTGTACGACCACCAACTCCGGCGCCCATGCGTGTGAGACCTGCTCGTAGGCCATCGATCGTCGGCATGCCGCAACCCCACGTTTCTTGTGCTGTGCTTATGGCGGCAGGCGTTGGAGGTGTGACACGTGTGTGTTGTAGGGGAATCAACGGGCAAACGCATCGCAGGTTCGGCATACCGTCTATGCGAATCGGCAGACCAGCTTTGAGAATTCCACTGAAAAAGTCAGATTTGAGGATGGTCGATGCGCTCAAAATATTGCCTGTACGGTTCCGCACAACTTCCTCGACCTCATCCGTGAGTGCCAGTCCGTCACCAATATCGACTTTCCGTAGCGGTGTGAGTGTCGACAGATCTATGCGCTCTAGATCGCGCGCTATCGTCTCGATTACAGGCTGTTTCCGGACGAACTGCTCGTACGACTGCGTTACAATGGTATCTGGGCGCACACTGTCGAGATACGCCTGGAAGAGGAGAATGTTGAAGTAGCGCCGCAAACTGCGCACGCCATACACAACGTGTTGTTGCCGCTCGTCATCGCTGGAGGCATCAAGTGCACGCAGTCGCTCCTGCTCGATGGCTTCGCGTATATTGAGTATAAAGCCACATGCGTCGATCGCGTCATCAACCACGCGCTTGATTTCCTGGCCATGTGGGACTACACGGAGCAGGCTGTTGATCAGATGATATGTCAGGCGCGGCCCACTGCCTGTGGGTGGTCGTGGAGGTGTATTGCCCATCCAGCGCTCGATAAGCAGAATGAATACAGACACGAGCGTTGTGCGGCCGCGGCCTAACTGGCAGTTTACAATGATTGGCATACGCGCGTCATAGCTGTGCAGTACAGTATGCAGCAGGTCCTCGACATCCGAGTACTCTAGACTTTTTTCTGCGGTAATGGGGATACGACGAAATATCAGCTGACTATGCTTCGGCAATGACGTAGCTACCTGGTCCATGACGTCTTGTACCGTTGCAATGTCGCTTGCCTCTGCATCTTCCCACAATGGCACTACTGTGCCATCCTCTGTCTCTGAATGCAAGAGTAACTTGTTGTCGCTGCTGGAAAGTTCGCGAACGACGTCGTGCCGCAATCTGTCCTCCAGTTGTGCGAGGCGCTCAGGTGTGATGCCACTGTAATCGGTGATGTTGCGCAATGATAGCTCACGCTGCCGCAGGCAATATGGACGTCCACTCACGTAGACTAACGGCTCTTCACGAAGATTAATCCACAAGACACTGCAGTTTTCGTCAATGTGTTGCATTAATTTATCATCAAGCACTGTTATGAGTAGGTTTCGAATGCCTTCCACGGATGGTTGCCCTGTGCCAAATATATTGGTGTGCGCGACACGGCGGAAGTTCACGGCTCCACGTACTTGGTGTGCCTTATCGTGCAGAGAAAACTCGAGCCAGACGTCGCGCTTCAACAAAAGCCCCGGACGCAAGACGGTGCCTGCACGGTTTCGCACGACGAACTCGGCAAACTCATCTCCGGTGACAAGCGCCCCTTGTGCTCTCACTTCACCAAATCGTTGCTTGACAGAGTCATTGGGCGCAGCGAGTTCGGCAGCATCGCCGCGGCTGATGAGCGAAAGATCAGCCACTGGCTCAAACAACGAGAGATGATGGCGTAAACCACGAATGCGCCCAATGCCGCGCCAGATTTCAGCTCGCTCTTTAAGCCAGTCAACGAAGCGAAATTGAAACAGAGCAGTCTTGCTCTCCTCTACATAACTCGCGAAAGCAATCAGGAAATAGTAAACTTCCAGCGCTTTGGCTGCATGTCGGAGGAGTGAATGGGCGTCCAGCTCGTCAATCGCTGCCGCTGTCGAGTAGCGCAGACGATGCGACAGGATTGACTCACGGATGTTTATAACCTGTGCACAGCCGTCGATAGCAACATCGACGACTGCCTTGCAAGCGAGACCATGGTCCAACAGTCCACACAGCTGGCGCACCATGCTATAGTCACCCAAATTCGCCTCTTGCAGCGACTTGAGCAGTGTCGGTTGCATTAATAGCTGCTCAATCACGGAGCGCGTGTCGTACGTGGATAGGCTGTGGCTGAGCACGTGGACAAGTCGGAGCAAGTGATGGTTCTGTTCCATGCTGTCCTGAACGCGGCGTAGTGTACGACCAAGAGACTTGGACGGCACATGTGTATCCGAAGTCATGTTCTCGCCAGTTTCTGCGAATGGATCGACTTGTGTCAAAAGATGCATCTGACGTCGACGTACAAGCAGCGCAGCAATCATAGCAAAAGTGGTTCGGAACACACCAGCGCCACAATTTGCTACAAAGCAGGTGCTTCTTGGATCTGTGTTCTTGATTACTTGCGTGTATGCATCGAGGTAATTGTGCTCCAGTGGCTGATTAGGCGCAATGGGAAGTCGGTGGTACGAGACACGCCACCCACACGATTGAATCCACGAAAATAACTCGCGAACAGTACGAACATCCTCATTCTGTACAGACACCCACTTCGACTTGAGTTCGATCGTACCATTCTGTTCTTCATGCACGAGTACAAGTCCGTTGTTCTTCGCTGCTTCAGCGAGGATATCGTGCTTCAACCGCTTCTCAATAGCTTCTAGGTTTTCAGCTCGGTCGCTCATGCTGAGTGTTTGTTTTGGCTTGTATGCTTCTCGTAAGACATACGGTATGTCGCCCACATACACCACAGGCTCTTCCCGCGTGCATATCCAAGCACACTGGCGCGTGCGATTGCTTCTTGCTTCGCGATTCGGCTCACACAGCAGTACGGAGAGTACTGTTTTGAGTCCAATGACGGTCGGCTGTGCTACCCCATATACACCCAAGTCCATGTCGGCCTCGCGAAAAAGTGGCGCCCCTTCGAGCGCAATGGCGTGTTCCAATGCGTCATCAATGTTCATTGCCGCTCGGTCTCGCTTCAGTACGAGTCCACGCGACAGCACGCTCCCATGCCGCTCACGAATAATACGCCGCTCATTATGTGCCCATTGCGATGATAAAATCCGCATATGCGGTAACATAGCGACCATGGAGGTGCCGCTTCAACAGCAGTAGTAGCGGCGTCCACTCCAACGCGCAGGTGACGTCACCAACGAGCTGGCAAGGTAATTTATACGCGACTCTGGGGTGCGCGGCAAGTGTGGAAATATGCAGACACATTAATACACGCACATTTATGTTCGCGTGCAGACGGAGAGACCAACACACCGCCCGATGACGCGCCGATCGAACCAACACTTTTCTCGCGATGTGTTGTGGGTAAGTTGGTGTGTTTTTTCTTTGACTATTCAAGGCACCAACCACGCCCCCACCGCCACATCACACGTTTCAGCCCATGCAGGCTAGTTCGTTTCTGCATCCGCGTAGGGTGTTCACGACGCCTGCTTCTGTTGGCTCTTCAGGATTTGCGGAGCCAGATCCTGAACAAGACCAACTCATCAATCCGTATGCCGAGCATCCTAATGTTGATGAATATTATTATGGTGCCCATAATAATAGTCATACCGATCACGCATCTTTGTCAATCTATGGAACAGACATGCACTATTCAGACATGGGGACAACTGAAAACGATATGCCGTATTTGGAGCCTGAGTACGCTTACTCTAAGGAGGCATGGAGTGCAACCATGCCCTCTGACGAGGATCCAAATCAAACACAGACGAGACTCTTGGGTGCGCCGGAAAATATGACACAAGAGATTTTGGAACCCACGGCATACTATACGCAGAATATGCCGGACAGATGTAGTGTGTATGATGATGACGAAGAAAAGCGCATTATACACTATGGCCACATTCCTCAACGCCAACCGCGTCGATACCGAACAATCAAGCGTGTGCCTCTACACGATGGGCATCTTGTGCTTGACTGTCCAATTCCACCACGATTAATGCGTCGATTACCAATTCGGGAAGGGCGAGAGTTTGGTTACATGCGATATACGGCTATCACAAGCGACGCAGACAGTTTTGTTCCTGACAGGTACTCGCTTCGGCAACAATTGTATGATCCTCCACGATCTACGGAACTTTGCATCATATTGACTATGTACAACGAAGATGAGCAGCTTTTTACACGTACGATGCATGGCGTTATGTCGAACATTGCACATCTTTGCTCGCTCAGAAACCACTCGACTTGGGGTGAGGGAAGTTGGAAAAAAGTGGTTGTGCTCATTGTGTCTGATGGACGAAACAAGATTCATAGCCGCACACTCAGTGTGCTTGCTGCGATGGGGATATATCAGGAAGGCATCGCGAAGAGCGCGGTTCAGGGAACACCTGTCCAGGCCCATATGTATGAATATACTGCACAAATCTCGGTCGATTCTTCGCTCAAATTCCGCAGTGCTGAGCGTGGCATTGTCCCTGTTCAGATGATATTCTTACTGAAAGAGCAGAACCGCAAAAAGATCAACTCACATCGATGGGCTTTCAACGCTTTTGGTCCACTCTTGAATCCACGCGTGTGTATTCTGCTCGATGTTGGCACGATGCCGAAACAGCGGAGCATTTATCATCTTTGGCGTGCATTTGACAGTGATCCTAATGTCGGTGGAGCTTGTGGCGAAATAGTGGTCCAAAAGGGATTGCTGTGGCACGCTTTGTTCAATCCGCTTGTGGCTGCACAAAACTTTGAGTACAAAATGAGCAATGTGCTGGACAAGCCGATGGAAAGTGCTTTCGGCTACATTAGTGTGCTACCTGGTGCATTCAGTGCATACAGATTTGCCGCATTGCAGAACGACCCCATGGGCCACGGCCCGCTGCACTCCTACTTGAAAGGTGAGTCTATGCACGGCGGACATGACGATGTCGACATATTTACGAGCAATATGTATTTGGCCGAGGATCGCATCTTGTGTTGGGAACTTGTGACGAAGCGGAATGCTGCATGGGTCTTGCGCTTTGTGAAGCGAGCTCAAGCTGAAACTGATGTGCCGACGCACGTAGCTGAGCTCATGTCTCAACGACGGCGCTGGCTGAATGGCTCTTTCTTCGCAGCCATTCACTCGATTATCAAGTTTGGACGTATTTATCGATCAAGTCATTCTATTGGACGTAAGATCCTTTTGCACATTGAGATGCTGTACCAAGTCTTCATGTTGTTCTTTTCGTGGTTTTCGATGGCTAATTACTTTATTACTTTCTTTATACTGGCCGAGTCAATGCAGACCATTGCGCATTGGATCCGGGTTCCTGCATTGATATGCGAGTATATCTATCTTGCTTTTATTATTTACTGCTTCCTTCTCTCGATGGGAAATCGGCCACAGGGCAACCGGGTTGGCTACCTTGTTTCCATGATTGTTTTTGCTCTATTCATGCTAATTATGATGGTATTTGTTGTGTTTCTCGCGTACTGGGGCATAACCCATGAGCTAGAGAGTCACGATGACGTTTCGATTCTCAAGGATGGCGTGTTTGTGCGAATTGTCATTTCAGTGATAAGCACGTACGGCGTCTGGCTGTTGGCCTCATTGCTATTTGTATGTATGCTGATGGCCGTTTCTGTTATTTTTATTCCATGTCACTTACACACACACGCACAGCTTGATCCATGGCACATGATCACAAGCCTTTTTCAATACCTGCTTTTATCGCCCAGCTTTATCAATGTCATTAATATCTGTACGTGCACTTGCTAGTCGCGCAGCCCAAGATTCTGTTCCCTAACAAAAATCTAGATGCATTTTGCAACACACATGATGTGTCATGGGGCACAAAAGGTTCGACAACCTTGACGTCGGACCTTGGCCAAGCATCGGGCCCATCGAATGATGCCGTCGAGGTCACGATACCCAACGAGTCTCAAGACGTGGATGCAGCCTATGAAGATGCATGCCAGGTCCTCTCATCTAAACCACCTTCGAGGTCGCTTTCCTTGAAAGAAGACACAAGCCAGGCACAAATGGACTATTATGCGACTGTGCGCACAAATGTCGTGCTTGCGTGGACGCTCACGAACGTGGCACTCGTCATCGTCATTATCAATTTGTCACACGAAGTACACAATGTTTACATGGCTGTCCTGTTTTATTCTGTTGCAGCACTGGCATTTTTCCGACTTCTGGGAGCCATCATGTACATGTACGTACAATTTCTTTCATGTCTGACCTTTCGCTCACACACGCGTGAACTCTAGGCTAGGAAAACTGTTGCCCCACAAATAGTCATTGTGACCTAGACCTGCCTTTTCGGCTTGGAATTCTGCTCATTTTTCTCATAAAGCTGGTGCAGAGGATTCTCAATTCCGAACCGGCGACTGACGAGATCCACAAGCGTGTTTCCGGGTCCATGATCGTGCGCATTTCGTTGATCTTTTTCCCAGATGAAGTAGGCCGCCACGCCAGTGGCCAGCCCAAATAGGGGATCAGCTACTCTTACAATCATTAGCACTAGCTTATCACACGGATCATCACTCTTTCCATCCGTCACGTACCGCCCAATTAGATACTTGGTCATCAACGATCACCTTCCGTGAAGGGCTCGTAGTGCACCGGCAGATCGAACATGCCCCTCCAAGGCTGTAAGCATAGATAGCACGTGATCTAGAATCAGCAGACAAGAAAGTGGTGGAGGGATTGTGGGTGCACAGGCGAGACATGAGTGGACCCAATGGGTCTAAGCACTCAGGTGAAGCAAGTAGTGATAGGGGGACATTTTTGGCACTTTGGGGAGAGCGATCTGGCTGACACATTGACCAAAGCTCATCAGTTGTGCACCATGTACCCTATGAATCAGTGGGGTGGCAGCTCGGGAGCACCATCCTACAATGCATACCAGCAGCCACAAATGACTGGCGGTATGCCGATGCAAATGCAGTCGACAGGGATGCCCATGGGCATCATGTCCAATGCGTCATTCATACAACGGCCGCCGGCGCCGCCGCCACCGCCCCCCAATATGATGGCACCTATGTCGAGTGGGGTACGGCCGATCATGGGCCAACCGACAGGTATGTCTCCCATGCTTGTTCAGTCGACGGGGATGCCTCCAATGATGAACCAGTCTACTGGTTTATCGCCAATGATGGGCCAGCCAACAGGCATGTCGCCGATGATGAGCCAGCCGACCGGTATGAGCCCTATGATGGGTCAGCCAACAGGACTGCCTTTGGCTGCACAAACGACAGGTGCCTTCTCGGATCCACGCATGCGTCTTATGTATACACAGTTCCTGCCAGCAGCGCAACCGTACTCCGGTGTACCAACATCAAATAACATGAACTTTCACCAGGGAAGTCTGCAGCCCGCCCAGTTCCAGTCTAAGCTGCAGACACTTACGCAACAACAACCTGAACGTGCGAGGAATCAAATTCCGTGGACGATGAGCAAAGAAGAGCGCAAAAGCTACGACAACATTTTCCGCGCTTGGGATGCAAAACGCACGGGTTGGATCAGCGGGGACGTAGCAAAAGAGCTGTTTGGTCAAAGCGGCCTTTCTCGTGAGCAGTTACTCCAAATTTGGCACCTTTCCGACTCAGAGAACCGCGGGAAGCTGAATATTGCAGAGTTCCATATCGCTATGGCACTGATTTACCGAGCATTAAATGGAAACGAAATTCCACAAGAGCTTCCTTTAGAGCTCATTCCGTCGTCAACGCGCGATCTGAGTGATAGCGTGGACTTCCTGAAGGATCTGCTCAAGCAAGACACGTCCGTGCGCAATTCAACTGCATTAAATCTCGCTGAGCCTGGTTCGAATAAAGATATCAAGTATAAGGAGACGCGCTCCTTCTATCGAAATCCTATTGAACGCGAAGAAACATCGCGTCCCTCAGACGCTGTTGCCTACAAACACCAAGAATCGGATTCAGCCGGATACCGTAGCCGAAGCCGGTATTTGGACCGTCGCGAAGTCCGTTTTGATGGTCAGAGTGCAGCTGAGGGCCTTGGAGAAATGAAACGACAGCTTGAAAAAACTCAGCGCATGCTTGAGAGGACAGATTTACGTGATGAGGAGGATCACGACTTACAGAATGAAATGGAGGATGTGCGCTATGCGATCCGTCGCCTGCAAGATGACATCGAATACTATAATCGCCGCGAGGGGCCACATGCTGGGGACCAGCGTCGTAAAGCTGAACGTACGTTAATGCAGCTATTACATGAGCGACTGCCGCAGCTTGAAAAGCGACTCGAGCGTCGTCAAACCCGTGACCAACAAAAAGACCTCGAGGCAAGTCGTCAACGCGATGCACGCAACAATGACAAATACGCTCATTTACGGGAACCAAAGTCTTTTAGCGCCTCATTGCAAGCTTCTCCATTGGCTTCACAAGCAACATCTGTCTCTCCTACGACCTTGACAACAGAGCCTTCAGATAATAATACACGTTCTCTGGCTTCGACTAGCACCACTGCTAGCGCTACTGCAGCTCCACCAAAGCTGTCTGGTCCTGAGCGAGAAGCGTGGATTCGGTCCGAGGCACAGCGACGGGTCCAGGAGCGGATGCGAATGCTTGGCTTGGGTGGCTCTGTGGAAAAGACAGCGTCTGTGGATGCCTCTGTTGAGCAGCGCTTGGCGGCTGAGCGCAGCGAAGCTGAAGCTCGTGCTGCACAGGCAGACAAAGAAGCGAAGGAACGCGAAGAGGCACGGAAAGCACGTATGCGAGAAAACAAGCAGGTGCCTTCCGCGTCAGCTCCAAGTCGCGCTCAACCGCCGCCACCGCCAGCTCGCTCGAATCGTCCAGCAACAAGCCAGCAAGCATCATCTTCATCTAATACATCGGCTATACCCGCACCTCAGCCTAGGCGTATGACAGAGCTTGAGCCTGAGCCTGAGCCTGAGCCTGAGCCTGAGCCTGAGCCTGAGCCTGAGCCTAAGCCTGAGCCTGAGCCTAAGCCTGAGTCTAAGCCTGAGTCTAGATCTGAACCTCATTATGTTTCTAGTAACTCCACAACGAACCCATTCTTGCGCTTGCAAGGTAAGGATTCTTCCAAGCCAGAAGAAAAACATGGCATTCCGAAGCATGAACTCCAAGCAGAACAGGGACCCGTGTCAAAACCTGAATCTTTCCATGCCTCTGCATGTAGGCCGAACGATGAACCTTCTCGTTCTGCTATCCCTATGCCTTCAAAAGTTTCACCATCTCTCCCTCCTGCACAACGGGCAACCCCGTCTGCATCTACATCTTCGTCTTCTCGCGGCGTTCATTTACCTCCATCTCAGGACGAAGACTGGGAGGAAGAAGACGAGGGGGACGACGAGTATCCGATGAGCTCACGCGCCACTCGACAGCATCTCGCTCAGCAATTATTTAGTGGTGTTGTGCCGACGCCTGAGCCAGCCACATCAGTGCCAGAAGTGCCCCCAGCGCCACCAGCACCTGCTGCGCCCCCTGCGCCACACACCTCCGCTGTGACTACTAGCTCGGCTCCATCGAACCTCGGCGGTGGCATGGGTGATCGAAATGCTTTGTTGTCACAAATTCGTGGAGGTCATGCACTGAAAAAGACTGCGACAAGAGATCGATCCGGTGCTTTAACAGCTGGCTCAGTTTTGGGCTCTGCATCGCCGCCGCGTGGTCTCTCTACAGCATCGGTTCCGGAGCCGGATAGCAGTGATGATGAGGAGCCAGAAAGGGCCGATCCAATGCATGTACATGATACAATGGTCAATGTACCTGGCGCGTATGATCTAGATATGACAAACACTGCGACGCCTACCCATTCTAAGAGCATGGAACCACAAGAGACGCTAGCTTTACCAAAGGAGGACGAAAGTACAGCTCTTGGCTTTGATACGGGACGTGTGCTGCACTTTCGTAGTCTGTATCCATTTGAAGGTGGAGAAGGCATGCTCACGTTTGAGGAGAACCAAGTGTTCTTGGTTCATCCAACACTGAATGGCGCGCCTATGGAGGGTGACTGGACATTTGGTGCTCTTTTATCGGATCCATCGCGAAAGGGTTTAATTCCGGCTGCATATGTGACATGCATGGAACAGGGTACGTAACTGATTTTGTAATATACTAACACTATGTGCAGTGGTGGCTGCAGAGGCATTGTATGATTACGACGCGACATCACCAGAAGAGGCATCTTTCAAGGAGGGGGAAACACTCCAGATTGTGGATCAGAGCGATGAGAATTGGTGGCTGATTGTTCGTCACGATCGCTGTTATTTGGTTCCAGCCAATTATGTAGCTCTGGCGTAGAAAAAAATATTGCATGCGACGAACAACATTCTGTGTGTGCCATGAGATTCTGGAAGTACACAACATGCATGTAGCGTCGTCTTACGGCGTACGCATTCAGGGTTGTGAGATCCGGTGAGACAAAATTGACCGTAACAAAAAGAGCACGATGGGGATCGAACCCATGACCTTCGGGAAACAGCCTGGCCGAAAACCGATGCGGTAAACCACTCCGCTACGTGCCCAATTCCGATGAACCTACACAAAAATTAATCCTATAAGGCTACGGACAAACGAGACGACCTCCTCCGATACCTAAGGCGGATCATACCGGGCGTGATATTTTGCCAACAATATGCTTGACACTGTGCAATTGTGTAACGAGCTGGAACATGATACCCATTGCACAGGATGTCGATAGGAATATCCACAGGATTATCGGTCGGCGTTGAAATTGTGCATCCCTTGCTCGTAAGCGTGTGCTTGATGTAATCTGCGATTCGCGCCACGCGCAGATTCCTTGGCACAGTCAACGTTCCATCCTCCGCTGAAAGAGGTTCGAGTTCCAAGCTTGCGTTTAGTGTACCACTCGTAGAAGCATTGGAAGACCACTTTTGCAGTACAACCTTGACAAGGGGCCCTTCCACTTGAACAATTTCAGGTGACAGTACCACTGATAGAAGCCAATACGGCGCCATTAGCTCTAACAGAGGTGTGTCGACACCTACTGATCCCACTGAACCACGATAAGCAACGGTCTGCTTCCCATTCACCCGATCTTCACGCACAATTTCGATCGACATCATACTTGAATACTGGATATTGGGTATGCCCGTCAATGGGGATGTGTCACGCCAGGCATTACAATACAAGTTTGATAGCGCATTTGCATAATCTAGTTTGTTCTGTGCATCGTCTTTCTTCGCTGATGGAACAAGTTGACTTGGAACTTTGCGCTTGGATGTGTTACGTCGAAATGTGCCAAAGAAGGTGCTCGGCTCAGGCGGAGAAGTCGATGATTCAGGAACCATGTGAGGACTAGGTACATCTTTAGCCAACATTTTGTGCAAATGCTGGACAATTTCGTACTCCAGCGTGGACACTTCTTCCGATGATGAAAGTATATCGAGATGTATCGAAGCATGTAATGCGCTCATTTTGGAGAGAATTGAATGATAAGTCTCATTCATGCGTGCTGTTTGGGGACCACTTGGAAGCTGACACAATGGTACATGCATCAGCGCTTCAGGCGACAGCCCCAATTGCTTGAGCCACTCCAGCAGCATTGGTAGACCCTCTCTATTATTGCCTCGCATCTGCATCTCGGCGAGAAACATGTGCTTGAAGAGATTTCGGATCACACATACACCCAGCACAACACGGTCTTCAGACCAAGCAGAGGTTGATGGATTTCCCAACATTTCATGCAGCTCATCCAAGTACATGTCCGATGACCAAATTTTTGTCTCGTCAATAGATACTGTAAGCAAGCCAGATGTTGTATCGAGTGTGCACCAGGGCAACGTAACACCCTCTCCCTCGATAATGTTTTGGACTAACTCTAGCGTACCACTCGGCGTGTGCTGCGGGCGCCAGGTCGGTGGCACGCCCTGTACCATCGCAGCATTATTGACCGCATGCACATCAAACGTCCCGATACACGAGCCATGAAAAACATTCCAAAGAGCCACGATGCCACCAGAATCAATAGTTAGTACATGGATACGATCATTCAAAAACGCCCCACGCAGTATGCCATGAAAACCGACAACTTCATATAATGGCCTGTCAAAAACGGGGAAAGCTTCAGAAACCGAGTACTGGGAGCCAGCTTCTTGATGAACGGTATTAGCTGGCAACTGTGTGAAAAATTGTAGCATATCAGGATCATGTAAGTTCACAAGGCTGGATGACGAGACATCAGGGTTCTTTATATCTTGCCAGCATTGGAAAGATGGAGATATAGTGTTAGATGTCCAGACATACTGATCATTATATGCCATGATGCTTGCAATGCCAGCCTTGGATGGTGAATTTGGATCGATCGATTCTTGCGCCAACACGACGCAACGATCATTTTGTGGCTGATGGTTGGGATCGAGGAATATTTTACAAAGAAAGCCGTCTCTGTCCCCTGAATAAAATGTTGATAAATTATCGTCCTGTGAGTACAAACTCCAAACGCTTGCATTATGATGAGAATAGGTGCACAAGCAGCGTTGCTCTTTTGTTGACCAGAGTCGAACGGTGGAATCCGACGAGCCGGAAAGCAGATGCTCGCCGTCGGCACTCATGACCATGGTCCGCACAAGGTCTTCATGTCCGACAAGCTCAAATGCCGAGCCGCGCATTCGTGGGTCCCAGCCGCGTACCCTCCTGTCCACACCCGCCGTTGCAATGACGCTGCCAGACCTATTGCTACCAACCACATAAATGCTCGATGGTGTAGCCACTTGCCACATGGGATCCTTGCGTCCTTCACGCAGGTCCCATAGACAAAGTTTCTGGTCCAAGGATCCACTGGCAATCCAGTCTGATCCATATGAGGGCGCCAATGATTTGACATAATCAGCATGTGTCCCTAGCTCGTATGTATTACTTGCAGGGGTATCTGGATTCCATGCCTTAATTGTGCAATCGGACGAGCATGTAACAACGACATCTTGGTTTGGGACGTACTTCATATCCCAAATTCTGTTGCGATGTGCGCGAATGTGTTTGGAAAAACGAGGACACATCGGTGCGCCAAGGGACCCGAGATCCCAAACGCATACAAGGCCATCTATGCCTGCGCTAAAAAGTCGTGAAGAATCGTTTTCACGAACGTCTAAAGCAAGCGCATTAATTGGCCTTAGATGCCGAGCTCGTGCATGCTCAGGGGCCAGTTCATGCAAGCGAACAGAGTATTTAGGGGAGTGCTCTACTCGAGGAAAAGACGAGCCAAACACAGTACGTGTATGAGGTTTTTCTCTCGTAGTGGGTAGATCCAGCACGGGCAATGATTGTGCGTGCATCCCACGTTCATCTGGCAGGTATCGATGCTCGTGATCATCCTGGAACGACAAGAGCGGTGGAAGCGTGTAAGAAACACGCATACGAGACGCATCTTCTAGAGGATGAAGAGCTGTGCGATGCGCCATCGTAGAGTGGTTGAAGAAAGCGGGCCTAGCGCGGCAAGAGGGAGAATGACTCTGTGGTGGCACCGTTGCACGTCGCGCAATTGGTTGCTGGCAAATTAAAATGGTACGAGTCTTATCCACCAAAAGGGTGCGGCCTAAAGTGGAGGTATAATATGATAGATTGATCAAGATCCGAATCCCTGAAAGAAGGCGCACGGCTAGTAGGACAGGGTCAAGACCTAAATTCTACGCACAGCCCAGTATCAAGACGAAACGTGCAATGCAGAAACTACGGACCTGGAGCATCGTTTTTTAACGAACTACGTCCTGCTCGCAGGATTTCATCCACAGACAGAAGATTGGAAGCGATCACTGCGCTGCTGTGCAACAGATGACGCTTGACACGGTAATTATCCCACACACCAGTGGAGACAGGGTCCATGCACTCGCCCGTTTGGGTGTCGAGGCCAACCACATGCCCTTCTGCACACTCGTCCTGCAGAGCGACGATCGAATCTTGGATATCGAGGCCAGCGTTGTTTGCCAGCGTCTTAGGGATTACCATCAGCGCCTGGGCAAAAGCCTCCACGCCCAGTTTGGCGCGGCCTTTAGCATTGCGACGCACGTGGTCGAGGAGGTGAGCAGCCGCGGCTACTTCGAATGCACCTGCTCCTGGCACAAGAGCGCCGTCTTCAATGGCATTTTTCACACTGCGTAGTCCATCACGCATTGCATCCTGGATCTGATTGAGTGTGTGCGTGTTAGGGCCCTTGATTAGCAGCGTTACACTCTTCGGATCTTTAACATCCTCGACAAACGTGTATTTTTCCTCACCGAGCGTTTGCTCGTACACAAGACCAGCCCAGCCGAGAATATCAGGCGATAAGTCATCCACACTATTTTGGGCAACGCCGCCACAGCACAGCTGCAGGCGTTCCATGTTCCGACGCTTGGCGCGACGCAAAGCAAAGATGCCATTCTTCGCTAGAATGTCCAGCGACATGGGATCAATACCCTTCTGATTGAAGATGACGAAAGATTTGCGCTCAGACTCGGGTGTGCTGGCCGGTGCGTCACACACTTGGTTCTTGAGCTCTACAATTTTTTTGAGCTTGGCATCAACGAAGCGACGTTCTGACTCCACGAGCTTTTCACGCTGCTCTGCAGACGAGTAAAAGAAGCCTGAGTTGATCTCCCTAACGACGTTAGCATTCGACAGCGCATAATCGAGAAAGACTGCGAAAAGAGAGAGGGGACGCTGAACAATATACATACGTTTTCTCATACTCCAAACTCACATTGAGTGTGAGCACATAGGCATTACGCACGCGCTTTGGCATGTCCGGATGACGCGCTCCATGGTCCATCACAAGACCACGGACAAGCTGCGAGTCAGTAGCACTCTTGTGTTGCATTTTCATGATCTCAACCATGTGCAAGTCAATGGGGTCTTGTGTCTTCCATTCGTCGATCCGTTCCGAGCTGCCATCAGCCTTTGGCTTTGGCACTTCAGCAGTGCTATTCGTGCGAGGTCTAATGGCCAATACGGCATCGACCACACTTTCAGCAAGCTGCTTCGCAAGCTTGGCAGGCAGTTTCGTGGCCAGAGCCGTATTTGCAACAGAGACGAGCGTTGCACGGTCACCTTGTGACGACTGCTTGTATGTCTCTAGGAACTGCAAGGCACCACCTTTTGCCACATCGAAGCCTTCAGAAATCACGCGCGAATGCACGCCTTCCTGAATGTAGCGTTCCGCCTGCTTAAGAAGCTCGCCAACAAGCAAGACCACACTTGTCGTGCCATCACCACACTGCTCATCCTGAGCTACAGCTGTCCTTGCAATCATGGCCGCGGTAGGATTTTGGATCTGCATCTCCGTTAGAAGGACTTTGCCGTCCTTTGTCATCTTGAGATTACCAGATCCATCAACAAGCATTTTTAGTGTGCCACGCGGTCCTAGATTGGAGCGCACAACCTGTGCAAGGCCGACCGCACCAGCAATATTCACCTGCAGTGCTTGCAACCTACGCACAGACTCTGCGCGCGGGTTGATAAGCTCAACGGCCGACATGGTCAAGATGGATGTGCAACAGGTAATGAAAGGACGACGACGAGGGATGACGAGGCGAAAGGATCACGCGTGACTTGAAATGCATAATTCCTCGACTTAAAGAGGAGAGACTGCGCGCGGATATGTTTTTTATCTCCTTAGCAGTAGCTAATTCGACTCAGGCACATGCATGAAAAGTAGGCAAACATAACATGTGGCAGTCGAATAAGGACAAGCGCACGGTTACCTCGTGACTTTGAATTCCAACAGTATCAACGTATCTACAAATTAAGCTCATTCAGGATGCGCTTAGCAAGCGTTTGGTACTGCCACGGGTTGCCAGACACACGACGGAATTGAAGACCATTCATACCAAGTAGGAGAGGGACTTTGACAATGCAAATTTCAAAGACAACTTCCACTTCATCCTCTGACAAACGAGGCTTGCTTGCGCCTGATTTTGTTGGTGTAGAGTCGAATGCAGGAGTAGAAAGGACGCCTTCTGACGGCGTCGCAGCGTCGATACCAATGTCGCCGACGCCCGTGGCGACAGGTGAATGAGACTGCTGCATGGATGTAAAAGCCGCGCCGGCAATAGGAGAAGACGTGGCAGCTGATGATAGATGGGACGTGGAGCGTTTTGGGGAGCCGAGTGAGTCTGTCTCAATTAAAGGAGCCTGATATGAGCACTCGAACCCACTCTTCGTCTCCGAATAATGGACACCGAACTGTTCCAGCACACGGATAAGATCACGCCTGATTATCGCGCGTGGACGGCGACTCGTAGTTTGTACGCTAAAGAGACCCTTGAGAAACACAGGTTTAGATGTGGCCTCATCTAGCGATGTATGCATATCAGGCGTATTCGAAGCGCCAGTTTCAACGGCATACGCATGTGTTTGTCCAGAGAAGAGATCAGGCGGCGGAACAATAACATTTGACGTATTGTGCGACGGACGCGCAGACATTGTGCCAAAGCGACGAGTCAGGTTGGCGCCAGCGCCAGTGACGGAATCAGAGGCCATTGAATTGGAGACCTCCGGCGCTTCACCGGTAAAAAGGCCCAGTCCTGCTTCGGACTGGATAGCATCTAGCGTAGGCAGCGGACGCGCAGCATCCGACAACTGCACGGCATATGCCCTACCGTCACGACCAGCCCTCCCCTGCTCGACATGACGCGCGTGGCGCGCATGATTCATGCTCATGCTGCGTTGTAGAATGGCTTTTCGCTCAAAGACAGGTGAAATCGGCGATGTGCGAGCGACATAGTTATCGGTTAAGCCAGTCGGCGACTTCATACCGGATCGGAGACTTGACTCCAATTCGTCAGCATGTGCGAGAGGACGGGGTGGGCCCATCATGACAGCCATGGGCTGTGACTTTTGGCGTGACTCAAAGACGGGTGTCGTAGAATCAGGTCCAGCCATCAAAGCAGCTGTTGGTGGCAGAGGCGATGGCGGGAGAGGAACCGAGGCAGCGGCTCCCACTGTACGCGACGACACGTGCGACCTTTCTGGAGGCCGAACAGTGGGCGAGGGTATATCGGCGACTAGACGACCTATAGCCGACGAAGCCGGATGGGCCATTCCACTGTAGGAAGAGGACGGGTGTGGTGGCGGCGACGCGGCTGAAGATGGGGCAGGAACGGCCGCCGCTGACGTGGGCATCGAGGCCGATAGAGAGACCTGATCAAGGTGTTCAATTGCTGCCGACTCAGGCACGTCCTGGGGAGGTGCGTGTCGAGAGTGACCAACTGTACCAGATTGGGGCAAGAGAAGATCCGATGAGTTGAGCACTTCAGAGCCACCGAATCGTTCACGTTCCATTTTCTCTTTCACGAGGAAGTACACCGAGATTAAGGGGTGGAATCCATAGGCGGGATGAATGGGCCCTTTGATACCAGGCGGCCCTTCCACAGTTGCAGAAGACGGAGATGGTGTGTCAGACGACTTGAACATGTGCCGATGGTAGAAGTTGAGGCCTGCGGTGATCTGTCGTGAGATCCGATTGCCACGCGGTGCATCAACGGAGGAAGCACCAGAATTTGGGGGAACCGCTTCCAGATGCTGAGTATGACCATGTTCATGTCGAGCGACGGCATCCAAGTAGCTTTCACTTCGGAGAACGCTCAGCAACTGCTGATGGATGTCCTGCGGTGAGCCGAATTCGAAGCCAGTCATGCGTTCAATGACGGCTGGGTCGAGATCCGACGCCGAGAGAGGTGTGCGTTTTGGCAAATAGTTCGGTTCGGGCGCGTGATGGTCTTTCATCATCCATGGATGGGACATGATTTCAGATAAAGTCGCACGCTGAAGCGGGTTTACTTCAATCATGCGCGACAAGAGATGCTTGCAGTCAGGACTGAGCCAACCTGGGTATTCCACCATACCGCGCTTGATCCGCGCGTGGAGCACGGGCATGCTCTGATCGTCGAAGGGAACTTTGCCGCACACAAGTACATAAAGTACGACACCAAAACTCCAAATATCCACTTCTGGTCCCGTGTACACACGAGCATTGAGCAGCTCCGGTGCAGCGAAGTACAGCGAGCCACAGAAGGTGTTGAGGTGGCCCTGGGGTGTGTACATATTGGAAAGGCCAAAATCAATGATTTTGATATTGCCGGATTTCGAAATGAGAATGTTCTCGATTTTGAGGTCGCGGTGCACTACATTGTTAGCATGGCAGTACTGCAGTGCACTGCCAATCTGGCGAGCGAATGTTCGCGCAGAACGCTCACGTAAACGTCCATGAGCGATGATATAGTCGAGCATTTGACCACCATTGATATGTTCGAACACCATATAATGATGGTTAGGATGTGTGATCATTTCACGCATGCGACATATGTAGGGATGGAGCAGCAGCATCTGGAGACTGCCTTCACGTACGATGCGCACTTCCTTCGAGGTATCCTTGGTGGACGCGCGTGCGAAGGCTGACTCGAGTTCCGCTTCCGTCAAAGGCTGGCCTGTATGCTTCGACTTTCCACGGCTTTGTTTTAGTGCATTGACAGATGTGTTTCGCGGTACAATTTTCACCGCTACCTTTTGCCCATCTGCCTTGCAATGGCCGTATTTTACCTTGCCCATACTTCCAGCACCGATCGTCCGGCCAAGCATGTAATCACCCAGGGTCCATCGAAACGACTCGTCAGACGGCGGAGTGACTGCATGGGAAGTCCTAGGAGCGGCAGCGCCAGCTGAGCTCTCAGCCTTCGGCATCGTTTGATGCGCAGGGGCAGCATACTGAGCAGCATGTGTATGGTTTGTGACTTGTGCTGGTGGATGCGGGGCTGCAGCTGCGGTTGGGAAGGCGTGCTGTGTACGTGTGGCCGCTGGCGCTGTCGGACCGAAGGATCCCAAGTTCATGCGCGAGAAAGCCTGTAGTGCTTCAGGATCGACAAGACCTGAATTATCGTGAAAATGAGTAGCTGTATGAGTCTGAGTGACAGGGCGCAAAGGAGAACCAGTTCGTTTCGGGGCTGGTGGACTCGTAAGAGAGTGCGGAGCTTGGGGCGATAGATAACCTAGATCATTCTTATTCGCAGTTTCGGATGGCTGCTGCATCACTGAGATGGATGGAACAGCCTGGGAAGACGTCAGCGTGCCTGGACCCTCGGCGGAACCAGGTATGGCGTCACGCTGGACGAAGGTGTGCTCAGACGGATGCTGCATAGATTCGCTGCACCCTTATATGGCTGAGCTCACGGCCACGACTTGCGAGTGATGAATGTAGCGGCACTTCTATTCCAGACAAGTCGGAGAATAGCTCCAGATGTCTAAGCAATATAAAGAACGACAAGCCAACAAGAAACACGACTTGCACGTATTCTTATCGGTTCGGAAAGAAACCGATTCTCTTCAGATCAATCAATGTGATGAGCAAAAATTAGGGATACGCATGCACACTCTGCGCCAGGCATCTCAGCGTTGGCCTCCACAATCGGATGCTTGCATGACTTGCAAAGCTGCAGCTTAGTCATTCCCGTTCCACCGAGCCGCTCGGGACGCGTGGTAAATTGAGCGCGCGCTTGCCACCGTTGTTTGCTCGGGCACTCAACCGGTTAGAGGGGGACGTGCGCGGCCTCATCCGTGCTAAGCCAATTTCTCCGCGTAAACTACGTACGAATTCCATCTGACCACATCGGCGCGTCCCGGCTTAAGATTGCAAAACCTCTGCATGTGCATGTGTGCAAACCATTCCCTACTACGTTGCAAGTGAGGTGGCAAGGAATCCGTCTTGTTCCTTATGAGTTCAGCGAGGATGCTCACGCTCTTACAATGTCGACATACAATGGTTGACATGCCGAGCTTCTCCTCCATCCAATTTTTTCGCCCACATCCCTACTTAAACTGATTCGAGGCTGGTGAAAGCTAGAGCCCTTGATACGTTGTCATAATTTTGTTCTCAGATACATCACGCCACCACATGGCATAGAATAGACATGACTGAACGTGTTCGAAAAAAAATGAGCGCGACCTGTTTATGTGAAGAACATAGTTATAATACTACTCTTATAATCATTGGTCATGGGAGTTTATGGGTAAATGGATGTGTATGCGTTATGCGAGACGCTTTCCAGTTCTTCACAACTTCGCGTCGGCAAGAACACCGATCTTGAACTTAGGGGCAATGTCCCTCAAGACGTGGTCTGGGTGATAGTTCATGAACTTGTCGGTCGCATCCGTGCCGGCATTCTTCAACAGAATTTTCCTGCCGCCTGGATGATCGTCCAGCCAGTCTGTCACATCGTACACACCGCCTTGAATCACGACCCAAGCAGAGTCGGCTACCATGAAAGTTAGTCATGCAAATTCCACATTGAGAAGTCCCATGTAAGATGACAACACATACCCGAGGCATGCTTTTTCACTTCTTCCATAGTAATTTTGGTCGACATTATAGTTATAGGTTGGGATTCAAGCACACCGATGTTTCTATCGCTATAGGACGAAGCTACCGGTTTATGAAATTGCACCAATCAGACAAAACATATTGCACACCTGAGGGGAGGCTTGCTTCTTAGTCTTGATGTTGTAAGCAAGTGCTCCTAAACGCGTGTGTTCCTACGCATCGAAAGCACTCCACGAATCGTTGAACGAGAGAACGCGAGCTCGTGCGTGGGTGTGTGAGTGTGATCAAGCCATGGAGGTCACAGGAAAGGACAGGGGCATGAAACGTCCCTTGGAAGTAGGTGATCGCATCACGAAGAAACGAGGAACAACTTACAAAGAAAGGACGAAAATGACGAAGAAGACGATGTTCTAACACCTTTGCCACCTCCAGAACTATCGGCGTCGTCGAACTTGCCAGGTCAACAGCAACATGGTGGGGGATTGGGCACACCGACTGGTGCTATGACCATCATACGTGGATTTTCTGACGAGAAGGACCCTATTGCAGCCGTGCTAAACAAGCATGGGCTAGGATGGCCAGGTACGTGCGAGTGTCTGATCGAGTCGGTCTGACCGCCTCTTGCAGCAAAGTCAACACTTGATCGCCTGAACTTTTCTCCGGAGGAGGCAACTGCAAATGAAGATCGGCTAGCTGGTGCTGTGCGTACGATTCTCGAATGTCTAGGAGAGGACCCAGATCGCTCCGGGCTTCAAGATACCCCGAAAAGATATGCACGGGCGCTCCTGTGGATGACAAAGGGGTACGAAGAACGGTTGTGTGATGTAATATCCAACGCTATATTCGATGAAAATCATGATGAAATGGTCATTGTGCGTGATATTGATGTGTTTAGTCTGTGTGAGCATCATCTTGTACCATTTAAAGGCAAGGTACGTATGCAAGACCGAGTTGAACCGCGTCATGCATGGTTCAAATATGTTAACATAACACGCTTGACACAGATTCACATCGGCTATATTCCGAATCGCATGGTTATTGGTCTGTCGAAATTGGCACGCATTGCAGAGACTTTTGCTCGCCGCTTGTCTGTTCAGGAGCGACTCACACGCCAAGTCGCTCTTGCTCTCAACGAGGCACTCAAGCCCAGAGGCGTGGCTGTCGTCATGGAATGCGAACACATGTGCATGGCGATGCGTGGTGTGCAAAAGCCTGGATCAAATACGGTGACGAGCTGCATGTTGGGAGTGTTCCGCGATCGCGCCAAGACGCGTGAAGAATTCCTTAGCCTGATTAGGCACAACTAATGGACAAATGAATTACTCTGGGCTACACTGTGGTTATCAAATCCATGCACTTCTTGAATGCATTTGTCAGAGATGGAAACTTGCACGCTACAGGCCATGTATTACCGCATCTATTGGGATCATGTTGACGTGACCTGACTGGGTTGATTACTCTCGGAGGTGCTCGACATCCCAGAACACGAGACAGAGAATAAGGATACGTGCTCCACATTACCTAGCTGTTTCCATGTTGGCTGCGTGGAGGGGCGGTAATTTCGTTGGATCCTGGTCATGCTTCTTCATACCCTTTACGTAAGTCCTCATTGTCCAGGTCACGTGGAATATAGTACCAAGAACAACGCGCGCGCGCGCTTGCGCCAGCTAGGACCCATCGCCAGTAGCTCCTGCACCGTCTATTCTTTACCACCGTTAGCAAGCACCATGGCCAAGATCTCTGTGGGCAACAAGTACCGCATGTCGCTCGCTCTCCCAGCGGGTGCGGTC
>ERZ501058.17-NODE-17-length-187798-cov-9.775582_pt1 | contig 187798 bp, 132 predicted proteins | sample MGYA00510857_ERZ501058 | MGnify/ENA primary metagenome ERZ501058 (study PRJEB25958, sample SAMN03398523) | human skin metagenome | study: EMG produced TPA metagenomics assembly of the Human Skin Microbiome Metagenome (human skin metagenome) data set.
TGCGGTGATAGTCGTTGTTTGCACCCTGAATCTTGGTCGTTTCATCCCATAAGGTAGATTGAACGCCAAGCTTGGGTTTCCAGTGGAATTTAACAAAGTGCGCATCTCCGCTCTCGTTCACCAGCTGGAAGGTGTGAATACCGAAGCCCTCCATCATACGAAGAGAGCGCGGAAGACCGCGGTCGGACATAGCCCAGAGCTGCATGTGGGTGGACTCGGGCATGAGCGTTGCCCAGTCCCAGAAGGTGTCGTGCGCCGTCGCAGCCTGCGGATAACCGCGATCCGCTTCCATTTTCACCGCATGGATCAGGTCTGGGAACTTGATCGCATCCTGAATAAAGAAAACAGGCATGTTGTTACCGACGAAATCCCAGTTACCTTCATCCGTGTAGAACTTTACCGAAAAGCCTCGCACGTCACGCGGTGTGTCGACTGACCCTGCGCCGCCCACAACAGTGGAGAAGCGAGCAAATACAGGCGTCTTCGTTCCTTTCTTAAAAACATGCGCTTTGCTCAGGTGCGAGATATCCTCCGTAGCCTCAAAGTATCCATGTGCACCAGAGCCACGAGCGTGGACAATGCGCTCTGGGATACGCTCATGATCAAAATGAAAGATCTTTTCCCGTAGCACAAAGTCTTCAAGTAGTGTGGGACCGCGAGTGCCTGCTTTTAGACTATTTTGGTTATCCGAAACAATTATGCCTTGGTTCGTGGTGAGATTTCCCTCGCCGCCATGCTGCTGCGGGTCGCCACCACGGCCGAATTGCAACGTCACGCTGTTATCGCGCCTTGGAGAAGCCTGAGCCTGGTCAAAAGCCATTGATGTAGGGACAATGTGAGTTGGCGGGCCGAATATTTATACACGCCGAACGGGATTTTGCCACTAGTGATCACGTCAACCCGTAGTCCGTGCGCGCCAACCTATCATACTGCAGTGCACCCGTGGGTCTCAGACCAGGGCTCATGCCCTCTTGCAGCTACATGCCGGAATAGGATAACTCTTTGACCAATCATAATATCGACTTTCGAATTTGCCTCAATGCTAACTCCGTGGACCTATTGATGGCTTGATCTCGGACCACACGTTTATCCGGCGTACATATGCTTATCTATGAATGGCAAGTCCTTTCTCCAGGATTAGTAATGACACCGACTTACCTGGGCTTGGCTCGACCGTCTCCGCAAATAATATATCTATTATATGAAACGAATTCCCTGCATCCCAATTTGTCGTATGAGTTTCTAAATGTCTAGAGTTGTGCAGAGCACCTTGTTTTATGGTGTCACAAAGATTGACCTCCTACAATGATTGATAATGCTTTCATCACTTCCCCACATACTTTGCCTGTGTTTATGTGTGGTGCATCTGTCTAATACGTTCATAGTCTGACTGGTCATCTGGGTGCACGAAGCTGTCGCTTAACCTCGTTGTACTAGGATAGTGGCTTCATGTTTAACAAGAATATATGTCAGCTCATTTTCCCATTTAAAATTATTTTTTAGTGTTTCTAAAATGTCGAAATACAGACTGCGTTCAACTAAGCCGGTTTAGCACAATTACTATCACGTATGGACACTAAACATTGTTCGTCAATTTGAATTCGTATACACGTGCACCACTTCGAAGTATACAGGGGCCTTTTATTGACTACGACATCTATTTATTAATTCGTAGTGAAGATCAAGTTCAAAGTCTTATCGACATCATTTTGACAGCGTTGGCGGATATTGTGCTGTACTCTAACATGAACACTTCGAAACGCATACGTGCGTTACAGGAGCTAGCGCTTTGATAGTCGATTGCCGGAATCGAACTCGCCAACATCGATATCTGCTGCGACAGTGTCTTGTTTGTGAAGTTCTGTCTCACCTATACGGGTCTTGGGGACGAAATCCAGCTTCTGCTGAATCGAGATCAGACCTGCACAAATTTTCTACATTCAGTATTGTCATTTTTACCGTCAGTACGGCCCCATGTATTTTTCGGCTGGAGTTGATAGCAAACCTGTGCCTAAGCACCATAGACCTAGTGTAGACAAGTTAGCTAAAGCCCTTTTGCTTTCTAATTTCATGTTTTATGGAATTACGAAGCCAAGGCAGTACTTTTATTCTCTAACCCGCCACCTTAAAAGTGTATATGGTTTGACACAGTCACTGAACAGGCATATTTTTGTCTCATGGAAAACGGTTCAGAAAACTTAACGGCATCGGTGCATAATGGCCTCGTGACTTGTTCTTTATCGCTTGCTTCTACTTTCGATGGAAGTTACGTTTTTCACTTCATTCTTTTATCTTTTGTGCCGTGAATATCGGTAAAACAAAGTATGCCAAGGGTCAGTCACCTGCCACTTGAATATTCGATCTACTGGTTATTTCGCAACTGTTCCGCGATGCATGTGCAACTCGACTCAGTCCCGGTTTATTTGATGAATTACTCACTAATAGAGAAAAATTGCCACAAATGTCTTGACAATTGTTGTTAGCTAAATGCCGCATACCCCCTGCTCTATGTAACCAGTCTGTTCTAACTCGTTTAAACAGACACGGTGATCATTAGCGCAGAAGTAGGGAAGCGATGTATTGGCACGAACCTTCGGAACTCTCAGCTAATCTAGTATTGGCTGTTTTTCGAGTTGCTTTGTATAGCTTTCTATCAAGGACCAGTGGTTGCACAAATAGCGTGTTCCAGATCTGTCATGTCCGTTTTTTATTAGCTCTACCTGCAAATTTACCGCAGAGCAGCTACATGCTTGCGTCCTGAGTCTCATCTCTTTGCTTGATTGCTGAAGATATAGACGGCATGGCACACTATATACGACCGAATCTTGGCGGATAAAAGGATATTCAGGTCTATTTAGATCCAAAAATCTATTCAATTTCGTTTGATATATCAATCCCCTGTATCTGTATCATTTCTGACTTGTCTCCAGTAGCGCGACCAGCTCACTCACATGTCTTTATTCCTTTCCCAGCCAATGTTAAAATAGAACATCTTTAGTGCACTGGCAACCGAATGCATGCGTTGTTTGTAACGCGAACAGGAGGGTGCGCTGTCAATGGAACTAAGCCCTTGCATGCATTGCATAGTTACATTTTGCAATTAGCCATGATCACGTATTTTTAGACATCTACTTTTTAGGTCTCTTCAAATTTCAAATTTGGCCGATTTTCCTTCATGCCTTACTATGAGTCATGTATACGTGTCACATTCACAAATGACTATATCTAGCCTTTTTTTCTTCTCAATTTGCACAAAGACGCTCCGTACAACCAGCTATAGCATGCCTATCTCTGCATTTCTCTGAGGACAGTCTCTGCCAGCATCCTGTTGGAAACTATTCCCACATCACACTTTAATATGTGGTTGCCTTTGTCCCCAAACTTTGCATATCATATTTGTTGTCTTTACTTGACTGAAAATAATCCGACTCGATGCAGGAATTTGGAATAGCGATCAAAGCCATCAACCCGAACAAGAATTAGACAAATAGACTTCCTTTCTAAGGGTAATAGCCTAATCTTCCAAGCTCGCGAAACCTTGTGAACCACCTACCGCCAATGAACACAGGTGATGTTTTCTCGCCACGTATATTTGCTTAGCGGTAACGTAATTCCCCACACGCAACTCTAAATTTAAGATTATCGGGCTGAAACGCTAAATTAAGGCTTTGCTCCATATCTCATTTATTCTAATCGCTCCCTAAGACCTAGTCTGACAAAGAGCGCATGTCAAAGTCCTGCTTGAGTAGCTCATGTAGATTGCAGTAACGTCAAAAGCAGTTTTCAAATGATTACTAGCGTGATTTTCATACGCTGATAATACAAAAGAATGCGTAATTATCAACCATGCATCTTCAGGCTCAATGTCCTCGTCGATCTAGACTGTGGTGTCCTGGCCATTCTAACTTTTGTAATTGCAGGCGCTCGTGGCACCAGCCAAAGTGGCAACCAGAACAATAAAAGTAAGCCATTAAATTTTTATTCAAATTTTGGTAGTATTGCGACACGCTGTTGTCGTGCTGCATAATTCTACCCTAACATCAAGTCCACGCCTGGCAAAATCCAGAAAGTACTGTGTTAGTACTTGGTCGATACGCGTTCACTTTTAGACTTGCGAATGCGATCTAAGAATAGAATTTTATGCAGACGTTGAAAATTTCAACGTACTCGAATGCTTTCCTTGGTTAGAACAACAGTGATGTCAACTGAAGCTGAGACATGAATGTTGCAATACGACCACCGGTTGACTCAGCGCGATAAGCATGTTCCATACCAGCTTGAAAGTCTAAGATTCCGAATGGGCTTACACCTGAAATACCCATTACGAAATAGAAGCTAGCTTAAAATAATTGATTTTTCCTTAACTCGGTTCTTCTCACGGGCAAGGTCGAGGGGTCCAAGTATTTAAGTTCGCCAGCTTCAATTTTCTTCTGGAATAATAAGGACATGTACTTTGAACCAGACAACCTCCGCTTAACAAAAGCGGAAAATGGTTGAATGTTAAATTACCAATGGATCGTGTTCCATGCAGGCCTTCCGTATCATTTTCTTCGATGATGTCAATGAATTATTTTTATGTATGTCGGAGACATGATCATTCGAATGGTGCCACCCGGGTCAACCATTACTAGAGTTTTAGGAAATACTAGAATCTTGGAAAGCAGATTTTGCAAACCTAATGGTGAATAACACAGTAAGGGCAACACAATATCCGACGTGTAAACAGAGTCAATGGGCTCCGCTAAGAGCTTTCTTTGAATAATGATCATACTGAAAAGCACCGAAGGTAGCATTTTTCCAAGCCGACTGTGTCTCGTAATGTTTGGTGAATGACTGCACCTCTCGTTCTCATCAGGGAGGATGCTTTATTGTATTTGTCTGGAGCTTGGTCATTTATGTTGCCTTTTCGTGTCTACCAGTGCAATGAGCAAAAATGCAAACACAAACAACATGAATGCAATTCATCCTAAAACATACTCCCATGATGTCGCGGCCATGATGCATATGCCCATAAACGCTAGCGCAAGAATTCGCCATGTAATGCTTCCAACTCGCCTATTAAACGTTTTTCTTACATGAAATTTATTCACAATCTATGTCCAACGAACAAAAAGATTGTAGATGAGCCCCATTGCAGCTGAATAAACTGCGGCGTGGATAACCCGCGTTGCACGGTCACTAGCGTGTTACGTGTCTGAAATGTATTGCCTCGAGTGAGCAAAATATTGCCCATATAAGCATGATTGAGTTTGGGATGAAAACTGTCTCTAAAAAATGAAGTCGAAGGAGAAACACCAAACAAAAGCAGCAAATGTCGGCAAATAACCTGCTGTCTCAAGTGCCAGTGCATTTTCAGGCAGTGTTTTGAAAAGGCTTCTGTTAGGACTGAACAAGCAAGGTATGTCATCCCTCCTTGCTTTTGATTATGTGCATAATAAATAAAACGTTCATATCAAGTAAAATCACCTCGCGGTTACTAACTTGAGTTACCATCTGCATGCCCCCGCATTGTGCTCGACAAAGACTTATACCCAGTACGATTAGAATTCACTGAACAACTATATGTCCTCTGGACGGCACAAAATCCTTTCGCGCGTCTATTCCATCGAGCGTGATTATTGTTCTCGTGTCACGCAAGAACGTTTTTAAATTTCATCCAACCTGACCTATAAAAAATAGGCGCGCGCCAAATCTCATAGTTGCGCTTAATGTTTCAGAGGTCAGGAGGTAGTTCACAGATGTCCCACAGGCCTCATGATTTTTTTACAAATGGTCTTTCAGACACGCAAGGGATTCTGCAGTGTCAACATGCGAGTGTGGGGTGCGAGCCTCTATTACAAATTTGAGACGCAGGAATCTGGAGTACGGGAATTGTCAGCTCTTCATTCCGTGATCATATAGTTCAGCTAAGATTGGCAAGTAGTTATTCCGAATCGTTTCTGCTAGTTTCATGGGCCTTGAATACTCAATATGTGACGATTAATAACTTCACTCAGGCATGAAGAAGTTAGAATGAACAAACCAATCACGCTTCCCGGCTCATGGGAATTGTGTGAACCCTGCCTTTCAAGAATTAGTCTACAGTATAATACCTCTCATCGTGGTCTGTTAATAGTTCGTTCTAAACGTTCGTGTCCTTTTTGATATGTTCGGCAATCGTTCTTCAAAACAGTGATTATTCTGCAAAACACTGGAACAATTTTAATATCCTCAATACCTTGGAAATCTACCAGCGCTGTAGTTCTGTCAGTTGGTTTCTATTTTTTCACACAATCTAAGATACTAATTCTTTCGACAGTACGAGGCTGACCCACTCACGACTAGGGAATGGTGGCATACGAAGAGGCTTCATATGTTATGAGACTGGCCGCTTCGACGGCGTAGTAAAGTCTGGAATGCGATTTTGTACATGAACGACACTGACGAACACTTGCTAAAACCTTGGGCTTTATACTGACCAACCAACGACTAGTCGATCAGATCAAGGACTGCACACTACCCACACACAGAAATATGGAAAAAAAAAATCATGACTCGATTACATCTAAATAGACATCTACCTGTTCGCTAAGTTCAGCGCGACAGGGAATTCCGTTACATCATCATTCTTCATAGGCCCGGAATTACTTTACAGGCACTCGAGGATGTTCACACTGCAGCCACCGCAGTCCTTGGCGAAGCTGGCAATGTGCTTAACGCAGACAGCGGCCGTGTTGTTGGGGTTCGAGGAGGCGCACTCGGTAATGCTCTGGGCGCAGGTACCGCACTTGGCGAGAATGTCACCGCTGCCGAACTTGCAGTCAATGTCCAGCTTGGAGTCGGCGGTGTAGCCCTTGACCGAGACACGGTCACCAGAGGCAACGACAGCCGAGGCGGCAATGGCGGCGACAGCGAAGAAAGCCTTGAACATTGTTGAGATTGAGAGGGTTGGTGTCTAGACCCACTGATGTCTTCGACCCTATTTATGCCTATTCTTCCAGGCAATACGCTGAAAAAAAATCGAAAGAATTAAAGTACAGAGCAATTTTCATCGATTGGCATGTGTCTGAAGGCACGATATTATTGGATCCAGAAAACGATCCGCTCCACGTTCTGTGAATATGCCTCATTGCTTATGGAAACTCATGTCCCTCTTCTGCACGTGTCATGGGACAAGCATGGTTAGACCAATTAAATTGAAAGGATCACAGCACGTTTTGCCTGAGTAACAAAGTTTGCATCGAACTGATCAAACTGTAATATGAAATGCATGCTCGGCGCGGTTAATTGTAGTTTGAAGCATTCTGATTGACTTTGATGCATTGAAGCCAGGAACTACTGGTGTCGTGGGTTGTCCACGTGATGAATAAAAACTTGACTGCGCGCAGATGCGCAGCAAAATCTGCAGGGATGACACTTGCCTTTGCGACTGCGAGCTATCTCGCGTGCTACGTATTGCGAGAAACGTGCCGAACACCCTCGGCAAGGCCATTTGGCAGCTTATGCTTATTTAAAAGCTTGTTTTACATAATGTTCCAGTCGTCTCCTCGTATCGGGTGAAAGTCTGAGCCGTGATTCAATGAAGCTAACAATGCTCTCTGGGTGGTGTGAAATTGTCTCGATTTCTCCATTTTGGTGATAGACTTTCAATCGACAATTTGCGATAGTTAGCATGTAATCTGGGCCATGTTGAGCCACCATAAAGCTTCTGCGAAAAATTGAGTCAGGGTGTGTTGACACGTAATAGTTCGATACATCCAAGTCACAGTCGTAGCACACCGTCTTGTCAAAACAATACATGGGCTTCCATGTCTCTCCCAACTTTGTTTCTAGCACGTACGGGATGTTCTGCAAGTCTGGGAATGCCTTGGTATCGTTGAGGCGGAAGCGCCCAAGAGGAAGCTGCTGCTCTTCATAGAGCCGGAACAAAATGGGACCTGACAGTGTCATCCCCCCGAACCCAACATCCGCAATATACTCGGAGCCTTCTATCGTGACGAGCAGAAACATATGCGTACAGGGCCCAATATGAAAATGCTCGTTTTGCGCCCAGAGCACACGGGCCATCATGGTTTTCACGTCAAATCCAAGGGCCTCCAAAACGCACCGGAATAGTTTGTTGTGCTCGAAGCAGTATCCACCTCGTCCCTTTACGAGCATTTTTGCCTGAATCGAGTCGAGATCAATCGGAACATCTTCGCCGATAAAAGGCGAAATCGACTCGAATGGTATGGCTTGCGGATGGGCGCGATGTAATTCTTCAAGTGTGGCAAGGTTAGGGGCCCTCTTCTTGCTATTACAAAGGCCTATATGAGATAAGTACCTCGCAATGTCTACCATGTCAGCATCTGACAAGGATAAACTAGCTCACACTGTTGGCCTGTACTGTGGAACAACGTTGAATCTAAGCTGTGGAGGCTCTTTGTTGCCCGACAAAGGAAGGTCTTTTGAGATCCACCTGATCTATATCGAACCTTATCTACATCATAATGAAGGCTGAAATACAAGGCCGCGTGTTTTTTCCGATACCGTTACAGAAGCGTAAGGATTCCCCTCATAAGCGTCATATTGGGCTAATGGAGGATATCCTTCGGCCGTGGCTGCCCTATCCATGTATTCCCAAGCCTCTTGAATTGATTGTGGACGCCAATGCAGCTGAGCATATGTGGAATACAGCGATTGTGTAGATATATCGCCCCAGACATCAACGTCTTGCATCGTATAGGTGCGCTTAGTGTCATACAGGTTGAGTAAGTGCAACAAAGGATCAGCAATAAAGTCCACAAACACCACATCCACCAGTTCGCGTTCGTCAGTTGGTATATGCACAGGCTGAGATGCCACATATTCAGGTTGGATATCACTGTAGGGTATTGGGATATGCACAGTATCGTCTCCTTGGCCTGGACAAGAGTCAGCCGTGACATAGCCAAGACTGGGCATTTGCTCATAGCTCTGGTTCAATAGATGCGGCAAATCATTCGCAAGATCTGTGTCGGTTGTCAGCCGAATCAGCAATTCATCGAGACGCCGCGCTGATTCAGGGCGTCCACTAGTCGTGGGAGGTGGCGACACCGACTCCTTTCCTGGCTGTAGGCCCAGTATTTGCGCCCAGTATGTGACGAACGCATGTCCTAAATACCGATGAAAGATTGAGTCTGCAGCACCCTGCGACGGATGCATCGCACCAGGCTGTTCGTTGTGCGCGGCGCCACGCTCATTTAATCCATCGACCAATCTCTGTGCTGCATGCCACGGCACGTCTCGCACGAAGAAAAATTCGTCGCGGAAAGGGCTCACAATGTCTGTCATGTTAAGTTAGGAGCACGTACACTGGTCATTTTTCGTAAAGGGTCCGGCAAACACGTCAAAACGTTGGCTCCCGCTGTTGATGATCACTATGCTCGACACATTCTCATGCCTTGGATTTACTGGCCGTACGATATCCGGCAATATGTGTTCGGTCATGAGGGTCAGGAGAGCATGTGAATCACCGTATGGTGCTCGATCCAAATAATAGTCACGAGGAACAATACCGTATAGCTCGGTCAAATTCCACGCTAGGGCGATCGCATCCATCGTTGCACGTGCGAAGCGGCCTCTAGCAGTAGAAAGATGTCCCACATGCTCTATGCCAGCATGATGTGCCTGTATAGGGAGAAGAGCGTCGGGTTAGCCGCAACTACACGAATAAAACGCGGTGCCGACGTACATAGTTCCGCGGATTGGCATCAATGTAGCGCCGCGAGAATGTGGGTCGCTCGGATGAAACATTTGACACACTCATCCAGCCGATCGTTTCCAAGTACCGACCACTTTCGAGTGCCATGGCATAATCATCCAACATGCGGCAGTCACGTACATGTGTGTGACCGGCGAGCATGAGAATCGGCGTTGTCGGCCAGACGTCGCGAATGGCAGCATGCAACGCATCCCAGCCATCATGCCCTGTCACTGGCATATGGCCTGCAATAACAAATGCATCTACGTGCGAAAATGCGCGCAGTGACTCTTGGAACCATGGCTCGCGCACCATGTCTTTCGGATCTTGTACATGAATGCCCTCGGCACCCAGTTGAAAATTAAACAAGACACCATATGCCTGGATATCTAGTTGCTGGTTGCGCGTCTTGAATCGGGTGAATCGCTGACCAATGGGACGCGAACGCAGAGTGCCATCTGCTTCTGGTAGCGAAATGTTGACATTCGATGTCAGGTATCGGTCGCCCCAATGCGGCACAAAGTACTCATACACATCTCTCGCAACACTGAAGTTGTACAATTCATGGTTTCCGATCGTGAGCAAGTCATAGTCTGCCATAGCAAACACCTCGTTGCTAATGTGGCCGTTCACAGCCCACTTGTGCTTTGGGTCATCGGGGGACAGCTCGGGGTATGCATCAGACAGACCATTTCCGTCGTCTACGAGTTGCACGTAAGTATACATGATAGAGATCAGTATACGTACGTAGGTCACCTGTGTCAACAAGGAGTAAGTCGATGCCTTGCTCATTCGCACGCCGGCGCATGTGTTGCGTAAATGCAATCCAATCGCCCCAGTCACCGCTGTAATTAGGCTCGGGTGGCGACAGCTTTGAATGCCCCTGATACCAGCCGTGAATATCAGTCGTATGAAGCACCTGAAGCTGGCCCCACTCGAGAGGCCTGATCACATCATCATAGCGTGGTAGACGCCCACGTCCATACTTTTGCGTATCCCATACAGCACCATGCACGGCGGCCATGAATGTCATGACCGCTAGCACATACATACCTGTCATCTGAGCTCCGGAAGCGGGCATGTAGGCTTGATACGAGCGGAGACTAGACTACAAATACGCACAACACTTCTCTGGCTGCTCGCACTGGCGTTTTGGTAACCTGCCAAGACACTTGGGTGTCGTCATGGCTCAGGATGCATGCCTGACCTCCACATCCATCCGCTTGCATTAGACCTATCAAAACCCTTCTTCATACAAATTTCGACAGACAGCCGTCCAAAAGCGTTCAAATGTGTCGTTCGATGCACCCAAAGATCCATCGTGGCCTGCATTGACGAGGAATGGGAAAATCTCTAACAGAGCCGTAGAGACGCGTTCCGCTCGGGACGATGTCGGCATGGTATCCAGTTTCGCACGCAGCGCTCGAGCTGTACGACTCTCGCCAAGCGAGTCGTCATGGGCATCGTCTGTACGATGGGGGTGGTCTTTGGTGAGGTAGGCGAGAAGCATACCCGAGTCGTCAGATGGTTTTGAAGAATCAGCTTCTACAGGTTTTCCAGAAGAGGGCAGGTGTGACGAGATCCAATCTGCCAAGCGCTGAGCGATTTTCGATGCTTCCTGAGCGTCGACACCCTTCTCGTATGCAGACGAGAGCGCATACGCAGCAGCAGGAAACGGCATCTCTGATCGCTCCGTGTGTGTTGTTTCCTCGTACTCGCTTAGCGCGGCCTCGCGCCAATTCCACTCTTGGTCTTTGTGTGATGCTTGTGCCGCTGGTCTTGTCTCCGACTGTCCGCGCCGAGTCGGCAGCCAATCAGACACCCTGTTCCACCAAGCAGACCATTTGCCAGTCTGCGCGTCGTGGTCGACCTCGGAGCGTGCGGGACGCAAGCGCTTCGTGCCACCAGGACCGCGAATGTCCCAATGGTCCCAATTTTCCATCACACCCAGAAACTCGCCCCACTGAGCACTAGTCACGCTCACAAGCCCGTCGTTTCCAGCGTCCAGAGTGCGATGTGCTGCGGAACTTCCGTCCGCGTCAGCACCACACGAGCCCGTCGTGGCCGCCTTGTCAAGAATGAGCTTTGGAAGCCATAGCGGATGCAGGACCGACATCGCCGGCGTGCGCGTCGCAACACTAAAGTAGCGAAGTCCAGGCACATTGGGTACGGCCGGATTAAATAAGCGCGTCATGTAGCGTGTTGACAGCATCGCGTACGCAGGCTGATCGAACAACGCAAGAATGTAGGACGAAAGAGCCGTCGATACCGTCGCTAGTGCGCGGCTCAAAGGATTCTTCTGGACATCGGCCTTGTCGCGTGTGAACAGCGGCGCTTTGAGGCTGAACGGAGCACGATTCGGCGCATCGTCCGGCACCGTATTCGGGCGTACCTCGCTCATCATCGCATCGATGAGCTCAAGCCCCACACCAATATTTGTGTTACACCAATCCATGAATGGGCTCCCGCGGTGCGGCGTTGCCAGTGTCGTAAGACTTACGGGCTTATATTCGCGCGGCCGAATACAGGAAATGAGGTATCGTGCATCCAGACCACCCATGGAATGCCCCACAAAGTTCAGCGGCTGGCCGGGCGGGAAACCTTGCTGCAGCAACAGATTGTGCAAAACCTCTGCGCGCTGCTGTATCGAGCCTGTGGGTGGCACGGCAAACGCGTACACCTCGGCACCCACACGTTCTCGGAGCACGTCCAGTGTGGCTGACCAGTAGTGGTACTCAAGCCCCATGAACGGCCCACGCACATCGAATCCATACAATCCATGACATAGAATGATGGGGTAGCGCGGCGGCGTCTGCTTGGAGGAAAAAAGGAGCGGATGCCGCATAAGCTCGTCTAAGCGGCTTCCTGGCATGGCATGAGGAACGCCGCGCGTCTGTTCACGTTCCTGTCGTGATTCATGTCGAGTCTGCGTGTCCACGCGCTGCGCATGTGTCCTCTTTGAGGAGGATGCACCAACACGAATCCCACGTCGACCAACTGGCCATACAGCCCGCCAGCGGTGCATGTATGAAACAGGGACGCTCGTGGATGCACCTGGCATGGGGAGAGAGCCATTTTGGCCGCACGTGTCGCCGCTCCCTCCCCTCCACGCTCGTTTGGGCCCCCCCTTTCCTCGCACTCGGCGTGTTCATGTGGGCGTTGCCGATCTGTCCCGATCGATCACTCGATCCGCGTCCGGCGCAAGGTTGACATTTGCCGTCCCACACGTGCGTGTGGCTTACGGCTTATGCAACGGCAACAGCCAGGCTTGTTGCTGTTGCTATGGTGTGTGGCGCTGGTATGCGCGTGCATGGGCTTGGTCCATGCACGCACACCAGCCGCATATGCCATGGGAGAGATGCTGCGTGAAGATTCTTGTACGCCCATCGGAACATCCTTGTCGCCCCAGGAAGCCTGCAGCTTTGTACATGACCATTGTGCGCATACATCCATCTACCCATACCTGTCGTTGTACTACTGCGCATCCGCACGCGTGCAAACTCTTTCGGTTTCTCACGTGCTAGTTGGACTTGTGTCACTCATGTTCGTGCTTTGGCTACTCGTGCTGTTTAGCGTGTTGGGACTTGTAGCCAGTGATTTTTTCTGCCCGAACTTATCGTCGATTGCGGCCAAGTGGGGTATGAGCGATAGCATCGTGGGTGTAACACTCTTGGCACTTGGCAACGGATTCCCAGATGTCGTTTCGACCTTCCGAGCCATGGATAAAGACGCTGGCACCATGGCCATGGGCGAGATCATGGGGGCCGCTGTGTTTACGGTGGCAATTGTGTGTGGATCTATAATGGTGTTCTACTCGTTCGACATACCACCCGTTGCCTTCGTACGTGACGTAGGCACGTATATGCTGGCTGTCGTACTCGTTCTCTCTTTTCTTCGCGATGGCACTCTCGATCTATCCGATGGAATCTCTATGCTTGGATTGTACGTCACTTACATTGGTGTGGTGGTTATGGGGGATCTTTTGTCGGAGAGACGAACGGCGCCCAGTACCCCAACTCCAGCGAAGACTCAGGATCACTCCATTTCAATCCAGATCCCTGTTGAGCATACGCCGCTCTTGCATGATCGCTCCGAGAGCCAAATCGGCAGTCCATCTGGCCCGCGAGTCGCACGCCACTCCATCTTGTCTGCTATGCGCATGCATGACATGGCGCTCCATTCTGATGCAGGTCTCCTGTTCACGCCGAGCCTCGCAGAACATGTCATTGATCCAGTGTCTAGGGCCGTATGGCGCCAATCAACTAGGACACAACGTGTGGCATCTCTGTCTCCGTCTGCGTCTTTTTCGAACAAACACTCGCCTGCATCACCGTCAGGCCCTGTCCAAGACCGCCGCAAGCTGACGCGATGCTTCACATACAACTCCATGGAGTGTGTGCCGCCCACGCACACCCACCCACGAACCAGCAAGACCTTTGATCAAGCCCCAGCTTCCCGCGCCACAGCCTCGATCATGTGCAAAATTATGGCTCTTCAGGACTGTCACAACAACCATTTGTCATTTTCCCGCATTGTATTTGTGGCGCTATGTCCGTCGCTCGTCAACTTCACACACAAGTCCTGGGGCAATCGGGTCGCCAGCGTAGCCTGTGCCCCGGCCCTATTCGTCCTTCGATTGAGTGTGCCGCTCATCAGCCCAGACGAGTATCGCTTGCATGACTCGCTTAGGATGCTTCGACAGACGTTGTCGGACGAACCGGCCGATGGAGCCACGAGGGCCGTCGAGCTACGGGAGGCAGTGTGGGATGAGGCCGTTGCCGTGTTGGAAACACCTGGTCCTCTAGTGAAAACGAGCGAGCGCGTTGCAGCGGATCATTTCCTCTCCAGTATCCAGTGTGTGGCCGTGCCCGAAATGATGCTATGGTCGTATGGAGCCTCTCCTGCACTCCTGGCTAGCGTGGGTGTGTGTGGCGGCATTGTTGGTGTGTTCGTGTGGCGCAAATTGCGTGCTTCGCCAGATCGCGACTCCCCCGCGCAACTGCAGCGTTTCTTGGTCGTGCGTAGTTTGCTCGGCTTTTTTATGGGCCTTCTTTGGATCGTCGCGAGTGTGGATGGCGTGCTGGCTTTATTGCGTGCCTGGGGTTACATTTATCACTGGAGCGAGGCGATCCTCGGCCTTACTGTTTTCGCACTCGGCAATTCGCTCGGCGACGTCGTGACGAACCTATCTATCGCGCAACTGGGTCATCCACTCATGGCACTGACCGCCTGCTTTGCGAGTCCACTCACGAACCTACTCCTGGGCGTTGGCCTGTCGACTACCTGGCTGACATCAACACACCCTTCTCGTGCTCCTTATCGAATCGCGCTGAGTCCTGCTCTTTTTTTGAGCAGCGCAGTGATGGTGTGCATGTTGCTGGTCATGCTTATTACAGTGTCTATGAATGCCTTTTCATCTAGCCGTCCACTGGGCCTGTTTCTCCTAATTACGTATGTGGGCGTAATGACCTGCAACCTGGTGCTGGAAATCAAGAGTACTTGACGCGTGCCTGATACAATGTACATGATCCTGCGCATGCCGGAGATGTTCCTGCTCCTGCTCCTGCTCCTGCTGTTGCTACATCGTGAGGACTCCAAGCACCATGCAGGAGGACCTGTGCATGCGCAGGGGACCATCTTGCGCGCAGGTTGCGGCCGTGCTTCAGGAGCAGACTCTCGACGCTGCCTGCGCTCGTCGCGATCGGGGCGATGAATGGCACGAGCTCCTCTCGCACCCACTGTGGTCGCAACAGGAACAGCTCTTGCATCCGCTGGGCCGGTGCGTTCGGCAGCACCGTATGAGTAAAATACTGGATCGTTATCAATTCGGCCAGCGCACGTGGCGGTGGACTTGGCGTCGCTGCTGCGTGGGCATTCGTCTCAGCAAACGTGGCCGGTGCTGGGTATAGTAAATAATGTCCCTGTATAGTAGATGGGTCGCAAGTGTTAGTGCGCTTGCAATAGATACGGACGACCATTTCTCACGTACCTGGAGCAGTGCGAGGTGTGCATCCTGACTCATGATGCCCAGCTCATGATGCCACGCATCCATGAATGCAATGAGCGGCATGCGTTTCTGCGTACGTAGGAGATGCAAGCCTAAGAACTGAGCCACACTCTCGCGTGCAAGAGGAATATGCAATGGCACTGTTGGCGCACTTGCTCTCTGGGGCGTGGCACAGAACCAGTCGCCGACCATGGCCTCGGCCACTGCACGACATGCACGCGGTGCCAATGCCTCGCACATGCGCACGAATGGCACTCGGTCTGGTGCACATGCAAATATATCTACATGTGCAAGGAGCGAGTGCAGTAAGTCCACCACCAGGTCAGGCGCCACGCGACGGAGGTAGCCATCCAGCTCAAGTACATGGTAGGCCCGTAGTCCCTGTGTGAACTCAGCCTCACTCGCCTGGACAACTGACATGAGCTCGTTGCGCGTGTAATGACGCTTGGTGCGATCATGAACGTGCTCTTCACCACCTGTGTACATGTCTTCATCCAGCAGGCTCATGATGCGCTCAAGGTTCGCACATGTGCGCACGAGCTCAAGCGTGTCCTGAACATTTTGTCGTAAAACGAGCGCATGCGACCCATTGTCACGCACATCGACTGAGCATAATAGCAGGCTGTTGCTCTGTGAAACTTGTCGCACAGCATAAGTAGCATCATGCGTTACAAGCGCAGCTTCGTCTGCAAGACGTCCGTTGAATTGGAGTGGCACGTCTTTTCTCTCGATCAATGCTTCGACCTCCGGCGGCACCTCTAAAATGCGATATTCTTGCGGAGATGCAGCATCCGCCGTCACGATTGGGATGCTGCTGCTCGCCCCTTCGTCCATCCACGTTCCTTGGCCTGCACAATACGCCAGCTTCAGACGCACCTGTGGGCCTTTTTATTTTTTTGGCTCTGGACCTCGTCGCTTGGGGCAACAAATGAGTGATGCTGAACGTGGAGGACCACGTGGAGTACGTGAGGGGCCATTTTGGATGGATTCCCCTGGCGGTGTTGCATAAAAAAAATTGTTGCGAGTTTCAGGGGGGAAATGGGGCGAGTGTAGGATCGAGAAAGTCCGTGGCGGGGCTCTCGATCGCCTGTCTTTGCATCCAGACACTGAATCCACCGCCTACCTTGATCGAGTCCAGAGGCTGAAACGCACCCCGAAGTATCGCGTAAGCGATGAGGGAGGCGCGGAATAACGTCTCGATGCCTCAACGTGCCAGATTCAGTCGCCGTGATAATATCGCATCCGATTCCTCGTCTTCCGATGAGGATGCCGTCGTAGCGGATGGCCAGGGCGTATGGGATCATGCCTTCTGCGTGGTGTGCGACTGCCTCATTGAGACCGACAATACAGACTTCCGCGCAAATGAACCTGCTTTGGATGGCGAAGATGTCTGGGAGGCTGCAGCCATGTCGTCCCTACGTCGCCACACCCAGCGCTCCAAAATCGGTCGTCAATCGAATAGGCCGAATGCAGCGCTTCCCAAGACAGCTCCGATCTTCTGTTCCGAACGTTGCCGACAGTTTGACCAGCAGCAGAGCAAGGGCCTAAACGAGTTCATGAACTATGTATCGAATGCTTCAGTACGTGCATGTGCCGCGTCGCTCGACAAGATACACGTGTCAAGGCCACTGGGAACGTCTCCTTTCACCCCAACGGCCGCCGATTCCACAGCCATGATGGCCAAGTCGTTATCAGATTCTATCTTGCGCGCAGAGTCCCGAGCAAAGTCCGAAGCTCATGGTAGCATCGATGACGACGATGTCAAGTCGAGCGATCGGCTCTTTCCGCGTCGCGAGCCGTGGCCATCATCATCTCCTAGTGATCAAACGGTCTCGGTGGCAACCGTGCCATCGAATCTGACTCGCTCTCGTATGGCCATCCATGCTGCATTACCGGCGCCATCAACATCGCTTCCCGCTCCCCAACGTGTGCCTTCCAATGATAGGTCGCTGTATGTCGACTCTCCACCGAAGAGTTTGGTGCTTGGCGAAAGCTCGTCTCAGGCCGAGAAGACGCTCGCCGACAGTCCATCATCGTCTCTTCGAGATGGAGTCGCCTTCTCGCCTCTGAACTTGCTTGCCACTGGCACAGGGCACCACGCTGAACCAAGTATATCCGCCACCAACAGCCGAGTTCAGCCCATGGGTCCTGCATCCTCCACACAACGTCTAGATTCAGCGACGGAGTCACTTCGTCGTGCCCAGCGCATGAATGATTCCGCTCTCGCGTCAGCACGCGTACCGTCATCGTCATCATCGATCACGACTGCCAGGGCAATGCGCCGTTCGATTACGCATGCATCGAACAAGTCTATGACTGACGTGTCCGTGGCATCTCGCCATAGCGATGGCGGCAGCAGCAGCGATGCGTCTGCGCCGTCTTTGCCAGCCACAGCGCATCGACGCAAACCAAGTTCAGCGCGGGGCATACGTGTGCTACCTCCGCTCCTGGCGCCTCCGCGAGCGAGAGGCGATGGCCGCTCCAGAGGACCGAGTCCTGGGGCTCTTCAGCGCTCCTCGCCGCACTCATCGAAAAGCACAAGCATCATGACTCGATCACGCTCTTCATTTCTTTCTCTGAGCTCGAGCATGCATGGCTCAAGTCCTCGGCGCCCAGGCCTTGGCTGGAGTGCGTTGCCACCATCGCATCCGTCCATGGAGCGCCTGAGTCAGTCCTTGCGCATGGAACGTCCTTCTCCTTTGGCCATGTCATCGTCGGCGTCGGGGAGCTCGATGCATCATCCCCTGCGGACGTGGAGTCATGATGTTATGTCTGGCATGCCCATGTACCCGATTCTGCAACTGCCCGATGGCGGCCCCATCCATGACATGTACAGCCAGTACTGGCAGCCTGTCGAAGAGGACAAACCACCCTCCACACCTACAACTGCCACTAATTCCGAGACAGGCGGACGTCGAAAGAGTCTGTTTTACTTTGATGGTTGATGACGCTTCCAGGGGCCCATCAAGTCCTCTCTTCCTAATTAGCTTATCTCCAATCTTGATGCCCCGTGTCACTCTCATCCACGTTGTCTTTACCCTCTCTTCCAACAAATATCCATATCTGTGCCGTGATATAGTAGTATGTATATGTGGTATATGGGACGATGTTGTTATGGATCGATTTCTCGCAGCCAGCCACGCAGGAGCAATGCCTCGACCTCGTCGCGTCGAACATACAGTCGCTCACCTACACGAAGATGGATGGTCCCCCGCTCTGTTTCCACATCGCTCACATTGCGAGTCACCAGTACGTAGATCATCACGTCATCGGGAGGTCGTACGGAATTGGGCGCTGCCGTCGTCGCATAGGCTGCATCCGAACGTACATCAAAGCCGCCGCATAGCGCCTGGCGTGCGCGGCTCGTGCTGGCTGAGCCCGGGCCTGATGATGACGATGGTCTGTCGAACGACGTACTGGATGACGAGCTCTGCGAAAGCGGCCATGTCACGTCCAGCACATCGAGGAACGCGTCCTTGTACAGAGCAACAAGAGCAGCATATGAACGGAGCCATTCAAGCTCCGCTGGATCCAAAAGAGTACGAATCGAGGCTGCTCCGGATGGATCTATTGATCGGTCTTCGTTCAAGACGAGTGCAAGGGCTCCTGCCTTGTCCCAGACACGGGCGCGAAGCCAGTCAAGTCGCTCTCGGTGGTACACGAGAAGACATCGTTTGTTCCGATACGCCTGCAAGTGATGTGTGACTATTCTTGCAGCCAGTGCTGCATTTGGTTGCTCATGGCCAGATGCCTGCTCTGCACGCGCTGCGTCTGCCATGGGAGCCAGCTCGGCATGAAGCTGACGCGTCTCTAAGAGTGAGAGGCGCACAAGTTCCGCGCTATATGTAAGAAGACGAAGGTGCATGCACTGTACTTACTTGTATGCACGTAGCGATCCGGTCATTTGACTCAGCTTCGCATCATGTACCAACTGGAGCGCTTGCTCAGATGGCATGCCAAAACTCAATGATTCTCAAGTGTGGCGCGTCCACAAACTCAATTTGACGCGTCACATATGTGGGCGCAGAAATGTCTCAGTCGAGTCGACTCTGTTGGATGATGTGGAGGACATGGCATGATACGAACATCCCTCCGCTCCTAGGTCAACGTGATTGTGAAGGTGGGTGAGTCCGTTTAGGAGCATTGGTTTCGTTCCATAATGCAAGTGACGTTATTCATTCATTCACCAGGCGTGCACGTATTGTCGGAGAGGCGATTCCCCAAGGACATTCGCAAAGACGAGCTTCAGCAGCGTGTGGAAATCGTCACGGGCATTCCACCGGCAGCCCAGCGTCTTGAATTGGTGCATGGCGACGGACGAGTGGCAAATTGTGCATCATTCCCACCTGATGTCGCGATTTTGCAGGCTTGGGGTGCATCAGATGGCATGCAGATTCAGGTGCATGACAAACGTGGGCCATTGCTTGCTGACGAAGAGAGCGTGACGAAGTACGAGCTCTCTGACGAGCAGTATGCAGCGCGACACGACACACTCCGTGCATACAAGCAAGCGCACCGCCTGGGCCGCTTTGCATCCAATGCAGGAACAGTAGGAGCAGCGAAAGTGACAGACAAGCATCAACTTAATGATCAACACAAGGACGGCGTGGAATGCGGTGCACGATGCATGGTTGATACGGGTGATGGGTTTGAACGGCGCGGTACAGTGCGTTTTATCGGCCCCACGAAGTTTGCACCTGGCTTCTGGGTCGGTGTGGAATTCGACGAACCTGTAGGGAAAAATGATGGAAGTGTACAAGGCGAACGCTATTTTGAAACACGTATGCATTATGGCGGTTTCGTACGTCTAGCACATGTGCATGTGGGAGAGCAATACGCAAGTGAGCAGATAGATGACGAATTGGAACTATAGTAGCAAGGTAAGTATAGTATATAAACAGGTGAGAAAATATAAAGGAGAGGAAAACGGTTTGTATACAAAGGTTTGCTGTGGAATGTAGGTCCACAGACATTTTGGTCGCGCCCAGTGTATTACGTGCTGCCTGCCCCCCAACCATGGATGATACGACATCACCATGATCCATCAACATAGTGTGTCAGAGATCGTGAGGCATCCGTGTCTGTATCATTGTAGCCATGTACCGAATCTTCGAGCACCTTGGCTCGCTCCGTGATCATCTCACTCGTATCGAGAGTGCCCAAAAGACGAGCGAACACATCCGATACCAGCGACGCTATGCCATGCGGCCCAGCAGCACTCGTCGCCGAAGACGACAGACTGTCGAGTGTTTGTTGCACGCGCGACACGAATGCCAGTGAACTTGTGCGTTTCTGTGCTGGGCCAGCAGCACGAAGACACTCTAATGTCGTCCTTAGCGCTGCCGAAGCTGCCGCTACTGGCAGAGCAGCCAGATCTGCACGTCCTTCCTCATCGAAGCGTGGCGGTGCAAACAACGCATGCAGAGCATCCAGGGGAAGCGACATGCTGTGGGCCAATGCTTCACCATCCGGCAAGAGCGCGCCAACCAGCACAAGAGCATAGAGACATAAGGCCTCCACATGGTCGTGTTCCTGTGTGACAGGCGTCGGTAGCGACGCTCTCTTCGCTGCGAGCTGTTCCTCGAGATCCTCAATCTTGTCCTCGAGCTGCGCAATCACATTGTCACCGAGGCCACTGGCTCCTGCGCGAGCAAGTCCTTCCGCCATATCGCCGATGTGCTCTTCCAACTGTGAAAGCAATCGCGACGCATTGTGCAAGGTATCGTCACGCGCGTTGTCTTCCGACGGGCGTGCGCCTGTGATTGAGGAGGCTTTGATCTGGTCGAGAAGTCCGTCCATTTCTTCGCGCCCATCAGCCTTGCCGAGAACACGCATGCAAAACAGATGCTGCTGCTGCAGACGCTCACACACATCGCGCCAGCCCTGGATCCATCTTTGAACGAGCTCTCGCTCACGTGCCGTGCTCGCGATGTCCACGTCATATCGAAGTTTCAGCTGCTCGTACGCAAAGCGCGACTGCTCAGCTGCGCGTCGGTGCTTGTCAAGCTCCATCTCAAGAATACGTGCACGAGGGTCGGTGCGCCGCTCCGTACGATGCGTTGGTGTAGATGCATTGTCGATGTATGTTTCCAAGCGAGTTAGGCGTCTTGGCGTGTCGGGCACTTCTGGCGTCGTTGGCGTATGTGGTTCGGGTGTGTGTGGAATGAGAGGCTCTTCCATGCTTGGTGACGGCGGACCTGCTGCTGCTGCTTCTCGTGTTTCGGCCGGTTGTACTGCTGCTGACGATTCTGATTCATTCGCCGGTTCTCGCCTGTCAGCAGCCGGTCCAGTACGGTTGTTCGCTTCATTCGTCACAGTGCCTTCAGACGCCACAGGTAGCGGCTTGTCGGATGTGCGGTCACGCAGCGCCGTGCGGTATAGAACCATGACCTCTTCGAGTCGACGTGCGACGAGGTCTTTTTGCTCGCGCTCAGCAGCCAGCTGCGCACGCAGCTCCCGTTCCGTTGAGCGGGTCGCATCTGGTGTGTTGGAGGCTGCCTCGTCTGTATCCGCGGATCCCGACCCCGAGGCAGGCACTGATGACGGCGCCGAAGCCGGTTCCTCTGTCGACTCACCACCACCAAACATCATGTGCAGACGACGCGATAGTGTTGGGACTGCAGAAGGCTGGTTGCGCATATCATTACGATCGCGAGAAGCACTAGTATTCGGAGACGGCTGCAATGTCGCATGCTCAGATTCCAGCTGTGCGACGCGCGCTTGCAGAGCAGCTGACGACTTGGCATGCTGGTCCTCCAGCTCCTGCTTCTCTATCGCATGCTGCCGCTTAAGCTCCATGAACCGCTGTTCGTACTCGGAACGAAGTGTGTCCATGTGTGCCGAAGACCTCGGCTCTGAGCGCAGCGTGTGAAGCAAGTCGTTATGCTGAGTATGGAGCTTGCCGATCTTTTCAGCATGACCTGCATTCAGTTGATCCACAGCATCCGCATGACTTGCGCGCATATGGCTTAAGGTATCGGCATGCTCAGCATCACGCCTGGCCAGTTCCGATTCGTGCTTCACAAGCAACTCTGACTCGCGCTCCTGGTGCGCCAAAAGCTCTGCTTGGATCCGTGTCAGCTCATCACTGAGTGATTTGGCCGTCTGCTTGTGAGCGGCGTCTGATTCCATTCGCTCGTGCACACGTTCTTCCTGAGTGTCGAACAGTGCCTTTTGTGTCTGCTCCTGTCGCTCGTGCACATCGCAAAGCTCTTGCGTCTGGTGTTGGTTTTTGGCCTGCAGAAGCTGCGTCTCTTGCAAGGCGTGGTTGGCCTGATCTAGCTCTTTAGCTCGCCGTTGCTGTGCATCTTCAAGGTAGGAGTGAGTGTTTTCGCGCTCCTTCGCATGCTGGTCACGCGCATCTTGCAGCGCTTGGCGTGTCTCATTCAACTCTGTTTCTTGTAGTCGATGCCCCCGTTCGAACGACATGCGCATGCCCTGCGTCTCTTCGCTGTGCCTGCGCTGTGACTCGTCCATCGCAGCTCGTGTAGACTCGAGCTCTTTTGCATGCTGCTGTCGCAGCTCGTCCATGGCCACTTGCATGTCATTGCGTTCCGTCGCTAGTTGCTGCTGCATGGCATCCAAAGCACCTTGAATGTCCTCGAGCTCCTTTGCATGAAAGTCTCTGGCCCGCTCGGATCCACTGCGTGCCTTCTCAAGCGCTTCTTGCGTGTCATCGTGCTGCTTCTTCAGTCCGTCCATCGATACACGCAAATGATTTCGTTCGGTGGCAAGTTGCTGCTGAGCATTGTCATGCGCAGTGCGAGATGCCTCGAGCTCTTTCGTGTGTTCCTCTTGGGTTTGGTGAAGCGCGAGACGCAGCCCTTCAAGTTCTTTGTCATGTTGCTTTTTGAGTTCATCGATCGAGACATTCGCGTGGTTCCGCTGTGTCGCCAGTTGCTGTTGGGCTGTAGCTAGGGCGACACGTGCCTCGTCGAGCTCAATCACTAGGTCGCTCCTGGCTTGTTCTACAGCTTGTCGGGCTTCTTCGAGCTCGTTTTCATGCTGCCTCTTGAGTTCATCGATCGAAGCATTCGCATCGTTCCGCTCCGTGGCGAGTTGCTGCTGCGCCATAGCTAGAGCGGCGCGTGCCTCATCAAGTTCCATCAACAAGTCACTCCGGGCTTGTTCTACAGCTCGTCGAGCTTCTTCGAGCTCGTTTTCGTGCTGCTTCTTGAGCTCATGGATCGCGACACTCGCATCATTCCGCTCTGTAGCCAGTTGCTCCTGCGTATCAGCGAGCGTCAAGCGTGTCTCTTCGAGCTCCTTCGCATGCGCAGCTTGCATGCGCTCTAAAGCAAGACGAGCCTCCTCGAGCTCGCTGGTATACTGCTTCTTGAGCTCGTCCCTTGTGACGCTCATGTGATTGCGTTCCGTCGCAAGTTGCTGCTGTGCCGCCATAAGCGCTGTACTCACATCACCCAGCTCAGTTGCATGCAGCCTCTTGAGCTCGTCCACTGATTCGTTCATCCGGTTCTGCTCGGCAAGCAGCTGCTGCTGAGCCTTATCAGTCGCTTCTCGGGATCCATCTAGTTCCCGGGCATGTTCCTCATTCGCATGCTTCAGCGCCTGCTTCACATCGTCCAATTCCTTCGTATACTGGCTCTTGAGCTCCTCCATCGCTGCATCCATACGAGCTTGTTGAGCGGCAAGGGTCTGTTCGGCTTGGCGAAGCGAGTGGCGCATTTGATCCAATTCTTTTGTGTGTTGCTGCTCTCGAGCTTCCTGTGATACATTAGCATGTGTCTGCTCGACCGCGTGGAAGCTTTGTGCTTCTTCCAGAGCTGCGTTCGCACTGTCTAGCTCTTTTGCATGCCGTTGCCGAATGTCCTCAAAAGACACACTTGCATCACGCCGGTCCTGGTCGTGACGTTGCTGTGCACGCTCGAGTAGCTCGTGCATATGATGAATCTCATTGGCATAATGTTGCTGAGTCTCCTCCATTGACAGGTTCAGCTTCTTGAGCTCTGTATCGTGCTTCTGTCGCTGCTCTTGTAGCGACGAAAGCAACTCCTCGGCCCGCTTGAGCCCCCGCTGTTCGGCCGCGGCGCTCGCCATACGCAGCTCATTCGCGTGCTGTTCTTCCAAATGACGTCGCTCTTGCTCAAATTGTAGAATGATCTGGAGCTTCTGCTCGTCGTGCTCGCTTTGCATTTCATTGATCCGGTGTTCTTGTTCGGCCAAAGCGGGGCTTGTAGCAGACCGATCAGTCGGCACGTCATCTGCTTCATCCTCCTGCAAAAAGTCACCGAGTTCCGTGTGTTGTGCACATAGCAGACTCAGTCGCTTTCGTAAGTCTTTTTGCCGCTTTCCCGTCGATGCAAGCTGCATCGACAATCCACGACGATGTGCCTGAAGCCGCTCAACCTCGTCCATCAGACCGCCATGCTCATCGGAACCAGGCGACTCTTCCGACAATGCATGCACATTCTCATTTCGAGATGGCGTGCCACGCTGTGAGCTCGGACTGCCGGTGTGCGTGTTGAAAGAACGAGCAAGGCGTGATGTGCTTCGGCGCGGCGTGAGAAAGCCATGCATCCATGTCTGATGATTTCGCATCCCACGGGACGACGAGGACGTAGACATGTCCATCGTGGGCGGCAGACGTTCCGCGTGTAGGTGATCACGGAGTACAGCCACATGGTGAGAAAGCAGTCGATTTTGCACATCATGAAGACCATCTGAAGCCTCAATAAACTGTTGCATGACTTGGTCCGTCCGCTCCATGGCTGACGACACCTCCAGCATCTTGGCATGAAGATCATCTCGCTGCGTCGCAGGATCCTCGTGCGTGGAGGCAGCGCCTACAGTTTTTGCCGTACTGCTGGGCTTGTACGCGTGCAGCATATGTGTGGCACCGCGCATCTTCTTCTCTAGGGATATGCGCTCCTGCATGCTCTTGAGTGAGGTGCTTAGCTTGTGCTGCTTCCGGCGTAGTTCAGCCACTTGCTCGAGTGAAAGCGCCTGATACGGCTCAGCCTCAAGGAGCGAGTACGTAACGAGCAAGTCATCAAGGAGCGCGACGGACGAGGCGGATACATTCGACGTATCTGCGTCGGCACTATGCAAGTACGAGGGCGTCTGCGGCGCCGTATAGGCTGACGAAGAGGCAGCATCCATACCAAGCCCATTCACACTGTTTAAGCTGCGTGCCGACCGCGATGTTCGTGATGACGACAGCGCACTGGTATCCATGAGATCGGAGATCGGCGGCAGTAACGAACTATGATGGACCTTGGATAACCCTAGATGCTCGTTGCCGCTGGCACCCGCATCGTTCATGACACACACGACACGCACGCCACTATATCACACGCAGATCCCCTTCAAAGAGCGATTCACACGCCACAGTACAATCAGGACACGCCAGTCAGCCAGCCAGCCAGCCAGCCAGCCACACCCACAGACAAACAAAGTGCCACCTAGGAGAATCTATCCATCCTTTCATATTCAATTCATCTTGGCGCGAAAAACACCGGCCTGTATCACGTGATTAGGCGCTTATCCTGGGTGGCGGAGATGGGAGAGACGTGTGCGCGCGTGTGTGTGTCGGTAAGGGGGCCGCCGTACTGCAGGCCCAAAAAATGGGGGTGTGTGCAGACGAGAGGGGAGTCAAGATTCGACGAGCGAGTGGCACTTCAGTTACTATTGAGTCGGACGCACGAAATCTCGCTGCGTCTTGACAAATAGACCGAGGCCAAGACGACGATAACCATCTCCAAGACTGCTTGAGTGAAACTTTTGAACAATATGGGGCCAGGTGCATTTTTTGGCCAGCTACGTGGGCTGGATGCGTTCGGACGTGTGCGTAGAAAGACCGAGACGAACAAACGAACATGTACTAACTTTATCTTTTCCCTATCGTTTAGATGTCCGATGATGTTCGGATTCGCACCAATGTGGGGGCATTGCTCACGCTCACGAGTGCACTAATGATTCTTGTTCTCATTGTGAGCGAGTTCCTCGACTACCGTCGTGTGCAAACAAGTCCGCGCCTAGAGGTCGACTTGAGCCGCGGCGAGCGTTTGGCGGTGCAATTCAACGTGACATTCCCTCGGATCCCCTGCTATTGTACGTGCTCCATGCGATGCGTGTGCCATCAGCTATACTAACGCGAATGCCAAAGTGCTATCACTGGACGTCGTGGACGTCGTGGGTGAGACTCAAATGGACGTGCATCATGACGTTGAACGGCGTCGATTGGACGAGAATGGCAAGCCTGTGTCTGAAGAAGTGATCCGTGAATTGGAGAGTGAGGCGAAACGGGTTATTGCGGAGCGTGGACCGGACTACTGTGGTGACTGCTACGGAGCCGACCCTCCAGAAGGAGGGTGCTGTAACTCGTGTGATGCTGTGCGAGAGGCCTATATGCTCCACAACTGGTCGTTCACTTCGCCGGATGACATTGAGCAATGTGCGCAAGAACACTGGTCCGAGCATGTGCGTGAACAGAACCACGAAGGATGCAACATTGCAGGTGAGGTACGCGTGAACAAGGTCGTGGGCAACTTGCATTTCAGCCCCGGCCGCACCTTCCAGCGCAACGACATCCACACGCACGATCTTGTGCCATATTTGCACGGAACAGGCGACGACGTTCACCACTTCGGCCACAAGATTCACCGTTTCAGCTTCGGCATGGAAGACGAGTTCGCCATCGAGCGTACGTCGCGAGGAAGGCGACAGGGCCCCCTCAAGAACCGCATGGGCATTGAGAATGCCCTCGAGGGTCGCTCCGCCAAGACACTCAGCAGCAACTACATGTTCCAATACTTCTTAAAGGTCGTGCCGGTGGAAGTGCACAAGCTGAATGGGCACGAGATGAGCACGTATCAATACAGTGCGACGTCATACGAGCGAAATCTGGAAGACTTTGACCGCGGCGGACAGATGAGTGGACACATCGTGCGGATGATCGAGGGCATCCCCGGCGTCTACTTCAACTACGAGATTTCGCCACTGCGTGTCGTTCAGACCGAATGGCACCACTCGATATGGCACCTTGTATCGAATTTGTTCGCCTTGATTGGTGGAATCGTCACTGTCGCTGGCCTGATTGACGGCGCTATATATCGGTCTCGTCGTACGTTCAACATAGTTCGTGGCTATGGGGATGACTCTGAGGGGCTCAGCATGGAGGCTAAGCTGCTGTAATGGTCGATCCATCCCTTGGCACATCACAGATCGGGCGGCCCAAGCCGTGAGAACGGATGGTCCGTTCCCTCTTAGCGTCGATGTGTTCCCCTTTCCCATTACCTTTTTTTTTTCTTCTCAATGGCCTCTATTCTTGCTCCTCCCACCCCAACCCCCGACTCTTTCCCTTTCCCACCCTCTTTGCTTGCTTGTTCCACACGCATCTGCGATGACGACGCAACGTAATCACTACATGCAGCAGCTATACGCTCCATAAGATACTCTTTCGTGACTTGGTCTGTCTGTCTACCTGTCGACCTCACCAAACACGAGATCCATTGTACCGATGATAGCCACCATATCTGGCAAGTAGTGATGACGCGCAACAAAGTCGGCGCCAGCGAGATGACGGAAGCCTGGTGCAGAGATCGAGCAGCGGTAAGGACGGTTCGTACCGTTCGATACAAGATATACGCCCATCTCTCCCTTAGGGGCCTCAATGGCACTGTACGTCTCGCCTGGTGGCACGGTGAATCCTTCCGAGAACAGCTTAAAGTGATGAATCAGACTCTCCATGCTCTCCTTCATCATCGATCGCGATGGTGGCGCAATCTTGTGGTCATCGACCTTGATCTGGCCGGCAGGCATCTTGTTCAGGCACTGGTGGATAATCCGAAGCGACTGACGGAACTCTTCAATACGGCACAGGTAACGGTCAAAGCAGTCACCGTTCTTACCGACGGGCACATCGAATTCTACCTGGTCGTAGGCATCGTACGGCGCGACCTTCCGGATATCCCAAGGAATGCCACTGCCACGCAACATGACACCACTAAAGCCATAGTTCAGCGCATCCTTCGCAGATACCTTTCCAATGCCGATCGTACGCTCACGCCACACCCGATTGCCAGTAACAAGTTCTTCAATCTCATCCACACGGCCGGCAAACTGAGTGGCCCAGTGGTAGATGTCATCCAGGAGACCCGGCGGCAGGTCGTACGTGACACCACCGGGGCGCACGTACGCTGCATGCATACGTGCACCTGACACACGCTCATAAAACTCCATGATCTTTTCACGTTCCTCCAGACCCCAGACGAAGGGTGTCAGACCACCAACGTCCATGATGTGCGAAAGAACAGCCATACAGTGGTTTGAAATGCGGGTGAGCTCACCGTACAAGGTGCGAATCCACTTTGCACGCTCCGGCACCTCAATGTTCAGTAGCTTTTCAACGGCCCGCGCAAAGCATAGCTCGTTCGTCATCATAGAGCTGTAGTCAAGTCGGTCAAAGTATGGCAGGGCTTGTGTGTACGTCTTGTATTCGATAAGCTTTTCAGTTCCACGGTGCAGCAGACCGACATGTGGCTGTTCCATGCGTTAGTTATGCATGCTCTTGGGCAATCCCATTCCGCCTCCAATCACACTGTGGCCTCGGCATGTGTACGTACATCAACACGAAGAATCTCCTCTCCGTTCAGCTCCATGATCAGACGCAGCACACCGTGAGCGGCTGGGTGCTGCGGACCAAAGTTCACCGTAAAGTGACGCAAGTTCGCATCTTTCTGCGTGCCTTCCTCCTTCAGCAGCGTTGCAGCATCAATGCCTTGCAAGTCTTCGACAGTCGTGGCGGTGTGTGTTGGGTTCTCCACCTTCTTCTCGGCCTCCGTGGCAAACGAGCGAGGCATCGCACGAGCAAGCGCCACACTAGGACGCATCGCACCCCGCGCTGCTCGCACGCTCACTGTGCGCAATGTGCTCGGCAGCATCGAAACCATCGTCACACCTGTGCGATCAGAGACGTAGGGAAAACGAGCCAGCCATTCAATCACTCGCTCTTGCAAACTCGCCCTCCCCGGCGGCACATCCTCCGTCTCGGCCGATAACATGTCGCATACCTCGCTAGGTCATCTCCGCTCGAACCGCTCTTGTGCGACACATGACACTGGCGGTCAATTGTGGGCGGCTAGTGATCAAGAGACAGGGCATGTCGATGAAGTGATTCTACAAGCTACGGAAAAACAGGAGAGAAGGAAACAGAGAATGTGGCATTGATTTCGTCCGTTGAAACAGAAGCACACGCGTCCAAACCGCCGCCTAGCCGCGCGGCGTCCGATCAAATTCATCGAGAATTTCCTCAGTGGCAAGACGCATTTCATTAGCCATTCGATGCACTTCCGTGCCAGGCTGATTGTACATAAGAGCGTTCGCATACATAAGAGAAAATGCACACCGCAATTCCACGGACGAGGCAATCAAACCCTCCTTGATGCGCTGCTTTATCAGCTTCAGATCCATGGGCTGCTTCACAACGGTATAATAGTCTGGCGCATCTACCTCCTTGATAGGCTGGTGGAACAGGTTTGCATGTGTATGATTCGACACTTGATTGTGCAACATAAGAAGTAGTTGCATCATTCGCCGGCGATTCTTGTCCCGCTCGGCGTCAGAGAGCTTGTCATGCGTGTTGTCATTGGCATGGCGCGCCGCTTGTGTTCGTGGCTCAGACACCTCTGCTGGACCTGGCGATGATGGTGGCGTCGGTGTGTGAAATGCTGAATCGCTTTCCTCGCGTGCTGGATGTTCCGGCACAAGACCCGGCTCTTGGGCCTGTCCTTGCGACTGTGATCGAGAGCGCGACCGTGAACGAGGGCGCGAATGTGAGAGCGACTGTCGACGTGAACGCGTGCTGTACGTAGTCGTAGCAGCGCGTGGTGTCAGGGTAGAACGGGTCTCTTCAGCCGTGGTATCGTGAGATGTGCGCGACGTCGGCGCCTCTTTCGTATCGCCCAGCAAATCCTGCTCTACTTGGAGATCATCGTCTTTGTCTGGGCCATCGTCCACTTTCATGGGATCAGACGTGCGCTTACGATCGGACTCAGGTGCAGCTTCAGACGCTTTCCATGACTCACGCCGAGTCGGCGACTCGGGTGGAGGCTGGATATCTTGCGACGATGCTGGCATAGTCTCCTGCGAAGGCTCTGGTCCTGCATCCGAGTCTGGCACGGTCTCAGACTCAGGCCCTGCCTTTGGCTCTACAGGTATGTCTTCTTGTGCCATTTCAACGTCCTCTGTGTGCATAGACTCCCGGTTCGTATGTGGTGGTGCATCGTGTTTGGTCTTGTGTGTCTCGTCCTGCGCTTCCTCCGTCACCGCCCTCTGTGTTGACTCAGAGAAACGTGGATCATGCTTTAGCTCCGCATCTAATTTTCCTTCGCGTAGATCCTGTATTCTTTGGTGCAGAGAACGAAAATCGCTCTCCTTTTCTTGGATGTGACGCAAAAGCTCCTCTAGTCGTGCGGCATACAATCGCTGAGCAAGAGCGAGCTGCACACCCCGATCCATGCGTGAGGGCTCAGACGGCACATGCGTTTTTACGAGAGTTGTCCACACCTGTTCACACGCCTGAGCGCTAAACATCTGCGAAAGGCTATTCCCATGTGATGGATCCAGCTGCATCCGACTCGAACCTTTCATGCATGGATGTGCGAGAATACGTCTCGATATGCAATCCCAATCGGGAGGCACTTTCCCATCTTGGTGCACCGTCTGAGCCAGCAGCAACTGATCAGACAAAGGGATCAACGCTCCTTCGCGCTCCATTCCGCGACTCCCTGACTGGAGCAGTGAAGCGGCCCGCCTTCCCCCACGCCAGATGAAACGCTGGCTAGTAGCCTGGCTGAAATTTGAATGTTACCGGCGGCTGGGGGGATATCGAATCATTGCTGCTCAACGCTTAATTCGTCTCGCGCCTATGTGATGCAGCGGCCACGTGCGAATGTTGTGTCACCACGCGCGAATGAGTGGAGACACACTGACATGTCATGCACACGCCGCAACAGAGCGCCGACACTGGTAGAAATCCAAGGAGCTTGTCTCTACGTTGCACTCCGTCTTCACCCAAGCTGAATCCCTTCCCCATTTGTACTGTGACGTGCAAACACACGAGCAGAGAACTATGCAGCCAGAAGGAGAAGCGGCCCAGAAAAAATATGATCGCGAAGATGAAGCATATTTCTCATATTACTCCATGCTCACGCATCAGGCACAAATGCTGCAGGACTCTGTTCGGACGTCAGCATACCAAATGAGCATCATGCAGCATGCGAATCCCTTTTTTATGAACAAGATTGTGATGGATGTGGGCGCGGGAAATGGAATTCTCTCACTCTTTGCGATCCAAGCTGGTGCGCGCCTTGTGTATGCTGTCGAAGCCTCGAATGTGGCTGAGAACCTGCGCCACTTGGTCAGGGCAGCGCGTGAGGAAGACGAGGAAGGCGTGACTGATAATCAAGACGACATCAACGAGAAAAATGGGTCCAGTGAGTATGGAGCGAATGCCTGGATTCGTCATAAGCTTGCTGTGGTGCACTCCCGTGTAGAAGATTTGACGCCCAGCAAGCTTGTCGAATGTACTCCAGCCAATGCTGATGTGGACGAATTTGTGCGTGTGGATACCATTGTGTCAGAATGTCTGGGCGTTCTTCTCGTCCATGAGCGTATGTGTGAAACGTTCCTCGAGGCACGCGATCGCTTCCTCCGTCCTGATGGTGCTATGTTTCCTCGCGTCGGTATCCTGTGTTTCTCACTGCTGAACGACCCACGTATGTGGCAAGAAGTTCGCGCGCGCGGCGAATGGTGGAACACAGACAACTTTTATGGTGTAGATCTCACACCGTTCGTCAAAGCTGCGCGTGCCGAGGCCTATGCAAGTCCTGTCGTGGGATGTTTCTCACCCACCCACATTATTGGTACAACTCCAGACGGCGCCAATGCTGACAGCGCGGTGTGTCGATACATGATTGATTTCAGCACAATCAGTCAAAATGAGTTGCGTGAGTTTCACGTGCCACTTGGCTTCGACTGCGTTGACGAGGCTGTCGTGGTGCATGGTCTGGGTGCCTGGTTTGACTTGAACTTCCTTCAGTCGGATGAACACGCCTTGGTGTCGGACTCCATTTCGACCTACATGACAACGAGTCCCTTTGCTCCCCCGACACATTGGGCGCAAGTGCGCCTGTACTTCCCCGAGCCACTCGCTCTGAATGCGGGCCAAAAGGTGTTTGGCACATTGCACTTTTGTGTGAATGCGAGCCGATCCTACGATATTACGGCAGATGTATACGTGCCCTACGATGATGATGCTGGTCCGGAAAAGGCATTGTATCGTCGCCGTGCTTTCTGGAAACTCGATAAACAGACATACTCCTGGGAAACATTGTAATAAAACAAGTTCTTCTTGGTCCATGATTTGATCGTGTTCCGCCTGGCTATAGGCGCATGTAGGTTTTCATCCATCCATTGAATGGTAGAAATGTTCGCATTTTTTTCCCTAGCACTCAAACAACTTCTGTTCGACGAAATTTTTATTTTTTTTATTTAGTCTTTATTTCTGCAGAATTAAGTGCTGCACATCCATCTGAACTAGGCTCTGTGTGAAGGGGACACGTCCTGATGCGGAAGCAACTGGATCCACGGATCCCAACCCTGATACGAAACAATGTATCAAGCGGGCACAGGTCCTTCTTTGTCGTCGTGGGCGACCATGGACGTGATCAAGTGGTAAATCTGCATTTCCTGCTGTCACAATCACGAGTTGAGGCCAGACCGAATGTGCTTTGGTGCTACAAGAAAGACCTAGGCTTCACCACACATCGTAAAAAGCGCGAGGCGAAAATCAAGCGAGATATTAGGCGTGGTGTCCGTGACCAGGATTCGCAGGACCCGTTCGAGTTGTTTGTCGGTGTGACAGACATTCGTTACTGCTACTTCAAAGACACACCAAAAATCCTCGGTCGCACTTTTGGAATGCTCGTACTACAGGATTTCGAAGCGATAACACCCAACATGCTTGCACGCACAATTGAAACAGTCGAAGGCGGCGGCATTGTAGTGCTTCTGCTCCAGAACATGTCGAATCTCCGGCAGCTACACTCCTTATCGATGGATGTACACAAACGATACCGCACGGCTTCGACGGATGAGGAGCCCGTCGCAAGATTCAATGAGCGGTTTCTCTTGTCGCTAAGTGCATGCGCTGATTGCTTGCTACTTGATGACGAGCTGAACGTGCTCCCCGTCAGTAACGGCAGGGATATCCGACCTCTGCCCGAGACACAGTCGTCACAAAGCACGGGCGGAGTCGGTGCAGCTGTACGACGTGATGCAGCGACGCGCGAGCGAGAAGAAAATATAGCTGCTCTGCGAGCAGACGTGTCGGAAACACGCGTCGTGGGTGACGTGATTCGCCATGCCAAGACCATGGATCAGGCAACGGCTGTCCTAACGATTCTGGATGTGCTAGCGAGCTCGTCCCTCTCGACGACCGTGACACTTACAGCAGGTCGTGGTCGCGGAAAGTCTGCAGCGCTTGGCCTTTGCTTGGCAGCTGCGATCGCGCATGGCTACAGCAATATCTTCGTCACATCGCCGAGTCCCGAGAACCTCAAGACTTTGTTCGAGTTCGTGCTTAAGGGACTAGATACGCTTGGCTACGACGAAGTGGCAGACTGGGACTTGCAGCGTGGCACGGGCGAGTGGAAAGACACCGTGGTGCGTGTCAATGTGTTCCGTGGCCACCGCCAAACCATTCAGTATATCCAACCACAGGACCATGCGGTGCTGAGTCAGGCCGAGCTACTTGTTATTGACGAGGCAGCAGCCATTCCACTGCCTCTTGTGCGCCAATTGCTCGGCCCGTACCTTGTGCTGATGTCGTCCACGATCAATGGCTATGAGGGCACTGGACGCAGTCTCTCGCTCAAGCTTTTCCAGCAACTACGTGCGAACTCGTCGAGCGTGGGCGCTCGCACACTAAAAGAAGTGGAATTGCGCGAGCCGATTCGGTATGCACCCGGTGATAAGGTCGAGGCATGGCTAAACGAGTTGCTGTGCTTGGATGCATCGCTGGCGAAAATGCCCACCCATTCGCGTGATGGATGCCCGCATCCTAGCACGTGTGATCTGTATATGGTGAATCGCGATACGCTCTTCAGCTATCATCCTGCGAGTGAGCTCTTTCTCCAGCGAATCATGGCTTTGTATGTCGCTGGTCACTATAAAAATTCGCCCAATGACCTGCAGCTACTGAGTGATGCACCAGCCCATGCCCTGTTTGTCCTGCTGCCGCCTCTCTCGAGTGGAACGCTGCCGGAGCCATTATGTGTGGTGCAAGTCGCGTTGGAGGGTAACATCAGTCGCCAGGCCATCTTGAACAGCCTTGCACGCGGGACTCGTGATGCCGGTGACTTGGTGCCTTGGCTCATGACGCAGCAGTTCCAGGACGCCGACTTTGCAAGCTTGTCAGGTGCGCGGGTCGTCCGCATTGCTGTGCATCCCGAGTACGCTCGCATGGGCTATGGCGCACGTGCACTAGAGCAGCTTGAAATGTTTTACGAAGGCGCACTTCTTGATCCCGATGCACACGCGGAGAAAGTGGCCCGTGATGCATCTCGTCCAGCGACAACACGCACCGAGCTGGGTGGTCGAGAGCCCAAGTCCTTGCCACCCCTGCTCGAGCGGCTGTCGGAGCGACAGCCTGAATCACTGGACTGGCTCGGTGTATCGTACGGACTAACGTCGGAGCTCTTCAAGTTCTGGAGGCGTGCAGGCTTCACACCCTTGTACATCCGGCAGGTGCCTAATGAGCTGACGGGTGAGTATTCTGCTGTGCAAATCAAGACCCTACATGGCCAGCAGTCGTGGCTGAGTGCCTTTGCTGGTGACTTCCGCAAGCGCTTCTGCAATCTGCTATCTTTCCGTTTCCGTGAATTGCGCACTGTGACAGCACTTGGCATCCTTGAGGCAGCTTCTGCTGCAGTAGCAGCGGTGCCGGCACCGGAGGCGACGGCCGCTCGTACGACCGAGTCTGTGCCCTTATCATATCCTGAGCTGCGCATGCTATTGACGCCCTTTGACATGAAGCGCCTTGAGTCCTACGGCAACAATCTACTGGAACTGCAGATCGTCGTTGATTTGCTACCGACGCTCGCGATGCTATACTTTGGGCGTCGACTGCGCTCGGCCGATGACGAGTCGGACATGGAACGAGAGCTCTCGGTGAGTGGTCTATCGGCGGCGCTGCTCTTAGCCATCGGTCTGCAGCGGCGCTCCCTTGATGACATTGCAAGTGAGTTGCAGATTGCTGTACACCAAGCGCACACACTGCTCTGCAAAGCCGTAAGGCACATGGTTCAGAGTCTTCGTGCGCTTGAGAAGCGCGACGCAGAGGCTGTCGTCGATGCACAAGCCCCTCGGAAAGAACAGCAGAAACTGTGGGCACCGGTAGCAGAAAATCTTGAAGAAGAACTTGCAGATGCTGGTCGTGACGCTGTTGAGCCTGACGCTGGCCAGCGCGCATTCACACAAGAGCTGCTGAATGATACTGAAATGTCCAAGTATGCGATTGCGCAGGACGATGATAATGCATGGAAAGAGGCTGAAGCTCGCGTTCGAAAGATGCAAGATGACTCTACTGGACGCTCGTATTCTTCTACATTTAGTATTCGTGCGCCAGAGGCCGCGCAACGCGATTCGGAGAGTGGGCGTCAAGATGATGTTTCTTCCTCGAAGAAGAAGCGGTCGGCGCCATCTTCAAACAAGGCGGCTGCCTCTGGTAAGAAACGCCGAGCATCTCGCGCACACTCATAGCTTGCACTGTCTTTTTCTTCTCTCATGTATATGTGCACGTGCCTATAGCTACCTGATTTGGTACATGGAGGCCTTGGGCCTTGCAGCCATGGCTGACAGCTGTTTTGGATCAGTTCCTCTGACCATGGGCCGACAACACACAGTAGTTCTTGGTTGTTCGCACAATCCTAGGCCTGTTGCTCTCCCTGTTCCAATTTGTTTGGATCAGTATTCGGCCGAAATAGGATCTGCTCTTTCGTTCGTGCCTGGAGATGTGTTGAATGCTTGGGCACACATCCGACGGTGTGGACAGGCCGTGGCGAGAGGCACGATATTTTTCATGTCCGAGCAAGAAGCCCAAAGCCCAGCAGCTGCATCGGAGAACAGCGGGACTGCTGACGACCTTCTCGAGCGGCTCCTAGAGTGTGACGGGCAGCTTGCTGACTTGCTACGCACAGCCTCTCAAGCCATATTAACACTTGCTCCTGGTCAAGATGGACCGCCTGAGTCTTTTGATACATACATGCAGCAATGGTTCACGACGTTAAATGTACGTACACGCGTCCTGCCGTCTAGACAATGCCGCCGGCTCGCCATACTCACACACACGCCCACAGGACATCCAACTTACGTTGCGACATGCAGCCCATGCGCTTCGACAAGCGCGGCTTCCTCCCATCATGTCGCCGGCCGCTGCTCAGGCGCGGCTTCGTGGCGAGGCTGGGGTTGCCGGCGTGTCGCACACACTTACATCAACAACGCCTTTTAGCCTGTCTACGCTTCGACTTCGTGAGGCGGCATGGCGCCACGTGGCTGAGGCGCTCGCACAGGCGCCCGCAGATACTGGCTCCGAGACCCTGTTGTCGGTGCTGCAACACGGGGCCTCGCTGGCAGCACGTGACGAAGTTTAACCCGACCCGACATGTCAAACTGGTCGGGCCGTGCGCAGTCACCGTTTGTTACGAACCACAATGTCGAACGCGCTGGAATCATTGAAGCAATACACAACTGTGGTGTCAGACTCGGGTGACTTTGAGTCGATCTCCGCTTATAAGCCGCAGGATGCTACGACCAACCCGTCGTTGATCCTTGCGGCGGTGAAGGAGGAAAAGTATGCCAAGATGGTGGCTCCCGCCGTTGAGTATGCGAAGAGCAAGGGCGGTAGCCGCGACGAGATGATCGAACATGCTACGGACCGTTTGCTCGTGTCGTTTGGCGAAGAGATTCTCAAGATCATCCCTGGCCGCGTGTCGACGGAGGTGGATGCGCGTCTGTCATTTGACAAGCAAGCCACCATCGACAAGGCCATCAAGCTTATTCAGCTGTACGAGTCGGTGGGTGTGTCGAAGGAGCGTGTGCTGATCAAGATTGCTTCAACTTGGGAAGGCATTCAGGCCGCGCGTGAACTGGAGTCGAAGCACGGCATTCACTGCAACCTGACACTTCTTTTCAGCTTCTGCCAGGCTGTGGCATGCGCTGAGGCGAATGTGACGCTTATTTCGCCATTCGTAGGCCGCATTCTCGACTGGTTCAAGAAGAACAAGCCTGACGCAGACTACAGCGGAGCGAACGACCCTGGTGTCAAGTCTGTACAGCTCATCTATAACTACTACAAGCAGCATGGCTACAATACAATCGTCATGGGTGCGTCTTTCCGCAATACGAGCGAGATCGTTGAGCTGGCCGGTGTGGACTTCCTTACGATTGCGCCCAAGCTGCTGGATGAGCTGAAAAACAGCCAGACGAAGCTCGAGCGCAAGCTGTCGAAGGAAAACGCCCAGGCAGCTAAGCCTATCGAGAAGCACTCGTACATCGACAATGAGTCGGCGTTCCGCTGGGCACAGCTGGAAGATGCAATGGGCTTTGACAAGCTCCATGAGGGTATCCGCAAGTTTGCCGACGATGCCGTGACTCTCAAGGAGATTATTGGCAAGCAGCTTCTGTAGATGGGTAGGTACAAGAAACAATCATTCGACACTACCCCTGGGCAGCCGAAGTGCCAGGCGCTCACTCCATGTCCTTGTGACTGGAAGGCTTTTTCAGTTCTTTTTGTTGGCCATGCGGCGACGGCTCTGCCGTTAGTTCTGCGGGGTCCAGCGGCGTTTCGGCTCCTTCGGCGACGGTAGTGGGTGGATCCGGAGGCATAGGATATTGCATCGACCACAGGTGCTCCTTCGCTCTTTGCTGACTATGCTGCCGCTGCATAGCACGGAACTGGTTTTCTCGCCACCACCAAGCTCTTGCATGTGATACGAGGTGCGCGTCTGGCTTCCGACTCGCATTGATTCCCAGGTCGCCAGGGTTAGAGCTGCCACCCACCGATAGACCAATGCGGCGAAGGCGCGAAAGTCGGCGGAGACCAGCGACCGTCACGACGACGGCCATGATGTAGGCGATAGCACTCATTCCGTAAAACGCATACGGATGTTCCTCCATATGCGAGGTCAAGTTCATTCCAAACAAGCCAACGAAGAGCGTTGCAGCTGACACGCCCAGCGTCACGATACTGGTGCCAAGATCGAGCGTCAAGAGCCTGTTCCGATTGCTATCCAGAATGAGCTCGACGATTTCCTGTGTATTGTTGACGTTTGCATAGATCTGATCGATTTCGTATATTACCTCCTCGACCTGTTTTTCAAAACTTTCGAGGAGTAGCTCCAATTCTTGCAGATTGCTATTCCTCGTTTTCGGCTCGCCTTTTTCCGCAGCAGTGAGGTACATCAGCGCCATATCTTCATCGCTCTCGAGCACCTCCGTCACTGCCACCTTGATACCCCGCGATCGACTGAGAAACCCGTTCAATTTGCGAGAAATTTGCAGCAGCATTCGAAGCTTTTCCCGATCAATATCATCTTCGAGCGATTCCAGCAGGTCGTCCACCACAATCCTCAGCCAGCTGAGCTCCGAGCGCAGTGCATCCAGTACAGAGGCCAAAATTGACTCAAGGGCACGAAACTCGTACGGCAGTGACGATGCATTTTGGCGTAAATTGTGCTCCAAGTTGTACACGAACGATGTATGCAAGCGCGCATCCGTGTTATAGCCGTCAAAGAGCAGGACCGCGTCAGACTTGACCATTGCGCGGATATGCAGAACATTCACCAAGATGCCGCTCTTTCGTGCGAGAATGGTCGGCACCAAATTGGGCACGCGAGAATCGATCTTTCGTAGATCTCGCGGCTCGAGGCCATGATGTGAACAGAGCTCCGATTTTTTAAACACACCCGAAATCGTCTTGATTGATCCTTTCGAGTCGAGGATCGTACAGCGGAGTAGAATGCTCGGTGAAAGCTGTGTGAGACCAGTGCCCGGTATATCAGCTGCGCGTGTGTTGAGACTCAGCGGCGTCTCAGACGTTGTCAAGGCGCGGAACAGACATGTGCGTGGGATCCAGCCATTTGTACATGGGCGCACTGGCGAGTACATGCGCATTATCGCCAAGGAAGATGCCACCCACCCACCCACTCGGCTCATTCGTTATCTAGCGAACAAGAGCGTCTCTGTTGCTTGGCTTGGTGGCAACGGCGATCAAAAAATTGTACGATTCCATTAGCTCCCTACAGCCATTTTCTCCGTTTCCTTCGAATCCGTGAGTGTGTGGAGGAGGTAATTCGACACGCGCTTCATGCAAATTGGACCTGGGTCTGGCGTACGTTGTCAAACAAACGCGTGAATTGAAGTCGCAGGACATGAATGAAGGCTCGTCTTCGGCAGCACATGAGGGAGAGATCGCATGGTTTCATGCAGGCACTGATTTGTCACGCTCACATGCTCTTGACGTCTGCGCCGAGCTGGTTGGGCATGTGACACACACGGAGAAAAAGCTCGTCCTTGACGCTTTCCAAAGCTCTCATGCTGTGCCTTGGTGCATCTCCAACCCATATTACCAGGCCCATGTTCATCACGTATATTTAGAAGAGTTCAACCAAATAGGAGGCCGACCGGCTGTTGTTCTTCTTGTTCAGCATGATATGAGCCAGGATGCTCATCAACAGGTCCTTGATCGCTTACGAAGCGAACATGAAGTGGACGTGGCACTGGTTCTGGGAGTGCGAATGGACAACGAAACACCAGGAGGAAGCAAAGAGGTCTTATCGGGACCAGATGTTGATGAACTGGATGCAATGTATGGCTCAACAGGCTGGGAGTACATGGAGTTGATACCTGACGCGCCCAAGCGAATATCCGAGGCACTCATGGCTCATTCCTCATGGCCCGGCATGCGGCTGACTGAGAAGGGCACTTCCAAAGGCGGGGATGAAAACGAAGATGAAATGGGTGAGTTCCAGACGTTTCAGGACCCGTTTTTGGCTGCAGTGAGGGATGCTGGTGACAATACCGAAGACGATCCACTCATGGAGATGTTCGAACAAATACACACAAAATTGGACTACGTCAAATCACTACCCTACGGCCCAGCTAGAGAAAGAGAAGCTGCACGAGTAGCGCTGGCTTTCCAACGATCTGTACCATAGCCTAGTAGCGCCCCTTCAATGTACATAGAAAACAACAATTTTCACCTTATTCTTTTTTTTTTTTTTTTAAATTTTGGTTCTCAACATATCCTTTGTACTCTTTCTTCCGGCACTCACAACCATGATGTATTTTCAAGTCCTTTCCATAGACATGTTTTTCACGCATCAAATACACAATCCCGAAACGTGAGCAGCAAGAATATGGTCAAGCGTATCCACAACCTTGGACGAGTCCGTGGTTTCATTTTTTTCCTGACTTTCTGAAACGTACACTTCAGCACGTACAGCCTGAACATGCTGGCGCCAAGCCGAGTCTGACACGGAAAGTTGAAACTGGGTCCGGCACAAGAAGAACGACTCCATACGATTCAGCTCATCCAATGGGATTCCTGTGACTTCATGCCACGTTTTGTTCAGAAAGGTATGATCGTCCAAAAATTTATTGGCCATCATGAGACCCAGCGTCAAGAGCTTGAAAGGTGCCGTTGAAATCGGATGAGCCAGCAAGCTAAGTGCTGTATGGGTCTCGCCTGAGCCATCATCCGGCCATATTGTGCCTTGTAGCATGTGCACGTAGTGCAGAGCTAGCAGCAGCGTCATAGGAGATACCAGTGTCTGCGCGAGGACTTGATGTGTAAAATGGCGGAAGGCCGGGCTCACTTCGCCGAGAAGTACCGAGTGCTCGCGCTCACGCTTCATAGGCGTTCGAGCGCGTCTTTCTGACGACGGCATGGGGGAATGATGTGCGGAACAATGGCCTAAAGAAGGGAATGGTCGCTGCTGCATGTGTCCCATGGCACGTACAAGACGATGCAGATCGGCTGAGCGCTCATCCCGAGCCGGCGACAGATTTGCTTCGTGTGTTGGTTCGCTCAGTGTCTTCCCAGCCGTTGCTGGCGTCGGACTTGGCGGTGTCGTAGGCTCAGCAAAACTGTGAGAACTGTGTGAAGACGAGGACAAATTTTCGTCATGGGCAAGAGCTTCTGGCGAGAGCGAGCGTACCTCGGGAAAAGACGACAAACGTGCACCACTCCGTGTCGTTGATCGTCGAAGTCCCACAATCTCTGCGCTTGCCTTCCACACGGCTTCAGCGCCGAAATCCGAAAGAACTACGGCGGTTTTCTCGAGTGGCAAGGGCGGTGCTGACTCTGGAGCAGCAGCAACAGCAGCAGCAGCCGATGCAACCGGCGACGCCGCCACTCGTTGGGTCAGACCCGCACCAGACACTGTCGAATCCGATCGGTGATTGGGCACGGAGGCTTGTGTGCTGAACGAGGGCAACATATACGAGGCAGGAGGAGGAAAAGGTGGCCAGGCATTCCATGTTTCATGGGAGGCAGCGCCCCAACTTTGATGGAAAGGCGCAAGGCCGTGAACAGGCATGTGAGCGTGTCCAAAACCGAAACTTTGACTACGCCCATGCCCATGTTGTGGTCCATGCTGCTCCTGACTGTGATCCCGTCCATCTCCGGGGGCCTGCCCATAATGCTGCTGGTCGTAACCATGCCTGTGTGGGTCCCAAGCACACATGGGTGGACCCAACGCGTACGTGGTTGGCATCGGCATCCAGCCATGCTGTTGCAGGTGTGGTGGGACCAACGAGGCCGCATTGTACCAAGCATCTGGCGGATACGCTGGCACCATGAACTGCGGCTGGATGTATGCTCTCGCAGCCTGGGGTCGAGGAGCCGGCGGTGGCACACACATGTACACCGGTGGTGCGTACGAACCAGGATCTAGAAAAGGCACTGTACGTTCATACTGTACACCAGTGTCTGAACCAGACCGACTCATGTATGGTAGTCCTGAGTGGGTGGACACCATCATGTTTGCCATGGGATGAGCCAAGGGCGGGCTGGTTCCGTTGTTCCACCGCGTCTTGGTGTGAATCCAGCCCGGAGTGACGTCCAATGTCAAACTCTCGACCCCGAATGCTCTTAGTGGCAATGGCAGAGCTCCCAAGACCCAGGGTAATCGACAGATCTGTGCGATCGGTTCAAAGGGTGGGGGGTGAGGCGCTTTAGCAGGGTGTTGAGTTTTTTTTTTTGTTAAAAATGTAGTTTAAGCAACGGCTCCTGGTTTAGTCCACCGTAGTACTTTCCCATATTTTCACCCACCCCCCACGAGGGAGGCCAAGATTCTGGGGGCTGAAACGGCCGAATGAATTTTAGACTCGCCACTTGTCCCCGCTGAGAACAATTCTGCACCTAGTCTTGAAATAGCCCTTACCTTACCCCATGTGAGAACAAGCCTGTGTCGGCCGACGGATACGAAACTATCACGGTCAACAAGAGATACCTACGAGGCCAGGACGACGATCGATAAGTCGGTGTGTATGCGTGGAGGCAACGCCAAGCCACAAGGTTAGGAACGAGCGAACGAGATGATTTGGTAGTGCATCACTGGAAATCACCCCAACGACGTGCATGTATGGAAGAATCCGACTTCATTCGCGACACGTATGACTACTTTTTGCACAAGGGCATTTCGAACGACGGACTTGCCGATGGCGTCGAATACACGCGGCAAAAGCAAATAGTGCCACCTTGGGAGAATGAAGTGGCTGACACGACACAGCGTGAAGAGACACCTGTTGACAGATATGGGTTCTTCGACACGCCGGACAAGCGAAACTTGCCCACGATTGTTCTCTCACGCGCGGCCTATGTGCATCGGCGATTCTTCGTCCGCGCTCGCAAGACACGTGCTCCGAAGAAGCGCATGCATCAGCCATCGGCACAGGCTGTCTGGAGCGTTCGGAGACATCTTGAATCGTTAAACGAGGTGCTTGAGCTCCGACGCACGCGTAAGTGGTACTCGATGGTCGATGAGGAGCAGCGTCGCATTAGAGTCGATGTGTCACGGGATCTTCTCTTGAAGCGTGTGTACAAAGGCATACCTGATGAGATGCGTGGTCTAGCATGGGATGCACTCTCTTCATCCCAGGCATATGGCCATAGCCAGCAGGGAACACGCCATCGACATACGCCGCAGCCTGTCGATGAGCTACTCTCACATGCGTCGGAACACGATGTGCAAATTGACCTTGACGTCCCGCGCACGGTTCGCGGGCACGAGCGCTTCTACACACGCTACGGCCGGGGTCAATGTGAACTTTTCTGTGTATTACATGCGATGAGCCTATTTTGTAATGAGTGTGGATACTGCCAGGGCATGGGCCCTTCCGCTGCTATGCTTCTCATGCACATGCCAGCGCAACACGCACTCAAAGTCATGGAGCGCCTGCATGACGAGTATGGATTCCATGACGTATATCGGCCTGGGTTTCCTGGTCTTCGAAGTGAGTTCTACGTGCTACGTCAGCTGCTAGCGACCTTTGTGCCGCGATTTGCTCGCATCTTATCTGACGCGGGTCTTGCGCCTAGTGCGTACGCCACGAGGTGGCTCATGACCGTGTACCACGGCGTGCTTCCCTATTCAACGCAGATGCGTGTGTGGGATGTCTTTATGGCGCAGGGCCGCGATGCTTTGTTGCTCGTGGCTGTGGCAATTTTGCGTGTTCTGGATGCTCAGCGCTACGACGAGCACACAAGTGACATTCTTGACTTTGTGAGCATGCAAATTCTACCTGAAGACGATAATGCGATGCTGACGTGGATTCGCCATGCTATGAAGGATCCAGCGGTCCAGTCGTGTATAGCCAAGTCGCGTACCGACTGGAAACGGCTTGTGGAGCTTGGCAAGGACGTAGAGGAGTTTGTGTAAGATTAGTGTGAACACATCCACGACATGATGATTGGATTGGCGTCGTCACTTGGTTCGATGTGTCATGAAGGGACACCTCCACTACAGGTGGGGTGTGTGAGGCTAGATAGGTAGGAAGAAACATGTGCTCTGTCCGTCAAGTCGAGCGTGAGGAACGTGCTGTCTGGTCGTAGCCGCCGAGTTATGCCAGGGCTGCCGGAAGCTTCGGCTGGATCACCGAACCGGGCACCACAGTTGTCTGCTATGTGCAGAAGAGGTACGTGTGCGTTCATGGCAGGAATCCAGGGGCTAGGGGAGAGAGGCACTAATGTACGCAGTGATCCTTCGCCACATATCCAGTATGTTGATGTTATTGTTGGTCTGCTCATACTTTTTTTTTTTTTGCTTGTTTACTTACTTGGTTGTTTGTCTCAGCCTTGTATGATGTTGGGGATATGCCATACAGAGTAGCAGCTCCGCTCCTGCAGCAGTGTCGGCCAGATCAACTGCGCATGATCGAAGATGCTTCGCCTGTAAGTACGACACGAACCATATCCGCTATGCCTTGCGCACTCTGGATCTCTGCTTACGCTGCTGCAGCATCTTCTTGAATACTCTGATGAGTTATGGCATCGTGCATGTCTACGCGACTTTTCCGAGCTCCGAAAACTTCATGAGGATGGCACACTACCAACGCCGCCAAGTTGGCGCGATCTATACCGAGTACGTGCATAAGCCGCCCGACCTGTTCTCACACTGCACGAGACCAAGCAGCAACAGACAGAAGAGGCCAAAGCGCTTGCTACAGCGCGTGTTAGGGGCCGCTATGCCGAACATAGTGCACAAAAGGATGCGAAGAAACTCGTCGTGTCGAACCTGCCAATGCCACTCCATCGTCGCCGACGCCCCATGGAAGAGCGGCGTCCAATGAGCTCACTGGAATCGAAAGGCAAATCTATGCTGCTGAAAGCACGTACTGGACATGCGATGCGAACGCGGCAAATGATGCGACCTGTGCGAGTAGGGAACATGCACACAGTTGGGTCACGAACAGGCTTTGTTCGCTCAGCTCCTACGCCTCAGCCGATGTCGATGCGAGGTACCAGCTCTAGCGTGAGCACTAGTGCTCCCCCCTCCTCATCCTCATCAGACTGTTCAGCGCGCATGAATGTGCGGCCCTCTTCTGACCAAGCTCAGCGGCTAAATGCGCGGTTTCCTTGAATCCCTCTCCATATACGTAGCACATATACATATGACCGAACACCAGGACGAGAAAAAAAAGATGCATACTATGATGATGAGACTATGTCTTGGAGCGTTGTCAGCTATGAGGCACGTTATCCATAGCTGGGACATCCTTAGGATTGGAGTATCCATAATAGAGATGCACTTCGTGCGACTGGTGTACAAAAATAATTCCACGAATGTGGATAAATAAATGCATGGGCCAACCAAGTCGAGAAAGAAACAATCATTTGCCTACACAGAATTGTGACGCTCCACCGACATTCGTGGCCAAGTGGTCCAAGAGGAGAGACGGTAGAAGGACCAAGCGAGTGGCAGCGAGCGGATGCCATGTCCTTCAACTTTACATGGCCTGATTTTTCTGCTGAATTCTATGAATACGCCGTGCAGACACTGACGACGGCGCTGAATCGCGGGCAGAAACCCAAATCGATTGTGGGCGATATCCATGTCAAAGGACTACATATGGGCCGAGTGCCGCCGGAGCTCGAGATCCTGGAGATTGGTGATTTGAGTCGCGAGCGCTTTCGAGGGATCTTCCGCTTTGTCTACGCTGGCGATGCACACTTGGAATTCTCGACGGGCGTTCAGGCGAACCCACTAGCTCGTGGATCGGAGGACCACGGCATCTTCAGCGGGCCTATGACGTCGCGGGGCATGCTTTTTGCCGCGAGTCCGCTTACCGTGCCTATGCGTGTACGTCTGTCGGATTTCAAGCTGCGCGCTATTGTCGTTCTCGTGGTGTCGCGAACGAAAGGCATCACACTCGTGTTCAAAAACGATCCCCTCGAAAGTGTCAAGGTCAGCTCAACGTTCGATAGCGTCGGCGTGATCCAGCGCTACTTGCAGGAAGAGATTGAGGGACAACTGCGCGAAATGTTCCGTGCAGATCTACCGAGCATCATTCATCGCCTGAGCCAAGACTGGCTCCGCACGGAATCGAAGGAAAAAGTCGTGCCAACGCCATCGGCGCAACCAGCCAAGCCGGCGATGCCACCAGTCCCGTCGGACGTATGGCCTTCGCACCACACGGCCGACGTGCCACTGTCTGTGCTCGCACTGGAAGAGGCTGCTCCCAGCGCATATGCATCGCACCTCACCAAGCTAGCTACGGCTTCTCAGAGCTCGCAAGGACTCAAAGACCTCGTCCAACCTGTGGGGTCACATCCCGCAGGTGCACGAACCTTCCACACCACCAGCCGCGTCCGTGTGCCGTCATCGCTCGAGTCCAATGCGCCACCTACTCCCATTGCCCTATCGTCGCCCGGGGGCCTGGACGTCGCGGGCCATCTTGCAGAGCTGCTTCGTGCCAATCACACACTCAGTCCCTACACGCCGCATCCGCGCCTCGTGGCACTACGCACGATGCCTGCGCATCGCCCTCGATCCAGTCGTGTGCATGCTCGACAGAAACGCGCGTTCCACTTGTCCTAGAGACAATATGCCTCGTCCAAGATGGGTGGATGCACGCGCAAGTTACTTGCCGCTTGTTCGATCGCCTCTTTTGAGAGGACGAACGCGTTGTCCGCGTGTTTCGAGTCCTTTGCGTGCAAAAGCAGACCTGCATGTGCCAGAGCCAATGTCGCATCCTCCACGCGCAGGCCAGCGGCCAGCGACAGGCGAGCCAGCGTCGTTCTGCTGGGCAGCGGCACATCCTCCTCGACAGTGGACGACAGCATCGTGGATGTCTGAGCTACTGGCTCTGTGCGTTCTTCGCCAGCCCAGCCACGCAAGGAGGTCTTGCGTCGCTTGGACGCCGCGGCTGGCTGCTGCAATCGCATTGGTCTCGGCGCGGATGTGTGCCCGGCCAAGATGGCCCGGATCTGGGCGCCGTGCGGAGCGTATGCTGCGAGCAAGGTGCGGATGAGCTGTGCAGACCAGAACGCCATATACCCTTTGAGTCCTAGCTCAGATAATGGGCGCTCCGGTGTGCCAGGGACAAGCGCCGAGCGTGATAGATAGTAGCTGTATTCCATGAGCAGGGTGCCGTAGCCACGGCGCTGATACGGTGGGAATACCACGATGCATGCGAGATTGTAGTCGTCGTACGACACTTTTTCTTTGGAGAAAAAGCCAACGACATGATCAAACTGGCTCGTCGCGTCTGTGAGGATGTAGAGCCAGAAAGGAGCGACGTCGAAAAACACCGTCTTGTGATCAATAAACAGCTTGCCAAACAAACACATGTTCTGCACGAACAGCTTCGCCTGCGCACCATCGACCTCCCAGAGGATGTGCGCCCCTCGCTGATATACCTTGCGGCCTGGGGGATGGGTATATGTACATGTTCGGCGGTGCGCATGAAACGTCGATGCAGTGCACATGTACTTGAAGCAGCCCTGGCATATCCACAGCGTTGGCGCCTTCCTTGGGTACGGACTGGCGTACCAGGTGCGGATCACGTACTCATCAAACACCACACTGTCTCAGCACGCTTCCGCACTGCTACGTACCGTTCGATGACGCGCTCATGCTCCTGTTCCGTCGGCGCCGTGGCATCGGCGAGTGACATGCCCAGAGTGGAGGCCCAAGCCAACTTGCGTACCGCCACCACATATCGTCATGTCGGAGGAGGAGGACCTGTTCCCGAATCCCTACGACAGGCCGGTAGTTTCGGCAGCATCGGCCGCGCAGACAAATACCACAGATACGAGTGCTGTGACAGATTCGACTAGGTCAGTGGCCCGTCCGACCGTTTCTGCGCCGGCTCCGTCTGATCATGCTACTGAAGCGACGGAAGATGAAGAACTCTCGCGTGCACTGCGTGACTCGCTCGCTTTTGAGCAGGAGGATATTCGCCGGCGTCAAGAGGAAGACGAGGCTCTACTAGAGGCTGTGCTACGTGCGAGCAAGGCTGACCACGCCCGGCAACTTCGTGAGCTTGAAGAACACCAGAAACGTGAGCGCGAGATCATTGAGGAGTCCCGGCATGAGGCGTATCGGGATCAGCGGCGCCGCGAGGCTGAGCTACAGCGTCATGCGCTCTTGGAAATGGAAATTATGGAACAGAGTCGGCGTGAACATGAGCAGCGCCTGCACGCACACTCAACAACATCGCCTGTGCACACAGTCACAGCGGAGCATGATCCAGAAATGGAAAACCTCTTGTGGCTCAGGAACCATCCGCCCTCGACGTCGACGTCGACGTCGTTGAGCGCCCAATCGAGCCTCGCTGGCCCGCCCGACACGGCCTCAAATCCTTCTTCTGTCGCTGAATATCATGCCATGGCCGGCGGCATCCCTCATGAATCGCCGCCCAAGTACGAAGACGAGTTTCCCAATCCATTTGGCTCTCAGATATCAACCACGGCCATGGGCTCGGCGGACCCTCTTTCATCAGCGACAAATCCTACTTCGCCAACTGGCCATGTCCTAGATTCAGCAGTGCCATCACCCCGTCCCTTGTCATCTCCTGTTCCTCCGTCATCTGCAGCACTCACCGACGAAGACGCTCCGCCACCAGTGTCGCGAGGGCCAACGCATACGCTCAGCCGTTATGAACAGTTGTTTGGACGACACGAAGACGACTGGGACGATGCATCGTTCCGATCCGACTCACCAGAAAGTCCTGCGCCATCCAGTGGTTGGGGCTCAGAAGTAGAGTCCTCGGAAGCTGAGGCGCGAGAGGTGCCGGGCGAACGGCCGACAACAGACTTCATGTCAAGCACCAGAGCTGAGTCAATGCCAGAGTCTGAGTGGGCACAACACGCAAGTGGAATCGACCTCACATCCAGTACAGCGCCTCTCCGTCTTGGGAATGTCCCGCAACCCACGACCATGCGTAGTGACATACCACTCACCAGTCAGCCATCTGGTCCGATGCCACACGCCGACGCGGCTCATGCCGAGACACCCCGCGCCCGATCACCACATGTCGTAACACCGCATGCCGAGACGCCCCCCTTGGAAGCCGTGCGTAGCGGAGAGCAGCATCCTGGACCCTCGCCACTCAGAACCCCTCCAGCTACCCAGTCTCAAATTCAACCGCCGCTCGGAGGCCCTTCTCCACTCCCTCGTCCTCCCAGCTATACGCCGCTAGCTGGGACCTCAGCCAACACCCCACCCATCACGACGCCGCCACTCAACACGCCACCACCCAATCCACTGCCTCTTCGCACCCCACCAGGCGAAGCGACACAATCGCCCAAGCTGCCACGTGCATCTCCTCGTCATTCTCCACACACCACCAAAGACACCAACCTGCCCAAGACGCCATACCCACCTGAATATGCCGAGGGCCAGCCGGCATTGCGAGGCGTGCAGTTCGGCACAGCGATGCATCCATTCTCCCTTGAGCTCAGCACTCCGCGTGGCGTCGCGTTATACCCATCGCCCGATCTGTCTACCGAATGCGTGCTGCCCCAAGCGGCCGAGCACATGCTCTACTTCCCTGACACCATTGAACTTGGCCCACCAAATCGACCGTACTTCGTGATTCGTGCGTACTCATGGAAACTGCTGCTGCAAGCCATGGCCTGGTATGGGAAAACCGTTGTGCGTGCGCAGAATGGCCGTCTCTTCTTACACGTGGCCATCTGTGTGCCGTGGCGCACTGATAAACCTTCGTTCACATCCCCGGCCTTTGTGTGCTTAGCACTAAGCACCGACAACACTTGTGCCACAAAAAATCCCACGATGGAGTCATTCTGCAAGAGCCGGCAGTCGTCACTGACATGCGTGTCACTCGTGTCACATCCGCTTCTCCTTCCGACGGATCTCGTCACGTTGGCACAGTCACTCTTTTCTGCCCCACAGCTTAGCAGTGCTCCGGCCCTCCGTGAGCTTAAACAGGCCATTGCTTCACAGGACGAGTGGCTCGAGTCGCGAGCTCAGTACTTTTCATCTCGTTCAGCCTCCAACGCCGCCAGCTCGCCAGCACCTGTCGACCACCTCACCATGTTCGAGCAGCAATGCTTGCAGCACCGCCTTTCTCTCCTGCACCATCCCATTTTGTCCACGGGCGAACTAGATGCTCAGGTACAAATGCCACAGCATCGAGAGCATTTCCGCGAGCGTGTGCGCCGCACGTTTTCTCGATGGAACATGTCGAATGTCGCGCCAGAGGAAGATCTCGCCGCTTGGATCACCCCATACGACGTGTCTGCGCCGCCATGAAAGACCTCGTTTCGCCATCCTTGCCCACCAAGCAACCCTAGCGTATATATACACTACACATGCACATACGGAACCTCATCATAGACGGGCCATAGATCCACTGTTCCTCGAGTACCTACTCACTGTGCACCCTTTCGCATGCCAAAATTGTGCATGTTATATTAGTGCACTTGGAGCAACGACTCTTTACATAAGCCATTGTGATCGCCGGTCGTTTGCTCCTAGTCGTCCGCCGGCCGTCATGGTGCAGATCACTGTACCTGACTGGGTCGTGCATCGAGCGGACGAGCGGTCAAAACGCACGACCATTTACAGCTTGAGTGTACACCCAGATGGCACGCGTCTAGCGACAGGCGGGCTCGACACGAAGATCCAAATATGGGCCACGGCGCCGATCCAGGACGAAGACGTGCAGGCCCCACGCTTACTATGTACTCTGGCCCGGCACACAGGCGCAGTCCTCGCTGTGCGCTGGTCTCATAACGGCAGGTATCTGGCCTCAGGTTCAGACGATACCGTTGCTCTTATCTGGGAACTTGTTGAGACGAACACAGCCGATGCGGGCACCGGAACATCAACTGCCATGAGCACTGGTTTCGGTTCTGAGGCCAACGTCGAATATTGGCGCCCGTGCCGCCGACTCCCGGGACACACCTCCGACGTCACCGATGTTGCATGGAGCGAGACAGATGCATATCTTGCAACTGTCGGACTTGACTCCCTCGTCATGATCTGGTCCGCCAATGACTCCTTCGACAGGATCCGCACCATTCGAGGACACCATGGGTTTGTGAAGGGTGTTGCCTTTGATCCAATTGATCAGTTTCTTGCCACAAGCAGTGACGATCGCACTGTCAAGATTTGGCGCACTAGCGACTGGGGCTTGGAAGCCTCTGTAACAGAGCCGTTCAAAGGCAGCCCCAGCAGTACTTTCTTTCACCGTCTCTCATGGTCGCCTGACGGTTCGCATCTACTCACTGCCAATGCTATGAATGGACCCGTCTTTGTCTCTAGCGTCATCGATCGGTATACATGGGCCAGTGACATTGCCCTGGTGGGCCATGAAAATGCCGTCTCCGTCGCGGCATGCAGTCCTCAATGGTTTCAAGGCACTCCGTCTCCGGACGCGCCCCCCGTCACAGTTGTCGCTCTCGGCGCTCAGGACCAAAGCTTATCTGTATGGATGACGGGCATGCCGCGACCTTTGCTCGTCGCTCGCGATCTTTTCGAACGGCATGTCATGGACCTCCAGTGGTCTGCTGACGGATACACATTGTACGCATGTTCGTCCGATGGCTCCGTCGCTGCTCTCGCTTTTACAGCAGAAGACCTGGCACCACTTGTCCCTGACCATATACTCACCAAAGCACGCACCAAGTATGGCTTCATGCCGTCCGCCCGCACAACTACCAAGCGTTCACCTCTTCCACTCGCTCCTGCACCTGTTCTTTCTACACTCCGTCCACCACCTCCGCCGCCCCTTGTCACCAAGATCAGTCGAGATCCATCGGAACGTCTCGTGCAAAAAATCACACGCGCCAAAAATGGTAAGCGGCGTATTTGCCCCACACCTGTCGGCTCTAATCCAGACTATGCGCTCGCTCAACAGACTGCTCCGACCGTGCACGGGACAACGAATAATTCACTCGTGTCTTGGCCAAAACCGCCGTCGAACACTCATGCATTAGGGCCCAACGGTACTTCCCGGCCAAACAGTCTGCTGTCTCCTCACACGCTGGACGTGTCGATAAGCCATACAGATTGGGCTCCGAGGGACGTGCACGTGTTGTCACATCTTCGAGTAGCTGCATGCCACGGCGTCGTGGAAGTCCGCAATGAAGCAGACGGCGCAGAGGTGACCTGGCTCGCTGAAGAGCGGGTACAATGGCGCGACTGTCTCTACAGCCCTGTCCTGAGCACAGCTGTGAGTGAGCGTCTGATTGTTTTTTCTCTTGTGGATGGCTCTTTTCTCTGGTATACGTGCGCCGGTCGCAGAATTGCTACACTAATGACACCGGAGCCGTGCACTCAGCTTGCTACTCAAGGCGCGTATGTCGCTGCCATAACTCGTGATGGGTATATATGCCGATGGAATGCTGTAACTGGTGCGGCTCATGGTCAGCTGGTCCGCCTTCCGCGCGACGACGTATCGTCGTTCTTTGTGCACACGAATGGTGTGCCGGTGGCTGTGTTCCGTGGTCGCCAAGTTGCTTTGGCTTGGGATGAGCGAAAAAAGACATTTGTTTGCGTTGCACAAGGCTCTCTTGCACGCCTCAGTGCAGCGTGGCACGTGAGTGTCCACGATAGCCATACGATGGTGCAAGGGCCCGTTGTGCGTGTCGAGCGTATGCTCAACGACGTGCTCACGACGCCGGGTGAATCCCTCGCATCTCCTGATACCGCGTCATCAGCCACGCTTCGACACCTTGAAATGCGCTTACAAGCCGCAGAGCTGCTCGATAGCCCAACCGAATACCGCAATGCCCTGCTAGCTTTAGGCCGTCACCTCGCTGAAGAGGGCCTTTGGAATCAAGCAGACGATTTACTGCGCATGTTCTTGGGCCCCATATACTATCGACCTAACGAACCTGCCTGGGACTCGACGGTGCTCGGAATGTCGAAACGTCAGCTTCTTTCTAGCTTGCTTGTGACCATGGAGCATGGCAAGCTTGACAGTCTTGTTCAGGGTGTGTCGGAGGTACTTCATGCACTGGAGTAACGCCAGGAGCGCCTGTGCTCCTATCTCCACAGACTCTCTTGTAGAACACACATGTATTACTGCTGCAAATTCCACTGATATACCACCCGTTTCACACCACCAACAACAAGGGAAAACCTGTAGAAGTGACGATTTACGTATATGGGACTAACTATTTTCGAGAAACAGGTGCAGCTCTCAGCATAAGTGTGTGTATTATTCTTATGCATGACATACTCGCTGCCTGATTACGACCCTAGAAAGGGACAGCATAGATAGCTGGCGGCAAGGATTACCAGATAGTATGACCGCCGCTAACGATGATATCAGCGCCATTACAGAACGACGAAGCATTGCTAGCAAGCCAGACAACGACACCACGGAGCTCGTGCGGGTAACCAATGCGACCCATTGGGTTGGCTTCGCTCCAGCGCTGGAGCAGCTCCGGGTTCGAGTCAAGCTGATCGGCCACAAGGTTCGTGCGGAAGTAACCAGGCGAGAGGGTGTTGACACGAATGCCGTATGGACCCCATTCAGCAGCCAGGTTACGGCCCAGCTGAAGCACAGCCGACTTACTCGTGTTGTAAGCAGTCCACTCTTGGTCACGGTTCACAACCGTGCCCGACATAGATGCCGTCAGAATGATAGAGCCCGTCAAGTCTGGACGTTGACGCATCACACGAGCAGCGGCCTGGGCAGTAATGAAAACACCAGTCGTGTTGACTTCCATCACCTTACGGAACTCATCAGCCGGGTAGTCCAACGCTGGGTGCGTCTGCATGATACCAGCGTTCGCCACGCAAATGTCGAGTGAGCGAGTGCGCGAGTCTTTCTCGATATAACGCATTGCTTCGTTCATTTGATCGGAATTTGTGACATCGGCAGTAATGAACTCGATCTGACGGTTAAGCATGTGGCAGTGCTCAGCGACGCGCTTGAAGTCTTCGCACGGCTCAGGGGCTTGATCAATCACATACACATGAGCCCCCGCCTCTACAAACGCAAGAGCCATCTCTAGACCGAGGCCACGGTTACCGCCAGTCACTACAGCGGTCTTGCCTTCCAGGGAAAACTCTGCGAAGATCGATGTTGTGTGGCGGTTCAACGACTCAGGACGCAAGTTCAACACTGCATTCACACCAATGTTCTTCGGGTCCGGATTCGGGCCGGGATTGATGGGCATCTCATCGGGGCTGACTTTGTGACGGTTGGGAGCATCCCAATGCTTGATCTTGAATGCAGACACGCTCTGCGAGAACGAACGCGCTATGTAGCGTGTCAGTAAAACACAGTTCCTCCTCACACGATCGTGACAAGAGAAGCACACGTACCAGAAGCAGTGATTGGCATGCGTGTTGCCGGAGCAGCAGCCGAACGCAGCAGCTTCGAAGGAAGAAGACGCAAGGCAGTCATACAGATTGAGAGATGGTTCCTGATGGGGGGAAAGTCAAGGAAGATAGGGGTTCTAATATTGCCCTAGGGCCAGTTCCTCTCCCGCATAAGAATTTGGATTCCTTGGCTTTGCCCGCTGCAAGATTCCGCGTGCATCTATGCCCGAAAATCTGATTTTGACTGCGGATAGACAGCTGCGATATCACGCGCCCCACGTGCTTTCATTACTAAGGATATCAATCACTGCTGTTCACTGGATGCGGGGAATTTTCGCTTGTCTTTCTCCACTCTATATAGTGATGCGCAGCCGACCTTGGTTTTTAGCCTCGCGCAGCTCCTGCATAGCCTGAATGGCGTCCTGACGGCCAATCGCGTGCTGCACATCAGTTTCTTCGACCATCATGAAGGGATTATGCAGTCGCTCCTCATGCAGGGTATAAATGCCTGTGGTAACTCCGCCATTTCGGCCAGCACGCAAATCTGAGACGAGCCGCTCCACACCCGGATTATTTGGAAGCACAGCTGCACTGAATGCTGCATTCGAAGCCGTGTATTCGTGTCCACAATACACAAGCGTGTCAGGGGGCAATTCTCTCAGCACAACGTTCAGAGCATGATGCATGTCTTTCGCATCGCCCTCAAAGAAACGTCCACATCCTGAAACAAATAGCGTATCCCCAGTAAATACGCCGCGCTTCTTTTCTCCCTTTTCTCCCTCTTGGAGTCCATTCGGGGTCTTAGCCAGCTCCTCGATCGACCGCTCATCTTCCACGTAGAAACAAATACTATCGCGCGTATGGCATGGTGTGGCATATCCTTTAACTTTGACGCGTGCATCATCAAATAGGATAAACTCGTCGCCATGGCGAACAACTTGACTTACACTGGGGATGTCTGCCGAACCGCCCCACACCGGCCGATTAGGATATGCCTTGGCAAACGCATCGTTTCCGCCAGCGTGATCGTAGTGGCCATGTGTCGTGATAGACCCTACAATATCGGCATTATCAAGTCCGAGCTTTTGTGCCGCCTGGCGCACGGCCGGCACGTCATATGGATCAACAAATACCGCCTTGGGACGCGAAGTCAGTGGTGTCGACATGAGGATGTAGGCATAATTATCTTGGCGGACAGGGACGGGCACAACGCGCATGTTTCGTCGGTAACTTGGCTTGGTGATGGATCGTAAAAGTGTTGGTCGCCAATAAGTCCGTAGCAACATTGAGTCAAGAGTCAGAGTTGCATGCAGTCTATGTGGCTTGGAACCAATGCACGTGAAGCTCTTCCACATCCGAATTCACGAGAAGCGAGATTTTCACCGGTGCCGGTCCGATTGCCCACATGGCATTCACCAAATATGCAATTATTTGAAAAAATAGGTATCGTACATTGTCATATACGCCTGGCCTACCAGCCTAATTATTTTGGCTAAACTTATATCCGCACTTGGGACAATCGTAGAATACAGTGGTGCCTTCATCAGCACTTCGCAGTTGAAGTGTGTGGTAGTTCATTTCTTCATTGCCGCAACCGGGGCACTTTTCCTTGATGGTTGCTTGCTCCATCGTCTCAAGCTCGCGCTCGCCATCCGCATGGCTCACGAGCTGACGCTTTTGACGAAGAACAGAGGGGAACGCTGACGGGTGCGAGCGTGTTACAATAGAAAGATTATCGTAGACTGGGCGTAAGTAACATGAACGGTCACATACTCCTTGCATCGTGCGTAGTGCCGCATGGTGCACATTTGATCACATCCTCATTACCCGGCAAGTCCAAAAGATTTCCGCACGCATGACAGAAGAGCAACGATCCAATTTTGTCTGCACCAGGTTGGTTATACAATCTCACAACGTACCTGGTATGCCAGACGTCACACCAGCGTCCGTCATTTCATGCACGCGCCGTACGAGGTACGTTTCTGTCTTGGGCTTCAAAAAACGTACCGCTCCAGTAGTGGCGAGACTGCGAAAAACTCCATCACCAGCGAAGTAACTGGTCACGTGTACAATCCTTTCGATGTGCAAGCGCAACAACGACGACTGATCTGTGCGTGTAAAATCCACAACTCTATGTGGTGGTATGAAGCTAGCGGAATCGTATGCCATACAGACGTTCAAGCTGTTCACAGCTTTCATATACTTCAGACCGGATTTTCTGCACCTTTTCTTTATCAGCCTGGTGGTCAGATCTGCATGCCATGCCTTGTAAAAATACGTACGCCGAACCCAAAGAACCCTTGAGCGTCGATGATGCGACGGTTTTTGTACTCCTGGGCACTCTCACACTGTCGATAGAGCTCCTTCATCCATGACTCTTCTACACGACGCTCAAAAGCGCGCAGCTCAGGCGAGTTCTTTTCGCGAGAGAATCGCTGCACATTGCCCCCTTGGCGCGTAGATGTTGTCGTTGCTGTGACATACGGATGCTTCGCAAAAGCAACAGGATCGACATAGTATGAAACTCCACGATCAAAGGTCGTGCGTTGCGCACGATGCAACGACGTGGGACGCCAACGGAAGTCTGGATCTGATACCATGAAAAGGTTGGGGAGGTATGAGAGAATGGTGAAGAGCAGAAGGATAAGCAGTGGCAGTAACTGGAACCACATTGCTGTTTGATTACTTTGAGCGGACTGTTGTCCAGCCTGCCTTGCTCTTGCGCCTGCGCCAGGCCGATAGTAATGCGTGCGCATCCCTGGTCCACCAAATGTAAAGACAGGCGTAGATCCAAACGGACCGCCGCCCATGCCACCGCCAAAGAACATGTTAAAGAGGTCCTCTGGGTCAATATCCGGACCCATTCCAGGTCTCATGCGTGCGCCGCCGCCTTGAAATTGTGCAAATGGATGAGCTGAGCCAGTAGCCGAGGCGTTGCCAAAGCGGCTTTCTGGATCGCCCCCAAATCGGTCGTACATACTCCGTTTGTCCTTGTCAGAGAGGACAGTGAAAGCCTTTGATACGACTGTGTAAGTAGATTACACGTACGCTTAAATGCTTCGTCGGCACCGGGCGCCCTATTCTTATCAGGATGAAGTTGAAGAGCAAGCTGAGCGGTATATGTTAGCGTCACTTTTCGATAGAAAACATACTTTTTTGTATGACTTTTTCACTTCTGCTTCATCCGCTGTTTTTTGGACGTTAAGGACAGCATAAAAGTCGCCACCCGCGCGCTTGACGCGCCGAACAATTTCGACCTGCTGCTCAGTATACTCGCGCTTTGTGTGACCATCATTTGAATCCCGTGTTTTGGTAGTATTGGATGCATAAATAGTCTCTGTAAAAGACTCTTTCGGTGAGTTGGTGGTATTTTTTTCTTGTGTTGGCTCGCCCTGTGCACCCTTTTCTTTCAATCGCGTAAAGAGAGCCATGGCCTCTGGCGTGGAATAAATCGCTACACTTTTTCGTGCCCACTTTAGCGCCGCATCTGTATTGCCATTCTGGTCATGCTTGTACGCAAGATCCAACGCCTTGCGCGCTTCCTCTGCCTCCATGACAAGGACGCCTTTCACTACTGGCGGAAAACGGACGTGACGAAAAGGCAGAAGGACGTGGGGCACAATGAAAGGAAGTAAGCGCTCCACACTAAAGGCTTGATTATCTGTTTCTGCTTTCGACTTCAAAGACTGAACAGTCTAAAGAACAGTCTATGAGTGTATGTAGAAGAGAATTAGAACATCATGTCCAGCGCAGACTGCGACATTTCAACACCAACAAATACAGCAGCATTTGCTGGGAACGCACGAGCCATAGCTGGACCGAAACCTTTGAACAGAGCACCGACACCATCAGCCATGACTGTTTTGCGGGCACAGTCCATAAAGCTCTTATATGTGCCTTCAGGTGCACCCTGGTAACGAGACTTTACAACATCAGGAGGAATAGCCAAAGCCCAGTTAGCCATCCCAGCAAGACCTCCTGCAGTGATGGTCGTTACAATGTTGAGGTCATTCGGGTCAGAACCTGCAGGAGTAAGAGAACGCTTGGCAATCTCATAAGCAGCAAAATAAGCAGCACTGCCTGGTCCATCACGGGCAAGCGTACCACCAGTTCCCTTGAATATAGAGCGAAGGCCACCTTCCTTGTACAGCTGTCGAACCACGTCAACCGGGCCGTTATACTTGGGACCAGAGGAAGACTGGCCCTGAAGCTGGAGCAGAACCTTAATGCGCTCAGCAGGACCAGCTACAAGCACAGTTGGAATGGCACTGAAAAATCCTGCAGCGGAAAGTTCAGCCAGGCTCAAGGTAGAGTTGGTTCGGTTCGGTGTTGCAGCATAAACCAATTTTTTTCCCAGGTCGTACGAAAAGAATGATAACGCAAAAATAGGTGTTACACCAATCAGCGGAGGTCCCATTCCACGGTATAGACCCTTGACTCCATCGGCACGAATCGTTTTCATCGTCACATCGATGGAGCCTGAGTATGTGCCAGGAGGTGCGGTCTGCAGACGTGTTTTAATCAGGTCAAATGGATGGCCTACCAGCACGGCACAGATTCCACCGAAGCCACCAGAAATAAATGACTTGATAGATGAAGCAACGCTTGTCGCTTTGGGTTGCAGCTCGATGTACTCCGATGCTAGGTCGTCGGCCATGATGGTTACTGTAGGGCAAATAATGCGGGGCTCAGGCTCGTTTAGTCGGGGTCTTAGCCGGACCGGTGCTGCAAGAAGAAAAAAAAATTATAAATACACACACCACCCACGTGGTGTCCATGTGGATAGAAAGTTTATACTATACCGTGCGAACGACGAAACGACTTCAGCACGTTGGACAGCATGGGTGATACGTTTGCTACGCTGCCGGAGTTCTTTGAAACGGAACTTGCGGAAAGCCTCAGATCACGGACAGAGTCGCTTGTCTCTTTCCGCGAGCTTGGACCACCAGATCTGTGTCATGTGCTCAAGTCAAACGGACGCAAAGACCTAGGCTCGTATCACCTCGTGTCTGGTGTGGATGCATCATCATCTGCGACACTTGCAACGTACATCACGAGCCTGTCCTACGAGTTGGAGCATAGCACAGCTTGGATTGGTAGCAAGTCTACTTTTAAGCTCAAGGGAGGCGTATATTGCTGCTTCAATGCTTTCTCGCGTGTAGACCTACGTGTCGAGGTTTGTATTCCTGGAAGCGTACAAGCATACACGGTCAATGCTCGCGGTGAACGCGGCGAAGCAACGCCAGAGATTTGGCAGGAGACATATCTATCTGGTGTCTTGCGCGCTATCTTATATGCGGACGATCCAAACTATTCGTTGTTGGGCTACAGGAAACTTGATCCAATACCGACACCTGATCACGAAGTGCGTTTCCTTATGGCGGCGGAGAATCTATTTTTTAAGGGATGGCAACTTGGGAGTGAGCCTGAAATTCAGGTGGCGACTATTGTAAACAACCATCTCTCGGTAGGCATTTTCAAGTACTTCGGCGAGTTGTCGCGGTATGAACAAGCAGTAAATCTTTTTGAAAAGCTCTGGGCTCGGGAACACGAAGTTGCTGCCCTTGTGGCAAAGGCATATCTTGGAATGAATGAAGAAATCAAGGCTGTACAGATTATGCATAAGTCGCTCCAGCAAAATCCTCACAGTTATGTTGTGTTGCATGTTGAAACCGACTTTCTACGATCCAAAGGCCAGTTGATCTGGGCGGTTGAATTGGCGAAACAGGCTGTCTGCTGTGCACCGAGTGAGTTTGTAACGTGGGCAAAGCTTGCTGAATGCCACATTGAAGCCGAAAATTGGGCAGAAGCATTGCTCACACTGAATTCCTGCCCTATGTTTACTTACAACGAATATGATCTTCATCGCATTCCTCCGGCCGCGCGCACACACTTCCCTATCCCTCCTTTGGCCCTTCAAAGCAAGATATTGGATGAAAGTCAACTTGGAAATATCGAGACCGATCCCGCCCTAATGCGTTTGCCTGCACCTGCATTGCGTGGTACTTTTGCTTGCGCCTATGTGATTTTAACCAAACTTGTCAGTAAGCTCGGCTGGGACGAACTGCTGAGGTATCGATCAGAAGTGTTTGTAATGGAAGAGGAGTATCGAAACCAGAGCACAAAGCCTTCGTCGAAGTCCAATAATACAACTCAACACGATACGTCCAGTGGAACGTTAGACAAGTCCAAAGAGGGGCATTGGCTTTCCTTTACTGACAAGCGACTGTGTGAACGTTGGCTTGATAACTTGTTTATGGTTCTTTATGAAGACCTACGCATATTTACGATTTGGCGCGCCGAACAGGCGCATTACGATGCTCAGTCTCTTCCGTACGAGCGTCCAGGCTCCGATTGGGAGATCCTGGGTGAACTGGCATTGCGACTTCATCATCCGGAAGAGGCACATGATGCATTTGTGCAATGTATCCTGACCAAAAATAGCCCCAAAGCCTATACGCATCTGTTGGAGTACTTCACTAAGATATGCAACGTTGAGAAGGCACTCTCTATGGCCATGCATCTGACTGCGTATAACCACCGCTGGTACGGTGATAATGTGTTTCCAGGCACAGTCGGAAAACATCTTTTCCAACTTATAAAGGTGGAGGGTCTTGGAAAAGTTTCCAACACACTTGTTTCCATGAAGCCTCGACCAGCTATGCTTCGTCTCATGCAATGGTACTTTTCATATGCACAAGATTTTCGATTGCCAGGTTCTCAGTCATGATCGACTAGTTACATAGATCTTCGATCATAGGCAATAAGATACAAGTCTCATTTCGGATTTTGCCCCGACGACCAACGCACAAACGTGTGGAGGATCGCTATCGCTGCATCTTCCTAAAATTTCGTGGGTTCATTTGACAAAGCAAGATTGGTTGTAGCAATTTTGGTGCATGGAACATATATATATGTGCGAAGATCCATAAACAGGTATTTTGCGCCATCTTGTTAGTATAACACCTCTCACTGACTTACCAAGTTCTTAAACCTTAAGTTGCGTGAAAGAAGGTTCTTGATATGGCAGAACCGCTTTCACCAACTCAAAATTCTCACACAGTGTCAAACGTACGTGTTAGCTCTTGTCCACGGACTTACTTGAAGCAGGATGAGCCTGAAGTGATCCCTATTTCCATTCCACCGAGCGAAGCCGCTAAGCTAGCTGAAGATACATCGCCGAGACATGTGGAATACGTCCCTGTCTCTTCAATCTTTGAGCAAGCAACTCATAACTACCAAAACACGTCTGTGGCTTTTGAAAAGGATCATGAATCAAGCCGCGCTCCGAGCATGCCAGCTCGGTCAGCCGCTTCGGCTGGGCAGGCCTGGAACACTCTGACCAGTGCACCTAGTCGAAGCAGTCTGAAGCCCGTGACTTCTAGAACAGCTCGAGGGAGGAGAGCTTCTGTGAATTTTCAAGATTCCAATGCGACCGGTCCCCGCCGCCTCTCTTACAGTAGCTTTAATGACGATCCGACTACTGATAACAGTGATGTTGTTATGGGACAAGGCGCCACAACCCTCGAAACAGGAGCTCGTATTCCACATTCAATTAATTATGGCGGAGAGGAAGAGATTAAATCCGACATCATCATTGTCGAGTGGGACGGCGACGACCAAGAATTAGGAACAACATGGTCTTATTTAACTCGTTGTTATATCACTTTGCTCGTCGGTGCACTTGCAATTGCGTCTTCTATGACATCTTCACTTCCATCAATGCTCATCGAGGGCATCTCTGAACACTTTCAGGTATCAGAAGAGGTTGTTAAATTGTCCTCATTTATTTTCGTGGCTGGCTATTGTCTCGGGCCACTCATATGGGCACCTTACTCTGAACTGTTCGGTGTCCGATGGCCATTTATCCTTTCCACGGCCGGATCAACAATTTTCAACATGGCATGCGCACTGTCACCTAACATTGGTGGTCTAATAATTTTCCGATTCCTGGCTGGTACTTTTGGATCATGTCCTCTGGTAGTCGGAGGCGGTGCCATGGCTAATATCTGGCCCAAAGAACTGTTAGGTCTTGGCATGTGCCTGTTCTCTATGTCACCAATGGCAGGCCCATCTTGCGGTCCACTCATCGGTGGGTATATCGCTGTTGAAAAAGCCTCATGGCGCTGGGGCTACTGGGCTTGTACGATATTGACTGGTTTTCTAACCTTGCTATCATTTCTCACTCTTCGGGAAACGAATCCTGGAATCAATTTGAAGAAAAAAGCTAGACGACTCAGGAAAAAAACCGGTGATGACCGATACAAAGCACCTGTTGAGTTGCGTACTATTGAGATTCGAGAAATTCTTACGCGTTGGATCCTATTACCCATTCTTATGTTTATATATGAACCAATGCTTCAGGCAATGACTATGTACATGTCATTTGTTTATGGTGTTCTTTATCTTTTCTTCGAGGCTTTCCCAATTGTTTTCGGTGTATACCATGGATTAAACGAACTACAGATTGGTCTCACATTTATGGGTTTCTTCACAGGCTGCATTATGGGCGGCTCTTTTTACTCATTTGTTGAGAACAGACGCTACGTTACCTCAATGAAGAGTCACCCGCAAGGAATCCTCCCGCCCGAACAACGTTTAATGGTTGCTCTGTACGGTGCACCTTTGCTTGTTATTTCTTTGTTCTGGTTCGCTTGGACCTCTTATAGTTCTGTCTCCATCTGGTCAACAATTGCAGCCAGCACAGTTTATGGCATTGCTATGTTCTTTATATTTGTAAGTACTGCTCCAGGATACTAACACAAGCAGTTTGCGTTGATGACATATATAGCTGATGCGTATCGAGCGCAAACAGCATGCGCTCTCTCTGCTAACACTATTGTTCGGTCCGCGTTCGGGTTCGGTTTCCCGCTAGTACGTGTGCCCCTAACCTGTCCGTTCAACCATGACTAACCGTCTTAGTTTGCCACGCAAATGTATAACAGACTAAATCCGCAATGGGCCACGTGTTTGCTTGCTTTTATTGCGGTACTCCTTTTTCCGATTCCGTTCATTCTGTTTCGCTACGGCCCATGGCTTCGCTCCAAAGCCAAGTATGCGTTCGGAGAATGAAGTCAGCATACCCCAATTCATAGAACCACGTGGAAGCGAATCATACACATAATTGAACGATTTATAAACTTGTGCCAGATGTGATTGGCGAGCGTCAAGAGGGTATTTGGAACGGGTTTGAGCTAAGATCAAATAGAGTGCCTGCACCCGAAAGTCCAACAACCAATTTCATTCCACGGACGCCCGAACAAAATTCCGACAAGCCACGGGATTTGTGGAAAATTATGTCAGTTTAACCAGGTCTTGCTACGCACGTGTGTGAAGGTAATTTTATGTAATCGATTTTAATTGGTCCGATCTTGTAGTAGCGGAAGAAATCTCCATCTTCCTCGATATAGCGCAATAACTTCCGAATCGAGATAAGGTTCCAACTCTCTAGTTGTAATCAGCAGGCTTAGGGGCAAGCTGATTCTCACCATCATCATGTCTCAACCGTACGAAAATCCGGTTGACCGTCGCAAATGGACACCAGAAGAAGATGGCATGTTGAAAATGGCTATGAACAATCTTAAAGATTGCCGAGAAACCCGTTGGACAGAAATTGCCGCTAGCGTACCCGGCCGATCGGCCAAGGCCTGTCGGAAACGTTGGGTCAATGGATTAAATGACCGCCTCAAGAAAGGATCTTGGATGAAGGAGGAGGATGATCGTCTCCGAGAAGCTGTAGCAATTATGTCCAATGATTGGGCAAGGATTGCCGAATATGTCGGGCAGCGATCGGGTGATCAGTGTAGCAAGCGGTGGCGCGAAGTTATTGACCCAGCTATTAACAAAACTTCTTGGACTAACGAAGAAGACGAGCTACTAGTAAACCTGTTTCATAAGCATGGTTCTTGCTGGCAAGTCATATCAACTCATTTTAACAACCGGCGCGCTCTGCAATGCCGCAATCGATGTTGCAAGTTGCTTGGCTTGCACGCTCACCCTCGTAAGAAAGCGTGCAACTATGAAAAGCTAAGCCCCTTGTCCTCTGAGTTTGTATGCTCGCCCATCGTGAGTCCGACACTGCAGGCAGATTCAACGGGTGTGGCACCTCTCCAAAACGGATCTCACGATGCTACTGTTCCTGGAGATATGCTAAACTTAAATAACCTTTTCTCTACTCCAGCAGAAAGTACAACACCGAATAAACATTCACTTGGTGTTTCTGAAGAAGCCAATTTAATGAATTATGCAAGTCAGCTTGAACCAAGCAGCAACAACACTACCACGTCTTTTCCAAGTAATCCGTGCAATGATTATAATGATATGCAAACAATGCAATTCATTGAAGCTTGGAGTAGAGTGCAAGGTTATGCCTCGGCTGAACGCAAAGGACCACCAGCAGCTTTAAACCTTGACATAGAGACAACGCTATTCTCTATGTCGACACCAACTGAGCCAAACTATTCGCCTTTCTTGGACTCGGCAGTCTCGCTTCCATCTAGCACTCTAACTACACCATGTACTCAGGGTTTGACTGATGCCTTTGTCCTCAATAACTACGATACATTTAACGGCATGCAGCAGCCTTTGCTTGCAACTTCAAACTCTTGCGACGAAAGCGCCAAAGAATTCTTTCTTCCGAATCATTCATATCATTTTAACAATGAATGCATGGCGGATACTGTCAAGTTACCTTCATCAGAGAGCACGGCGTCATATGAGGGATACCTACAAACGGCCATTCAAAATCCGGTATTGGTTAGCGAACCGATACAATTGGATCCCTTCAACATTCAATCATATAGTGCATACTAGATTTGGAAATCATAATAGGAAACTCGTAAAAGCAGAGTCGCTCGGCAAAAATCTACAATTTCAAAAAAGCTTTAAAATTCAACACTATTAAAACTGTGTTAAAATATACACAAAATATTCGAATACACATATATTTGAATCAAAAAAGAATTATATATTATTATATTACAATTAAAAATGTTTGTAAAATATAATTTGTAATGCAATATTCTAATAAAATAAAGTTGTATTAAATTCATAATATAGAAAATAAAAAATAAAAAATAAAATTAAAGTTTATATTTTTTAATCATATTAAAATGGATTGCGCAATTGGTTTTGGAATATTATTTTATCAAAAATTGCTTAACTTATTGCGTTTGAATCAACTTTTTCTGGGTTGAGTGAAAATCGAATGCTACATTGTTTGTATCACGTGTTAATTAAGTATGTGCTTGTTCTGTTCAGTTCGACATGATTCACGCTACTAATCGTGATTTCCTTTTCTTGCTTAACGTGTTGAGTTTCACCCGGAGACAAGTTCGCTTGTTTTGTTTCGAGCTATTTAGATTCTCGTCTTTCACCCGGATGGATGTGTTAAGTTATGGCAGCCTTATCGAACTTTAGTCCGCCCTGCAATTTTGAGAGTTCGCCGTGTCTTAGAGCACCAAATGATATCCATTTGTATGTGCTCTCCCTATTACAACTGAGTATCTCGAGTGTTGATGAGACGGGATTTACCCTTTGTTTATGTCTATTGTACTCTACAGTTTTGGTCGCCTACATAGTACTGCTGAAACCGTCATGGACAGCATTCACGCTCACGAGAGCTTGGATGGTGAGCAAATTCATTCGAAGTATGGGAAGATCGATGATAAACTCCGCCGCTGCGTCAGGTCCTCCGCCGAATACTAAAGCATGGATTCGTTTCAGACCTCTACCACAGGCTGAAATTGTTGGTAGATCGATAATTAATGAACACTACTAAGCACTACAACCAGGGCATCCAGGTCGGATCCTTCAGGTGGTAAGTAAGGCGCATTTTTTGGTACATACCTGAAGAGCAAGCTTGCTCGGATGGCTTGCATAGTTGATAAGGTCTAAAACGGCTTGGTTCATTGGGGTGATTGGCGTCTGCAAATCGTTAGACATACGCAATAATGCAAGACACGTACCTTATCTTGACCGAATCGACAAGACATAAGACGCGCACGTTTAACAATTTCTAACACATTTTGTTTCACGAGATCAATAGTGGGTTCCAAATTTTTTGCATGCTGCTGCATTCCACTGAACCAGAACCGGACTTCGTCATGTACGAAAATACCCAAATAGTCTTCTAATCCGTGTTCAGATGAGGTTAAAGCAGTACCTAAAGCCATGAAAGAGCTGGTAACAAGGCCTTCAATGCCAATTGGTCCGATAAAATGCTGAATATTGGGACTCAATCGGAAAGGTGTAGGATCGGGAGACTTGAAATGCGGAGCTTGCGGACTGAATGTAGGGACCATATCAGACATAATAACTGCACCGCTTGAACGGCAAAGGTGAATTCGTCCTGGATAACGGGCACTGATAAAGAGAATGTAGGTAAGGAACATAGCAGCAGCCATTTGCAGCGTGAATTGCTTGCGCATGATCCAGAGATCAGATGGCGACGCCATAGTCTTGGTGATAAAGTTGGTGAGGATTTTATCCGAAATCATCTTCACGCTAATTTCTTCCAAAAGCTCCATGCGTAGGTTAGCAAAGTCCACATTGGTCCGTCGATGAGAGCCTCCATCCCAAGTGCTTCGCATTTTCTCGACCCAAGCCACGATCGGATCGTCCTTGCCGATACCTGCTTGCTTGCAATGACGCTCGTAGACATCCTGAAGACTAATAAAGGACTCCTCATAGGTAAGCAAGCGTAGCTGCGGGGAAATAGGGACTGCAGTGGGCACATTGAAGATTAAACCGCGTTTCCGGGTTTGAATCTTCCGTTCCAAGACGGTATTCAAAAGACGCAAAAGTTGGAAAATACGCTCCTCCCGGCGGCAGTACCTGGCAGAGGGTAATTGAACTGCAAATGAATGAAGGGAGCCTTTGTTGCTGAGAATGGTAATTCGTCTATTACACATTCCGTTCGAGCGCAAGAGTCCATATTCCGGTAGGAACCGGTTGATACGCACAAAGTTCGAATTATTGTCTTGTAGCTTGAGATACTGACCGGGGATTTCCACTTCATCGAACTTCTGGTGCTGAAACTCAACCAAGTAATGAGAGCAATGTTCTAGGTGCTGAAGTCGAGGGCGTTTGTCTAGAGATTCTTCGTAGCGATCGCGCCAACGTCGGAGCCTTGCGACATATTCGTGTAAGTTTGGCTTGCTTGTAACAAAGTCGCCTTCAAACGCTGCTTTCAATGGACCGGGCGGCAAGTTTTCGGCAAACAGCTTGACATTCATTTGCGACGTTTGAGGAAGTTGGCCATTGTCGGACGTAAGCGGCGCGCGGTGGATATATTGCTGAAGCGCATCGTTCAATAAAGCATTCGTAAGGCGATAGATATCCTCGTCGTTGCTGGGCTTGAAGCGCTGCTGGAGCTGTTCTGCCATATTCTCCATGGTCAGCGCAAGCAAAGGGAAAGCCGTCTTGAGGATATTCAGGATCTCTTCGACGTAGTCAGCAGGATATCGGGACGGGTCTTTGGTAGAGTCTTTCTCGTCTGCCTCCTTTGGCTTCACCTCGTCCTTCGCGAGACCAGGCTGAGATGCCTGTGGCTGGGGCTCTTTGCCCTGGGCGCGTAAGGCACGTTGTGCGAGCAACAGCGAGTTGCGTTTCATCAAGGCAAAGTCTTCCTTACTTGTGCGCAGGTAGTAATACAGTGACTGCGGGAAGGACTTGGCGATTTGCATAAGGAGTTTCCGCGCAAACTTTGACTGCCTGTGGGAGAGGAGCTGGATGAGTTGAGGAATAAATGTAATCCAATACCAAATGGGTGTCTCGCCATTGTAGTTATCACAGGCTTGCCACAAAGTGCCTTGAGCATCATCACAGTCTAGGAGCCAAAGCACGCGCACGAGGATTTTTCGTGCTTTGGCATTTTTGTAAAGACCTGCTGCTTGCAGGTAGCAGCTGATGGCATTGGCAGCAAAGTGCATGGCTGCAGGCTTCTCGCGGAACAAACTGTCATTGTATCGACCCCACTCGGTCCAAGACTTGGGCAGGTTCAAGTCCATTTGGATGGCAGTCGCAAACGCTTGATTCGCCTCATCGCCCATTCCAAGTTTGTTCAGGAACATGCCCTTGAGGGAGAAGAACTCGGCCTTTTGCGCGGCTGCAAAGAACATAAGATTCGTATTGTTGATGACATTGAGTCCTTGCGTGAGTTCATGTGGATTATGGTAGTGACAGCGTGCCTGCTCACGAAGCTTCAAGAAAGCCTCTTGGATCTCAATGTTTGGCAGCAAGTAAATTTTGGTGAGAGAGCTGATGCACACGTCCTCGAGCCCATGCTTCCGAGCGACATGCGCAAACCTATTAATGATCCACGCCGTCTCGTGATAGCCGCGGTACGCATACGAGTTGGTCGATGAACCAGGGCCCTCGTTTCGCTGAATGAGTGAGACCAAAGGCAGGTAGGCTTTGTTGACGCTGGAAAACACATGCTGACGCCAAGCGACGAGGTCACTCCATGCATTGATGTCATCCCAAAGATTTGGCAGCCGTTCACGCCACGTCTGCATGAGCGTTTTGAGCTCAGCCGACCGGTGATTCAAATTCGTGGCATTCGTATGAGCCAGCGAGGCAAACACTGTGCTAACTTCCTGCAACTCGACAAACTGCTGGAAGATTTGCAACAGCGGCACATGCGCCTGTGACACATGCACTGGCAGCGTGAACCACTTGTACAGCGTGAGCTGAATGGCTTCATCACATATGCGGCCGAAATCGGAGGGCTTATCCGGAGCCGCTTGCGACTTGAGTAGCGCTAGGTACGCCTCAAACACCTTGCGCCGAGGCGTACTCATGACCTGCAGGCTCTCGAGTGAGCGCTCAAGAGACTCTCGTTCAGCTGTCCAGTCTGATAGGCGCCATGCACATTCCAGTGCAAGGTCCTGGTTGTTTTCCAGCTTCGCTAGGTCAGACAAGATATCCCATTGCTGCAGTTCAAGAGCTGAAAGAACCCAATGATCATCCCATAGGTTGTATTCAGATTCGGTGAGCGGCACACCAGACGTACGACCCTTTACCTGCGCCGCTTCATACAACACTTGTGCCTCGGCAAACTTGCCGCTCTGTTCGTACGCAAGGGCAGCATTGGTCTCAGGGAACATACACCGACGACGCCACAAGCCATAGAAGTAGTCTGCCTCACTCAGCTCTGCGTATGCCTCGGCAAGAGCATCCTGCGTTGACTCTCGGACCGCATCGTCTGAGCGAAGGGAAAACAGCTGGTGTTGCAGCTGCTCCATCGAGACGTACCAAGCCTGGAACGTCTTGCCCAGATATCTGAGGACATAGGGTGGTATCTCGAGCGTCGGCGAGCATGCCAACGCGCCGCCAAGTAGCGACTGCACAACGTTGGGTCTCGCAGGCGCCTGGTGAAGCATGTATTCATGTGTGACGCACCCAATGAGAGCATGATTCAGGTCTGTTTGGTGTCGCTTTTGAGTCGTTCGCCAAATGGCGGGAAACAGAGTCTGCCAGAGAGCGTCGGCGGCATTCGCATCGAGATACTGCAGCGTGCGCAGCGCGTTGACAAAAGGCTGTGTCGTTCCGCTCTTCATCATCTGGGCAAACAGATTATCGCCATCACACGGCTCGCCGACCAAAGGACCCGACGTGTCGATGGCCGCGAGAAGCAAGTCGAGAACCTGATGCAGCCAGTAGCGTTGTGCAATGCACTCCCAGCCCTGTGTACCGAGCAAATAGAGAAGCCGGGCGGACATGGAGCGAGTGAGAGACGCGTCAAACAAGTCGATGAACTCGCGTCGCAACGAAGCATCCGCATGGCAGCAGCCCAGGAGGAACGCGGGCTCAAGCCGTGCCGTCAGCTCCGTGCGCGCAAGCGCGGGATCCTTGTAAATCCCGAGAATCAGGTCCATGAATGCCTTCGACAGAGGTAAATCGCGATGTTCAAAGCACAACATCTTGACGAGAATCCCAGCTTTCTCCTTAAGCGTTGGGAATGGCTCAGGCTCTTTGAGGATCCACACCCGCATCATCGAGAGCAAGAAATGGCACAGTTTTGTACTAGACGACTTTTCCACAAGCTGCACGACAGCACTGAGGAACCAGCGCCGCTGGTCGCCCAGATGGGAGATGCGTGCTTTCAAAAGCTGGAGCACTTCCATGAGCATCTTGAGCGTGCTCTCGCCACCTGCAGCAGGCGCTGCGAGATGCTCTTTCGTGAGCCGGGTGAGTGTCTTGATAAGCAGGGGCTGATGCCGGTCAATGCACGTCGGATGCGTGTGTGACCAAGCGGACAAGAGCGTTAGTGCACTTGCTAGGTTCGTGCCGGAACGAAGTCCCTCGGTAACGGCCGTTTCGACACTCGTACAAAGCTGAGCCAGATCCTCGGGGAGTGGTGCATCATCCTCACCTGGTGGCGCCGCCGGCAGCACAGAGCAGAGACGTTCCAAGGCAGGGCGCGCCGCATCCAAAAGCACAGGATGATCGCTTGCAAGCGTCTTTTCCAGTAGTTTTTGCATCTGGGCCATGTGGCTGAAAAGCCACTCCTTGTCGCGGTCGCGAGAAATCACATCGAGCGTCGCGAGAGCATTGGCAATGGGCCCAACGTGCTGCTCCGACACGTCCGTGTGAATCAGTGCACGCTGCAGCAGAGCGAGACGAACTTGCACGCCGTGCCACGCAGGCAGCCGGTGAACCTGCTCAAGAAGAGAAAATGCATGCTTCGTGACATCATTCGCTGTGATAGACTCCATCGACAAAGAGATGAATCGAACAAGGAAGCGGAAGACCAGGTCGCGCAGGTGCAAGGGCATCGAGTAGCTCACGGACGGAGATGCAGAGGCTAGAGTCGCCGTTGACGAGTCTGCGTACGTGTCGGTGCCGGTCTTGATGCGCTTTCGAGACACGGACTCGGCATCACCACCCTGCGCGTCCGTGTCGGCGGAGCTTGGCAAATCCCATTTGATCAACAGGTCGATAAGTTGAATGGCAAGCTTCTTCGACTCAGCAGTAGAGCTGCTCGCAAAGCCCAGCTTCGCCAGCGACGTGACCATGTGCGGCACAAACAAGTCGCGGCTGTCGTAGAACAGGTCTGAGTACCGCACAAGGAGCTGAAGAATAGAACAGAGCTGCAGTACATTATGCCCTTCGTCAAGAAGAGTGCGCTTCGTCCACTTGACCCAGAGGGGCGTCTGCCCGTCCTTGCTAGGCACACGCTCAGGAAGCGCTGGCACCAGGGTATCAAGCGCACGACGTACAAGGGCCCGGCCATCACTGGGCGTTAGACGCAGCAGGCCCACATACACCTGACCAGTGATCTTGATGGGGCTCTCGAACTTTTGCAGGAAGCGTGAGATAAAGAGGTACGCCGCATGCTTCACAGTGACATCTTCGAGCGAGAGGAACGACCACCCAAACTTGATGGCATCGAGCTTGGACGTGCCCTCCGCCGCGAGCACATCCGCTCCATGCTCAAGGATCAGTGTGCTCATCTGGAGCAGCTCCACACGCAGCTCATCGTCAGTGAACATGGCCATACCATGGCCCTGCACGATGCGCCATACTTGATTCACCACGAGCAGGACCATCTCCTTGTTCAGTAGGGGCTCGTGGTTCGCAGCAGACAAGATGGTGTGTGCACACTCCGGCTTCTGGCTCGACGCTACTGATACTTGCGTCTCGACGGATAATGGCGCCTCCTTTGCTGCATACGACGATACGAGCATGGGATTCAGCAGCACCCGCAACGCATACGTCTTGCGCACAGATGCTGCATGTGGGTCTGCGATTAGATGCACGACACGCTGCATGAGTGCCCGCTTTGTCTCTACGCTGCCTCTTCCACACACGTACTCGTATACGAAGCGTGTGTGGGAGGACAGGTCACGTGCTTGGTGGTACGTGTACATGTCTAGCAGGGACATGTGCACGTCGACGAGCGGCTCGTGGCGCAATGCCGAGTGCAGAAGCGACAGATAGAGAGGCGTCAAGGGCGGCTGCGTCGCGAGCACGTCGGCCTCGGCGCGCCGTTGTGCATGCATGTCAGGCGTGTTCCATAGGGCAATGAGCCGATCCAGTACAGGGCGATGCACTAGGAGCCACGACGATGAAGAGGGGGTGCCGTACGCGACGAGCGGCTCGATGAGCTGGAGAGCCACGCGGATGTGCGTGGTCTTCGACGCATCTGACAAGAGCGGCAGAATGTACACGTCGGCACGCTCGTCGAGCTGGCGTCGAAGCGAGGCGCCGTGGTCCGAAGCCAGGGCGAGACGCAAAAGACGTAAGAGCCGTGGGTTCTGCAGCTGGTCGCTCTCGAAAAAGTAGCGGATCGTGTGCTCCGCAAAGTGGTCGAGAAAGAGCGTCAGCATGTCAGTGAAGGGCGTCGGACCACTGCGGCGCAGGTGCGACTCGATCTCGGCCACGTACATGAGCAGGCGTGGCAGGAACTGGTATGCCGTGTCGGGCAGCAGATGGAACACACGCACGATCGCGGCTAGGGTCTTGAGCTGTTCATTCGTGTCAAGGGAGCCAGCAGCCGCTCGGCGCAGCATCGCGGGCTCAGCAAGCGCCGACAAGTGGTCTAGAAGCTTGACGCCAATCTCGACCTTGAAGTAGTTCGTCAGGAGCTGGAGCAGATGCGCGAGGCCATCGAGTCCCGCTGTCGTGAGCCGGTTGCGGTCTGCAAGTGTCATCAGGATCGGCTGCAGCCCGCTGCGCAGCAGGTCTTTCGGTAGCTTGTTCTGCTGTGCAAGTGTCGCCTTGAGTGAGTGGTACGCGACCTGGACCACCTCGTCCGACAGCGAGTACAGGCACTTGAAGTACACGGAGATAATGCGCATCCGCATCGTCACATGCTCCTGGGCCTGGAACTCGGTGCACTGCATCGCTGCGGCCAGCAGCTGGATTGCCACGACGCGTAGCTTGGTGATGGCGAGCAGATTCTTGTACAGCGTCGTGCGGCCCACGAGTGCCTGGTCGTCGGCATCAGCAAGAGCAAGGGCCTCTGTCAGCACGCGGAACAGCTCTTCGTTGAACGCCGGCAGCGGCCGCGGCAGCTGCAGCGTGTACCTGATGGCATCAATGTGCCCGATCTGCATGCCGAACGGCAGCGCACGCAGCGGCTTCGTAAAGATCGGCAGAAGCAGCCGGTCTCGCTGCGGCTCCAGCAGCTCAGTCACACTGCATTCCGTCAGCCGTGCAAGCAGCTCAAGCGTCCGCTGCGTCGTCTCACGAGCGATCTCATTCGCGGACGACAACTCCGGGATCAGAATGCCCACAAGCCACCGCAGATGCGGCGACGACTCGTTGTATACTTTCGCTGCGCGGCTCGTCGTCTCGTTCGCATCGTGCTTCGGCGCCTTGCCTGTGTATGCCTGCTCCAGCACATGGTACAGCGTCGCACTGATCCGCTCAATGTCGCGCGGCGGATCACTCGGCATGTCCTTCAGCATATATAGCAGCGCACGCACAATCTCCAGCTGGTGGTCGGCGACCCAGTTCGCGCCGAGAGACGCGCGCCGCACGAGTGTGTCGATGCCGATCCACCCACCGAGCCGCCGGTGCCAGTGGTGCTCGTAGCAGCGCGAGCAGAACGACGACGCAAGGGCATGCATCACGGTGTGGCCCAGACGCGTGCGCGTTGCCGGCACATGCTCACAGTCGTCGAGGAATTGGCGCACGATCGCCAGGAGGATCTCAAGATGCGGTGTGTCGCCTTTCATGTCGACGCCGTCGATCGAGTGTGCCATCGCCTCGAGCATGACGACCGTGAGCGGCAAAAGATGCCGCTGCGACACGCCGCTCTGTCCCGGCACCTCGCGCGTGATCTCGGTGCGCAGCGTGTGTGCATATAGCCCCAGGAGGAACGACTTGACATCGGCGCGCAATCCCTCATGCGACGCCGCACGGAACAGGCCGATCGTGATGCGCCGCAGCTCCGCGCGCAGCTCGTGGTCCAGGGCGTCGTTCACAAGCACGACGGCGGCCGTCGTAAGCACATCGAACGCCGGCCGGTGGTACGCCTCGTCGGCATCCGCGAGCTTTGCAAGCGCCAGGTCCATCGCCGGCAGCAGAGACACTTTGTCAACAGAGCCATTCATGCCAAGGGCGATCGACGGCGTCGTGCCTGCGTGGAACGCGAGCGTCGGCTGCTGCTGCAGGAAGCGCCGGTTCCGTCCACCGAGCTTGCCGAGGATCCGCATCGTCGTGTGTGAGTGCTGATGGTTGTGTGGGAGCGGCTTCAGGTGCGTCCAGAGCGCCGCCATGATATCCTGGATGTACGGCTGCATAATGGGATCGAGGAACTCCTGCGTCAGGTTGTCGATGCACAGCTCCAGAGTCCGGAGCCCCTGGCTCACAAGCTCGGACGACGAGCGGAGCGCCAAGACGAGCGGGTGCATCAGCTGATCCAAGTACGGCAGCAGGACACTCAGGCGTACAGGCACCGTCAGGCACAAGTCGACGAACAGATCGCGGTGGCTAGGATCAGCCGCATCCAGCAAGAGATTTAGCTTCTCCAGCAGCACTGGCAACAACGGCAGCACATCCTTGTACAGGAGCTCGAAGCGCCCACCACCTATGCTGCGGAACAGTGCCCGGAGCAGGAGGAAGTAGTTCGTCGGCTCCTCGGCCTTGGACGCACACTTCAGTGAATGCATGATCAGATGCGTCAGGTGCGGCTCCAGCACCGACTCGTTTTCCTCCGGGAAGATCGTCACCGCCATGAACGCCATCTTGAACAGCCGCAGACTCACAGACGCAGGCGTCTTGTCGGGCGTGCCGAGCGCATCGAGGCGCTGCACGAGGAACTTGAGCAGGATGTCCACAAAGCGCCGTGTTACCGCATCGTTCGACAGCAGGTTCTGAGGAATGCCCAGCAGCGCCGGCGCTTGCAGAATTTGCTCGAACAGGAACGGCATGTGCGTCGAAAATACCTCATGGAACGTCTCGGGTGGCAGATCAATGAAGATGCTCGTGAACAGGTCGATCATATCTTTCTCCTCACGCCCGTCGCGCTGCGTTTGTAACAGGCAGCAGCGCACGCCGCCCACAAACACGCGGCCCATCACCTCGCCATCTGGCTCGGGAATCCCACGGTGTTTGAATACCGTCACGAGCGTCTTGAACCCAAATAGCAAGTTGCGGAACAAAAAGCGTGCATTCTTCATGGGATCGGCCACATGCTCCAGCACAGCTACCGAAGACTGGATCAGCTTGGCCTGCTCGATCGTGATGGCCAGTTGCGCCATCTGCGTCTGCTCTGCACTATCCTTCGCCTGCACGTCGACGTCGTTCTCGTCGTCGCTCTCCGTCCGGCCGCGCAGTTGCCACAGGTCCTCGCCCAGCCTTGCTAGCTCCGGTAGCTTGTCGAGAAACGTAGAGAAGATGCCCTGCAGCATCACAACCGACCGGTCCGCATGCTTCACGACGATCGTCTCCACCAAGTTCAACAACAGCTTCACACACATCGTCTGAATACTCGGTGCGAGCGTCGGATCATGCAAGAGCTGGGCATGCAGGTTGATTACCCGCGTGATCTGCTCCGTCGTCAGCTCCTGCCGTACATGATGCATAAGATCCGCCAGCATGCTGACAACAAGTGGGCGCTGAAGCTCGCGGATCGTGATGCCCGTGCCCAGTAGCACACGCTCGTCCAGCAGCGTGTCAATCTGGCCAACAAAGTGCACGCGAAAGTCGGTCGACAGAATATGCCGTGTCGCCACCAACAGCTCCTTTCTCGTCACTGCATTCTCGGGGGGACAGTCCTTCAGCAAGCGCACATTCACTTCCGGCAGCAAATGTGCATACTGCCGCACAATGGGCGCTGAGCCTCGCAACACGTACGCAAGGAACGACATCGTCTTGACCTGCGTCGTTACCATTTCGCCAAAGAGAGCGCGGTTCTTGATGCCCGGTGCTATGCCCACGAAGATTTGTCCCCGCTGCCGCGCTGCCTCGTGCGCTTGCCGTTGCGGAAGCGCCTGCAATGTGAGGCAATGTTCAAAGATCAGCGGCACGAATACATTGATCGCCGAGCTTACGACGTGCCTGTATGTCTGGAAAATCAGCACAATCGCAATGGGGCACTCTGTCAGCACCTTGAAGCTTTGTGAGCTTTTCAACAGTGTCCTCGGCGCTGAAGGAGCAGCAGCCGTCGTCGAAGACGCCGATGTCGTTGTCGAGGCCGATGCTGTCGCTGTTGCAGATAATGAAGCGGTGCCGCCTGGCGTATGGTCCTGTCCTTCCGATAGTGTGAGCAGCGCATCCTCCTCACCCGGCACAGCCATAGCCTTCCCCGGTGACTGCTCTGTGCCGAACGCCTCAGCGACCGCCGACCGCATATTTAGGTATAGCTTTTGTACAAGCTCAAGGAACGGCTGGACTTGCGACTGCAGCACCGCTTTAAACGCGCGATGCAGGTCGATGATCACCTTGAATGCAAGCGTTGCATTGTCCTCGTTATCTTCCTGGACAATCTTGAGCATCACCTGCATCAAGCGATCTGTATGAGGTCGAACTGCCTCATGCTGCGGGTACCGGTATATCGTCTCGATGAGTCCATGCCGCAAGCGCTGCTCCGGCGCATCGGACACAAATGCACACGCAGTGTTTTCCAGCAAATCCATCTGCACCGGCAGCACCGCATTTAAAAAACTCATATAGTCCACATTCACATACACCTCTATCATCTCCTTGATTTCCGCGACGACATTCGCCTTCGTCCGCAGATCCGCACCCGGATCCGCGAGCCACTTGGCGATCTCGGCCGCATCCGGCGGGCTCGCTAGCCGCGCGCCGTCTGCGGCAGCCATCGTATCGTATTTCTTTTTGTCGCCGCCACCGAGATGTTGCCTCGGCGGTCGTTCAGTGTATGTGTGTCGCGACCTCGTCACGTTGGGGCCGCAATGCGCAATGACGCCGCGCCTATTTTCTTTTCTTCGTCGCAGCCGCGTGGCGGGGGGGGCGTCCGCTGTCGCCTCGGTTGCCACCTCCATTCCACTCACCCACGGCATCCGCGTTGGCACACGCCCGCCCCCGTCCACGCACCTCCGCCACACCCTCCACCACCAATGTGTCACGTGATAGGGTGCACAGGCGCTTGCTCGCCGACATCGTGAGCCGCGACGTGCGTGGCTCTCCAACAGCAGCCAGCGAGCGGAATGGCAAGTCTCTTGCTGCGGCTGTTCAATAGCGACTACTTCTCGCCGCATCTTGCCCTCAGCTAGTGCGTATGCGCACACGTATCTGACAGCCCAGTCTACGTACCTACGCCGATCATGTGGGCATCACGTACTATCTGATCGCCAAGCTTAGCACGTCCTTTGCTCGCGAGGATATCGAGTTCTACTGGCCCCAGTTCTGTCACTTGCTCGTCACGAAAACAACAGAATCACGCGCTTTGGAAAACTTTATTTTGCGCAAGTGTGAAGACGATGTGCACGTCGCTCTCCTCGTACGTATTTTTCACGTTCGCACGCACACCCAGTGTCACAGCCGCTAGCCGCTCGCGCGATGTATGAATTTGCATGCTAACAACCCCGTCCCTTTTATCACTCCTTGTACTTTGTCTCTAACTTGCAGACGCTATGGTTCATGCAGGCACACCTCTCAGACCTGGCTTCTGAGCCAGAGTCGCCACATTTCCGAACGTGCCAACGCGTCTACAATCGGTGTCAGCGCATCCTCTTTGAAGACCCTGATCCCGAAATAATGATCCCAGATCGTCATATGCTTCCATTGTTCCATCCATTCTTCGAGGTGCGTCGGAAAATGTGGCCTGGCAATACAAAAAGCGCCTTGGCCGGCATGGCATCTGCTGTTCTAGCCATTGGTCGCCCAGACGTGGCTCAATATGGCCAAAATCTAGCTTTGCAGCAAGGCAGATTGCCCCCTAGTGACTTGATCATCCATCAACCGTCCCGCGATGCGTCTGCCGCGTCTGCTTCGTCGTCTGTCGATCACCCTCCAAGTGAAGACACTGAGCATGCAGTGTCCAATGCACATGCTTCTTCCACCCCGACGTCAGCCTCGCTATCGATCGCCGCACCTTCCGCACCAGAAAAGCCTCCTGCCTCCCTTGTATCGCCTTCTGGTGCCGCTGGCTTCCCTGACGACAGGCATGCGCCTTTGCCACATGAACCGCCAGCCACCTTTGCCTCTGCTCAGCAGCATGATACCAAGCCAGACCCTGTACAGCAAGTGTTTGGACAGGACGACAGCGGAACCCCTCGCAACGCCGCGCCTCTGCCTCTACCACAGCCCCTGCCATCCACGCCAACAACCCCAAGCGCGCCAACGACGATGCCCAGTCATACCACCACCACATCCGCTCCTCCGCCTTTGAACCCCAACAGCCATGAGTATGCATTGCATCAAAAGTACCTTTGCTCGCATTATGGTCGTACTGAGATGCAGTTCTTGCAAGCTCTCCAGGACATCCCTACGCGCTTGCAGCAGCTTCCCAAACCAGCGCGACTCTCGGCCCTGCGTGCCGAGCTCACCAGCTTGAATCGCACGTTGCCCGCCGAAGTCTGTTTCCCGACTTGGTGTGCTGGATCCCCCGCTGGATCTGCACACCCAGAGAGGCATCATCGCGTTATGCGCATAAGTGCGTCCGAAGCTGTCGTCCTCAATTCGGCAGATCGCGTGCCGTACCTGCTGCACGTGGAAGTGCTTCGTAATGACCTAGACTTTGATCCAAACCGGCGCTACAATCGCGAGCTACTACAATCTATCCTTCAAAATCGCGACCGCTCACTCAGGCCCCTGCTGATGGCCCATACAAAGCGCCCTTCGATACCCCTTCACCCAGGGGCGCTGTCCGACAACCCTGCGCCTGGGGATCAACAATCTGGCGAAGTCGATCTTACCGAGCAAATGTACGGCTCCGATCTCTCAGCCTTTGGCAAGGTGCACGAAGATGTCGGCATCCAAGAGGAGTTCGGCACAAAGAACGACACCCTCGATACCGCCGCTTGGGCACATGCGTCCAACGCCAACGAGCAGCGTGCAGACTTCTCTCTCGACGAGTATTCTCAGCGCATGCGCACGGCTGCCGTCATGCTAGCTCAACTCAACAAGGGCAGCACCTTGCCGCGTACTGCCGCCGCCTCTGACGCCGCCGAGCCTGGAAATGAACCTGCACCGACGCGCGTGTCGTATGCTGATGCACAGGTCATTCGTCAGCGCATCATGGACGAGATGACCGCTCTCGAAGAGCAGCGCATGAAGCGCATGAAACGGGGGGGTCAGTTCTTTACGCGACGCAAACGCAACATGATGGGTGCCGAGGATGAGAGTGCCGTGCTAAAAGCCGTTAATAAAGACGATCCCTCTGCCGCATACTTCCGCGAGTCTTGGACCATCAAAAAGGACCGCATCCGTGCCTCGTCTCCCTACGGCAGCCTACCTGGCTGGGATCTCTTTTCAGTTATCGTCAAGACCGGTGCTGATTTACGGCAGGAACTCTTCGCCGTGCAGCTGATTCACGAATTTAAGCGTGTATGGAGTGAGTGCCGATCATCTTGCTGGGTGCACTACTTTCGCATTGTGACCCTCAACGAGTCGGCAGGTCTTATTGAAACGATCACAGATGCCATTTCTGTGCATTCGATCAAGAAGGCTGCGTATGCAAGTCAAATGGCCGGCCAGCCCATCTCCACCTACACACTGTATGACTACTTTGTACAGACGTATGGGGATCCACACTTACCCCGTTTCCGCCGTGCACGGCGCAACTTTATGGAGTCACTCGCCGGCTATGCAATTGTGTCTTACCTCTTACAAATCAAAGACCGCCACAACGGCAATATTCTCGTCGACGCAGACGGCCACCTGATTCATATCGACTTTGGATTTATCCTTGGCTTGTCGCCTGGCGGCGTCGGATTCGAAGCCGCGCCGTTTAAATTTCCTCGTGACTATATCGATATTCTTGGCGGTATGGATAGTGATGGCTACAATGAATTCAAAGCCCTTATGCGCCAAGGTTTTCGTGACGTCCGAAAACACGCCGAGCGATTCATCCTCTTAGTCGAGCTTATGCAGCGTAATTCTCACTTACCCTGCTTTGCGGCAAGCGATAACGCTGCTGCTCAGCTTCGAGACCGGTTCCAGCTTAATTTCACCTCTGCGCAGTGTGATGAATTTGTCGATAAACTCGTCCTCAGTGCAGCTGGTAGCGCTTTCACTCGCTTGTACGATCAGTACCAGAACTTCACGCAGAGTATCCTTTAATGTTGTAATTGGCCCGATTTTCGTATTCGACATAGCTCATTCCTAATTTACGCGCGCAATTTTGCCCATATCGACAGTCGTTTGTGATCGGGTATGTCACGTGGGTCTACGCGTATGGCACATATCTAGTACAGCCATGCATCTCGTGTCGGGCGTAGGAGTTGACTGCGCCTGTTCTTCACTTCCCATGAACAGCACGTGTCCAGGGTCCCTTTGAGAAGTGTCCGAAGCATAGCGTGCGAGCCATTTTTTGCCGCGTGCGAACATGCTGGATTAGGAAATTCCAATCGCGCCCAGGCTCAGACAAGGCAATTCAACTCAATGTAGGTAATGAACGATCAGATTATTAATCAAACAACACAGTCGCCTATCCTATTTATAAACATGTCTGTGATCAAGTTTTTTACGTCTGTTCCACACAGCATTTTTTTTTTCCTTCGTACAAAGATCATGTCAAACAACAACTAGGCTTCAAACGAGCCATAGAATGACGTTTTGATCGACTAGAGCCACTAGCCGCGCGCATTCTTCGACATTGCACGAAGCTTAGATCCAAATTTGTAGAACACGAATGGAATTGGCATCATGACAAGAGCAATAAAAGCAAGAACTGTTGTAGCCCACCTGGGATTCAATTTTTCATACATCTGTTGACCAAACATAGGGAACCCTGCACCGAAGGCTGAACGGACAACCGTATTGGCCGCAATAGCACTTGCAGAATTCATCAGGTAAACCTCTGTGACGTACGTCATAAGACTGAGGAAAATAAAGAATAGACCAATACCAAACACTCCACCAGCCACAATCGTACTCCATGCAGAAATAGAGGGGAAAGCGGTCCATGCGAACCAGAACAAAGCGATAACTAGACACGGTGATCCAATCATGCATGTCTCAAGACGTCGCTCAGGAGAAAGAAGAGGGACTTTCAATTTTTCCATACTCTTGACATACCTTGGCTGATCCACAAAAAGACAGTACGCTGCAGACAAAGCGCAACCACAAAAGAAGCCCAAAAACGCCAAGCCTTCTTCACCATTGTTCATGTTATGGTCTCGAATAAACACAATAGGGTAAGCCACAAATAGAAGATACAATACACCATAGATGAACGAAATGTAAATGGTGACAAGCATAAGCATGGGCTCGGTGAACAACATTTTGACCGGTTTGCCAACAGTCTTTCCGGCAAGTTGGAGCCAATTGATCTTTCGCAGCTCAATCGGCGCGACATAGCGATCGTCACCTGTCTCTTGTCGAAGTCGCCTTGCCTTCATCTGTAGACGCTTACCATCCAATGTTTCTGGCATCGTGAATATGACCAAAAGCAGTAGGACACCTGATAAGATTGCACACACTCGGAAAACCCATCGCCAATTAGCATGATCATTGGCATAATCTTGAGCAGCTGCCTGGCTGAATCCCATTCCAAGAGCTTTCTTCATAAAGTGTCCATTTGACACTGAAATATATCCGCTTACAATAGGACCAACGCAAGGTCCTGCAATCGGGGCAATAGCAAAAAAGACGATACCTATCATAAGGTACTTGAGCGGAAACAATGTAGCAATCATAGAGGGGGCATTTGACATGGAACTTGAACCAAATGCACCCGCTAATATGCGCATGACAATCATCGCTGCAATGTTGGGAGCGAAGGCGCAACCTATATTGAACGCCGTGAAGCCAGCAAATGAGATGATAAAGATAATCTTTCGACCAAACATTTCCGAAAGCGGTGCCCAAAGCAATGGTGCAACACAAAAGCTCCCCACAAACAAGAACACGGATGCCTTAACGACGTTAAGCGAGGTGTTGAATTCAACAATCATTTCAGTCACGATACCAGACGGCACCGACGAAGCAAAGGCCGTGCATAAAGTCAGTGAACCAGCTAACAGAGTGAGATAACATCGATAATAAATATTCAAATTAAGTACATGTTCGCGGTCATCTTTCCCATCCCATTTGACAATAATATGTTTCGTTTCCTCTTCATATTTCGCTTCGCCATCACCTGGCGATGATGACTCTTTGGCCTCTTTGCCTGGGTTTGTTTCATCAATCTCAATGCCTGCCATTTCAGGAAATTCCATACCGCCCCGTTGTCCCTCATAACCCCATGGCCCAGATTCAAAATCTTGCCTGCTCATGCGGAGGTTTGTATGTGGCCCTTGCGGTCGAGGTGTTCCTGGTTGGTATAATGATACTCTAGAAAGAGACCTTTTCAACTCGTGCGGGATAAAGTGCGACGAACGCCGCCGTTCCGTATGCTCTGGTCGCGGCAAATCCCCCAACCATGAAGGGTGAAGCTGTGAATCCGAGGCATGTACCGCCGGCGGTGGCTGAAGCGCAACTACATCTGGAGGCACTTCTGTCGGAGCTACTTCCGGTGCCGCCGCCGGCAGACTCTCACCGGCATACGGCTGATCCGGTGTCGCCGTCTGATTATTCATATATGGCATCATCGAAATCGGCGGTGCACCACTGTGATGAGGCGGCGCTGCAGTGGGAGAAGGCCGGGCCGGATCTGGGAGGTCGATAACTCTCACATTCGGCGCTTGGTATTTGTCAGTCGCGATCCCATCTTCCGCTTCGTAGAAAGAATCCGAGTCGCGCGACTGGATTGAGGCTGCGTGTTGCCTGTCCATGAGGGCAGCTCTCAAGAGATGGATGTATCAACCTATGCTCGGTGTGGCGATTTTGTCAAGGTGTACTGCTTGGGAAACAGTTCAGCATAATGAATGTGCTCTGTTTTCATCAGTTCGCGTAATTCCTTAATCTATCCAATAGGGCGCGCTGCTCATTTTGTTTACATGCGTTTGAAAAGAACTACAGGTCATGTACGGACATTTTTCACGCCTCAAGCCCTAGTGGCATCGGATATTTCCGATTTGATTGATGAACCTTGAGAAATGCCTTGTTGACTGCACAACGCCGTGGCGGGCACGTAGTGATCGTCATTATGATTTGTCAACCTGCAATTAGCATGCCCTGCGTGACTTTACATGATTGGTTCTTGGCGTAGGATCTTGAACTCGTGTGGTAGGCTGGGCTGCGCCCAGTAACGACCCATGCCCGCTACTGCTGCATAATGAAAAGACAAACAAGGCCGACCTCAGTCCCTAAAGACGCGTAGAGCACCAGGCCAATGACACGGCTGCCAGATGTCCACGGAGGTGTGCCGATCCCATGGACTACGCCATGGTTAGGGATTCGTAGCATATGGTTGGTTCTTATCAGGTTGCGTTTGTCTCTTGGTCAGCACAAGCGAGAATTTGTGCCTTCCATTAGCAGTACGTAGTTGTCATCACAAACGAAGTAGTGAGCGTGTGCTATGACCCCATCGTTCGAGGACTTGTTCCACAGGTGGAGCCCATTTAGATCCAAATGCACACCTTGAGAGAGTCATTTTGCTGGAACTTCGGCACCCTAGAGTATTTCAGCGAGTGCCAAAGTCTCCATTGGTATCCAACATCATATAGCTGTCTAACATGTACGTCTTATCCAGGGGAATCGCTATACAAAACCAGTTCGCTGTAGATCCATTTATTACATGGCCAATTCAGCTTGTAATGCGCGAAGTTCAGCATCTTCATCCACTGAATCGGCGTGTGCATTTTTCGTCGCATCAGATTGAGTTGGCGTAGAAATGTGATGCGCTGGCGCAGCCTCCGCACCGACCAACCGATTGTGCAACTCGTCCTGCTCAAGCTCCTGAAGCTCGTTTCGTAATTCATCTTCATCTAGCTCGTGTCCCAAGCCCACAGGGTTTGATATGGCCTCGGAAATCTCATTTGTAAGAGCCATCTCTTCTCTGATGGAATCCATGGTATTGTCGACTTTATCAATGTCCCTGCACAGTGTTAGTCTGCGAAGAGCCAAATGTGACTTACATATTCGCATGAATGTGTTTGAGAGCAGCTGAACCACGTTGCATGGCCCGCATCGTCTCCAAATTCATATTTGCATTTTCGATCGCATTCACCTGTGTTTCAAGAGTCATGCGGCTTCCAGCCAGACGATCCAGCTCTGTCTCGTACATCTTTTTCTGCCGGAGCGCAGCTTGCGCAGCTTGCACGGTCAATTTCCCAATCGCGAATCCCAAGCCTCGAACGTACCACGCTTGTTGCTCGTCACATTGTCTTTCGCTTTGCGGAGCTCTTCATCAATTTTGGTTTGGAGATGCTCCTCCTTCTTTGCTATCAAATGCAGCTGTTCACGCAGCCCAATAATCGCATCTCGTGCAGTATTTTTATTGTCTCGCTTCCCACTAACCCAGCTAAACCAGCCTGCCATACCTTCGAGCGTGGGTATTGTGCTCGATGGCCGATGGTGATCTAGCACGGTTGGGTGTGGCGTCTTAGCGTAGGGATTGGGAACTGTGCGCGCGCATTGTCCGCAGGTCCACGTGGCTATAGGCACACCACGCGAGACCTCCATGTTGTAATGAGATGGTGTGTGACGCGTCGGACAAGAAAGGGCAATTATCATGATGGAACGTGCGTTCTGTTTGGCACGAGGGACTTCTTGAAGGGGCTTTCCCATCCGAGTAATGCGGCAATTTCGGCCAGCATAGGTACATGGAGGTGTATGCAAAGATGAATGACAAAATTCCCAGCATTGTCTTCGCGCCACTTCTGACCGGGTGTGTGACAACTCGCTGACTTTTGACACATAATCATGCTGCACCGCACCCCGTGTGACTCGACTAGGAGGCGGGATGCATTGAAATGTGTGCATGCTGGAACGATTGTTCCTGGATATAGTCGCACATAAGAAGCGTGTTCCATCGCACGCCACATCCATTCCCTTGCGTACGAGTCAAGCCCGTTGCGTTTCCACATTGCATACGTAGCAGCAAGCTCATAGAAATGCACCTTGCAGTCTATATAGTTGGCTATGCTGGTAGCGCTTAGCATGTCTCGCCCCAATCAACACTGTAGCACTGGCGGGCATGCACGCGGTAGTGCAAGACCCACGTTTGACACATGCGGACAAATGGCGGTGGTTTTTGGCATGTACATTTCCTCATTTCTAAAGTATACTTTTCTTGCATCATGATGATCAAAGTAGGATGTATTCAGGTTCCATCTTACGAAGCGTCAAGACCGGCTCTGATGACTTGGCGTAAGTGCCCTGGGCTGACGCATTCTTTTCAGGTCCTTGGCCCTCTCGGTTCCACGCCGCGAGTGGACTGACTGATCTCCACATATCAACGTGCAACGTGCTTGTCTAGTGACATCATCGATGGCGTCGAAAGTCCGACCGCTGCTGGCGGCGCTGAATCAGAGCGGAAAGTATGCGTACCGCGAGCCAGACATGCGAGTGGATCACTTGGTCATTGGCGGCGGCGTTGTCGGACTGGCTATAGCGAATGCTTTGGCTCACCGCTGGCCAGACAAGTCAACATATGTCGTCGAGCGGCACGCCGTGTTGGGCGAAGAAACAAGCTCCCGCAACAGTGAGGTCATTCATGCAGGTCTTTACTACCCACACGACTCTCTTAAGACACGTCTTTGCACGCGGGGCCGCGAACTTCTGTACGAGCGCATCGCACGCAGCGGCCGCATCGGTGCCGAGCAGGTGGGCAAGCTCATTGTCGGCTCAGCGAACGACACAGCGTACTTGGAAGGGCTGTATAAGCATGCCCAAAGTATCGAGCAACATGCGCCGCGAGTACGGCTGCTCAATGGGGAAGAAGCACGAGAACTCGAGCCGGATTTATCACCTCACATCACACGTGCGCTCTATTCGCCGTCCACAGGCATTATTAGCTCGCATGACTACCTATCGGACCTAGCGTGTGAGCTTGAAGAGCTTCCTACTGGCGAAGTGCCCGATGCGAATGTCGTGCTTGGCACCTCGGTTGTGCGCATGGATCCACACACGCCGAAGCGAGCGGCTCTGAGCAAGGCGGGCGATGACGGCTCACAAGAAGGGTGGGTCGTTCAGCTCCGTACGCACGATGCCTCCCATAACGAGACGGATTCACTTCTGGCGCGTGTTGTGATCAATGCTTCAGGCCTCAATGCGCCGCGGGTCCTCAACAGCCTATGGCCCCAAGCATCACCGAGTCAGTGGGTGCCGATGTATTTCGCCAAAGGTAGCTATGCAAGCTACCGAGGTCCTGGTGTCAAGCATGTACAGCATCTGCTTTATCCAACGCCTGAATTTGGTAAGCAGGCGTCGCAACGAGCGCATGCCGTTCAGTCTCTCGGCACGCATCTGACACTGGATCTGGACCACCATGTGCGCTTTGGACCAGACTTGTCGTGGCTCTCGCCGCCCGCAGATGTTTCCGATTGGCACCTGGACGACGAGCTCGGCTTCCAGCACGATTTTTGGGAAAAGTGCCTAGCGCCCGATCCATCTGACGCTTGGTTCGACAGTATGTACGAAGCGATTCAAGCATACTTGCCAGGCGTGTCTCGTGAGGGACTCCAAGTCGACTATGCCGGTATAAGGCCCAAACTATGTGGTCCTGACGCCCAACGGTTTCAGGACTTTGGCGTGCTATGGCATGCAAGTCGCCAAGTTGAAAGGCAGCATGTGTGGCAGTCAAGTGCCGCAGAGGCAGCGCGTGCAGCGAGTGGCCTGCTTGTGAGCCTGGTGGGCATTGAAAGTCCTGGCCTCACGGCGTCTCTTGCCCTTGGTGAGCACATCGTCAAGGAGCTGGAGGCACATCTTTGGGGCCGGCATAATCCACGCGGACGTGCGCGGAAGTATGTCGATGACATTGGTCACGACGCCCTGGACGCATGGGCATAGAAGACGTCGATGCAAAGAAACAAGCCAAGCAGGCAGGCAGACAGGCAGGCCAGCAAGCACATAATCAAGAAAGTGTTGGGCTTGGCACTCGGTCAGGAAGTGCTTTGCGTCTGGGGGTTGACGGCTTATTCCCGCCCTCCTCCTTATGCCCACCGTCCGTACCTGAGCCACGTCCGCACCCACGTTAGGGCGTCCACAGACGCGCATCGCCATCCGCCCCTGCACTCACGAGCCACGGCAGCGTCGGGTGCCATGCGATACTCAGCACGCCCAGCGCATCCTGCACCGCATGTCCACGCAGGATCTTTAGTGGCACCAACAAGGCGTTTTGCAGCAGGTCCGAGTACACGGTGCCGTGGTATACATGCACGGTGCCATCGTCCGCCGCACTTGCAAAGAGCGGGAAGCGCGGGTGGTACGCCACTGCACGCACAGCCCGCGAGTGGTACCGCAACGCCTTGTACGGCCGCTCCGACAGATCCAGGTCGAACCACAGCACGCGCCGGTCGTACGAGCCAACAATCACGTGATCCCCACTCGGATGCACGTCCAGCGAGCTGATCCAGCGCACGCCGGGCTGCAGGGTCTTGACGAGACTCTGTTGGACAAGGTCGTACACACGCACGTAGCGCTGTGTCGCCACGAACAGCCAGGGCCGAGAGGGGTGGAAGCACACACACTGGACAGCCATGGCCGAGTTGCCTGCACGTCGTGTACGCCGGAACGGCGCTTGCGATCGGTGCTTGCTGACCTGATGGATCAACACGGCCTCGCCTGCTGCCTCGGGGCTCACTGTCGCAAAGTAATCACCGCGTGCATGCCAGCGCACGTACTTTGGCACAAGCGACGCATGCTTGCTGTTCCGCACGTCGATGCGCACACAGACGCCTGCGGCTCGATCCGCCTCACTGGCTCGAGTCCACTGAGCTGTTGCTGCGTCTTCGGCGGCATGCGGCGTCGTGAGGTGGGCGAGACTGGCCTCGTACATGGTCTTGCCGCACTGCGGCGGTGCTAGCAGCGTGACCCGCCCCACACTCACAGCAGCTGCGATGCCGAACGTCCGGTTCGGGCACCACTGCACACAGTACACGGGACTGCGATCAGCACGTGCTACACCTGCATTCATGTCCCATGTCGCGACGCAGCGGCCCAGCGCCGCATCCCACAATCGGACGTGGCCGTCGTCGGCCCCTGTCAGCAGCCACGCACCCGATGGATCGATGGAGACCGTTCGAATCCGCCATGGCGCATGTGCGTACACGACGTCGGTGTGCGTCGGGAACGGCCGCAGGTCGCGAGGAGCAGGGAGCTTCGGTAGCAGCTGGTCCGGATCATCAATGTCCAGGCGCTTCCGCCGCATGCGTGGTGCCATGTACAAGTCCAAGCAGCGCTGGAATCGCTCGTGCAAGGCCTGATCGTAGCCAGGCACAAGACGCAAGGCCGCGTACTTCGCCGGTAGGAACGGCAGCTTGCGATCCTCGGGCTCGGCCGCTTCCCACTCAGCCTTTTCATCGTCGCCAAATAGGTACTCTGCAGGGGGATTGTACGACTCAACGTGCGATGGCAACGGCAGCTTCGGCGCCGGCATATGCATCGGATGATCTGCGCGTGCCTCGTCTGCATCGCTCCATAGATTGTAAAAGGCAGGGCGCTCACGCCCTGGCGCATGGGCGACAATCCGCCCCTGTCGAATGGCACGCACAATCTTCATGATCTTCTTGTGTTCCCACTTGCTTGGGACGAAGCGCCGCTTCGGCTCTGGACGCGCCGTGAGCGGCGTCGTCTGCTGATGCTGCGTGAACCAGTCTGTCGCTGGCTCGTATGGATCATATGCCTCAACAGGAATCTGCGCACGCTCCAGCCGTTGGATGATATCGAGTTCCTCGTCTGTCAGCTTCACGTCTTGCCCACTGGTCTTGTCGTGCGCCGAGAACCATCCGTCGCCTTCTCCTTCCACACTGTCGAGGAACTTGTCAAGTTCGTCGCCCTGGGCAGGACGCAGCACACGTCGTCCATTGATGTCGTAGCCAATGTGCGGGAGGTCGTCGTACCAGGACAGCGGCACTTGGCCAATCCGATTCGGCACATCCTCCGTGCTGGAATCGCTATCGTATTCAGGCTCAATCGGCGGGTACTCGACTTTCGGCATGCCCGTGACGTTCGATTGCACAACACGCCCACGCTTTGAGCCGTCGTCGTTCCGACTCTCATCATAGAATCGCGCTGCCACGCCCGTATCGATGCCTAACTTGTTCGTCGTTCGTTCGCTTTCGTCTGGCTTGACTCGTGCTCTTGCGATCATGCGTTCCAGGGCCGCGTCGCCCTCTTTTACGTCGTCGTCATCGGATAGATCTGCGTCTCCGTACTTGGCATCGGCCTCTTCGTCCCAGTTCTCTAGGTCGTCCGAATCAAAGGCCTCGTCGTCCGATGCGTCTTCGTCTTCGTCCTCATCGTCCTCCTCCTCGTCTTCATCACCATCGTCATCTTTGTCCTTCCCCGACACCAACTCAGGAAATGCCTCCATGTCGTCTTCGTTCTTAGGCGCACCATCGTGATGGTTGCTCTTGTCATCGTCGTCGTCATCATCATCATCGTCATTGTCATCGTCGTCTTCCAACTCCAATATGCCATCCTTCGCCAGCAGCTCTGGCTCTGGCTCCGGCGTATGCACCGGTCGCGTGCGAGTTTCACGTATTGTCACATCACCCGGCTCCGCACGCTTGCGTCCTTGAGCACGTCGTTCCGGCGGCACTGGCCGTCGGCCTTTATCCACGGCCATGACGTGTGGAAAAGGAAATTTTTGACACTCTGCCACGACGATCCATCCAGTGGGCTTTCCACATTGCCCACAGCCTCCTGCACGAGTTTTTTTTTCTTGGCCTTCTTCCTCGTCGTCGCTCAACCCCTCCCTTAGCTCCAGTTGCACGTGGCTTTTTTTTTCTTTTTGTTTTTGTGGTGCACGGCGCACATCCTTTTTCCCTGGGTTCAACGTATTGTTCCCTACGAGTTTACAAAGTTTCGATCCATGTATATAGGTCATCTAGACTATCGCGTTGTGTTTGACTCGGGTCCCACCCTGTGCGATCAATAAACGCAAGACCCATTTTTGCACGTCCGCCTTCAATGATGCGTGGGTCCAGACGCTGCAGTGGCTCATCAAGAGCCATTCCACTCCCTGCCATGATGTAGTCGTTCGCGAGCTCATTCGTTTGCTTATGTCCTTGTCCTCCGCGCACCCTGTGCCCGAATCGCGTGGGGTGCAGTTCTGCAGGCACACCATCCTCGCTTCCGCGGGTAGGGCCTACCCACTGCAGAAATGGCACACGTGCGAGGGCCACTCGCGCCCGTTCCATCCAGCTCCGCCGGCTTGCATCGCGCACTTCGTCAATGTCCTCCATCATGACACGTCCCTGTGCTGGACCTGCCGAATCCGTTCGATGCAAACCGCGCGATGCTCGCCGCGATACCAAGGTAGATTCAACACCTCGCCGGCATCGTGTTAGCAGTTGCCATCGGCGCTTCTCATCCTGTAGTAGCGCATGATCCATAAACAAGGGCGAACGGTCCATGCGGGTAAATAGAACAAATAGTGCTGGCGGTGCTCTTTTTGACTCCATGGCCGCCAAGCGCCGATTCGCCAAAGTTCGCAGCACATCATGGAGATAGTCCACACTGTCGACCAGAGCGTCTTGCAGATCGGTCCGCTTCAATGTAGACAGTGCCGCTGACGCCGTGGCAGACTCACTTCCCCCTCGACTTGCTACGCTTGCATCAATGCAAAACACCAGCGCATCCACCTCATCCATGTATTCACTCGCTTGCGTACGTAGACGCGCATGCCCTGGCACGTCTATCATGTCCAGTCCATGTGCACATGCATCAGACGGAGGCACACTCCCTGTATTAACCCGCTGTGAAGTTACGGTATCAGGAGCGACACCCATCGTCAAGCGCAGGAACACGTTCGTTTTCCCCGCCTGTTCACCACCAAGGAGCATGACTTTGCGAGCACGTTTTCCGCGGCTGTGCGCCTCCAAAGGTACCTCTGCTATACGTTTGCTCCCGGAAAATACGCCTGTCACAAGTCCCACACATACCGCGACACACGCGGCCAGGAACGTCGTGGCGATGGGAAAAAAGCGTATATCTTGTACATGGGCACACACCCATGCCTGATGCTGGGGACCTAGCACGTGTGTCGCATCACACACCCACTCTTGCACCCATGACATGTCAAGCTTGCTAACACGTCGCCGCAGCTATGCAGGTAAAGGCTGGCGCGAGCGATCGAGCGAGCAAAGTGATCACTAGAAGTGCTGGATTCCCTCCGTGCGCCGTCGATTCCGACTGCAAATCTCCACACACACACACAAACGGCCGTCTCCACTACTACGTCTTCTAGATCGAGTGAGGCGCATTAGGGGCAGAGGCAATGCGTTCGGTGATATAGAGGGCGAGGGCATATTTGCAATTATGTCCCATCAGTGACAGAGCACAACGCGTCGTCATCGAAGGAGCAGCCGTTTCGCTGGTTCGATACGTCGTCAACGCTGCGACGGTGGGTGCGATGGTACGTACGAAATCGGACTTCAACAAACCAAATTCGATCATAGGAGCAGCATAAGGGCTAACGAATCAGTTCCGAAAGTGCGTAAATGCGCGTCGTTCGCAAAGACTGACTCTCAACAAGCACATACGACAGCGACAATACTGTGTGTAAGTAAGAGTGAGTGCGTGCCACTGATGTGCTAGTCTCGCCGCAAGGGCGGCTTCACCAGGTCGAATATGCATTGGAAGCCGTGAAGCAGGGGTCAGCCGTCGTGGGCCTGCGCTCCAAGTCACATGCGGTGATTGTAGCTTTGAAGCGAGCCCCGTCGGAGCTTGCGTCGTACCAAAACAAAGTGCTCAAGATTGACCACCACATTGGCTTCGGATTCGCCGGTCTCACAAGCGATGCACGTGTACTGAGCAACTATATGCGGCAGCTTGCACTTTCCTCACGCCTCATGTACACGCGCCCCCTGCCGATTTCTCGTCTCATGGGCGCACTTGCCGATCGCGCCCAGCTGAACACGATGCAGTACGGCAAACGCCCCTATGGTGTTGGGTTTCTCGTCATTGGCACCGACGATACTGGTCCACATTTGTATGAGTTCAACCCGACAGGCAATTGCTTCGAGTACTATGCAATGAGTATTGGCGCGCGCAACCAGAGTGCAAAGACGTATCTGGAAAGCCACTTTACCGAGTTCACCGAGGCTGATCTGGACCACCTCATTCTACATGGAATCCGTGCTCTACGGGAGACACTACCGCAAAACAAGCAGCTTGAGCAAGCGTCTGTGACCGTGGCATACGTTGGCCCTGGTGCCGATGCTGATCCTCACTCTTCGTCCTTGCGTGAAGGCCACAAGTTCACCGTCCTTGAGGGCGACAAACTTGCCACATGGTTCGAGCGACTCGGACCCAGTGAGCGTCAGCGCGCTGCGGCTGCAGCTGCTGAAGCTTCAGCGGCAGCGGCAACGGCGAACGCCAGCTCCTCTGCGGACAATGCTGCCGCGTCCACGGATAACGCTTCTTCGGCCTCTGCCCCTGACCAGAATACGCAGGCATCTTCCGACAATACAGACAACCAGCCTCGGCCAATGGACGAAAACTAGTGTGGTTCCACCGCCTCCAGGCTCGAGATCCTTTGTCATCTCCGTGGAGGCGTGACTCACACTACCTGATTTGGGTCACTTAGAGCACGATACATAGCACGTGACATATCCTGGATTAGCTCAAGCAGCGTCGCTCGCAATTGGTGAGAGCCAAAGCCCGAGGAGCACTGGCCGCCACACGATCTCCTCACTCCACACCACTACCATGAGCGTGTGTCAGGAGCAGAGAGCTTCTGAGCGCGAGCCGCTCATCCATTCGTCTCATATGGATGAGCCGTACGAATTCGATGTAGATGGGAAGGCAGCATTTTCCTCTGCCGAATGCGACAAGGACACGCAACAGCGTGCCGTCGTGACGCAAAGGAGGCTCTATACCCGTGATGCAAGTTGGTGCGCTCACTTGCAATCGGCAGCTGCCTTGTTGTATTTGTTACTTTCCGTGATATACGCCCTGTGTCAATTTTTCTCATTTAATCACTCCATGCATGGACATGGTCAGCATGAGATGAAAGTGCAGCACATGTATGAAGCCTATCAAGAATCCGTGCTGAGCGACGCTCGGTGTCATATGCGGACAAACCGCTTTCTCGAAGGATGCCGACAGACACTTGATGACCGGATTGCAGCTGCTGAGGCCCAGTTCCTTCGTGTGCCCAGTGCCGAAAGCGCGCGCGCAGCGCTACAGCGGTACACGAGCGTGCCTCACATGGCTGGTGAGCCGAACGATCTTGACTCAGCTCGCAACTTGGTCACGGAGTGGTCAGAACTCCTGGGCATTCCCACAGTGAATGCAACCGAGTTTATGTTTGATGCTGGCACTGAGGAGAGTCGCGAGTTTATGCAGCACAGCCCGCCCATGTCGGCTCGTGAAGCCCCTCGCGTTTGGGCCGACACATATTCGGTATGGCTGAATCAGCCAGTGAAAGCAAGTCTGTCGCTGATGGACGAGCGTGGAAACGACTTTTGGACTGCGAATCTCGATGAAGATGTGCTGTCTGACGATGCAACTAGTGTGCAAGGTCGACCAGCGTTCCATGGCTTCTCTGCGTCTGGAAATGCGAAAGGCCACGTCGTCTTTGCTGGCGGCGGTTCTCTCCAGGACTTTGAGCTGTTGAAACAAAACGGCGTCGACGTGAAGGGCAAGATTGTCCTCGTTCGCTACGGCGATGTGTTCCGCGGCGTGATTGTGCGGGCCGCCGAGGAAGCAGGTGCTGCGGCTGTCCTAATGTACACAGATCCTGCCGAAGATGGCACCATCACGGAAGCGAATGGGTACAAAGCATATCCCGAAGGTCCGGCGCGGCATCCCAACAGCGTGCAGCGCGGAAGCGTCCAGGCATCGTCGATCATGCCCGGCGATCCATCCACACCTGACGAGCCATCGTATCGGAATGCGACGCGCTTCCCTTCCAGTGCTACATCGTCTTTGCCACGTATTCCATCGATTCCTATCTCGTTTGCGAATGCTAAGCATCTGCTGGCCGACATGGAAGGCCAGGGCCTGCGTGCTGAACAGCTCCGTGCGGGCTTCGGTGGGGCTATTCCGAACGTCACATACTGGACTGGGCCCAGCCGGCATTTGGCTCACGTGGAAAATGTCATGTCCGACCAAGTGCAGGACATCTGGAACGTGTATGCGGTGATTCCTGGACATCTGGACGATGAGCGGATCATGATCGGCAATCATCGTGATGCTTGGGTATTTGGCGCTGGCGATCCATCCTCTGGTTCTGCTGTCATGCATGAAGTCGTCAAGGGTCTTGGTCAACTTGTTCAATCAGGCTGGCGTCCCATGAGGACCATCGTTCTGGCAAGCTGGGATGCGGAAGAGTATGGGCTGATTGGCTCCACGGAGTTCGGTGAGGACTTTGCCGAGTTTATCCAGTCGCACGTGGCCATGTATCACAACCTGGACATGGCTGTGTGTGGCTCTGTCTTTGAAGCCAATGCGTCGCCCTCGCTCCAGGCACTGCTTCATGACGTCGCGCACAGCGTGCCTGATCCTAAGCAACCTGCCACTCACAACATGACCCTCCGCGATGTTGGCTCGCTGGGCTCCGGCAGTGACTTTACTGTGTTCCTCCAGCGTCTAGGTATTGCTTCCTCCGACATTCGCTTTAGCCGCGGACCCAGTGATCCTGTCTATCACTACCACTCCAACTACGACTCGTTCACGTGGATGGACCGCTATGGTGATCCAGGCTTTGTTCGACACGAGGCGATCGCCAAAGCCTATGGTCTGTTGGCGCTGCGAAGCGCTGATGCCATCTTCTTGCCCATTTCACTTCGTGATTATGCCCGCGAGCTGCACAAGTACTACGAAATGCTCCTTGACACAGCACGTGCTACTGGTGTCGAGTTGCGTCCCACCATCCTCGAGCGCCTGCGCACCGCTATTGAGAATCTTGGCGTGCAAGCTCAAGAAATGAGCGTGCACCAATCGAAGCTCGAGGAGCGTGTGCGTGCCGTGTTTTCTCGACCCAATGTCCACATGACCCAAGAAGTACGTCAACTGCTGCGCAAGGCACACAACATGAATACACACTTGCGTGAATTTGAACAGGGTTTCCTTGATATGGAAGGCCTTGCTTTTAGGCCTTGGTACCGACACTTGGGTGTTGCACCTGGTCGTTGGCTTGGCTACGGCGCAACGATATTCCCTGGTGTGACAGAGAGCATGACCTTGGATCATGGGCTGCGCACGAGTGCCGAACTATCGAGGCTTGCAAAGAGTATGGAGCAAATGGCCAAGAAACTTGAAGAAGCTAACGCTCGTTGGTCACGGCATGAGTCGCCACCACATACACCGCCGCACCATGGTCCTAGCAGGCCCGAGGAGCCTCATGACGGTTCGCGTCAGCCTCAGCCGCCGCATCATGGACCAGGAGTGCCTCGGCCGCCTCATCCAGGCCCAGAGCCACCACATCATGGACCAGGAGTGCCTCGGCCGCCCCATCCAGGCCCAGAGCCATCGCTCCATAGTTCCAACGGTGCTTAGACCAAATTTGACGGCCCCTACTATCCAGTTCATTTAGTACCATACAATTGCCACTACGATCTACATTTCGCGATAGATTTTGATCGCTGCTGTTAGATGGCACATACGTACTCTTGTCGGCGCACCCAGTGATCAATCGTGTGCCTGTTTGATCGAATGAAGAACAAAAGATCCCAGCCTCTGCGTCCAGGGATCCTGGCTGCACAATATCGTTGGCTGATTGGAACGGAATCCCCGTAGCATAATCGTAGAACTGCAGGTGTTAGTACAGCTTCCTCTGACGTACCTTCATCGATCCATCGTCTGCGCCCGAGAACAGCACACCATCCGCATTGACCGATAACGTGTTCACAATGGCATCGTGTGTCATGTTCGTCATTAACGTGCCCTCAGGACACCGCCATTTTTTGATATTTCGTCCACCTGCAGAACCTGACGCAAACGTGAATTCATGCGGTGGGATTGCTAAAGCTCGCACTGACTTCTTATGGTGAGTGAGTGTCGTCATGCATCGTCCTGCCGCCAAGTCCCACAGCTTCACCGAGGCATCCATACTTCCTGTGATCACTTGCGGGTCACTTTCCTGACACTCGACACTTGCGACCGTACCACGATGCCCACCGAGCACGTGAATCTGCGTCTTTGTTCGCATATCCCATACACGGGCAGACGCATCTCGTCCTGCCGTCACAATCACATCCAGTGTCGGGTGCAGACTCAATGCATAGATACCTGACAAGTGTCCATAATACTGACGAACCACCTTGTTGGTTTCCAAGTCCCAACACTTGACCAGCTTGTCTTCCCCTGCCGAAAACATATACGGGTGTCGCGCACTGACCGCCAGGCCACGTACAGTCGATATATGTCCTGTGAGCGACAGTTTCAACTCGCCCGACGCCATGTCCCATATCTTGATGATGCGATCTCCTGCTCCTGTGGCAAACCATTGATTGTTCGGCTCCACTGCCACACAGCGGACCCATCCTAGATGCCCTGATATCACACGCATCAGCTTCCATGGTGGGTGGTAAGCGGGCTTCATCTGCTGTTGCGCCAATTCTTTCTTGCGAACTAGTGCACTGTTTAGCATCGATCTTCCGGTATCATGCACAGCTTCTTCAGGTCGCATCAAAGCTTTTTGCAAATTTGATTCTGATCTAGGCTGGGCTTTTGCTGCAGCTACTGGCCGTAGCGCTACAGCGGACGATGTTTCGCCCTGCCTTGGATTCTGCTTTGTCTTTACCCCAAGCTGTTCCTCCAGATCCTGGAGTATATCTGACCGTGGGTTTGCCTTGCTGCGATCTGCGAGGGACGCAATGCCCGTCCGTTGCTGAGCTTGGATGACATCAGGCAGAACCATGGCGTCTTGGTATTCGGTTCGCACTTTTGACGCAAGGTGCGCTCGCGTCAGTTCTGCAAAGTCTGGCGCATGTGTGCGGAAGTTCTGCGTGAGTAAGCGGCTGCGCTTTGTATGCCGCTCAGCGAGGTCTGACAGAGCCGCCCGCGGCCATTCTGCCTCTCCCATCTCGATGATCAGTCTCGAACGTTTGGACGTCGTTGAAAATTACGACAATGGCAATAGCACCTGGTGTGCCGACTAAGTATGACATAATACGTCCACCGTTTTCACATCTGGCGAAGCACTATCAGTATCGTCACACACCACTACATACCGATCCTCTTTCCCCTCCAACGACTTGCACATTCACATAGGATTTCTTGAAACTGGTGAAATGTTCCCTTGCATTTTCTCCCCCTTCCCTTGCTACCACAATGTCTACCGAAAAAAAGAACTGTGTTCGACTGCTGCTCCCTATTGTCATATACCTGCATAGTGCTTTCTCGTAAGACTGTGCTCGTACATTGTAGTACACAACCTGTGCATAGATCCCGTCCAAAACTGGGGGCTTTTTCAGAGTGCATCTGGGTCTGAGTTATATTCTGATCCCGTTGTGCATGACATGCATTGCTCACACTATCTCGATGAACGCCAACGTCGCGTGGTGACCTCATCCCAATGCTGACTAATATCAGGGATCAGCGGGTTTTGCCACAGGGCGGGTGCGGGGAAATCTTGTATGGGTCAGGGCCGATGCGCATTGCCTATATAAACACAGCAAATTCCTTCGTCTACCTACCCTTCATCACATTCAATCCATCATGACCAACAGTCAAATTTCCAAGGTTGTTTACAAGCAAGACCCAATGTCGACAAAGGAATATATCGTCATTGTGAACCCTGAGGCCTACGTTTCCTGGAAGAATGGCGACAAGACGATTCCACTTGCCGATGTCGTTGGCAGTTTCCAGATTATGACATCAGGACAGGGCCAGCAAGGCATCATGGGCCAGGTGTCAAAGCAGGAGATTCACACCGTCTTTGGCACGAACAAGGAAGACGAAGCTATTGTAATGTTGCTTGAGCGTGGCACGCTCCAGGCCGGTACCCTGAAGGGCAACGACCTATCTGGGCGCAGCGCCAAGGGCAGCGGCGGCTCTGGAGGCGCCGGCCGCTAAGGACTTGACGAACTTGCCTATTATTTATTAGCCTTCCAGATCCTAAAAAAAGTTGAGATCATGTACGCGTGGTTAGTCGATGTTCATAGATACCAACGTTAATTCATTTACGGTCTTGGTTGTGCTATGGTACATGCGTGGAAACGTAGGTAGGCAGACGGGACACAGACAGACCCGTCGCATTAATGGACCTGGTTTTGGGCTTCATTCATATTGGCTGGATTGATAGGGTCGTAGACATTCGGTGGCTTCGGCGGCTCATGTACAGATGTCTCAAAGCACGGTGGTGGCGTCGCAGGCGGTTCGTAACGAGGAAGTGGTTCATCATCAAGCAAGCTGGGGTGCTCGGGGTCATGCGACACGTCCGATGCTTGATTATACTGCGATGCGGGTGGTCTGTAAGGTCGGGGGGCTTGTGTTCTTTGAAGTGGATGTCCAGGCGCTTGAAATGGATTGACCGAAGCCTGAGGGTGAAGTTGTGAAGGTCCGTGAATGCCTGCTGCTCTTAACTTGCGAGCCCTGACGCAATTGATGAGAATCAGTGCTGTGAAAAATATGACAGCTGCGATAATTACACCAACAGCTAACCACATTGCCCCACTCTACCGATTGTTCGAATGTCTACGTTGGGACTGGCCTCAGGGATCACACAAATGACCCTCCTCCCCACTCTGTCATGACACCGTGCGAAATATATGTGGACACGATTTAGCCAACATGATTTGCCCGATAGACAGTGCCACGCGTCTAAGTGCTTTGTAAATATTTTTAAGACTCGCACAGTGAATCTCTTCGTTTCACATGCACTAGGCCCCTTTTGGTCGATAAGATGACCCTGGGAGATACTTCGCTGCGTAGAGATACTTGTACCTTCCTGGATGGCCACCCGAGACTCATTGTCCAGCACGTGCAAGATCCCGTTCTTTCGTATATATGTATATAATCTCTAAGGGTTCGAGCAGGATTAGAAGCCAATCACTCCGCATGACAGTATTCACGCCGCAAGAGCTGGAATGAAATAGTTGGAAACATGAGGAATTAATTAAGAAGATGTATACAGAAACACAAGGGCGTGCTAGACCATCATGCCACTAGAAGTTGAAACGTTTCGTTCAAAATGAAAAAGAACACATGAAGTAGCCCTATTACCAAAGATGCATGTCACAAGCTTTCCAATGCGTTAACACCATAGTCAACTGTAAGAAGGCATGAAAGCTCGCAAATAAAAGTTGGTACATGTAAAGCAATCTTATTTAGCTCTTGTTTGGCGGCGGCCCCGCTGGTGGCTGATACGTTGACTCGCTGTTGTGGCCAGGTGGCGGATATGATGGCGCGGCATACGAAGGAACGTCGTCGCCATCACTTGGTGGTGGACCGGGCGGCGGCTGGTATGGCATTGCCTGACTCGGGCCGTTGGGTGGCGGGCCATTTGGTGGAGCATAGGCGCCTTGTCCACCATATTGGTTCGTCATGGGATATGCCTGAGGTTGGTAGGGCTGGCCATAATTCTGTGTGGGCATGGAGCCACTAGCGTTTCCGCCACCCCAAAATCCAGGCCTAATGTACGGGCGGAAGGGTCGGCTACGATACCGCGTGATCATCATGCCAATTAATATGACAATGATGACACCTGCAACCGACACACATACACCTAGTCTTGTTAGTCACCGAGCTTTTTAAAAGAAGAAATAAAAGCGAAATTTAGTGAATAGAAACGTACCGATTGCAATGCGTGCGCCACGCGAGAGAGAGTCGTCGTAGCCATACCGGTCGTCGTAACCGTACATGGTGCCGTGAAGTCAGATTTGTGGCATGTTTCACCGTTGCCAGATCGACTTTTACTCGCACACGTGGCTTATACATACAGACTATCTTGCGGGTCTCATATGACGTAATCGTGCACAGCTCGCGCGGGGATTCGTAACGGAACATGAATGACGTAAGTGACACAAATACACATACACGCGCGCATGCACTTAGCTATGTCATCGTCAAGAACGATAGATGCTAAGTTTCAGTTACATTTCAGCAACTACTTCGGTCCAAGTGCATGAAAGGAATAGGAACATTAAATCGCTATAATTAGAGTAGGCGCTAAGTGTCGATCCTGTTTGAGTAAGAATAAGAGAAGCACTGGATCCTATTGAATCAATCGATTAGACGAGATTAGAATTATGTGACTTGAACGACATTAGTGGAATTGTGTAGTGCAACCAAGATTTCACATTTACTTGTATTCCTTGCCGATCTTCAACGACTTCTTCACTTTTTGCATGAGACCCATCTTCTTTGGCTTTGACGCGGCATTCTGAACCTGGTCCTTCGCACCAGAGACTGCATCCTTGCCCTGCTTTTCAACACCTGACACAGCGTCTTTGCCTTTCTTCTCAGCGCCCGATACGGCGTCAGAGGCTTTCTTCTCAGCACCCGAGGTAGCATCCGTGGCCTTCTTCTCCGGAGCAGACAGAGCATCCTTACCGAGGTTGCCAGTCGCATTGTTCGCCGACGATTTGGCATCGTTGACTGCGCCACCGAGGCCGCCTGCTTGCTTTCCAGCGGCACCTGTGGCCGAGCCAGCCGCGCCCTGCACATCGCCAGCACCAGCACCAGCACCAGCAGCAGCCGCAGCGCCACCGGTGGCGCCAGCAGCACCACCAGCGCCAACAAAGCCTGGCTGGCGATGAGCGAGGTCGATAGGGCCCCGCGACATTGTCTTGGAGGCAGGGCCACGCACCGACCAAGCCTGTTCGTCAGTAGGCTCAAACTTCTCGAGCGTCTGAGGACCGGTGGCTGATCCATCCACAAGCGGTGCATCGCCAGCAGCTGCACCGACACCAGCACCTGAAACGGTGCTGGTGGGTGCAAACGTCTCACGAGCAGGCTGCGCTTGCGACATTGAGCTAACCCACGAAGGCTGGGCCGATGGCTCATATGGGGTCGCATTTTGCAGGTACGAGGGAACGGCCGAGCTAGCGACACCCGGTGTGCCAGTTATCGACGACGTCTCGACGGGCTGTGAGTTAATGGCTGCAGCCGTGTAGTTCGTCGAGCGGTTTGAACCAGAGTCACGAAGAATCGAATACAGGTCTCCCCCGGCAATAGGGGGAGCTGCGGTAGGCTTTTCATTGTAGTCGGGCACACTAGTGTGTGTGATTGGGACAGCCTCAGTCATGACGTGGTGGTTTTCCGACTCGAGCACCTGGGGCACAGGTTCCGTGTACACTGTGGTATTCTCGTTCACGCGATCTTCACCTGTAGCCGTTGCGCCTCTGAATCCAGCTAGGGTGTTAGTCGGCTGGACCGACGACGAAGATGGCGCCGGGGCCGCCGCACCCGTCGGCTTGGCGAGATCCTCAGTCGCCTGCGAGCGGGCGACATCTTCAGCGTTTTTCATGACACCGTTCGTTGATGGTGTAGCGGTAGATTGTTGGCCTTCAGTACCCAAGACCTTGTTTGTCACTTCGTGCACTGTGTTGGCAATGCTCATGGTGGCGACGAAAGGGTGTTTACGCAACGATCTGACTCTGATACAAATATGCGTGACACGGGAAATCGGTCACTCCATCCTTATGCAATCTCGTGCTTTTACACATGCACTGCCACGTGCCTTATGCATGTCACACGTCAAAGCAGGCTGAAGCGGCGGAGAAAGAGGGTAGTGTGGGGGGGAGGAATGTGGAACTTTCGGGGATAGTTTCTGCGAGGAAGAAACGAATCATCCATTCGCCCACGCGTTAAGCGAAATCCAAAAATTGCATCAGCATATGGATCTGTGCGTCTTGTTCATCCATGTGGCGGAGATCGACGGCATGGCTTCGGTGCCATCCCCGGGTCACGCTCAGCAGCACCAGCCAATGGACAGTAGCCTGTGTTGACCACCGTTGCGTGTCTGGAACTCCTGCCTGCCAGAGGCACCTCTCGTTGACGCCATGGCGAAGCACATCGTCGCGTCCTGTAGCTTCCTGGCCGACTGTTCCTCGTACGCACGCGTGTAGCCAAGTTGGATCAAACGATGTTAACGAGCGGGTCGTCCTGGCCGGCTGGGTCCTTGCGCCACGCAAGATATCGCGGCAACTTGCTTTTGTTCCTCTGCAAGATGCCTCAGGCACCGTGCAGCTAGTGCTACATGATCCAGCTTTGGTCGATGCTTTCGCGCAGGTGCCTGTGGAAAGCGTCGTGAGTGTCCAAGGCGCAGTCCAAGCACGTGCAGAAGGTGCCGTCAATCCTGCGATGCGCACAGGTGCGGTAGAGGTGCGCGTCGAGTCTTGGACACTGCTTAATGCAGCTACCCCGACCTTGCCTTTCTATGCGACGCAGTGTCGTGAGCCAGCTTCGTTACCAAAAGAGTCTTTGCGTGCAAAGCACCGTTACTTGGACTTGCGACGCTCATCTCTCAGCGAAAATATCCGTCGCCGCAGTCGTGTCGCACACGCAGCACGTTGCTTTCTACACGACCATGCATTCACTGAGATCGAAACGCCCATCCTGTTGCGTTCGACGCCCGAGGGAGCGCGTGAGTTTTTGGTGCCCACAAGAAGCGCACCAGAGCCGCAGTTTTATGCACTGCAGCAATCGCCCCAACAGCCGAAACAGCTTCTCATGGTCTCTGGCGTAACTGACCGCTACTTCCAATTCGCCAAGTGCTTCCGCGACGAAGATGGGCGTAAGGATCGCCAGCCAGAATTCACGCAGCTCGATATGGAAATGAGCTTTGTCTGTGGACATGGAGACCAGCCGGCATGGCCTCTTGGCGGAACAGAAATACGTGATGTGACCGAAGGTCTTGTTCGCTCTATGTGGACTGCTGCTGCCCAACCTTATGCATTGCCGAATCCATTTCCCATCATGTCGTACGAGCATGCTATGACTACATACGGATCCGACAAGCCAGATACCCGCTTCGGCCTGCGGATCGCGAATCTCATCCCCACCTGCACGTCCCACGCGCTGGACATTCTAGTGCTCCCGCAGTACGAATCATGCAAGCTATCGGGCCGTGCAAAAGAGGCCCTTTTGCTCGACCAGCATGGTCACCGCTGTGCGATTGAGCACTTCAAAGCACATCGCAGCGCGCCGGACAAACTTGCGCACCTACTACTGACCAAGTCACGGCATGTGCACGACGTGATGCACAGCGGCAGGTTGGGACCCGCAGATCGTGCACTGGATGTCTCATCGTTGACTCATACCCTGCAAGACGTGCTGCGTGATGCGACTGCCTTTCGCTGTGACGGCGCTTCCGCACATGCGCATGGTGACAGTGACGATCGCTGCGACGTATATCTAGCCACGCGCTCGTTGCCGATCGACGGCGGAAGCACACCCATGGGCGATTTGCGGCTGCGCATCGCCGATGCACTGCCGATCCGCTCTGCTGAGCCAGCGGTGCTGTGGATCACACAGTTCCCCCTGTTTACTCGTGCAGATGCTGACAAAGCCGAGGCTGCCCGTGGGCGATGGAGCAGCTCGCACCACCCATTCACTGCGCCGCTCGCTAGTGACGTGCAGCGGCTATACGAGTCGGTGGCGTGCCGAGCGCCGGCCGATCGAGATGCTATCTTGGCACAGATCCACGGCCAGCATTACGATCTCGTGCTGAATGGCGCAGAAATCGGCGGAGGTAGTGTGCGTGTGCACGACCCCGCCTTGCAACGCATGATTTTCCGGGACATACTAGAGCTGACTGACGACGAAGTCGGCCGCTTCTCGCATCTCCTGCATGCTCTTGAGAGTGGCGCGCCACCACATGCGGGCATAGCACTTGGGTTTGATCGCTTCATGGCAATCCTGTGCGATACGCTCTCCATTCGCGACGTTATGGCGTTCCCCAAAACGGGCTCCGGCACCGACCCTTTGTTTTCCAGTCCTGCTGCTCTCGATGCACCCGAACAACGTGCGCAACTCGCTGCCTACAGTCTACAAGCACGCTCCGCCTGATACAGTTGCTGCTACGAATGTGATCGTGGGGACGACGATCTTATGGCAGATGTACCCTGCTCACCGCCTGGAGGCGCTGGCGTCGTAGGCCGTGTGGACAAGGACGTGCCGTAGTGCTCCACGGCATGTCGGTTCATAAGATCCGATAGCGGGCCTAATAATCGTGTGAATGCCTCCTTTTGCAGCACGGCCACTCGCATAACCCCATGGTGTGAGCGTGAACTGGCAATGACCGTCGCAGCGCGCGGCGTTTGGTTCAAAAGCGCAAGCTCACCAAAGTAGTCGCCGCGCTTAAGTAGTGTCACTGGTTGCTCTTTGTTGTCAGCTTTGATGACCTCGGCAATGCCGTTTACAACGAAGAAGAACTCCGTGCCAGTATCGCCCTCTTTCAAGACCACCTCGCCAGCGCGGTAGTCCTCCAATTGGATGGCATCAAACACACGCGAACGTTCATCCTCCCGAAGATGCTGGAGAAGCGGCACCTGTCGCAAAAACGAGTTGAACATGATGCGTCGCTGCATGTCTGCCTTGGCGAGGATCGAGCGGAATGTCACCCGGTCCATGGCCCACAGCACACAGTCGGATGTCGCCACAATGGAGGCAGCGCGTGGTTGCATGTACAGCAAAGCCAAGTCACCAAACAGTGATCCTGGTCCATACGTCATCACTTTCGTTCCGAGCTTATCCGGAGGCGCAGCCAGTGCCTCGTGTGTGGGCATCTCGGGCGGCTGCACGTACACATCGAGCGAACCACTCTCCGTTACGTAGCAGTAATCGCCGTCGTCGCCTTGTTTGATGATAATGTGGCCATTCGGGATGCGCACTTCCCGCATCGCCATCACGACCTGCTGGCCTTGCTCAGGATCGAGTTGTCGAAACAACATATTTGCATTCAGCGCGCTTAGCAAACGCGCTTCCTGGCTCTCTGTTTTCGGGAAGCATGCCATGTCTGGCGGCCGTGTTGCGTGGGTCGACATGCTTTCTGCCGACACGGACGATCGCCGCCCTAGGTTGATGCGGGCAGGAATACTATCTGCCTCTTCATCGTTCGCTACACGACCGCCGCCGAACGGGCCTTGAAATAGTCCCTCCGCCGTCATCGTCGTACCGGCTGGAAAGATAAAATTTCGGTCGACACTCACCCACTCACTCAAAGTGCGTGCACGCACATCCCTTACTGGCTAGGAGCAATGCGCATGGGGTCGGCGCCGCTTACGTCTTCGGCCCCATGTCCACCCACCCCCCCCGTACTTCTTCCTCTTGTCAGTGCCGTTTCCTTTCCCCTTCCTCCGCTGCCAAGAGGTTACGTCGGCCGACCAACGTGCACGCCACGTGATACACATCATACAAAGGGGCCGGCTCATAAGGCTAACGAAACTGGACACATATGTTCATGGATCAACAGCCCGTCAGACACAGGGGCTCCCAGAAATGAGTTTTAGAACCAAGTGCGCCAGCCTGTCCTGTGCACATGATTCGTAGACACTTCCGGATAGTCAGCTAGTCAGTGCACGCGCTTGCTGCTACCAACGTTGCGGACTGATGCGCCGCCTATTTGTCGTTGCTGATAAACATAGAGAACTTGGCGAACGAGCCAGGAACAACCTAGAAAAACAACCTTGTATTTTCGTATTTCCAAGCGTTCGCTAGGCATAAGCACCAAGATCTAGCCATATCTCGCTCGCATACATGCTTTGCGCTATAGTATCTAGCAGACGGGACATCGCTTCAGAGGAGGTACAATGGCAGCAGGATTGATAGAGATTATAGCAATTGATGGCATGACAGGAGCCATCACCATACAAACCGAGCTCACATAATCGCGAGGTTTCCGAACTTCTCGTCGTAGCCAGGTACAGTCCACTTGCCCTTCTTGACCATCTCCTCGACAGTCTTGCCAATCTCTGGACGAGCGGCAATGACATCTCCCACCGTAAGTTGGTCGAAGGGACGGGCACCCTCAATGTTGTTCAGCGTCTCCTTCAAGTCCTTCAGTTCAGCTTCCAGCTTGGCCGAGCTTTCCTGCGCTTGCTTCACTGCGACCGACTCAAACGACTCAATCGCCTTCACCTGGGCGTTCACATCGTATGTCACAGGCTTGAACTCGTTCATGATCTTCTCAGCCTGAGCCAAGACAGCCTGGTTCTACACAGGTTAGTCTGTCCTACCACGCAAAATTACAGGCTGCGCCACGAAATAGTCTATGACCCACAAGAAACCGGCCTAGCGCGCTCCCATCTTTTACATACCTTGAGCACGCCCTTGTAGTGCGAGAAGTCCACGGTCGTTGGCTGCGACTTGAGCTGGTTCAGCACACGGCGAGCATCCTCACTGCGCTTCCGGAACACAGCAAGTTGCGCGCTTGTCTCCTTGCCGAGACCAGACGACAAGATCTTGTGGAAGTTGACGGCAGCTGCCTTCGAAGCCATGGTTGTCTACAATTCGTATGTGGCTTGGACGAACGCAACGGGTCGGCACCTGCGGGTCCAGCCCTGCTGCCGTTCGTTCGCACAACTCGCTCCGGCCGTCTCCGGTCACCATGGCTGTTCGGCCGACATTGTGGAGGTAGTTCGCCTCCCCCTCTTCCCCAGTGGCTTGTCCCCCTCACCGGGGCGTGGAGGGGTCCAGTGAGGGCTGGGGCGTTTCCACACGCGACGCGGCGCATTTTGTGCGATCTGGGCTGATCCAAAGCGGCCTGTGCGCACGGAAGAATCGTCATGGCCATTATTGAAGATGTGGATGAAGACGCTGCGTCACTGCAAAGTCCCAAAGAACAGATGCTGTGTGAAAATACTTCCATTCCCGCAAATGACGAGACTACTGAGCTAGAGGATGAGCAGGTGCTCGATGCCTGGGATGATTCTGACGTGGAGGATGATGACGATGATGACGATGATGACGGCGAAATCGACCTAGACTACCCGTCTTATAAAGAACATACGGCGAAAGACCTGTATGAAGAAATTGAGGATGCGCAACTGTCAGGTACAATGACATTCACCCTGGACTTGATTACATGGAGTATCCCCTTTCTCTTCATTTTCGAGATCCTGAGCCTGCTTGTACAGAAACAATACAATGAGGAATTCTCACTGACAAATGAAATCCAACAGATATCGGCTCGTATGCCTCGTACGTATGCATTTAGAACTACACGATGCTTCTGTTTGTGTGGCCACTGACACGATTGTGCACGTTGTAGCTCTCATTGCGCTAATTGCGTGGAGTACGTGTCAAGGATGCTCCAAGTAGGGGCTTCTCGCCTTCGCACTTACACTCGTCTAGACCTTTGCGAAAAGCGCCGGTGGCTCATGCAATCCGTTATGTTTGTGCTCGGTACACTCGCTGGTTGCTACATGGCCTACCTGGTGAATCGTGTACGTATGTCGACTCGACGCCCCTAGCAACCAGCCTCCACCGGCTCGCCTTAGCACCCTGAGTGGGGGAGTTGGTGATTCAGGCTTCTCCGCTAAAGCGCTCGTTTGGGAAACTCACATCTAATTTATCCAGGCATCTTATGGCGTTACAATGGCTCGGGCACCAGCGGTTGGCACCCTTTGGATCCTGTCTGTTGCCCGGATGGAGCTTGTGCCATCACTCTTTAGTATCCTCTGTTTTGCCATTTACCTGCAGGGCGCAGGGTTTAAACTCGTGGTGTAGACTCGGCCGAAATTATCACGTGTACATTTTCCAGGAAATCGTAGTTTTACACGAAGGGCCACAGTGGCTGCGTCGTCGTCTCAGCAGGTTTCGTCCCAACGACCTCTTAGCCAAGGTATGTTCGTGCGGTACACGCCGAGCTTAGCCTGTTGAATCATTTTGAACTAACGCGACATCAGATGCCTCCTAAGAAGTCTGCAATCGCGGCCGCGGCAAGCAAGACAGGCAAGAAGAAGAAGTGGTCCAAGGGCAAGGTTAAGGACAAGGTATGTAAAGGTGCATGCGTGTATGTAGCAGTTGGCTGACGTGCGAACCAGGCCCAAAACGCCGTTTACCTCGACAAGGTCCTGTATGAGCGTGTCATCAAGGAGGTGCCAACCTTCAAGATGATTACGCCCAGTGTGCTGATTGACCGCTTGAAGATCAATGGTTCCTTGGCTCGTTTGGCGATCCGTCACTTTGAGCGTGAGGGTCAGATTAAGCCATTGATCCACCACCACGGCCAGCTCGTTTACAGTACGTTTCATCGGTTGCTATGAAGTCACATGTAGAAACTGACACTTGAAAGCGCGCGCTCGCAACGACTAAACTGGCTCACAGGCTTTTGCATACTTTGATACGCGTCCCGGCGGGTATTGATGGTATGGAAGTAAGAAAATGAAGGCAGACGACCTACTTTGCGTATTAGCGTGTCCGCAATTCGCGAGCATTGTAGACATAGTGTTCGCTGCCCCATAGTCATAGGGGGTGAGGTCGTAGCGTGTTTTAGTGCGCCTCCCTCTTTATTCCTATATTCCAAAATATCGTTCATACTCAAACAACGAGTGAAGTTTGGATAACGTGTAAGCTGGATTGCGTGGATTTATGTCTGGCGTCTGCAGAGGAGCGCGCGCTTCGTCTGATCTGCAGCGTGGATTTTCATGGCCAGTACGTCGGCGCACAGTTGCAGTGTTGTACTCAGACAAGTTCCAGCGATCCTCGAGTGTGACCAATCCGGACTGTTTGATTTTGCAAAAATCAAATGCACAAGCTATACAAGCTATGCATTTACATCACAACTAGGAACACTGCATTACTGTGATAGGATTTGGCGAACAAAAGCCTCGTAATTGATACTGCCATCCCTGATCGTGTGAGATTTTCACCGTGCAAAAAGAAAATTCAATACGTACTCGCCCACAGCAACTCCCTTCAGTAGCTCATCGACCTCCTCATTTGAAAGCTTTTCACCCAAACTTGTAAGCACATAGCGGAGTTCTCCGACTCCAATTTGACCCGTGCCATCTTTGTCGAACACTTGGAAACCACGAATGAATTCCTCTGGGCGGGTAAGTTGAAATTCCCTGCATGCAAATTACATGTTGGAGTACATACCTGGCGTTCCAGCCGGCTTAAATCCATTGGGACGGTTCAGGATGTTGGTGAATGTATTGTAATCAACTGGCAAGGTTAGAAATGCCACTAATCAGCAAACACACTCTCTTTGGGTGCACCTGACGCCAAGCTAGCAACCTCTGCTTGTGTTGGGTTTTGACCCAATGCTCGCAAAAGATCGCCAAGGTTTTCACTTGCGATAGTGCCTGAGCCTTTCTTGTCAAACAGGGCAAATGCTTCTCTAATTTCCGAATCCGCCTGCACATGCACACGCGTTAGTTTACATATACGATGGAGCGCAAGTCACAAATATGTACCATTCTTACTTAGACTGCGCGTATGCAAAGAACAATCAAAGTGCAATTCAAGAGAAATTCCAAACGAACAAGTCTTAGTCGAGAGTCTCACACACACACATACATACACGTACAACAAGAAACACAACTGACGCGACAGTACAGGACCTGGAATGGAGCGTATTTCGAGTGTGTGTTGATGACCGCAAGACATATTTGCAAATGTGTCCATGTTGTATGCACGCTTGCGTGGATTATTTGGCCCATGCCCCGCCCCCCGCTCCTGTCGACGCCGCCGTCCACAAGAAATATTCAAGATTTAGAGATAGTGCTGTGGATGACGCCTCCACTTTTAATTGGACTCAACACACCAAAACACGAAGCAAACTTAGCCATTACTCTGTCTTGCCTTATCTTACCTTACCGTATCCAGACCTGCCGAGCAAAGCTTAGCATCACATAGCCCTGCTTGCTGCAGTACTTGATCAGTAATCAACATGGAAGGCGTATCAGGATCTTCATCCCTATACACACCGTCCATATGGACACAGAGTCATCTCAGTCATCCATCTGATGTGGATCTGCCACATCGGCCCCCTGTGTATATACGGCGAACAGACATAAGTGCTTCTTTGCACGCCTATGAACGACTTTTAGAGACGTCCAAAACGTTCACTTCATGCATGTCGGCAATGTCGAAGGCATCTGCAGATATGGCAGCTGCATTAGAGGACTGCTCGTCGCTGAAAGGAGCACATGCATGTGGCGCTGCTTTTCAAGCTGCCTGTGGTCTACACTACCTGAAATCTAATTACGACCAAGTTTTATGTGATACGTTCTGGAAAGAGTTCTCGATTCCGCTTCTGAGTCATTTGGATGTATATCGTCAGACCGTGCAGGACCGGCAGCTTGCGCATGAAAAGACCATGTCCGAACAAAGCCAAATTCTCAAGGGTATTGAATTAAAGTACCAAAAACAAGACCGACAGCGACATCGTGACTTGTCGAGTTTCCGTACAATGCTTAGTGAACTCCAGCGCAAAGTAAATGATATGGAAGAAATCAAAGCTCAGCATTATACCGAGGTACTTGAGAATGAGGAATATACTTGGAACCTGATTGCACAAAAAGTCATGCTGCTTGTCCGTGCACAGGTTGATATGGCTGATCGCCTTTCATCGAAGGCTGTGAATGATCCTATTCTTGAATCGATCATGGCGACGATTCCCGACCCCTTCCAGTCGTACGGACCACCGAAACGTGAAAACGAGCTGTTTTCTATTCTTCAACCAATGATTTCCAAACGCTCTGCTTCTTCTCCATCACCTACATCTCCTAATTTGCCTAGCACATCAGATGCGAGTCTGTCAAAGGCTGATATGTCTGTTTCTCCGACGAAGTTGTTGACCGAAAGGGCCTCACGCCACAGCCAATCGCTCTTTCCCGTTGATGCTGCCTCTGAGTCTGCCGAAGCTGACACAACTCTGCGTGCCGACCCAGACCGCAGCATGCCAGATACGGGACAGGTAGACAAAGATTCGGCGTCTTTTTCGCCACATGCGGATCGCAAGCTACCAGCACGTTTCCTACAGTCCAGACCTTCATTTCATATGCTCTTTGGTTACACACACCCCGAAGAGCCCTCACCCCCATCACCCCAAACTCAGTCGCCACATAACCATAACCATGATGTCTCATCGTAACTGTATTATGTACGACTCAACCCTCTTGCTTGTCTAGTAAATAAGAAGAGAATGCATAGAGAACGACTATGGATACGACTTCGCTTTTCACACATGGAGAGGAGACGCAACAAAGTCTTTATATGTGGCTGTAGCTGTAGTGCTTTTGTAGCGCCACAAACGCACGTTGCGCATAAATGAATCGGTAATTTGGCCTGACCAGCCGGCCTTCAGAATGGCATGTACGATCGTCTCTTGCTTTGACCAGCCTTGAGCTGGTGCAATCTCTGGCAAAAATGTCGCTGTTGTACTCATAGCTTGTCCACCCACTGGCATAACAAAACTGACATACACACCGTGCACACCCATTTCCCAATCAAATAAGTCCTTACACTCTTCGAATGGTGTAAGCAAACTGACTGTACACTGCAATTTTTCCAGCTCCGCTGGCCGAATGGGCTCGAACCGCTTGTCATTCCAAGCTGATTGAATTGTGTAGACCTGTAATGCTTGCGACAATGGATGTGGTTCGAATGTGCCGATGCAGCCGCGAAGCTGCTTGCCTTGCGGCGCAGCATCGTTTTCTAAATACCAAGACACAAAGACAGGCACATTCAGTTCAGCATCGGGAATATCGGCTTGTGGTATCGCGCTGAGTCCCATGGACGCACGTAGGACGGCGAAGCAAAAGCAGCAATGTTCTTTCTGCGCAGTGCACACGTCTCCCTTCGGCGGAAGCTCATACATCGTGGTGCGTACTGCGCTGGTCGTGAGAATAGGACGTCATAGAAATTGCTTTGATCTGGCAGCCGCTCTTAAATCGACCGATTACGTCCATGAATGAGATTGATTCGTCGGACATAATACGCCTTCTCCAATTCCACGTGATAAAATCCTCGCTGCCCCCTGCGTCGATGCGCCCAGGAATAAGCGCAGGGAGGACTTGGAGCTGACTGAGTGGGTGCGAGTCGATATCGCTGTGGACGGCGCCTCTCTATTCATCAGCAAGCTCTGTGCAGACCATGTCATTATTTTTGACTCGTCCGCCGCGCACTGGGCTTGCTTTCGTGGCCCATATGCTATGCCGGCACCGGCAGCCTAGGGCATGGCTCTCCAGCTTGTCATTTGTCCCAGCGGATTCTCAGACAGACCGAGAGGTACCTACCCCACTTTTATTCCTCTCTGCACCTCGATGGACTGGCGATCAACCTGCATCTCAGTACGTTCTCGCTCTCTCTCTTTCTCATAGTCCACTATGTATGTGTGCGTTCCTGTTACTTACACCTTTAGACTTTATGCACCGTGGCTTGAGCACCTGAAGAAACATGGATTTTCGGCTCTTTTTCTCGATTTGGATCCAGAACTCCCAACTCGAGACCCGGCCAATGTTCTTCAAGTCATGGAGAAAGGTACGTGAACTGAATCCGTTCTCTACCTATTGCTGTCGAACTGTCGCTTACATTCTTCTTCTACTAGATATGGCTGCCGCTCTTCGTAGTCCAGCCCAGAGTGCCGCCGGCATTCAGCCGCCGCCATTTCCTCCTGCCCTCATTGCATATGGAGCCGCCTGTCCTATCGCTGAAGCATACGCTTCTTCTTACCCCTTATCTGCATTGCAACTCATAAATCCGCCTGTATCTATGGAGCGAGCCAAGCAGCGCTATCCACATCTATTCGGTGGCTCAAACATACGAGAATTCGATTTTGAGGCGACCTTCCCTGTTCGTGTAACTTGGACGCCAGATGAACTTGCGTGGCAAGCTCAACAGCAAATACCATGGTACGAAGTACACAGAATTGAACATCAACGCGAGGATGCTGCCGACGAAAGCCTCGATAGGTATGAATGGGACTCATTCGAACATGGTGTTCAAGACACTGTATGCTGGTTGGAAGACGAGGCAGGTCTGTACGTATGCTCAAAGTGCAAGCACAAATATTAATTCCCAGCTAGATTCCCGCTTCCTGAATCGCGCCTAAATACACATGAAACGAGTGCTGATACAGTAGAAGCACAACATATCACCGAGACTGTACATGAAAAAAACACAGATCCTGCTTCCCCTGCGACCCGCACTATCGATCGTGTTCCTCCCGGCACTGTGCCAGAATGGTTCTCGGCAGGAAGCTACGCGTTTGCTCGCGACGGATCGAAAAAAATGCCAATCGAGCTCGATGAGCGTGATATTCGCGAGCGATTTATCCGAGGATCAGGCCCTGGCGGCCAAGCCATCAATAAGCTTTCTACGAACGTGGAGCTTGTTCACATCCCTACTAGTACACGCATAACGTGCCAGCTTACCCGCAGTCGTGCACAGAATCGCGAGCTTGCGCGTCGACAGTTGAGTCAACGTCTAGAATGGCTCATCAAGCAGAATTGGTCCCATGTATCGGCCCAGCAAGGCACCAAACCCGTGTCTCGTGAGCTTTCACCCAGCGTAATTCAATCAAACTGGGACAAAGCTCGAAAACGCAAGCAAAATAAACGCAAAAAACAACGCCGGCGCGCCTCTAATGAGTCAGTTGATTAGATTCGATTCCAGTGTCTTTTCTCCTTCGTTCATGCGTTCACATAGTCTCGCCCCAAGATCTGATGTTCCGACGCCAGCCTGCCCTTGACCCTCGAATGCACTTGAGGTCCGAACTCCACACGTGCCTAGCGCTTGTGGAGTGTGTGTACTTGTCGGCACATCGTAGATGATGGAGGAATATGACACGCATACTTCCTAGACGAGCCGCGCGGTGCATCAATCCACGATTCATTCACGCCACTATCCGTTGCATCTGGGCGTGTCTCGTCGTCGGCAGACAGCTCTCCGTGTGTGCTTGTGGCACCCGGCAAGCAAACACAAACACATCCCCCTCACGCAGTACACTCGGACGAATTCATCAACCAGTCTAGGTGGCGCATATGTTTGTGTCTGCACCGTCGGTGCCGCCGCAGCGTAGTCGCGCGCTTTCCACACCTGGCAAGACTAGCTCATCAAGCCATGGTGTGACTGGTGATGTTTCTCGCTCCTTGTCGCGTTCAGCGTCCTGGACTCAGGAATCTATTTGTCACACGCCTTCTTCTATCGCCTCGACACCTGCACAAGAAGGTCCGATCCGTGCATATGCGAAGCTCGAGTTTCCCGGCTTCTCGTACTATATCCAAACGCTTCAAGTCACGATCGGTCGACGACCCCAAGGCGTGCCACCCCGACCACCACATTTGCCGTCTCCGAGCGGTTCAGCTGCTTCTTCTGCGCTTCCCGCACCCTGGTTTACGCCGAAAGATGTTGATGTGGATTTGGGTCCACTCAAGTCCATTTCACGTTTGCACGCGCGCATTTTTTACTCGGCTCAGCCAGAATTCATTCGTGCACCGCTGTACGCGCCGACATCTGTCTTGCACCATCAAGTTCCTGCGACGCCTGCCACAACTTCGAAGAATTTAGGGACGCATTCCGGCGCACCTGTTGCGAATAATGCTAACGCCAGTGCCGACGCTGACGTAGCGGCTGATGATGACCAGTCCGACTCTGCATTGGCGGCTGCATCACCGTCGTCAGATAGTATGCCTAGATCTGAGGGTCGCTTCATGCTCGAAGTACTTGGACGAAATGGCGCTTTTGTTGACGATGTTTGGGTCAGTGTACATGGCGTTGTCCCACTTGGTCAGCGGACCAAGATCCAGATTGCTGAGCGTGTGTTTTATTTTGTATTGCCACCACCCATCAGCTCTATGGACAATGCTGCTTTGGATGAAGGCACAGCTCTATCAGGCGAAGATGAAGCTCATGACGAAGATAATGATGATGACATGGCTTTGTCGTCTGAGCTCTCCGACATGGATACGGATGCAGGTGCAAACATTGTTGACTCAACGGGAGTGCACGCCAAGACTGAGACTGGCAGCATATCTGCAGACCTCGAGGAAGAGAGACTACGTTGCAGTCCGACTACATTGAACTCAACGGATGCACCACGGCCACCAAAGTTTGTTTTGAAACCACGCACAAAGGTGACTTCGACGGCTGTGAAACGACTTCGTGATGATGATGATGAGGCCTCGGATGATGCCAAACGCGCACGACCTGCCTCCGGCACAGTCTTACACGACAAAGCAAAGGGTAAGGGCAAGGGTAAGATCAAAGAGAAAGAAAGCGACAAGGACCAAGTGAAGGAAAAGAACAAAGCATCGACAAAGGGTAAAGGTAAAGGTAAAGGCAAGGGTCCAGGCAAAGGAGCTAAGAGTATAAAGCTCGAAGACTCGATATCCAGCGGAGATGATAATGTGATCCCTGTGGATGATGATGACGATGATGAAGCGCCACTATCCCTACATAAGTCCTCCCCTGCTACAACGAACTCGTCTATGCCAATGTTCCAAAAACCTGATCTCTCTAATGTACAGCTTATTACGAATGCCCTGTCATCCGAGTCATGTTCCAGAAAAGGACACAAACTCACACTCCAAGAAGTAAATGAATGGCTTCAAAATACGTATCCATGGTTCAGTCAAAATGGCCGAAAAACGGGCCGTGACTGGCAGAGTTCTATTCGTCACACCATCAGCTCAAGCCGTGAATTCGTAAAAATCCCCCGTCGCCCTGACGAGCCTGGAAAAGGTATTTTTTACACGCTCAGTGGAAGTGAACTAGCCAAAGCTCATGTGGCTGTACGCCCAGAGCCTTCATCGGCGCATGCCGACGATACCACCTCGGCTCACACAACGGCCAGTTCAGACCTTAAGCCGCCGTCTTTGTCATCGGTCGTCACAACTGTCCCATCCACTTCGACTTCGTCATCTTCGTCTAACCGTTCGTCTGCCTTGCTATCAACAGGAAATCTGTCCACTTCTCCCTCTGTCAATGCCAGTCCAGCGACACTCTCTGCACCCACAGTGACCACGACATCTGCTTCGTCTGCTGCACCCTCAGCACCACCCGCATCTTCGACTCTTTCTTCGGCTGCTCAGCACCAGACGCACCCACCGCATCCATCCGATACCAAGCGGGTCATGCCGCGCATTCCTCTAGTCGTTGGCGTGCCGCCTCAGGCGGAGTCAAGTGCACCTCGTACACACTCAACACCAGGCTCGCTCGAGTCTTTGCTTGAAACCCCGCCGATCGCTCACCATCAAGGCAAGTTGTACTTGAGTCCCTCGGTGTTCGGGCATCTTACACGTGAGCAACTTGATCATATTGAAGGACTCGGTGCTCAGCAGGCATTGCAAATTTTACAAACTTACTTGGTCACGCATCTTAAGGCCAAAATGCGCAAGGCTTCAACTTCGCCTGGTGTAGCGCCCACAACTGCTTCGGCTCGTTCGCCTACGCCGTCATCGATGCCGTCCTCTATGGAGTCATCAGCATCTACATCGGCAGCAGTCGCGTCGTCATTAGCAGCGACAAGCAGACCCGCTGTGTCTCCGGCACCTTCGTCCACACCCACATTAGGTTCATCCTCCGCTACGATGCCTTCCCAGACTTTAGCCCCTAATCATGCACCTCGGGCCACCGCAGGGACTCTCCCAACGTCTGCATCGACGCCGACAGCTGCGCCCTTTACGACATCATCCTTTGCACAACGACTCGAAGCCCCGAAAGTGCCCCGTATTCCCGTGGCAACCAAGTCAGAGACATCCATTCCACCTAGCGCTTCGTTTCAAACGACATCCCAACCATCCCAAGCCACGACATCCGAAATGGCTTCCTTACCCACGTCAACTCCCCATATACCCAAGCCTGCTGACAAGCAGAACGATCCATTATCTGCCATTTCGGCCCTTGCAGCACATCCTGAGGCAGCAGGACTCATTACGCTCCTTAAGAAGCAACAGGCTGGTGGTCATGGCACGGTCAAGCTGACGGCCGGACAACTTGAGCTTCTACAGTTAGCGAATCGCTTGGCTATGCAGCGTAAGAAGAAGAAGCCAGGCGCAAGTCCTTCCTCAGCAGGTTCATCCGCTTCAGGATCCTCAGCGCCTGCGCCTCCTGACCAGATCGAGCAGCCTCAGCAACACCAACAACCATCGCGACCTGCCAACTAGTGGGCTGCCTAGTTCGTTCATTCGTATAGAGCTTACATGAGCTAGTAAAAAAGGTTGTTCGTTCATTTATTGCGTTGCACCTTTAGATGCAACGCAATTAGCCTCGACGCGTCTGCACGCGTACACCACCGCCCCGAGCCTGGCGCGCCTGCATCTTGGCTTGCCGCTTGCTAACACTTGTTCCTTTGTCTTCGGATGGCGCCGTCCCACGGTACCCGCCTTGTGACACATGACGTACGGGACGGAGCCTCGGCAGAATGTACGGCACAAATACATTTTTGTAGAACAAATACGATAGGTACATTGGGATCTGCATAAGTGAATTGTATGTTGCGCGAGAAAAAGAAACATACCACCGCATAGGTCCACCAGAACCGCCGCGATACGAGTGCAACACCGACGTGCACAAACCATGTAATGTACACAAAGTCGAACATATACCTGTGAATAAGACGATTCCTTTACGTACGCAGTCATTCCCGGTAATGAAAGATCATCTCCAACCTGCGCCATAGCTACGAGCTTCCATGCAATAAGAGCAGCAAGGAATTCTGTTATGCCGTACAGCGTCCATGTCCGCCACGGGCTCGTCTGACGCCTCAAGCAAGCAGCCAGTACAAAAAGTGTATTGGACACCAGGAATCCATATGCTAGAGTGGCTACCGCACGCTGGTTCGCTTGCGAGACACGTTTCTGTGCACCCCGAGCCATCAGCGCGTAAGAAACTCGCAGTACCTTGAAGCGAGATGCTCCACACTCTTTCTGACACTCGCGTCACGCTCTCTGATCGCGATGTTTTATCACGTGACTGTATGGCTGGTGTACTCTCGAGTGACAAGATAACGCTCAGGCACAGCGCTGGAAATTAGATGTCGTGACCCAAAACATATTGCAAGGCGCCCATCAGCACATGGAAGCGCCTGGTAATGTCTTAGCACGGTCAAATTCTTGGTATATACTTTTCGACTGAAGTACCTGTTTATTCCTCTTACTATTCCACATGAATTGTGTCTCTCCTTACGTGACCGTGACCTGTAATCGTGCAGGAGATTTGCCAGATGCACGTACTAATGACATACCCCGAGAAAATGAAGACCTTTCGGTTCATAAGCGAAACAACGATTAGAGTTCTGCTCTCACATATCGGCCAAATATCCCTAGCACAGGATCAACGATCAAGTACACTGTCAAACAGGATAAAAAGCGAGGCTTATACCGCGGCACGACTATTCTGGTTATAACCACTTCGCGTGGGATGGTCATGCACTCATTTCGTACAGCCATGATTGCCTGACTAGCTTTAGAAAGCAAAGGAGATTTTTTTGTCGTTGATTGGTACCTTTATATCGCACATTTAAGAATTGGTATTTGTTCCCCTATCCGTGCTGTTTTGTCGTACGGTTGTTCGTCCGAAACGTATCGGTTGGAGTCATCCCAACGAAGCGCTTTCACATTTACTCTCAAGTGCAGGCTACAACCATCCCTGGACTTTAATGTACTTGGCGTGTTATCCCTGTCTCGATACGGATATGAAAACTGAAATTTGTCAGACCGTTCTTAATAGATTACTTTGTCTAGCCCATTTAAGATATTGTTGCTCTACGTTTTTCGGCCAGGAAATGAACGTGGTTTTCACGTGGAGTCTTTCTAGCTACTACTTGTCGAAGGATCCTACTTTCTGTGGACTGCATGAACACAAGGCTTATGACTCAACGTCTACAGCCATCAGAAGCTGCGTGTCTAGCGCAGGAACATGCCAAACATCGCAGAATTTACGTGGTGCGAGTAACTCAGATGTGGAGCAATCACTGCCTTATGTTCCCCTTCATCTTTTCCCAGGAAAACTTATTTCTGCCTCACCCTATAGCGGCCAGTTAAAACTCAAGTCATACTGAGGTTTATGCGATTGCTCCCACGAGATACGGGTTGAGGAAGGTATTTTGAGCCTCACGCGCGCCGCTATCTTCGCTCTGCTTTCAGTCGCGATATTTCTTCTGAATCATTCCTCGTCTCTATTATGAGCAAGGTGAAAACTTGTATATATGTACTTTCATGTCTGATGATATTCCTGACTTGTCAACTGTAGGTGATATAATCACCGCTGCTACATGCTTGCGTGGGGTATAAATTAAACCAAGCATTAATGGACGCGTTAGGTCCTAAACGAAATTGATTTGTTCTTTAGGCACGTCTGGCAGTAATCTTATGTAGGTACATGAGGTTTTTCCCGTTGCTTTATTCAACTTGAGCAATGGGGATTATACCCTCACCTAATTACATGCGTGCCATGTCTGTTGGACAGCTTGGTTCCATGAGAATTAAGCCCCAACAATACGCAAATATCAATAAAGCCCCTGGGTCTCTAACCGCTTGTATTATATCTCTATCGCGTGCTTTTTGAGAAAAGCATACATTAGGATTCTACCTTTCGGCTTCCTCCTCAACGAGAGTGTTAAGCCTTTTTACCTGCCCCTATTTATGCTAATAAAACTGAATCTTCCGCTTATTTAGCTTCGTATTTGTACCCGTAAAATACTCAAGCGCGAAAAAGATCTGACGATGGATGGTTGCTTCGCATGTAGAGTTTTTGCTTATAGTCGCATTCTTAATCCATCCTCGGACTAATGGTTTGGCACGTATAAAGTCCGATTTTTTTCTCCCTTGGACAATCTAGTGGCCAGCATCGTCTATTTTCAGCGCTATTACTTTCCGATTAAGATGTGGAACATCGAAAACAAAATAGAACCGTTGCCTAGCTCATTGAGCACTTTGGTATTGCCCGATAAATGGTAGCCCCGGAATGTGAGAGCACTTCATCACCGTCTAAGCTTGATATGACTATGTGACATGATGCCACTATATATGTGAAACAATCAGGGTTACACTCTATCTGAGGGGCTTCATCGTCTAAATCAAATACGGTGCTTTGTCGTAGGAGAGAAAGAAATGAAAGCAGTCTCAACACGCACTCCTGAACGTGCAAGTTACTCTCATGGTGCATAAGATATACTCGAACGCTTGAGGCAAATCAGTTCTATGTACCACTTGCCTCCGGCCTTGCTCTACGGAATTGCAAAATATATATATATTAAATGAAGATCAAACCCGATGGGAAACTCAGGCTTTAGGTCTCATCCGTGAGATCACTCATATTCGACAGCGTATTTCCCACAGACACGCCTCCCGCGAGGCAACTGCATAAAACCTCCCGAACTTCTGCTCATGCAATCTCGTTGTATATTTTATACTCTCTAGTCGCGAACATGATACTAGATGCATGACCGCGAACTATGGGATCGTAACGCTGGCCCCGTAACAGACAGCTACAAAATGGACCAACAAAACGCAGCTGGAAGCGAGACCTACGTCCACTCCGACATCACACCAGAGCAGGGTACATGCAGCAGGACATGACGCACCTGCCTTGGCACAAATATAGGACACAAGACCCATTTTTTCAGTCTAATTAGACCGAGGCCTGAGGCACAGGCTCCTTGAACTCCCCGCTCTTGATCTTCGTGCCCACATCCTCAGCACCGACGACCGAAGCGCCACCGTGCAGCTCGTAGAGCTTGTTGACATCGAACTTGGGGCGCTTCAACACCTTGACCTTGTGGATGAACACATCCTTGAGCGGGTAAATACCTTGCGTGCTCTTTTCAATTTCGCGGCCCATGACCTCAGGGATTAGCTTGGCCACGAATTCGCGCAGGTCGCACGACGACGACTCGCGCTGAATCACCTCGAACATCTTCTTGCGAATGGCGTGGATCTGAGAGGACTTGGCGTATGTGGTCTTCTTAACCTGGTTTGCACGACGGCGCGTGAAACCAATAGCAAACACACGCAGAAGATAACCGTCCGTCGTCCTAATGTCCTGATGCGCCTCAATGAGCGACTGCCACTTGCGAACAAGCGAGCGCAACTTGTCAGACGTGAAGCTCATACCGTAGAAGTTGGTCAGGCAGTTACGACCCTGCACCTCATCCACACGAAGCTGGAACTTGCGGTAGGCTTGCTCGTCGTCCTTGTTAAGGTCGGCAAGCGACTGCTCAAGAATACGGCCCTTGAGCGCATCAGAGGCATTCTCTGTTCAGTGTCAGCGGGACGGCTCAACCTTAAGAGGCTAACCATACGTACTCAGACCCTGAGAGCGGTTCACAATTGTTTTACCGACGTTGCGGTTCTCGAAGAACACGGGCGCCTTGATGTCGTACCATTCCTTGCGGGTGAAGGGATCAACAGCGCGCTTCTTATTACCCTTACCCTTGGAGAGCTTCTTGTTCTTGCCAACCGCTTCGATGGTTAGTATTCATACACAGCCGAAAACGTCGCACAAAGCATACATACCCATGCTGAACAAGTATGGACAAGAGAGTACTGTGAACGCACCGCTCGCACGCCTGAACAAGAAGAGCTGGTTCCTAGTATACACGTGATATTTCATGTGAAGGACGAAGTAACTATAATTCACGTGATGCAACGATGCACCAAGGTGCTTACGTATACGGGTTCACGCTGTGCACGCACTCGTGCACGGCAAGTAGTGACAGAGGTGTGCGCCTCATGCCCACCTCCACATTGCCACGAACCCTGGGAGTAGAGGGTTGGGGTGCTGTGCCGTGCCGTGCTTTGTGCTTGTACAATCGGGCCTTAGCGCCGGGAACGCCCAGCTCGCTGCGCGTCGCGCCGATTTCGTCTGCAAAAATTTGTGTTAGTTGTCAATCCTCTTAGCCCAAAATATTTGCTTAGTACATACCGGCTGGCACGTAGGTCTGCCTCCTCCATTTTTTCCATTTCAGCTTCACTGAGGTACTCCAGTAGCGGGCCGAAATCAGACGTCTCAGCAAAATCGCGCCAAGCCCCCTCGAGAGGTCGAGGACCAACAGCAAGTAGATCTCGTAGTGTCATCAGAGCTTGATGTCGCCTCAAAGCCAATGGTAAAGATTCATCAGGTACAAGGAATGGGATAGATGCCGCGCTGGGGAAAGGAGGAAACGGCGCAGAAGATGATAGATTCGAAGGCGCCGAAAATGCTGCCGTAGCATCATGAGAGTGCGATAAGCTCCCATATTGTGCTGCAGCAGCTAAACGCCGGCTACGCGTGTGAGGCGGCGCTTGGTCGTCGCGTGTGAGAGTGGCGCCGTGCCATTCGTCCATGTCACTTGCATTCGTCATAGCAGCTGAAGAAATGGCCCGTCGTTGGTGCAAGGCTTCGTCCTCTGATAACGGATCGAGATCCATCATAGCAGACGTTGCAGCGGTACTTTCTGAGGGTGCAGCACCTGTCGCACCCTGACCAGATTCGGATGGACTCGCACTTGCACGAAGCAATGCACGCTCAGCCTTATCGATGCGCAAGAGCTCGTCCATGATGCACTTGTAAATCTTACCACTGCCAAACAAGCCCAGCTCCATTGCTGCACGTCGATGATGCAAAAGCTGCTCGCGAACCGCATGGGAAATTAGCACTCCACTCTCTAACGGAAGGCCCAAGTCTCTTGTCAAGGTCTTGGCAAATGCTTCTGGCGTCAATGTTGAACAAAGGTCCCACTCCAAGCGGTCACGCAACATATGACGAGAAATTTGTACTTCATACTCGACGATCACTCGCAGATCATCTTCGGCATCGATCCTTGAGATAGCATCATGAATAGAGGCCTTGTCGACAGACTTGGAAGCACTGTCATTATCGATTGCTGGAAGAGCATGTGCTGTCGGCCCTGATACAGGCACTGAAGCCTGAGACAGTGGCTGCGTCGGCGCAGGCGGCTGAGACAACAGCTGTGACTGTGGCTGCGGTGGCACGACGGGCGAATCTTCCTTCGACTCAGGCGCGGGGTGTTTTCGAGGCCGTCCACGTTTGCGCGGGGCGGACGGAGAAGCGCTATCAGAAGCCGAGGCAGCTTGAAGCACGGCAGCTGCACGACGCCGCTGCATTTCTACCTCAGTTTCAATACGCTTGCGCTCTCGTGCAGACGATTTAAGATCGAGAATTCGGCTTATGCCATCGCCCTCTCGGTCCAGGACACTCATAGCATCAGATAGTTGTTGAATGATCAGACTTTCGATCTGCACAGCATACGGTTGCATCGGCAACTCTAGATCCTGCAGAAAAATATGTGCAAATTGGTAGGGTGTAATGAGACGCTCGTGGAGATTCCACAGAAATACATCTTTGATGCGATGGGTATTTGTGTGAAACTCAATGCGGATGGGGACTAGGACTTCGGCGAATTCACTTTGCTGCTGAAGCTGCTGCTCTGTGGGAAAAGTATGAGGTGTTCGCTTAGCAGGTCGCACCACGAGCCGGTCGCATGACACAGGCAAGCCCAGCTGGCTGCCTGGCGCTGCAAGCTCTGCTTCAGCTTCTGGATCCACCACACGTGTATCTGGACTGGATGCTGACCGCGATTCATGCGCACCTCTCCGACGCTTTCGTCTTTGAGAACTGCTAAATTCTTCGTCTTCATACTCAGACCCCTCATCGTCGTCATCTGATTCATCTTCGCCATAGTAAACGGACTGTCGAGCACTTCGAGTGCCAAGAACCGACGTACCGTCCAGCTCATTTGCACTGCGCTGGATCGGTTGCATAAGAGTCGTAGTACCGGCACGCATTCGGCTCGCGTAGGTTGAATACTTCGCCTGGCTTGGAGCTATGCGTGACTGCAGGCGCAATGGGGCTGAGCTTGTGCCAAGAACCCATGCGCCGTTCGCGAGTGCAGGTCCTGCTACATTCGACACTAGCGATGCGCCACGGTGATATGGCGCACTAGTGCTTCGCGTCGCATCCATGGTATGCAACGACGGTGGACGTCGTGACTAGCGTCACACACAGTGCAGAAATGGGAAACCAGGGTCTAAGCGTCGGAACGATGTCGCCAATGCATGCCGCGTCAGCCTATCCACAGGTAAACGCTGAGCTCGCGCGTGTGGCGCACCTGGCACGTGATCAGACGATGGCGAGAGGGCACAGGAGCTCGCTCAGCGCGCGATCTTGGAGGGTGTCTACGTATGAGTCTACACGTGCAAGAATAGGAATATGTCATGACCCCATACAATCGGAGGAAGGCATTACCAATCGCGAGGCATTTTGATAAAAACGGTCAATGACAATGTCACCTAGGCGTGTGGTGCGGCGTCATCTTGCACATCTGACGGGGGAGGTGGTGCAGCTGCATCTTTGGCATGTGTTTCTGCTGCACCATCCTGAAGAGGACGCTGCTCGTCGGTGGTCTCAGAAACAGTCTGCGTCTCTTCTGGACGCGGTTCTGCTGAATCCGCTGGCACAGACGAACCGATACGTTCACGATCGTTGTCACCATCGTGATTAGTTTCGCGCCGCTGCTCATCACGGCGATGATCCGTCTCATTTCCACGGTTGTCATTGCCATCTTCTTGGTGCGCATCATTTCGTGGATCACCAGTAGCGTCTCGGCTTGATTCATGACGATCATCGCCAAGCCTGTTCACAGGCCCATCAGCCCGATCATCGTCACGTCGCTCATAGCGATCACCGTCACGCTCGTCAATAGGAGCATCAGCCTGGTCATCGTCACGTCGCTCATAGCGATCGTCGTCACGCTCGTCAAAGCGTCTGTCATGGCGTTCATCAACGCGCCTGTCATATCGACTCATGTAGCGTTCGTCATCGCGCCCGTCATCGCGATAGCCACCGCGTCGCTCATAGCGATCATCGTTACGTGCATTCCATCGATCACGAGAGTCATAGCGATCATCCAAACCGACGTCACGCATGGGAGGAGGCGGACGCTCATCACGGTAGTCATTGCGGTATCTCCCAACGGGACTTCGCTCACGACGCTCACTGGACGACGGCGGCGGGAGAGGCGGCAAATCCCCATCAGGCTCAGCCCTAAGAATAGCGCCACGCAAATCAGTGCCCTCAATACGCGCCAATGCGCGCTCATAATCGTCGCGCGATTCAAACTCCAAGGCACCTTCATCGGGTTGATTCGGATTGATATCGGAGAACGTGACATGACCATGCTCGCGGCCTAGATCTTTCAAATCTTGCCAGCTAGTGCCTGGAGGCAAGTTGAACACAATGAGTCGGTACATACCACGACGTGGCCCCCGGGGTCCTCGAGGACCACGCATATCAAACCCGCGTGGGCGACGGGGAGGACCGTACGGATCGCGCTCACGATCACGGTCGCGACGCAAAGGTTGCTTCGCGGGTTGTACAATAATGCGGTCGCCCATGAACATAGTGCCATCAAAGTCTCGCACGGCATAATCGGCGTCACGAGGATCGTCAAATTCCACGAATCCAAAGCCATTCAAAACACGCACATCAACAATCGGCTATGTGGTGGGGGAGGCGTCAGTCTTGCAGATACACAGCTTTAATACGTACGCCCACATTCTTAAACAGGTCTGCGATATCATCACGCGTCACCGCAGGTGCGAGTCGACCCACGTACAAACGAGTCGAGCCACTATACATTGTGTTGTTTGAAGTTGGTGTTGCCACGTATGCTGGTGCTTGCTAGTACTCGTACTCCAGTAGGCAGTGTTGATCCAATCTCCTGTAATAGGACACACACACACACACACACGCGCTCTCTCTCTCTCGCTCACTCGTTCCCTTGTTCCCTAGCGGTCGCACACACAAACACGTGTTTGTTGCTCCACGACAAGATGCGCATGACGACACACTACGACGACGGCAGCACCGGCGGCGGCTGGTATCACGTGATAAGCGACGCTCATTCGCTCCTCTCCCTATTCACTCGGACCAGTCGCGTCGAGTTTCCGCCTCCAAGTGGGTAAGAATAGAGAGGTAGAAATAAGCGTCGGCTCTGAAACAAGCTTACAGGTCCGCTCGCCTCTGCGTGTCCTGGCGTATTAAGCGACAAGCGTTTGGACGACGACATCGCGACCACGCATGAGAAAAAATAGGTCAACAAATCAGATGTAGCAACGATTTCGCAGACATCCACTCTCGCACGATCCGACATGTGCGTGTAAGTTAGCCCTATGTTAACATCGTGCTTTTGCCACACTTGAGTAGCCATGCACCATTACAAGCTAGCTTCAAGCGATCTGCTCTGTGCACAAGTGCTGTCTCTCTACATAGAACGACAATATGGAGCGCCAGCCCATACGCGAGGGTTCTAAGCCTCATGGAAGCGATGGGTCCCATAGCAAAGGACGACAAATACAAAAAGATAAGATTAGCACAAGCCCTGTGAATAGTGTCATAGTGAGCGACACATTCACACAGGTTCATGTGGCTGGTTGAAGCCATGATGTACAGGCATGTGCCATCTATTAGCTATGATGAAAGTGGTTTTGTCAATATGTCATCGGCTCGCCCAAGCACATTTGGCGTGCATTCGTTGCCGCTCCCCTGCGTATTACACAAGCCATGCAATGTGCCAAGAGAAATCGATCGACTGCGTCTTTGCAGGGCATCTGCAATTCAAGACGAATTGTGGCGTCATGGCTGCAATCACGTGGCAGGACAAAATGCGAGAGATGCGTGGAATTACACAGGGATGGGGGCATGAGGAGGCAGTGGTGAGGAATCACATCGCGCGCGCGCGCGCGCGGGTCGATGCAACAGGTGCTGAGTCATCGAGCAGGGGACAAGTCATGCGGGGCTGTGCGGCCAATGCGAATGAAACGCGCCATAGTGCAAAACGGCTCCTAAACTGACGGCCATTCGAATACAAGGAAGGAGGGGTGCATTGCTTGTCGGCCACGGCAGTTGCAACAGCCAAAGGAGCAGCTAACAAAGTGAGCGCATACCATCAACACTGTTGAAGAGATCCGAGTGCATGGAAGGTCTCGTCCGTTCCAATCCGACTATGACATCTGATATGTCACGCAGTTTATCCGCAGACGAGTCGTCCTCGGTTCGCGGCACGGCATTACCCCATCCACATGGGATCTACAGGTCGCAAGCACCATCGAACATTTCACTGAGCCCTGTCAGACTATCATCGACATTCTTACCATCGCCATCACGCGATCATCATGCTACCACCACGCCAACGAATGGAGCTGCATCGCCGCGTCTCATCAGTGCAAATGAACTACCCGATGACCCCGCGCAGGCATCGAATGTGGTCCATCTGTTTGCACCACCACTTGCACCGGCTTGGAGTCCCGTCTCAATGTCGCGCTCCCAGAGCTCCCGCACGGACGACACATCAACTTATTTCCCCTCTGCGGGTGGAACTACTGCGAGCCACGGTCACAGCTATGGACATAGCGCTGGCACTGGCACCGGCACTGGCGCCCATACAGCGAGCACACAGCGATACTACCGACCACCGATGTCGCCGTCAGCTCGTTCGGGCGCTGAGCACGCACTGAGTCCTGGGGCGGCCCAGCAACGTATATCAAGTCCTCGCTCACCTACGGGACCGTCGTACGTCGGTATGACTCGAACTTCATCGCGGCAACGGTCGCCAGAGCACAACATATTCGAGCGCGATATCGAGTTGTGCGGAAGTCCGCACCTTATGACGCCCAAAGAAGCGATCGACGTAGCTGTGCCGCCAGTGCTGGACGATGCAGCAGATGCTATTGTGGGAGACTCGACCCTGGAAATCGTGTCGCCATGCGAGACTTCGTCACCGTACGCATCACCTGATATGCGTCCGCACCTTCGTCGCACAGGTACGGGCGGCGAAATGCTCGTTCGCGGCGCATCCCACGATGGCACGCACATGTCCGCGCGCCAGCGAACGTACGGCCATCGCCGCCTGCATTCTGAACAATCGATGCTATTGCCGAGCATACCCAACATGCCATCAAGTCCTGCGGCTGGCAAGCGACGCTCGCACATGCAGCCACCGTCACAGACACATTCGCAGCAACAACCACCTACGCCCAACGCGTCCACATATCATCCAAGCCTAAGCATCGATGGCGCTGTCATCCCCGAGGGCCAGGCTGCCACCTTTATGCATAGTCTCGACGGCCTTGCGGACGCCGTCGTTCACAGATCGCCGTCGACGACGTCGACGCAAGCGGCAGTGCCGGGATCTACGGCGACTCCTGCATCGCCTGTACCAGCAGTGGCTTCGCCTAGTGGTAGCACCAACGGCAGCCAGTTGGGTACGTCGAGCAGCAGCTACTTTTCATTGAGCGAGGATCCTCGCAACTCCAAGTTCCGCTACAGTGTGATTGGCATCAACGCCACACCATCTGGCGCACCCAGTGATTCGCCCACATTCGGACGTACGGGTACAGCGAATAACTACTTTGCTTCATCGGTGTCGAGCCCTCGTAGCTCACGAACCATGCAGCCGTCGCTTTCATGGTCCAATTCGGAGAATAGCTCGTCGCACTTGCAAGTGCCTGGTGCACTCAATGCTGCATCGCCGAACCTGCGACCAGCGTCAGTGTCGAATGCGCAGGGAGATCGGAAGCGTCTCTCTTGGATGTCGTACGCGGACATTGTGAATGATGTCAACGAGAAAGTTCATGACCTTGATGTGACTGGCCGAGTGTAATAATGACAAGCAAACACATAGACCGTGAATGAACGTTGCGAGAAAGAACCAACCGCAAGACACGCACGCAGTTGCGTTAGCAGAGTGTAGATCGTGCAATCGTAAGCTGGCGACACACATGAGCCCTGCGGCTCTGCTTACGATGCCGTTCACGGATTATTGCGCGTGCGAAACGAATCGACATGCGGCTTCTCAAAAATACCCATGTCCAGCATCAGACGCATCCGTTCCGCATCGTCATGTATGTGCGTCATGCTTACATTTTCCAGCTATACAAGAGACATCATACGCCATCCCTCCCTTCCGCACCCTTACGCCTCAAGGTGAACATAGCGCATCTCTACGAGAACCAATCCTCCTTCTGATACGCACAATAGGCCGGTCTATCAAGCGAGTTCAGGCCAACGCGCTTATCAATGTCAATGTCATCCATGAGCGCCTCAAGATTCGCGTACTTGCGCTCCGGCCGGATGTAGCCCAACACAATCACATGCATATCCTCGCCATAAAAGTCAGCTGCATAGTTGTGCAAGATGTGCACCTCGATAGACTTCTGCTGGTTCTGGAATTGTGGATTCCAGCCAAGGCTCATGACCATAGGATATATCTCTCGATCAGCCGCAACATGTGGCGCACCGTCGCGGAATCGCACCTGTGCGTAACCAAAGTAGACGCCTGTCTCGTGCAAACGGTGTTGTGGATCATTGACGGGATCATCCAGCGCAGAAATAGGTAAATTTGCCGTCGCACAATTGAGTTGTTTACTTCCGCGCCCATAGCCATGCTCGACAGTGCCGCGCAAGTAGACGGGGTACGGGGCCTTGGGTGTATCTTCGCCACAGATCATGGGACGCGTCATTCTGAAGGCGCAGACGTCGGAAGAACGAAACGAGCGTCCGCAAATGAGCTTGTGTGATTGTCTGTTTGCTTGCTTGCTCGCTTGCTTGCTTACTCACGCGCTTGAGTGCGTCAGAGGTAGCGCGTGTTTGGTTGAGCCGAAACAGCAATGTAGGCAGGCGGTTGTCTTGCACAGCGTGATGCTCGGCTCCCCTCCCTAGACAGCCTGTCCCATGAGGCGCACGGCGCATGAACGAACTAGACGCCTACGTGGAGGTGCGTAGTTCCACACCGGCACCCAAAAGGGGCGTGACGCCTGTGTGTGTGTGTGTGTGTCTGTGTGTGTGTGGTGATGGCACGTGATGCGAATGAGGCCTTGGGGTGGGGGAGTGCAGCGGCAGCAGCAGCGCCATCGACCGGCACTCGCACCGTCCAACGTGTACGAAGCTGACACCTCTTCGTGTTTCCGAGCGCATGAAGTACTTGAGCACGCGTGGTGGGCATGAGCGCCTGACGTTCGAAGAGGCTGTCTTGCAAGGGCTCGCACCGAATGGAGGATTGTATGTGCCAGCTGAGATGCCAACGCTTCCAGAGGACTGGCAGACGGCATGGGCGTCGTTGAGCTTCGTCGAGCTGTCCTTCCAGATTGTGTCTTTATTCGTGCCAACCACGGCCGAAGAAGGCGGTATACCGCCGGATGACCTGCGAGAGCTGATCACGAAATCGTACGCGACGTTCCGCCACGAGGACGTGACGCCGCTGCGCCGTGTCTCGGAGCACGAATGGTGCTTGGAACTGTGGCACGGACCAACATTTGCGTTCAAAGATGTCGCTCTCCAGCTGCTTGGAAACTTGTTCGAGTATTTCCTCGCTCGCCGAAACGCCACCACTAGCAACGCCAGCCGGGCTGACCGTGCGCCCCACACGTTGACGGTGCTTGGCGCGACAAGTGGCGACACAGGCAGTGCGGCAATCGCAGGACTGCGCTCCAAGGAGAATATTCACATATTTATCCTGCATCCACGCGGCCGTGTGTCGCCGATCCAGGAAGCTCAGATGACAACCGTACTCGACGACAATGTCCACAATCTGGCCGTCGACGGCACATTTGACGATTGCCAAGACATTGTCAAGGCGCTCTTTTCCGACAAGGCCTTCAACGATCAACACCATCTCGGTGCGATTAATAGCATCAATTGGGCACGCATCTTGTCGCAGATTGTATACTATTTCGCGGCCTTCTTTGCCCTGCGCCGCGAACAGCCGCAGATCGACGCTTCGTCCGTGCAGGTTGTTGTGCCTACGGGCAACTTTGGCGATATCCTCGCCGGATACTATGCGAAGCGCCTGGGCGTGCCGATGTCGAAGCTTGTCGTTGCGACGAATGAGAATGACATCCTGCAGCGGTTCTGGGCAACGGGACGCTATGAAAAAGAGTCGGCATCCGGCGAGGTGCGCGCAACGCTTAGTCCTGCGATGGATATTCTTGTGTCGAGCAACTTTGAGCGCTTGCTTTGGTACCTTGCGCACGAGTCCGACACAGTCGCGGACGACAAGGAAGAGGCCGCTGGGCAGCAAGTCACCCAATGGATGCACGAGCTCAAGACACGCGGCTCATTCGCCGTCTCAGACGCTCAATGGGAGCTCGCCAAGCGCGACTTCCTTGCTGAGCGCGTGTCGAACGACGAGACTCGCAGCACAATTCGCCGCTACTTCCGCACGAAGGAAGAGCCTGGATCCTATCTCGTGGACCCGCACACAGCCGTCGGCTTCGAGGCTGCGAACCGCCGTGCTAACGGCCATGCCGTGCCCCAAATCATTCTATCGACGGCTCATCCCGCCAAGTTTTCCGAGGCTGTCATTTCGTCCATTGCCGCCGACTCGAATGAGGGCGAAGCTGCCCGCTATTTCGACACACACGTCCTTCCCAAGGAGATGCACGGCCTCCTAGACAAGGAGCGTCGCGTTGTCGATGTGAATGCGGCGCCTGAGGCTGGCTCTAACAAGCTGCAGGGTCTCATTGCCAGTACCAAGGCCATCATTGAGCGTGATGGCTTCAGCTCACGTATGTAGCATGTTGTCTCTGCCACGTGCGAATCGTCAGGTCATCACTAGTTGAAACGAGCGTCGCACCATGGGGCCCACGACTCCAGCTCACTGCATTGATTTCCGCACTGGATTGGTTAGTTGCTCTGCTATATGTACGTTTTTTTTTTTCGACGAGGGGTGCGTGTGTGCATCAATACGTACTTGAGCTCGTGTGCACGAGGGAGAACGATGCCTCCTTCGCGCGAGATACCTGCTTCATCCACCAACGGCGTCATAGACATCGGCTTCGACACGTCCCAAACGACCACATCGCCAGAGTGACAACCCAGTGCTAGGTATGTGTCATGGTACAGTGCTAAGCGCGCATACAATGTATTTTGTCTTTGTATCTCGTGATGCAAGGCATATACGTGTCCCGGTATCAAAGGACGCGCCACGTCGTCCGTATTGAGCACATAGATACAGCCGTCTGTACAAGCAGCATACATCTCGCGACGGCTGTGTGCGACGACCAACGACGAGAGGCCGTGGGGCCGCGTGTTCCACGACGCTCGCTTGGAGCAGTCCACACTGCTCGCACTACAATGCGCCTTCCGCATATCCCATACATGGACAATCGCGTTTTCACTGCATGCCGTTGCTAGGCCATGGCCCGGTACGAAGGCAAGCGCCGTGACGCCAGCCGACCCGGTGGGTTGCAACGCTCGTCGACGAGGCCTCGGTCGCTGTCGCTCCTGTGTTGGCAGGCGACGCGTGCGAGGCATACCGTGTGCTCGTGGGATATGCAATGCAGCCTCCGACATCCGCAGATCCCATATGTACACGTCGCCATCCCGACCGCCACTCGCAAGAATTCGCCCCCCCGCCGCCTCATTTGGATCCCATGCCAAGGCTCGCGGACTACCTCGGTGCGCATCATATGAGGCGACACAGAGCTGATGCTCGACATCCCATGCGCTCACAGAATAGTCGCTTCCCCCTAGTGCAATCACACGGTCATCCTTGCGCCAGTCCAAAGCAAAGATCGAGCCATGCAACAGAGGCTCCGTCACATGCCGGCAAGCATCTGGAGCATGCGGAGGCCGAAGGGTATCAAGCAGATGGACACGGCCCTCGTCATCACCCACAGCGAGGCACTGTGGTGTATCCCTCGTTGCACATGCGCTGTGCATGTACGCAGCACTCAACGGACTGGACGTGCCATGCGGGATGCACCCTGACTCGAGGTGGTAGTACGAGTCCGCATCTGTACGAAATGAAGAGAGAAACGCACGTGCGTGTCGTGCATGCGAAGTGAATCGGCTCTGTACGCGCTGCCACGCTAGTGGAATACGAAGCCCAGCATGTGTGGCGAGTGGATAGCGTGAAATGGACGACGGCATCGACACAGTACGTGACTCTGCGTGTCTCGTCAGAGAAAGAGCTGGTACATCTTCAGTACAATCCAGACGAGCATGTCCGGTCGGGGTATAAGAGCGCTGGGCTCTGGGTCTCTTGCGGTCAAGGGTCGGCGACGATGGCCATTCTCGCTCGCACTCATGCTTGGGTGTGAGCACTTCACTCGACGCTGGAGACGACGACAAGGATTGTTGAGTATGATCGGCATCATAGGGTGACATGCCCGAGTACGGCGTCGAAGCCTCAATATCAATGACGGCAGATGTGCCTCGTTCAGGCGTGCACAGAGGATCCTGACGCGGACACGGTGTGCGTGGCAAGAAGAACCGCGACGCTCGACTAGGCGTCACATTACCGCGAACAAGACGCTGCGTCGAGGACAACGCAAGGCCGTCACCACTTGACGTCATCTGAGCGCACCGTCGGACGTCCCCAAGCTCCCAGGGCCGCCAGTGTGGCCTTGGTTATCAATTGTCAGCGTGCCAACCATTCTTTGCCACCGCGCGTGTAGTGGCGCATTGCTTTCGCCCACACGCGCCGCGTCGTGACGCGTCACAACGCGCGTCACGACGTGCATTAAACATTGTCCAATCACGTTGCGAATCACTCCACTACAAGGACGTGCGCCTGACTGCGTATGTGTGTGCCGTCGGCTGAACTACCATTTGTATGGACCGTGCGCGGATCACAGACAAAATCTGTGGTATGGACGAAGGGTGGGGAAAGAGCCTCAACACACATGGCATCACCAGTCAGACGCACAGAAGTACTACACAAAAGGGCCGAAGATGCACCAACGTCGCTCTCAAGTCAGGTCAGCCCAGCAAAGCGATCCGAGCATCCACCTCCTTGGCCGACGGAATGCTCTCCATGGCTCCATCAACTTCAACTGCCATAGCTGAAGCTACAGAGGCGCGGTGCATGATGGCCTTGATCCGCTCAGATGTAAGTGAATCAGACTCGTGCAAGCTCATGAGCCCTGCAACCAAATAGCCTGTGTACGTGTCACCAGCACCTGTAGTATTGACGACCGTTCTCGTCTTGGCCGCCTGTGTATCGGCCCACACCCGCTCCGAGCCCACGAGCACACCCGCACAAGAGCCTTGGCTTCCACGCGTGACAACGATCCATTGAATCGATGCAAATGCCGGCAAAGACGCAAGTGCCTTCGCTGGCTCAGAGCCTGCGTCACGTCCAGAAAGTGCCCTGTGCATGTCTGCTGCTTCCCCTTGATTCACAATAAGCACGCGGATTCCCGACCACGGGAACGCCCGAAGCTCGTCGGGCGTCAGCATAGGACTGGGGTTGAACACAGTGCAGACATTACCAAGGGATGCTGCATGTTCCACAAAGGCGATGGTACAAGCGAGAGGGATCTCGTTCTGAAGAACGAGGTGCGTTATTTGCTGTTCGTTCCTCGAGAACCATGCGTTGGGCACATCAAGTGGCGTGTTCGTAGCAAAGTTGGCGCCTTTTAAGAGGACAATAGAGTTTTCACCATCCTCAGACGAAATCTGAATGAATGCACGTCCTGTAGGGACATCCGGCGACACGTACATGTCCGTCGTGTCGACATGGCGCTCCTTCAAACAGTCGATCGGCCAAGTAGCATCCGATCCCACGGCACCGAGCATCTTGACCTGCACACCTGCCAGCCCCAGTACCGCTGCTACATTGGCGCCTTTCCCTCCAGGTCGCGCCCACATGGCCGATGAGGATATAGTCTCGCCCGGGCGCACGATATGTGGCACCTGGAATGTCTCATCAATGTTCACACTGCTCCGCACGAGGCATATTGACTTTGACACAGACGCCATGATTCGTGACAAGAATGGCTAGCCACCGTTCTATATCAGTGGGATCGATATCACTGTCCGTAATCGCTCGTCGCCGCACAGCCACGAGACGCTCGATGGAGATTAGATGAATGGAGGAATGGTCGATTTGGTTGGTTCGAGGCACACAGACTCTCATCTCAGAGGGGATCTTGGGCCCCTCCACATGACAAGACCTTTCCCAACCTCGTGATTGCATTCGTAGTCGACTCGTAGCATTGTGCACGAACCGCCTCGATCTGGTACTGGCCCATGTTTTCTTGCGTTGTAGCAGGGCGCTTGCCACTCCCGCCACCACAGCAAATTGACGCGACCCATGCCGTGTTCCAGCTGGAGCAGGCGGACCAAATCAATCACATCGTCGTCTTCATGACGGGACAACAAGCCTTTCCTGAGGGCTATGGTGCGACGGTGCACCTCATGTGGCCTAAAGAGGATATGGGTGCGAATGCACAGACTTGGCAGCTTCTTGGATGGTACGCACACAATCTTGGTCTCACTGACTCGGCATCAGTTTGCAAAACACCAAGCCATCGGCTATCTTCCGGATCCGAGACCCTAAGCGTGACCAGGTGCCGCCAGGCATGATGCGCACGGCCACACTAGGTATAAGTATCGAGACACTCGATGAAGTCGAGAGACAGATGCAATCGCTAAGTTCATCGAGCCAAAGCACGCCATCCAATGCATTGGCTCTTGCTGCCAAGTCGCAGCCAAACACACTGATGCAGCAAGCTGCCCAGCTCGCTGCACCCATCGGTACGTGCAAAGAGGTCACCTTGATACACACATTGCCTAACACGCACACGCACACACATACGCACACGCAATGTCTCTCTCTCTCTTTCTTTCTCACCTTCAGCGCAAAATGTGTTTTCGTATCTTTCGTCCTTCGCGCCAGACTCAGCTCCACAGGCTGTGCCGCTCCTACAACGTTGGCTTGAGCAGTTTGAGCGCAAGCTGCAAGCTCAAGGCATAGAGTTCCTATTGAGACAGACATAACTACGATTCGTCAAACTCGAATGTGCGATCAAAGTCACCATAGATGATATCCCGCATGCCAGGTGCCATGAGTGGCTCTGTTTGGGATCCTGGCACGGCAAGGTACCGGTAGGGAAGCTCCACCTGGTTTCCTGTTAGTATCGTGGTGTCAAGCGTCAACGAGACAGCGACTGGTCGTCCAAATACGTACCGACTCGCCACGACCAAATTCGATCGTGGGACTATCCACAAACACGAGCGACCCCTGGCCATCTGAGTCGATGTCAGCACCTTCCGTGCCCTGGAGCTCTGCCAAGCCTAACCGCAATCCATCCTCTACCACACGCTTCGTGACGCCTACCGCCGTGTCTGTCGACATTTGGACGCTACCGAGATGCCGACCTGGAAATCCCATGTTGCGAAGAGACGACGTTCGATCGCGCGGCGGATCATCACCAAGAATGCCTCCGAACAAAAAGTGTGTAAAGGGCATGGCCTGCGACGCCGAAGACGGTGCCGGCGCTTGGGACGTGTGCATGCCAGCATCCCGCACAGACAAAGGCAGAGGTGCTTTCGGATCAAGCAAGCAGATCCGTTCCATGCTCCAACCACGTTCCTTCGCCAGGGTTGTGACTGACTTGGCGTGTAGTTCAAATTTGGCTGGATTCGTTAGTGGCAGCAGTGGCTGAGAAAAGGCCTCTTCTAATGCGTCCAGGGATGCCTGTGATAGGGCCGTAAAGTGCACTGTTGAGCCGGCGCCGATATGGTATAGCATGTGCCGGTACTCGAGGAGTGCCCATGGTGGGAAGTGCGCCGGCGCATCAGGTTCATCCTCTTCCATATGCTCGATAATGTATTCTGGCCGCTGCATGCTGGTGCTGGAGGTGGAGATCCGTGCTACGTCAACGACGCTTACATGCCCGCGTACCCCATGTGAAACTGCGTTGACAGCCGGTCGGCTTGTCGGCCGGCCAACCTCTATCGGCCAGTCAGCCTCCAGTAGACAAAGAAAGAAAAAAAAAATGCCCTATTTAAGCGACAAGTGCAAAACGAATCCTTTTTCCCACAAATCGACCACCAAGGACGGGAATAGTTGCCTGCCCTGTCTCAGGGCATCATGATGTCGTAGCAAGAATGTGCACGCGCGTTGGAAACACATGCACTAGAGGAGAAGTGCGTGACTGGAACAAGGACGAGGCTTAGAAAAGAATGTGTGACTGTGTGTCCTGTGTGTGTAGGAGGCGAGGGGGGTGAGGGGAAGCGGACATGACCGAGGCACGATACGTGAGTATGGGACAGTGAGTCAGTACGAGAACAAGGGACACAGACTACGTATATACGCGAGCGCGAATGCATGCTACCGGCTCTTGTAGACGCACGTGGTGGCTATGCTCGTGCTCGCAATGCATCATCGAACGCACACGATCGAGATCGCCCGCTCCTTACCCCGTGCCTGTGGGATATCGATGACAGGTATCGGATAATATGCGGATTTCAGGCTTGGTAGTACTTGCCTGGCGGAAAAGAAACATCAAGGTATTCATTCGCTATCAGCCCTAGACTCTGTCGATGACGGCTCATAGATAGTAGTTTACCTACAAAACCCGCTGCTCGGCAGCACGTTCAAATTGCTCAATAGATTCGGCAAGCCAAGAAAGAGGCGGCTCTGGCGGCGGCGGCGGCAACCGGTCAAGATGGTCCCAAGCAATGACGGAGCGTGGCCGCCGCAGCTCGAGCGGCGTCACACGTCGCAGTGGCGTGCCTGGTTTGGATTGGTCATAGACGCCGCTAGCCAGGGGGTCTTTGTCGTCTTCCATGTCGGTCGTGGCCGATTCGTCCAGGGACTCGGCATCTTCGCCTTCATCGCTGTCCAGTGTATCAACGGCGCGGCGCGTCACATAGTACAAGTACAAAAAGATGCCCACACAAAGAGCGATGCCAAAGCCACCAAAGACCTGCCGTACCGTGTTGGTCTTTTTGTGGGAGGGATCGGCGCCCTGCGTCTCGTTTGCCGCCGAATGGTACGAAGCGAAGCTCTCGATCGATGCGCCAATGCTTGTGTGAACAAGGAGCTTTGGCAGCGCTAGTGCCGTGCATGTAATATACGTGCGGAACGTCAGCACGTGCGAGCTTGCGAGAAGCATGTTCAGAAGGTTGTAGGGATACGGCGCAAGACGCACGAGGAACAAGAGCTGCGGCCGCAGCTCTATCGCACGAATGACCCGCTGCAGGCCACCAGCATGTGCAAGAAGGCGCATCATCCACGCCCTCAGATGCGTCCGACTCAACACAAACACGGAAGCAGCACCTGTGAGCGCTGCCACGTAGCTGACAAGGAAGCCCTGCCACATGCCAAACGCAAAGCCTGAGAGCACGATCATAGTCGAATACAGCGGCATCGGTGGGAACGTTAGCACAAAGATGATCATGCCAAAGAGCACGCGGCCCACTAGACCCAGGCTCCGGAGCGTCGTCGATAGCACATCCAATGCATGAAACAACTGCACATGAAAGAGCATGACCATGGTCGTGCTCATCACACTGATGCCGACCCAGATGAGCAGCGGCACGTACGAAGCAAGCCACGGCGGCCACCAGATTCGCTGGTCCGTCATGGGGTCGCGGAATGCGCGGTCCCAATAGATCCACTGTGCATGAACATGCTGATGCACTGAAGCAGCAAGTTCGTGTGGATTCGCGAGCAAAGATAAGCCCGTTCGTAAACGCGCCCATGCATGCTCGGCTGTCCATCGTGCCGCGTGCTCCGCCTGGCGGTTGCGTTGGCGCCGATGTGACGATGCTGCTGACGCCTTGCTCGGTTTGGGATGCAGCCATACGGCCCCATGCCTCGCTTTTGGCGCCACAATGTCGTCCATGGGGATCGAGTGTTCGCTGTGCGTTGATTTGCGTGCATGTGTTCTGAGTAGCTGGACCTCGTCGTCGTCACCAGCCAGCGCATACGTGGGAGCCGAATCCGCTGTGGTATCCGTTGAACTGCGTCGATCGTCATCGTTCATATGGTGATGCGCGTGGTGTTGGTGTTGTTGCATGGGATGACGTATGTCGCTGCCGCCGTTAGGGCCATTAGCAGAACTCGTTGTAGAATGGGCGGCAGTGCGATGATCGTTGCTGGACGTGCCTGCGTCTGCATGTCGATGATCCCAGTCTGCGATGGAAGATATGGGGGAGGAAGCCGTTGGCATGTCGAATAGGATAGATGCATAGCCATGCGTGCTGCTTGGCGATAGCGAGCGTGTCACGACATCCACGAGGGATTGTGCTGCATACGCAGCTGCACGCCCAAACAGGCGCGTATGTGCATGAGAGTTGGGCGTGCGCGGACTAAGGACAGAGAGTGGCGATTGTGTGCGTGATGTTGAGCCTCCTACCGTACCCGCACCTCCGGCCGAGGGCAGCTGCCCATGACTTGTTATCGTACTGCGTCTCGATCGACCTGTGGCGCTTTGGCCCGCTGCTGCTGCTGCTGCCGATGACGACACAGGCACCTGGCCTCGCCTCGCCCCGGGCTCTGAGTCATACGAGAAACTTCGAAGCTGCGTTGTCTGAACACGCAACGATGGTGTCCTGCGCTGTCGGTGCGTGGTGGCCGAGTCAGATCGTCTGGGGACTTCAGCTGGTCCATGAAGCGACATGGTTCATGGGAGGGGGAGGGTCGTTGGTGGCTTTGATACGCTCGCTTGATCGCACCCTAGCTCTCGTATTCGCTCTCTTGTCGTGTTCACACACTTGGCCTGGTCTTGTTCGCACACGTCTTGCCCCCTCACAAACGACAGCGCCACAGATGCAAAGTTGCGTTAGATGCAACAAATCTTATGGGCTGTGTATAACCTCGAAGCCACCTCTTGTCGATGATTCGTTGGATCTCGGTAGGAAAGACGGTCATTCCCTCCACATCCACGACGCTTCGTGTCGGCTTCTCCAAACGACGGCGGCATCACGATGAAAGTGCGGACAAGGCCGGGCTGGACTGGATGGCTCCGCCTCGGCTTGTCTCCATGATGTGATAGCAAGATTGATTTTCATTTTTATTTTTTACAACATATTCATGGCAGGTTTTTCGTCTGGATTCTCACAAGACCAAGATGCTTGCATGAACCGTGGGTGTGTGTTAGCATGGCTTGCTTCGACCTTTCCGAGCATCTAGCACAATCGCACAGACCCCTCCCCCCTTACACCGAGTGCTGCGCTGCACAGGATAACCGACCGATGCGCATCGCACAAGTCGAAAGCGCACGCATGCTGTGTCGTCACAGATAGCGTGCCTTGCCTTGCCTTGCCTTGCCTATGTTCTATAGATTCGCCACGGACATGAGCGCAAAGAAGAGAACACGTGGGCAGCCAAAGGAACGTACGTACGTGTTGGTATCTGTGTCTGTGCCTAAGCACGATCGTCGCCCCAAAGACGCTCAACACGCTCCCAGTGCAGACAGTCCCAAAAGTGCGTCAAGTAACGCTCCTTGCCCCAAAAGCCATAGTCGCCCAGCCATGCATGTTCAAACATGCTTATGCAGAACAAGGGGTATAAATGATGCCCAATTGCACCGGCTGCTGAGCCTCGGGAGAGGCTGTCGAAACGATTCGGTGCAGATGCACGTGGTTCTTGCGCTGGCGTCGTGGCGCCTGTCGACTCATTCGATGCTGGCGTCGTCGCTGGCGTCGCGGCATCGCTCGACGTCTGGCCATCCTGCACGGTGGTGACAAGGTCACTCGGTCCACACTGCCGTCGTTGGTGCACTAGCACAGTGCCTGCACCATACGTCGGGACAATGCCCAAGCGTCCATGCTCGTCCTTCACAAGCCAGATCCATCCACTCGAGACCATGCCCATAGCCGCTGACGAGACTGCCAGCTTGAGTTGCGGAAGCGATCCAAACTGGTCTGCGATCGCCGTCGCAAGTGTCTTGCCGTAGAACGTCGGAACGGCACCCATGTGTGTCGATGGCTGTGGGTATGCCTGCACCGACTGAGCAGCGTGGGGCACCAGACTCGAGAGGAAAAAACTCGTGTTGAGTGCCAGCGAAGCATAGTTGAACATGAGGATCTTTTCTCGGTCACGCGCTGTATTCATCACAGTCTCGACGACAGACTCCGTCGCATTGGGCGTGCCTTTCACCTCTTCATTCAAGCGCTGTAACAATCCAGCTTGCCATTGCGTCCACAAAAGGTGCACTGTCCTCTTTGACAAGAATGGATCACACCCTTCCGTCAGTGCAGCCGGCATCGGTGGCAGCTGGTGCAAGTACCGCGCACCATATGTACGCGTTGGCAGCTTCGCCACTACTGTGCGACGCGCTGCAGTCGCGAGTCCCGCTGAACGCAGCATGCTTTCCTAGCTCTTGCTCGCTCTGTGTAGACCAGGAGAGAAATGAGCGACGAGCCGTTCGTTTTCTCTAGCGCGGCCGACTCGCAAAGTGCGCGCATTCGTAAGCCATCTTCTGAACCACGTGGCACTTCTTCGCTCGCCACTCTTCCTGCCCAGCGGCCAACCAACAACCTCTCCTGGGCTGTCGGCAGGTAGACCCACCCAGGTAGCGCGCCGAGCCGATTGTCAGTGGAGGCGTGTATCGTGCGTCTTCTTCGCTTACGCGTCCAAAAAGCAACATCTGACTTGGTCCTGCTCCGTTGGTTGTGTCGCCGCAGCCTTCTGTTGCTTCTTTGGGAGATCCACGCTCACCCGCCCCATGTCGGCTGATCTTCTGCCGGCACACCCACCTCCCGTGCAGCCCATGTCGCCATCCGCGACTTTTCGCGCGCTCACGAAGCGTGCGATGCGCCCTAGGCAGGAACGCATCCTGTTCCTGAGCACCGTGGCGTCTTACCTTCTGCTGGCCGCGAGTCTGCTCTCACCTCGTGCACTATGGCAGCCCTGCGTGCTGCTCGGCACGCTTTGCCTCGTAGTATGCGTGGTTCTGCCGCTTCTTCTCATGCGCCGCACACATTTGATCCATTCCACCCCCGCGAACGAGCTGGACCGCGTGCCAATATCCCGTGCGGCATACGCGCGCCACATTCTCTTGGCGGGCGACGTGTGGTCATCACTTGGGATGCATGCTGTGCTTGGAATGTTCACTGTGTTCATCTATGCAAGCACAGCCGTGTGTCTGCAAGGCACACAGAAGACCGCATTGTCGCCCATTCGCTATGTCGATGTAAACCAAGCATACTATGTGAACGAGACTTTCCTTGTCACCACGGCTTCTGCTGCCTGCTTAGGTAGTTTGTATGCGGCATGCTCTATGCTTTGCTTCAAAGGTGCACGACGTGGCGTGCCACCCTTTGATGCACGTCATCTCGGCATGCCTTTGTATGTGCATGCCATGGACGCATTGTCGTCCCATATTGTGCGGACACTGCCCGTCTTGTGTGTATGGCCTGTCTTTTTTTGTGTATATGCCATGGTGCGTGATTCATTCTGGACGACGGTCCTGCGCATCACAGGCGTTGATACCGTGGTCCGGCAAGCCATCGTGCCATCATTCCGCGTGCCATTCCACGCTTGGTCCATGTTCGCATCGGCTGTGCCAGTGCTGGTGCTGATGATGGTGCTTATGGAGGTCATTCACACTCTCTTTGACGTCTATTGGACACACCCACTTCCTTCCATCGTGTCTGCGTACAAAGATCCCATCACAGCGCTTCTGGGTGGCCTGACCGACAATCATACTTTCTTTTCTACACACGCCTTCGCTGAGCTCACTCGACTCGCGAAGCATGACAAGGCATTCCGCCTAGCTGTCTACGATGATGTGCAACGCTTGCATGGCCGTCCTGTTGCGTTCCCTGCGATCTCACAGGCGTGCATTCGAGCGCTGGATGCACTCGCTCCCGCTCCGGAAGCGAAGATCAACAGCGCAGCACAACAGCCTTTACCAAGCGCGAAGGCATCTGGCTTGGCGACTGCTAATACTGACGCCGCTGCTGCTGCTGCTGCTGCTGCTGCTTCCAAAGCTTCTCGTTCGCCGCCCCCCACGTCCTTGTCGTCTTCGCGCTTCAACATCTGGCAGACGCTGGCGTCTCGGCCCGCGAGCACTTCATCCTCTGCAAACACGTCGAATCCAGACGCTTCCAGCGCCTCTTCCAAGCCGCTGACATCGGCACCCCCAACCTCCGCGCCATCAGCCGCATTCCTCGGAAAGTCTCTTGCTCAGACAGTATGGAAATGGATCCCATCCGAGGCCAAGCATGTGCTTTTCCCCCATACGATCCACGCAGCTTTGTTTGCGCCCGAGTCCACGCTTCTGTTGGACACTACGCTGTACCTCGATGCGCCGCGCGCTTGCTTCGCTGCGATGGCTATGGAGTCTATGGTGCTGGCATCCCTGACCGAGGACAAGTATGGCAGTGTGCAGCACCAAGTCCAGGGTTTGGTCGAGGCACTCTCTCGTGCGCATACGCGCATGGAGCGCGTGCGGCAATCGGCAGAAAGCTTGGCCGTCCAGGCCGATAGCCAGCACGTTCGCGACATGTCTGTCTGGCGCGGCGCGCTCGCCGACGCTGGGTCAGACGCAGCAGCGACCTTTGGCCCTGCATTTGCACCTTTCTTCACCGAAATGCAGATGGCCTGGAGTGCGTACATGTGTTTAGACTCGGCTCTCTCAAGGGCGACACGCCGCATCACCGAGACCTTTGCTGCCTTCAAGTGACCCAAGAGCCCGTTTGGAACTGGCTGCACGTCGAAGCACGTCCACAGAGACGAGGTGAGGTGATGTGTGCCTTTGGTATGGACGCCCTATCTCAAGCAAATACAATGCGCTGGCCAACGACTTGGAGCACATTCAACGAACTGTACTCTTGCAGTGTGTCATGCAGCTGGTCTTCGACCCAGCCTGCAGCTAGGACGCGTGCACGCACATCCGCCAGCACAAGCTCGCCCAGCCCCGACGCATTCGCATGCGCAGGATCTTCCTGGCCTGCATGCACGGCCATTTCTCGCAAGAGACGAAAGATTCGCGAGACATAGCTCTGGTCATGGCCCAGATCGCCGCGGTGCCGAGCCGACGTGTACAGCGACGCTTTACTGACATCCATGAGACGCAACGCCTCTTCGACGTCGCCGATCTCGACCATGTCAGCAAAGCGCAGGCGTGCAAGCGCCTGTGACAGCCGCACAATGCCCAGCAGCGTGCGGGCAGACGTGTAGGTGAATGCTTCGTCGCGCTCCTCGTCCTGTTTGTGCTGTGCACGCATTTGCACGTATGCATTCACCACATAGTCCGACACACTGCGTGGGATCACGGGCCGGCACTGCCGCGCAGCAGCAATAAAGTGGCGCAGCAGGTGCGGCGGCACCACATCCTGCGCCTGCACAGGCGGCGCACTGTACATATGGACATACGTGACGTGCTGAGCGAGCCGCTCGTCGTCGTCACGGGAGGGCGAGTCAAGAATCAGATACAGAATGTCGAATCGGCTCAGGAGGGCGGCTGGCAAGTTGATATTGTCGACGGGCGAAACGCGTGGGTTGTATCGGCCATACAGCGGGTTGGCAGCTGCGAGGATCGATGTGCGTGCATTGAGCGTCGTGTTGATGCCCGCCTTCGAGATAGAGATGGTCTGCTGCTCCATGACCTCGTGGATCGCCGTCCGGTCGGCGTCTTCCATCTTGTCAAACTCGTCAATGCAGGCGATGCCGTTGTCCGCAAGAACAAGTGCGCCGCCTTCGAGCACCATCTCGTCCGTGACGGGGTCCCGCAGCACGGCGGCGGTCAAACCGGCGCCGGACGACCCACGCCCTGTCGTGTACAGCCCACGGGGCGCGACCTTCGCAATATACTTGAGCAGCTGCGACTTGGCCACACCAGGATCCCCCATGAGACAGACATTCAAGTCGCCACGAATCTTGAGGCCATCGCCCATCGTCTTGTTGCATCCGCCCACGAGCAGGAGCAGCAGCACCTTTTTGATGTCTTCATGGCCGTAGATCTCCGGCGCAATGCTCGATGCGAGTCGATGGTACAAGGACGGGTCCGAGCGCAATTCAGCTAGTTCCGCCTCCATCTCTGGCGTCGGCTCCATAGCCTCGTATGTCTTTTTCAGCTGGTGGATCGACTGTGCTTCCAGATACGTGTCAGTGAGCAGGCCAGCACGGATGCCTCGGAAGCCTGTGTATGGCAGCGGCAGGAATATGCCGCCCAGCTGCACAATGTCGCCGGGACTGACCTGCCGTGTGAGCCGGCCGTACAGGTGCACATTCATCGAGCGCGGAATATGCCCCACCGGCACCTGGTCGGTCATCTCCTGGATCCGGATCTCTTGGTAGGCGAGAAACTTGCTCGCTCTGGCCTGCGGATACAGCGGGGCCCGTGTCCTGTTGGTCACACACACCCGACTCGTGCAAAAGGTCAAGGGCATGTACTGCTGTCCGGTGACCTCCTGAAACACCTCGGCACCGCATACATCGCATGCGTACGCATCGACGAGAATCGACGGCTTCACATCGGAGATGCGTGTGACAATCCCGCGCACGCTCAAGAGCTTTCCAAGATGTGCGCCGCGAATCGCTCGTACGGGCAGGGACGCCGTGCGCGAAGGCGGGCGGAAATACAGCATGTAGCGGCGAAGAAGGGTGGGAGGAAATACCTCTGCTACTTCGCCCATGCTCTCCTCCTGTTGCTCGTTCATGGCATTGCGCTCCAGGCGCTGGTGCCGAATGACATCCAACACGTCGTCCTTCTCGGAAATGTCCCGGTCCGGATCAGGCATCATGCGGTCAATCACTTCACAGAACAAATTCAGATAGCGCTTGGTGTTGGACTGGATTGCGACGAGCAACGTGCCTCCGATAAACTGTCCAGATGCGGAGCGATACTGTGGAAGGGAGTGCATATGTAAGTGATGGATGTCACAGACCTAACGTCATGCGGCACACGTACCTGAGCGACATCGTCTAGATCAATGACGAGCATCTCTTGATCGCGATTGGCTATCCGTTGCTGTGCAGGGAATCGTGTGAGTATCAATGGTTTTGCACTCGCTACCACGCCCATCCCAGTGCCTCATCTTCCCCTGACGTATGGGGCCACGAGCGCGGCGCGGTTGGGGCATGCATACGTACCAGCTGCACCATGTATTTGTTTACGACGGCGTCCTGCGCCATGTCGGTGTTTTCGTACAGAGCATCAATCTCCATGGCACCTGCATCTGTTTCGCGTGCTAGTGCTGCCTCAGGCGACTCGTCCGGCATGTATGATGCATGCTGCGTACCAACATCGGCTAAAGATGGCACCTGGGCAAGCGATGCCTTGAAGTGTTCGAGAAAGTCTTGAATCTTGTCTCGTTCCTCATCATAGTTGACTGGCACATTGATTACGGGCAGGATCGGGCCCTGATTCCCGCTCATAGTATGCGTGGTATAGCAAAGTGCGGTGATGGACCGGCCCGGTCTCTCCAGGCCAACGTGGATGTGTGATCGACAACGATGTTAACAACGACTTCCACAACGCGTGGCGCGCGTGTGTTCCGCAGTGGCGAGACAGATGCGTGCGCAAAATTTGGGTCGTATTTTGGCACCTGACGTCGCCTGCACTATGAATTCTCCACCGGCTAGCTAGCAGCCCGGACGCCACAACAAAAAAAATTCATCCGAGATGGGGACAAATTCCACAAGAAGGAAACGATAAAAACAGATGCGCCAAGGGGGAATCGAACCCCCGGCACAGCTAATCCATCGCTTGCATGGCAAAGCTGTATTTTACCACTAAACCATTGGCGCTAGCTCACAACAAAACGTAGGTATGCATACAATTTAATATCCAATCTGATGGTCACTCACTCGACGCGTGAAGCCTGAGGAAGCATCGCTCGGTCGCGTACTACCGGCGCTGTGGATGTAGGTTCATGGCTCACGCGGGATTCTTTGCACACATCGTTGTTCCTATCATGCAGAACTATTTTTTTTCGTGCGCGTCCCAATCACGCTCATACTCACGCACGATTTCGAGACCTGGAAGCTCGCCTGCGACCGTGCCGTACAGAGCGTCACGCACTTGCGCACTTCGGAGCGACAGTTCGTCCTGAGCATATAGATCGCCATGTCCAGCGGTGTCACGGGCGCGGCGCGTCGGGTATGCAGATGGCGGCTTGACAAAGTGTGCACGCAAACCGTCTGAGTCATGCGCTTGTCGATGCCGTGGCGGCAGCGACGTGGACATTTTGCTCAAGAACGAGCTTGGCAGGCCAGCATTCTCGTAAGTGTCCATCTCGCTAAGTGTGTCACGGCGCGCTGTATGCCATGCCTCACGCTGATGATGCATAAGTTCATGCGTGTTGGAGCATTGTACGAAAGAGCGGCCAGACCGGTGGTTCAGGAACGGCCCCAAGATACTTTCGGCGACTTCGTCCCGTAGCTCCTGATCCTTGTCTCCCGCGACATCTGTGCGGTAGAAAGCAGGTGTGATGTGATATAGTGAAATGGCATGTCGCAAGTCTTCATCTTTCTGTCGCTTTACTTGCCGCCGCGTGCGTCGCGATACACTGACGCAGGCAGTCGTATGGATGGCATGCGTGTGGCAAGGCGTCCGCGATGCAAGCGGCACCAGCGCCACTGCTCTGTGATACATCATGAGGCAGAGATCGTACGGTACTCTTGACTCTGCCAGAGAGCAACAATAGAGTTTGCGACTGAAAGAAGCAAAGACCAAAACGAACGCTGCTAGTAGCTGTTGCTCTTGCTGCTGCTGCTGCTGCTGCTGCTCCTTTTCTTGTCGCTCGTGGTCTATGACGACGCAAACGCTCGCGACGAGACGACCGGCTCAAATCACGTGATACATCTTCCTCACGCGTTGAGGTGGATGCACGCGAGCCCTGAGACTGAGCAAGTGAATGCGTGAGTGGGTGGATGGGTGGCTGGGTGATTGTGTGTGTTGGAAACAAAATGGGCTTTGTTCACGATACTTCTACACACAGACACATACAGTCACACACACGCACACACACGCACACACACATACAGTTTGGGCGAGTCTCGAAGTCTTTGTGGTATTGAGATAAAACAGCGAGTCTATTCCTCAAGGCTATTTGCTGGGCATCGTTTTGAATATGTCAGTGTCGCAGCGTCCATTGCCGCAGCCATCAGGCTCGTTCGCTGCGTCGTCGCCCAGTGCCTATGATTTGTTTCATCGCGGCCATAAGCCAGTACGCCGGACTTTGCCACAAGCGGAAGCCACAGAAGAATTAGGAGCACATCGTTTCGGTGGACATGCTGAGGAGGACTTGCCACCACCTGTGCCACCCAAGCCGGAGAAATCACACGAGAGGCCACGAGCACCGGTGCTTCCACACATGGATTTCCACGAGCACACAACATCGCCTAACAGAGAAACAGCGTCACCATCCTTCAAGATCCCACGCAAAAGACCATTACTACCGTTTCCAGCAATGGATACGTCGCCAACAACCACACCTACATCTTCGCCGCATCGACCGCTCCCTTCTGTGCGCCATGGGGCACGTCCATTGCCTGTGCCTGGCGCAAGTCACGTACCTATGAGCATGGGCTGGGCGGCAGGTCCTCCTGATAGCCCATCGCGGCCATGGTCAATGTATTCATTCCCACCAGCGCCAGCGCAAGTTCAAGCACAAGAACAAGTGCCAGTCGCCCCATGGCCATCAACACCTCCGCCAGCGCACCACTTGCCTCTCTCACAACCACCACCGTTACCGCCGCGGTCTGTGCCGCCGAAACCATCATCGCTTGAGCGAGTTGACTCGCCACCGCCATCTTTGCCTGTCGATTCCCCACGACGAGCTATGCCAGTGGCCACGGCCGCCACTCCTGCAGGAACAACACTGTCTGCATGCTCACAGCCTCCAGCCTCGGAGGCCACCGGGTCGTTGAAGCTGACGCCATCGACATCCACTCCGTCTGGATCAGCTACGTCCGCATGCTCTGCTATAAAGCCATCGGCATCGGCTCCTTCGTCTTCCAGCACGTTGTCAACTGCGCCCCCTCAACATGGCGAGCATGACAGTTCACGCACACATCCCTCTCTGCCTGAACACACGAGCGACGTGGTCCCTGCCAATGCAGCGGCGTCCTCGGCCTCCTCTGCTAAGCCGCCGATCCCGCTGATCATGCTGGATGGTCACGTCATGACAGACGATATGATGGACCCAAGCTCACCTGACGTCTCGCACAATGTCGCAACAAGTGACGAGATGCCGGCGCCACAGCATGCATCGAGCTCGTCTGCCGCAGATCGGGAAACGACGCATGGTCCCTACATTTCTGAGGGCATTCACTCCATGTGCCATCGCTGTGGGCGCTGGATTGGTGGTTACATGGTACATGCAATGGGCCATGCATGGCATGCGCGGTGTTTCACATGTGCACATTGCCAAACGCCCTTGGAGCACGTATCGTTCTATGAGCATGATGGCGAGCCGTACTGTCACTTGGATTTCCACGAATTATTCTCGCGCCGCTGCTACCACTGCCAGACGCCGATTGTCGATGAAAGATTCGTGACGGTCGATGCGTTTGGTGATGTGCGCTCGTATCATGAAGCCCACTTTTTCTGTGCACAGTGTGGCGATCCATTTGTGGAGCAGAAAGACAGCGATGAAAGCACCACGTCCGAGTGCAGTCGGCCGTTCTTTGTGCATGGTCGGCATGCATACTGCGAGTCGTGTCACCGGCCGCGATGCCAAGCATGCAAGAAGCCTGTGGGTGACGAACATGTCCAGGCACTTCGTGCTGTGTGGCATCCCGAGTGCTTCGTGTGCACGCGATGCCGAAAACCGTGTCAAGGTGCGACGTTTGTCGCGCCGGACGGGTCGCCGTGTGACTTTGACTGCTACCAGGCATGGGTCCGTGGCGGCCGTGGCGGGCCTGCGCCGCCAGCCTTTCTTGCCTAAATGTATATACAATTCCACATTCATACATACATACCTTCATACATACATACATACATTCATACATGCATTCATGCCAAAGGCTAGGGAAAGCCAATTAGCTAAGTACACCTAAAGAGAGAGAGAGAGAGAGAGAAAGAAAGAAAGAAAAGGATGGGCGTGCTTGTGATGGTCCTAGTGTGTCATGGCGACGGGCATGCGGGATGTGAAGAGCGCCAGTCTTCGATCGTCAGAGGCGCCTGCTCCTTCCACACCACATGCCCGTGCGTCGCATCCGTGTACAAGGGCGTTGACGTGGCGTCCTGATCCGCGTGCGCATGGAACGGCTCCGGATCCTTGCATTGTAGTATGTACTGCAGGCCCGGTGGCTGAGTGAGTCGGAACACACCCACACTCGGCTGCTCACGTGGCGCACAGACGACGGCAACGGCCTCGGGCAGGAGCGCCTGGTAGCCAGAATGAGTGTGCAAGTCGAGCGACGACAGGAAGCACGTCTGTGTTGGATGCGTGTGGATCCAGCCTATAGTGAGCAAATCGTGCTGGATCTGGTATGCGAGCAGCTGTTCTTCGCCATAAGCCTGGCAGCTGTAGTTGGTGCCGGTCTGCTCGGGAATGACAAGGTGTGTCACACACAAAGCGTCGAACCTCCGATGGCCCAGCAAATAGCCACACGTCTCGCGCTCTGCTTTGGTATTCGCCTGTGCATGTGCAAGGAAGCGCGTCGGGAGCGTGCCAGGCAGCACAACTTGCCGCAGTACGTCGCCAGCCTCTGTCGTAGGACACCGCGCCTCTTTGCCGTCCGTAGCAGCCGTAGCACCACTAGCAGCGGATGTGCGGGACTGCGCAGCAACTTCGCCGAGCTCCTCGCTCGGCAGCATAAACAGATCCAAGCTCGTCAATGGTGGTGAGCTCTGCACTTCTGGCAAGCGTGCCCAGCCTGCCAGATTTGTGCGGATATCCACGGACGATGGGCGCGGCCCGCGTGGTTTCGATGCACGGCGCTGTAGCGGCATATGCGCGCGCGCACGCGCATGCACTTCGCGGTCGCGGTCGCGATCATAATCACGATCTTGATCTCGATGCCGTACAGCCTCGGTACTCGTACGCGCAGGAGTTCGCCGCTCATACTCCTGCTCGGTATCGGCCACGGACGCCAAGCGTTCTTTTCCTGCCGGTGCACGGGACGACGCTGGCATGCCTAGCAATGATGTGGAAGGACGAACGACGAGCGACGCGGGTCGGTCAGATGTAAGAAAGCGGCGCTCACTAGATCGGCGCCGCACCGACGGTGGCGAGCGAGAGAGACTCGCGATAGGCGCGGCAGATGATGATGTACGCGGCGGTGAGGATGTTGGTATAGGCGCCTGAGGTATCGAAGGTATAGAGGTGGAAAAGTATGTTGATCGCCTGGCAAAGCCCGTGGGAGACGATGCACGACTTGTCGACGGCGACAGAGTGGGCGGCGATGGAGAAACTGAGAGCGGCGGCGACACGGCTCGCGAGGCGGTGCGCGAAGCGCGTCGCGTCGCTGTGGCCGGGACCGGTGTCGGCTTGTGCTGCGCTGTCGTAGAGTACGTGGTGCCGCGTCTGCCAACGGCCGCATCAGTGGGCGACATGGATCGGCGTGGATCTTGTCGTGGCCGCCCGTCAACCGGTGGTGGCGCAGCAGCGCGACTTGGTCCCGCTTCAACACTTGGCGGGTACGTGGGCATCGGTGCCGGATGTAGTGCGGCGTACGATGCTGTTCGAGTGTCTGGCTGTGTGGGTGGACGAGCGGTGGACGCTGACGCTCTCGCCTGTACTGTGTGCTTGACATGCGAGGCGTGCGGGCGTGAGAAACGCTTGGGATCCGTTGCCACATAGCCCGACGCGGATGTCGACGTTGCGGGTACTGCAGGCTCTGCAGGGCTCGAGGCCCAAGCATCAGGCGCCGACAGAGGAAGGCCAGCCGGCCGCGATGAGAGCGTCGTTACTACCGCTGGTGCTGGCTCGTCACTCGATGAAGTTGCCGAGAGCGACGGCCGGTGCCATGGAAGGATCGAGCGCAACGACCACCCAGACCGCGGCGTCGTACGGTTCATTGAAGGTGACGAGACGGACTCTTCTGCGAATGAGACGCGTTTCCTGGTGGATGAGTTGCGGCGGAACGACGAGCGGCTCGGCGTGCCAGCCAGGGCCGACGGCGACAGCGGGGGTTTGTGTTGGGCAGACGACGCGGACGACGCAGACGACCGCGCCTCGCCGCGAGCATCGAGCAAGGCATCTCGAGTGAGTGACACTAGACTGTGGATAGCCACGGCATTCTGTCGTTAGAAAGCATCACCAAGCACATACTGTCTGACATAATTCTTTGGTCTGCTAGTGTCAGTGACGCCGTTGTGCGGGAGTAGCTATGCCTGGCTACCCAGCAACCAGGAAGCCACGCAGCAAGCGCCACGCAAACACGTACCTTGCTGTCCAGTTTGTGCCATGCCGTATGCTCGTGGGGAATCAGCTCAGCGAGGATTCTGTGTATAAGTTGGATGGTCTTGCGCCCCAGCGTACGCACTTTTCGCACTTGGCCAGACTGTATGTGTGTTAGCCATTGTCGCTTATGCGAGAGAGAGAGAGAGAAAAAACCACTCGATGCTTATAGCATCCTACCAACATACCATAGGTATTGGCCTTCCAGATCACTCGCATGGTGATGCTGATCGGCCCGACGCTTGAGCACATCCGCACACCGGATCCAGTGACTGATTGGGACGGAGCTAGAGAATCGCAGCTCCTGCCGCAAGTCAGCCACCTGTTCGTCCAGTTCTTGCAGCGATGCGGGCCGCCGGTTGGTGCGTGAGAAGAACCCGGCTCCCGGCTGCGTCTGTGGCTGTTGCAGGTCCTTCTGCGCAAGAAGGCTCACCTGGTTCATCGGTGACGTCAGCATCCTCTGCTCTGGCAGGGTCCCTGGTGCAGAGCATGGTACGGCTGATGCCTCTTGCGCGCGGAATCGGCGCAGTTTCATCTTGTGTCAATGAGCGATCGGTGCGCGCCACCGAGCTTATCACGGGCGTGGGGGGAAAACTCGATGGCCGATATGTCTGTGTGGACCACCACCCACCCACACATGACGCGGCCTGCGCGAGACTCGACACGTGGCCCCGGCTACATGGCGCGCGCGACGCGCACCACTCGCGCACGAGCTCGTGCGCTGAGCTCTGTTATGTGTCTCCACAGTGCGTCTTCATGCACTCCCCCGATTCCATCGACCGGCGCGTTCTGACCAATCAGTGCACATGTGGAGTAGCGGCGTGTCTGACGCGTTCGTGTGTGTGTGTGTGTGTATGTTTTTCCAGCGAGACGAGTTCGTGGACAAGTGTGTGTGCGACGCGTTCATTCCTGTTCACTGCATGCTCCTTAGGCCCTAGCCGGCTTTTCCTGTAGGTGCAAAAGAAGCATAAACGACCGACCATCGCATGAGCGCATCTGTGCGAGAAGCTAACCTGCATGTAGGTGGTAGTAGCGGGCGCATCGTGCATGTGACCGACATCCAAGGCAACACACGCCTTCCACGAGCGCAGCTTTTAGACCGCTTACGTGCACAGCAGGGCTTGGCGTATGTACCAGAGCTGGAACTTGTGCGTGATGTGCTGTACTTGATGCAGGGCATCTCTGGCACACATGTACGTCTGCACCATGCATGGCAGCTTCCCTCGGACAATGGATCTCACGAGGCTTGCACGCACATGCGCCTGGATTTCGACGAGCATGCCGGCATGATCTCGCCGCCCACACGCGATCTGATCCACCGCCTCGCTGAACTGGGCCAGCTGTTTGAGCGTGTACAGGCTTTCGTCGACAGCCACGAGAGCCAGCCTGTTGCAACGCATCTCACAGCGCAAAGTCTATGCCACTTCTTGACCGGCGAGCTTCAAGCACACAACGCGCTGCTGACGGACCTCGACGCGCAGTGGCATGCACAGGCTGAGGGCGAGAAACTCTCGCCACCACTCACGCTACAACGCCTCGCCCAAGTGACAAGTGAGCCCATGATGCGGATGCGTCTCATGAGCACCATCGTCGAGAGCTGCCGACACGCACACGGCGGTGCGCTTGTATCGACGATTCATACATACACACTCACAGGGCACCCATTTATCCGGCGATGCACAGCCACGATGCTGGACCACGTGTCTCGGCCCTTTTTTCATACGCTCTCGCGCTGGATCTATGATGGCGAGCTGGACGACCCATTCCACGAGTTTTTCGTCGCTCGCGCACCGCCAAGCCAGACACGCAAGCCCCCACTCGTCGACGATCTCGTCGTGCCGACAGAGCTTGGCACAGATGCCGCTGACGTTTGGCACAACCGATTCGTCTTGCAGCTCCAGATGCTCCCGAGCTTCTTAAGTGAGCACTTTGCACGCAAGATCTTCTCCACCGGCAAGAGTCTGCATTTCCTGCGCGACTGCTGCAGCAGTGGCCATGGCCATGCCGAGTACGATGACACAGCGCAGTCGTCTGTCGCACTGGATCCTGAACAGGCGCGCTTACGCACTCTTGGCTACGGATCCGCGCATCGTCGTGAGCTGCGGTACTCGGACATGGCGGGGCTCGAGCATGCCATCGATGCCGAGTTCGCTCTTGCTAGCGGACACTTGTGCATGAGGATGCTTAGCACATTCCGTCTACTGGATCACTTGCGTGCGCTCAAATCGTACTTACTGCTTACGCAAGGCGACTTTGCCGATGCGCTGCTCGAGACCCTTGGCCCAAGTCTTGCGCGGCCTGCATCGACGCTGTATCAACACAATCTCAGTGCGGCCCTCGAAACGGCGATCCGCGCCTCCAATGCGCAGTTTGACGATCCCGAGATCCTGCGGCGTCTGGATGCCCGCAGTCTTGAGTTTGGCCCTGGCGACACGGGCTGGGACACCTTCACACTCGAGTACCGCGTCGATTCGCCCGTCAATGCCGTGCTGGACGCATCTGCCATGGCCGGCTACCAGCTACTCTTCAACTACCTATGGCACACGAATCGCGTTGCGGCCCGCATCACCGCCGCTTGGTCACAGCTTCTGTCGGTGCAAAAAGCCGTGTTACGCAGTCGACACCGCAAGCTGGTCGATCGCGCTCTCATGCGCCAACTGCGCGCTACCCTGGGCCATGTGTGTGAAATGGTGCACTTTGTTCGTCATCTGCAGAGCTTCATTGAACTCGAGGGCATCTCGTATGCATGGCAGCGTCTGGAGCATGACCTGACCGTCACGAAGCCGAGTGACTTGGATCATCTTGTCGACATCCACCGCACCTATCTCCACATGCTCATAAGCACGACGCTGATGCGCGGCCGTCGCAGTGCGTCCGACCATCTCGCGAGCGACGTGCGTGCACAGCTGCACAGCATCCTTGCGTATGCCGATGCCACCGACGAGCTGGGCATGTACGTCACATCGGAACTTGCCCGCCTGGCGGGCGGCGTCGACCCGCTCTCGTCGGCGGCTCGGACGCATGCTCACGTGTCGCAACGCCTCGTCGACGAGCACACGCAGTTCCAGCACCGGCTCCAGAGCATGCTTGCCGCGCTCGAGCGCCATCCGACGCTCACTGTGCGCGATCTCGCACGTCGCTGGAACTTTAACAATGTATATTACCGGCGTGAGCGCACCACGGTCAGCACAAGCCATGCTACTACTACTACCACGTCGGCACTCGCACGTTAGCATGCTGCAAGAGTCGCCGCACATGTGTATCCACTCGGAATCCGTGCCACGGGGGAGTGCTGAACTTGGCGACGAGCCGCGTCCACACATCAGCCATGTACATCGAGCTGGCTTCGCGACTCGTAGTGTCGTCTGTGCCGCTGCCCTCGCTATGTGGCGCCGCATGCACGCGCCATACAGCCCGGAGCACCGTCGCGATCTGCCGTGGCGACGGTGCTGGACTGGCACATGATCCGGAAGGCTTGACACGCAGGTATCCCTCGATCAGTTCCGCAAGGATCGGCTCTGATTCTCGGGTGGTGTGTTTTCTGCGTGCCAGCACGCCCAACAGAGAATGGTACACGGCTAGTGTGGGTCCCTGCATGCCGTCACCGTCACCGTCACCGTCACCGTTGCTGCTGCGGCTGCTGCCGCTCTTTGACTCGAGGCCGTCATGCAGCACATGCAGTGCGCCGTACAAGTCGTCGTGTTCTGCCAAAAGGCGCGTCACGGTCGCATACGTCTTGGGTGTGAGCGCCAAGTTGTCTGGCACGCTCGTGAGCCCTGTCACTCGACACCATGCATCCATGGTAGCGTCGTCCACCTGAAGTGCATGTGGATGTGCCATGCTTGTACAACTACGTCCGCTCGCGCCCCGTCCGCCTAGCTCCCGGCATAGCGCCGCGTATCGTAGCACTTCGTACACACACCGCACATGCAGCGCAGGCGTCGCATCTGTCGAAAGTTTCGCATACGCGTGTAGGACCACATGAATCGCATCGATCGTCAGCATCCGATGTGTCTCCATCTGCCGCATACAGTCGTGCACACGCTCCAACTGACCCAGGCGCGTGTACAGTGTCAGCCGGATGCACCATGATACGCTCGATGGCTGTGTCGTGCGCCACCGAGACATGTGTGTCCACACGTCGTCAAAGCACTGCACAGCCATACGCGGCGTGAGTGGCTGCATCTGCAAAGTATGCTGCAGCGCCGGTGCAAGGATCGTCGCTGGCACAGCTGTCGTGGGCCGCCGCCACCGCCGCCGCTGCCGCTGCCGCCGCCGCTGTGCTCGGTCATTCGGCTGGCCCGTTCCACACTGCACCAGAGCGTGAAGGAGGAAATTGTATGTGACTGTATCAGGGAACGCACGGTACGGTGCCGTGCCTATGCCGGCCATGGGCGTGTATGATGGCGGCGGTGTGAACAGGCGTGTCTCTTGCAGGGGCATGCATGCTGACGTCCAAGCCGAGGTTGTGCCGTGTTGTTGGTCAGCATGTGCGCTAGACTTGTCGTGGTCGGTACAGTGGCCGGGCTTCGCACTCTCCATACGCGTATCACGCATGGCTGTACTCTGCGTGACGACAGCTGCGCGTGCAAGCAAGTCGAGCATGTCTTGCAATGCAAGAAACGCCGATCTTCGTCGCTGTGGGCGTATGCAGGTCAGCAGACTATTCCATAGAAACGCATCCTGCAGCATGTAAACGAGTTCCGACTGCACGAGTGCATCCGCTGCGCTTATCGTGTCTGGCGTCTTTGCCAGGGCCTGCTGTGCATGTTGGATGTGCTCGACAACCAACAGCACTTGTTCCACAGTCGCCTGTGTGTGGGGACGCGTGCCTAGGAGCACATGCAGCATGCCGCGAAACTCCACTGGCGTTAGCACAGTGGTCGGTTGCCGTGCCAGAGCGATGAATGCATCCATCGCACGCTGGGCATGCCGCTGTGCTAGTGCATCGTGTAACGTCGCAAGTTGCTGCCTTTGGCGCTCCCACGTCCCAACTGCTGTGTGGACAAGTCGCGGCGCCGTCCAGCTACGCGCATACACAGGGCATGCCACGCATGTACTCGCTCGAGCACGTGCACATGCTACGAGCATGCACTTGGCCGCAGTGCAAATGTATGTATGTTGTGGAAAATGACCAAGGGCAGGCACATCCGACCGACGCCGGGCCTGTGTGTCGATGCGGTCGACCGCCCTTTGTCGATGGAGGCGTGTTTCTTCTCCACTGCTCGCCTTCACTGCTAGCCCCTTCCCTGTTCCTCATCCCGCAGATCCGTCTGATCCCACAGCAGTCCAGGGCCAGGGCGTGGTGGGAGCTCGTTCGTATGGCTGGCCTTGAGTGCAAGTACACACACATACACTTGTGTGTGTGTGTGTGTAACAACAGCCGTGACCAAAGACGGTCATAGGCATGGCGCTTAGCACGCAAAAGTGCCGACGGAGTACATCGTCAGGCAGGCTTGGCTGCAAGCGCATCATAAACATAGACATGTCTACGAGAGTCTACTGCTCATGCCAGGAGTTCTTGAATCACGATTGTGCTGGGCCCTGGCAGATTTGCACCTTGATGCACGCTTTCCCATCTTCGCCGCGGCCAGCTGTGACTGCGTCAAACGCTTTGACAGCATCGGCAAACACGTAGCGATGCGTCACGAGACGAGCCACGTCGACACTCCCTGACGACACTAGCGCGATGGATTTGTCGTAATCGCCACTACTGTAGCGGAACGATCCCAAAAGCTCCACCTCCTGCACGGACAGGCGGGTAAGTGGCACCAGCACATCAGGACGGCCCATACCGACAGCAACGACGCGACCCTGTGGTTTGGCTGCCCAAACACCGAGCATGATGCATGACTGAGCGCCTGTAGCATCTATCACGAGATCAAAGCCATCGTTGCGCAGCACATCATCACCCAGTTCTTCCTTCAGTGCACAGGCTGTCCGTGCTGCCAGGTCGCCTTCCGACTCGCCAACCTGCGGAGAGTTTGGCTTGAAGGTGGACGTTGCACAGAATTCGCGAGCAAAGACGAGCTTCTCGTCCACGAGATCCGACATGACCACACGTCGTGCGCCGTATGCACGCGCCACGGCACCAGACAACAGGCCAATGGGTCCAGCGCCCAGCACCAACACATTCTGTAGTGCACGCACGCCGCCACGCGTCACTACCGCATGCACAGCGACACTGAGAGGCTCCATAAGCGATGCCTCTTCGAGCGACATGGTGTCCGGGACGTTGTGCGCAAACGATGCATGGATATTGTAGTACGTCGCAAGCGTTCCATCGTAGGGTGGTGTTGCAGCAAACACAAGCTTGCGGCATTGGTTGTATTTGCCTTCGAGGCACAATCCACACGACAGACACGGCACGCCAGGCTCCAGTGCGACACGGTCACCCACGGCGTGCGACTTGACGCCAGGCCCCACCTCTGTGACGATCCCGGCAGACTCATGTCCCAGGACCATAGGACTCGTTAATACAAACTCACCAATCCGACCGTGTGAACGATAGTGGCAATCCGAGCCGCACAGCCCCGTCTGTCGTACGTTGACACGCACTTCGCCATCATGTAGCGGACGCACAGGCCTGTCTTCAAATGCCGTGTCCTGGATGCCTCGCAGTACAAACGACACATTCCTTTCGGCTGGTGGTGTCGGTAGACTATTTTCCATCACCGACGTCATCATGGCCCGTGGGTCAGTGGGAAAGATTTTGCCCGCATCCTGCCGTAGAGGCGAGGAAAATTTCCCCCCATCTTTCTCTGCCTCCTGCGCACATGCACAACCGATGTGTGTGGAGAGACGCGCCCACATGGCCGGTCACCTCTCTCTGATGGTGCCATTCGGTCGATGACCTTGTCCTCTGTCCTCTACGAGGCTCTGCGTCCCAGAGTTGGCAGTCACATTCTGCATGTTTATGGTGCACGGATTTACGAGTATGACTGGGTTCGGTCGGGGTTCATCGAAACTCCCTCGTGCCGCCGGCACACGACCCCACCTCTTTCGCATACGTCATGGGCTGGGCGCCGGCGCCACACGCGTATGGAGGGTGCTCATCGCTGCTATTTGCTGACAAAGCAAAGCCGATCTGTGAAGCGCAGTATCGCATGGCATACGCGCAGATCGGCGGCGAGCTTATCAAGATGCACGGACTCGTTTTATGAGGCAACGGGAGGAAATGGGTGTGGGAAGGCGGAGAGAAGACGGGGAGAGGGAGCCATGTTGGAAAGGAAAAGGAGGGGAATACATATCAATACGAAGATCCGACTACATCACAACGCACTTGGACGGCTGCGCTTCAGCACCGCCAGGCGATGACGCCTTTTCAATCTCGGCAAGAACAAGTTCAAACACCTTGGCTGCGTGTGTGAGCAAGACACTGTATGATGATGATAAGGCACAACGTACCAACGTTAGCATTGTGTCGCGCACTTGTTTCGATCCATGCGCAATGCAATGATTGTGCAAGTGCTTTGCCTTCTGCTTCCGAGACTTGGCTGTACAGGAGGGTTAGTGGTTTGCTGATACGATCGAGTCAAGCGCAAACAGAGGAAGAGGAAGAGAAAGTGGAAGAAGAAGAAAGAGCAAAAAAAAAACAAGGCACAGTACGCAATGAGCGAATGGCCTTGTACAAGTCTGCACCTCTCGTGCACCCAAACGCCCACTCTCAATCACGCCGCTCGTGCGCATAAAATACATACCGCTGGGAGTGCAAGTCGCTCTTCTGACCCACCAACACACATGGTACTGTGGATGTGCCAGTATAATTCAGGATCTTATCATAAACAGTTTGAATCATCTCGAAACTCGTGCGAGAAGCAATGGAATACACGAGTACGTAACCATGAATACCTATTGCATGCTTCGAGTTCAGGATCGAGTATTCGTCCTGCCCTGCTGTATCGACAATATCGCACTGGAAGTCTTGTCCGCGGTGCTTGACGGTTTTCTCAAACACATTCTCAATCGTTGGGTAATAGGAATCCACGAAAGCATCTTCCACAAATCGAACAACCAGAGACGATTTACCTTGACTCCGTTAGTCTACGTCGTGCGCTCACGCGACATGCGAACGGGACGTTTTCAACAGCCTGATGTGGTCTTGAAACTTGATCCCGTCTGCACACACGTACCGACTGATCGTGATCCTAGCACGGCAATCTTTCGCTTCTTAGATAGCTGTTGTGAGCCCGTTGGCGACATGTCTGGAAAAGCACCACACCAGGCTACTCAAATCCAGGATGCGAAAATAAAAATAATACTGCTGGCTGTGGCCACTGACAAATACAACTACAAGGCAGCGGCTAGATCGCTTGCGCCTGTTGTTGCGGCTGCTGCTGCTGCTGCTGCTGCTGCGCCTGAATGCGTGGAGGGAGGGAATCGGGCGCGAGGGCCACCACAAAGACGAAATTGGCACGCACAATTGCGGAGGTGGACGGGCGGGCTGGCGGCCTGCCGGCCAGTCATTGCCGACACACACACACACACACACACACATATACAATCACTTGTCCTTTGCGTGGCAACACAGGTGGAGGCCCCTGTTGTCACCTGCCTCGCGTGACATGTGACCGGGGGGGCGCGCGCTGGTCTTTATTTTTTCGACGCATCCAGCGCACAGATCTGTCCGAATGCGACCGGACCATGTTGCTTGGGACCATGTGCGAGCCAAAGCGTGTGAGCCGGGCGGCTGGGATGCAGCGCATATACATCGGCCAGAGACATGGAATGCAATGTGGCAGTCGTCGCTGCCTGATGCCGTAGACTCGAAAAACAAGGATCACCCTCCACCGATCGTGCCGCATGCTGACGAGTCGCAAGTGGCTCTCGATGTAAAGCGCAGCTTCCATACCTGGGACGATTCGTCTGTAGGAGATCGTGCTGTCCGGCAAGAACAGCTTCGTTGGATCATTTGCGATACTCTTCGAGCGTACCCATATCTGCACTACTATCAGGGCTTTCATGATGTGGTATCGGTGGTTGTACTGACGATGTGCGAGGCGCCCCAGCAGACGACACCAGCAGCCACCGCAGAGACATCGATAAGGGCGTCTAAAGAACCGGCAAGGTCTCACATCTATCATGACACTCAGATATGGCCAGATCAGCACGTTCAGAAGAGCATTCAGCGGGTCGTGCGACAAGTCGCCGTGTATTTCCTGCGTGATTGCATGACAAAGGATCTGCTTCCTGCGATGGGCCAGCTCAAGATCGTCCAGCATATTTTGCGAGCGGCTGATGCCCCGTACGCATATGCCCTAGAGCGTGTATTTTCGCCGAACCATGTGGTGGTGTGCCTGTCGTGGCTGCTAACGCTTTTTGCGCATGACGTTTCGACGCTACGCACAGCGCAGCGAATCCTCGACTTTGCTTGGTCGTTTGGCCCAGCTAGTATCCTGTATGTATGTGCGTCGGTCCTTCTTTCCCAGAAAGAGTCCCTGCATCCTCGCTTGTATGCGATGGATGTAGCAGAGGTGCATCAGCATCTTTCGGACGCACCGCGTTCCCTCGCGGCTGATGATGTGCTCGCGGACACTCTACAGAAAGCGGCATCTCTTATGCAGCAGTACCCACTTACATGCCCGGCTGTCCACGCGCACCATGTCCTGAGTTGCGAAAGTGTGCTTTTCACTTGGCGCGCTGAGCGTGTGAATATCCCCATGATCATGCAGTTGCCGACGACGCACATTGCGTTGGATGTCATGCCATCGCCACGCGACGAGGTTGACTCTCATTCTGTCGTTCGCTCGCACTTGCGGCCTACATGGCATCGTATCTTCCGTGAGCTGGCTCACTTGCATCCCATGCGCCGCGTGCTTCTGTACCCCAAGGCCCTCTTTGTCTCGTCGCTCTCCCTGCTGCTGGGCGGCAGTGTTGTGACACTTTTGCTTGCGATACATGTCACGGACCACGGACGCATCGCATAAGCTTGGAAACGGATCGTTCTTCTCCTTTTTGTAGTTAGCTCATCTGTGTGTATGCCCTGTGCATCCATCCGTCCCACATTATGGCGCTTGGCCGATCTGGATACTTCGCTCCCTTGCTGCGCGTATACTCTCGCCACCTCCACAGTCCGTTACCTCTTCTCCCTCCCCCTTGCCCTTGCCCTTCCTGTTCCAGGTGATTGATTAGTCAGCATCTGTCGACTCGTCGGCTCGGTCGTTGTGGTTCGCCCTGGCGAGTGTGAGGGGGGGGGTGGGGAGGAATTCCTTTGTTGCAGTAATTTCGTGCCTACATCATGGTGGCTGGAGCCATGATGAATCTGACCCTGTACACGACACGAGCTGGTACGTGAGCTGCATACACGCATGCATGTGCAGAGCTGTCTCTCACACTGTCGCACCAATAGTGATTTTGCTCGACTCCGAGGGTCACAGGATTCTGGCCAAATACTTTCAGCCGCTAGGCGCAGCGAATAATGATACCACGTCCACAGGTGCACCTGTGCCAGCGCTCCCAGCTGGCCTTGCGCCTCTCGCATCCAAGAACCCGTATCAAACGACAAAGCAGCAGCGGATATTTGAGCAGGGCATTTGGGACAAGGCTCGTCGAGCTTCCGGTAAGAAAGAGAAAGCTGGTGCCGGTACCGATGCCGATACCGATACCGGCCGTGTTGGCACTCCCACTGACATATCAGGTGATCTGTTCCAATTTGATGGAAACCTCGTTCTGTTTAAATCTTCGTATGATGTGTATCTATTTGTGGTGGCGCCTGATCGTGAGAACGAATTGATGATCCATCACTTTTTACAGTCTCTCTATGACACGTTAACAATCCTGCTTCAAAGCCAAATCGATAAGCGCACGGTGCTGGACAACTTGGATCTTGTGACGATTGCCATTGATGAAAGCGTCGATGATGGGTACGTGTATGCTGTGTTCTAACACGGGTAGTGTGATTCTCGAAACAGACAGTGCTGCTGTTGCCAACCGTGTCACGCGCACGCGGCCCGACACTATTGAAGTCCAGCTCAATGAACAGAGTACGTGCTTATTATCTATTTATCACACACACACACACTCTCTCTCTGACACCTCACACACAGCCTTTATGAATGCATACACCAACTTCCGCGACAAGTACGTATGATGGTGTGAGAAAAATTCGAGTCTAACACTTGACAGAGTGGCACAACGTCTCAGCGGTTTGTAGACAGACAGGAACGAGAGTAGGAGAACGTATGCGTATGGTGAGCGCCTCGAACTGCCCGCCCCAAGCATGCAAGAATGACTTGTCCGTCACCATCCACATCGGATGCCTGGATATGTGGAGATGCACCGGCGATACGAGGAGGGGACGGGGGGGAGAAGGTTTGTCTTGTCCCACGTGATATATCACGTGCAGATCAACACACCGACACGCATAGAGGGCACACGCGTCAGTGATGATGGGTGAGGGAGAAAGTGTGAGTGTGTGTTTATTGTTGCTTGCTGCGATCGTTGTGAGGTATAGTGACGAGACACAAAGAGGGGAGTGCCGACACACTCAGACCATGAGCGCGACGACCAGGTCGCAGCTTCGTGAGCCTCTACGACCGCATGTATCACTACTACAAACGGATGCGCGTGGGAAGTTTGAGCTCCCACCGTTGAAACATGTATCAAAGCCAGACGAGGGTCGTGGCGCAGGCCGGCCGCGGTCGGTAGCGTCGCCAGGCCCCATAGGAACAGATGTCAAGGTGCATTCTGTTCAAACTGACCACAAACTAGCGTCGAATCCCTTTGTTCAACAAGCAGCAGCACAAGCACGAGAAGCTGCTGCTCATGTAAATGAACGATCCCCTTATCGCGGACGTGGCCGAGAAAATCGTCCTATTCATCCGTCGGCCGCAGGCGCCGTCACGACAAAAGCAGGTGGAAGTAAGCCAGAGACGGGCTTTGCTGCGGCTCGTCGATTGTTTGCTGCGCCTGCGTCGCAGGAGTCGTCGGTCATGAGCCGCAGCAAGACGGCACGCAAAATCAGCGAAGCTTCAGGCGCATTGGGTACCTCACGCATTCGCCTATCGCGCCAGAGTCTTGCGTCATTTCCGAGCGTAGAAGCCAATGTGAGCAAGGCTTCTTCTGGGACATCTGTCACAGCCACTGCAGCAGCAGCAGGAGTGGCTGGGGCTGGAGCTGGAGCTGGGGCTGGGGCTGCCGGCAGCGCTAGTGCACTAGGGACTCGGAGTGTCCTTCCGTCCATGCCCGAGCACGCCAGCAGTGTAAGCGGACTTGGTGGCGGAAGCAAGTGGCTCGAGCAAGAACGCGATAATATTCAGGCATACGAGTACTTGTGTCACTGCAGTGAGGCTCAACAGTGGATGGAGCGGTGCATTGGAGAGCCGCTGGGCGGCGACATTGCGAACATGGCAGAGGAGATGCGGAATGGCATTGCGCTTGCCAAGCTCGCCAAGTCCTTTGAACCAGCGTGTGTGCCGCGGATCTTTGTGCACCCGAAGCTGCAGTTCCGTCACACGGACAATATCAACTACTACTTCCAGTTTGTTGACAAGATCCGACTTCCGAATTGCTTCCGCTTTGAGCTGACAGATTTGTACGAGAAGAAAAACTTTCCCAAGGTTGTGTACTGCTTGCATGCACTGAGTCACTTTATGGCGCACCACGGTCGCTCCGATAAGGTCGACGATCTCGTCGGCAAGCTGGAATTCAATGAAGAGCAGCTATGCAAGACACAAAAGACAATTGATGCTGCTGGCATCGCGATGCCAAGCTTTGGTGGCGTTGGCCAGGCACTTGCACAGGAGATCGGCGCTGGCGCCAGTGCAGGTGGAAGTGCCGATGCAAGGACGGCGGGCGCGAAGCGTGCGGGAGCCAATGCCAGCGATGTGCGTGCGTCGTCGGTGCAACGAGCTCCCGAGGCATCGACGCTTGTGACGCAGCGTGCCCATCTGAGGCCGGTGCCTGCGTCGCCCACCAAAGCCAAGACAGCGACAACGACGGCGCTAAAACCGACGCCGACCACGGCGCTACCTACAGGCGCAGCACCCCATAGCGTCGCGTCGCTCCGTGCCCACCTCAAGCCTGTCGACAGTGAGCCGACACTCCGGTCCACCGACCCGCGTGCACGGGATGCCTTGGATCGCGAACGCGAACGCGAACGAGACCATGATCGACAACGCGATCGCGAGCGCGAGCGCATCGCACGGATGGAAGAACGCGAACGTGCGCGTGTGCAGCGTGAACAGCGCGAGCACGAGCAGCAAGAACGCGAACGCGAGCGCATCAGGCTGCGCAAGGAGCGTGAGCGGCGCGTGCAGGAGCTCGAGCGCGATCGTGTGCAGAAGCGCAAGGATCAGCAGCTCGAGCGCGAGCGCGAGCGCGAGCGCCTGCGTCTCGAAAGCCAGCGCGAGCTCGCAGACGACCGCGAGCGTCGAGAGCGTCTGTACCTGAATGCGCGCACATCGACGCAGCGCGAGCTGGCTCTGCAGCGCGAGCATGAGAGTGCGCTGCGCCAGCGCATGGAAGAGCGCATGCGCGAGGCCGAGGACCGTGCTCGTGCGCAAGAGCAGGCACGCGCCGACGAGCGGGAGGAGCGCTTCAAGCGTGAGCTCGAGTACGAAATACAGCGGAAGCGCGAGATGGACGCGTATGCAGCGGAGCTCGCGGCTGCGCATGCCGAGACGGCCGCCGTCGAGGCGCGCCTGCTCGCCCTTACAGAAGAGGCTGCACGCCGCGATGCCGCAGATCGCGCCCGCGCCGAGTCACGGCTGGCCGTCCCACTGCAGGCGGCCGTGCGTGGTCTGCTGGCGCGGCACGCGCACAACGCACGGTGCATGCCGATCCGCTCCCATGCCGCGACGTGGACGCATCTGCAGGCACATGTGCGAGGCGCGCTGGTGCGCCAGGCGCTCTACACGACGCTCAGCAGCCTCGATGACATCTGGGCCGTGCAAATGCAGGCGGCCGTGCGTGGCATTCTCGCACGGCGCTCGCTGTATGCGACGATCATGCAGGCAGAGGCCCATGCCGACTCTATCACGCACATCCAAGCTATGGTGCGTGGCATGCTCGCTCGACGCGCCCTGCTCGCCAAGATGCGTGCCATGGACGAGAGCATGGCATGTGCGACGGGCCTGCAGGCTGCCGTGCGCGGCGCCCTCGCTCGGCGCGCCTTTCGGCAGATGCGCATGGCGTTTAGCCGCGTGGCGGTCGTCAAGGCAGGCAGCCCGGCATCGGGTTTGGCAACAATAGGCACGTCCAGAGGACCGGCGGCGTCAGGAACGTCAGGGGCCTCGGGAACCACACGAGCATCAAGTGTGTCAGGAGCGCCCGTGTCGGTCCGTGCCTCGCTGTCCCGCAAAAAGCATCACCAAGAGCTCCGCAAGCGCATGGAGTATGTGCGGCCGGACGTGAGCGGCATCCAAGCACAGATTCGCGGCGTCCTTGTGCGCCAGGACTACTCGTGGTGGCAGGCCCATCTGCACGGCAGCGTGGATGTCGTCGTGTACCTGCAGGCGATGCTGCGTGGTGTGTTGGCGCGGCGGGCGTTTGACGATGGCCTAGGCCGCTATCTCGCGCATGTGCCCGACATTGTGCGCGTGCAGAGCCTGTTCCGCGGACGGCGCGCAAGTGCGCACTACCAGGCGCTGCTGCGGGGACACCATGTGCCGCTCGAGACCGTACGTGTGTATGCGCACCTGCTGGACGACGGCAGCCGCGACTACGACGACGAGGTGCAGCTCACGCAGATGCGCACGCAGGTCGTCCAGCGCATCCGCGAGAACCAGTCGATGGAGACGCACGTCGCTGATCTTGACCGGAAGATCGCGCTGCTCGTCAAGAACCAGATCGGCATCGAAGAAATCGTCAAGGCCAAGACCGAGCGCGGCTGGCTCGGCGCCGGCTCGGCCACGGCACGCGACCACGTCCTGACACAGGCAAACGACCCCTTTGCCGAGCATGTGCTGAGCGCCGAGGCACAGAAACGCCTCGAGCAGTACCAGGCCCTCTTCTACCTGCTGCAGACGCAGCCGACATACCTGGCGCGCCTGCTGGTCCTCACGAATGCAGCCGACGTCGCTGAGCAGGAGCGCCGCCAGCTCGAACAGACCGTGCTCGCCATGTTTGCCTACGCACAGCAGCCGCGCGAAGAGTACTTACTCCTCAAGCTCGTCCAGGCGACGATCCACGAACAGCTACCGCGTGTGTTCCAGCTCGACGACTGGCTCTCTGTGCATGCGCCGTTCCAGCGCATGCTCATTCACTTTACGTGCGGCGTGCGCGAGCGCACGTACCTGTGTGCCCTGCTGACGCCGCCCGTGCAGCGCGTCATGCACGAGGCCCAGCACACGTCGTTGGATCCCGACCCCGTCGCGGTGCAGCGAGCCGCGCGTCCTGATGCGCCGGCAGCGGCACAGGCGGCGGCTACGCCAGACGCCACCTCCCTTCTCGATGACCCCGCTGTACGCGCCGAGTTCCTTCGTCGTCTGCAGGCACTGCGTGCCACGTGCGAAACATTCCTCCATGCCATCCAGGCACCGTCCCCGCCCACACCCTATGGCCTGCAGTTCGTCGCCCGCGCCCACTTCGACGCCCTCCGCGAGCGCTTCCCCACCTGCGCACACACCGACATGGTGCGCACCGTCGCCTACATCGTGTACCACAGCTACCTCCACCCAGCCGTCGTCGCACCTGAGCTGTACGGTATGCCGGCGCTCGGCGAGCAGGCACGCCGCAACCTCGCGTGTGTGTCGCAAGTGCTCACACAAGTGGCGCTGGGCACACCCTTCAGCGACGAGCACCTGTACCTGCAGCCGCTGAACGAGTATGTGCTGGATGCAAGCACCCGCTTGCACGGCTGGATCGAGTCCTTGCTCACGACGTACGTCGACGCCGAGCACCACTTCGGACTCGACCAGTGGACGGATCTCGGTGGCACCAGGCGCCCCGTCATCTACATCTCGCCCAACGAAGTGTATGCCATCCACCAGCTCCTGTGCACAAACGTCGCCTCCCTCACAGACACATCCGACGATCCCCTCGCCGAGCTCCTCCACTCCCTCGGCATGCCGCCCGTGTCGTCCACCGCCGAGCTCAGCCGCGCGCGCGATGCCGAAATCACCCTTACACTCAACCCGCGCCTCGCCCGCGTCCACGACGTCGATGCCGAAGACAAGCTCCTCATCGTCGAGACAAAGCGCCTCGTGATGGCCGTCCTACGCGTCCAGGCCGCGCCGCATCTGCTCGACCTGTTCGTGTCGCCCGTTCGCGACACGGACGAGCATACCTGGGCCGCCCTGCGCACCAAGCCGCCCTACGCCGGCACACCCACCGCCTCACTCACATTCGCCGAGCTCAAAGCCAAGGCGCTCGAACACGTCCTGCACCTCGAGCAGCTTGGCCGCGTCCATCGCTCGGACCAGTACCAGAGCCTCGTCGACGCCATGGCCGCCGACATCCGCAGCAAGGACCAGCGCCGTGCCGAGCGCCGCACGCACCGCGATATGCTGCAGACCACGCTGCAGAAACTGCAAGAACAACGCGCGTTCATGGAAACACAAATTCACAGCTACGAGACCTGCATGGACCGCGGTAAACATGCCATGCAGAAACGCACGCGCCGCCGCATGATGGCACTCCCATTCTCACCCCAATTCTTTCACCAGCGCAGCCTCAAGGCCGCAGGCCTCATGCCCGCCTACGGCTCCTTCCGCTACACGGCCACCCGCCTGCATGCCAAGGGCGTTCTTGCGCACATCGAGCGCCCAGACAACCTCGCGATCGACCAGTTGTTCTTTACCATATCGAGCGACGAGGTGGGCGTCTTTCAAATCGAGGCCACCGTCGCTGGCATCCTCGCCGGTGTCCTAACGCTCAAGATGGACGATCTGCTCGAAGCTCAGTACGCCAACGAGCAGTTCGTCAACATGCTTGATGGCGCCATCCAATTCCACCTCAAGCCGCTCATCCACTTTATTAATAAAAAGTTTTACACATGAGCATCCTCTTGCTCACTCATCCGTACTCACTCCCCTCCCCTCCCCCGTCGCTGTTCGATACCCTCTTCCTCCTCCTCCCCGGCGTCCTTGTAGTTGATAAATGTATGTTGTACGCCTACGCTACACTCGTCCGCACCTCGTCACGTAGCTGCGTCATCTCCCTTGTCTGTGCGCGTTTTTCCTCCTCATTCTTGAGCTTCAACCACGTCAAATGCATCGCAAAGTACGCCGCCGTGCTGTAGGCAAGCACACGCATCATCGGCGGGAAAATGTCCGTGTACAGAAATGTATGCTGCGACTTGGGACGTCCCCCGCTCGTAGACGACGACACATGCCGAACATTCATACGCTTCTGCATCGCAAGACGCACTTGTCGCACCATGTAAGGACCCCAGCTCGTCATTGTATATATCCCTTGCCAACGATATCAATCGATAGAGACGACGCGAACTCGTAAAAATGTCAGTCAGGTCCATCGCACACATCGCTTTCCCATCGTCCCTCAGGGCATGTTTCATACGTCGTCATTCTTCCTACTAGGTCTATGCGCTTGTTGCCTGTTCCTTCACACACATACACACACACTCTCTCTCTCTCTCTTTCTCTCTCTTGCTTAGTCATACATACGCCACTTCCACTCTCGCGCAAGTGGCAGGGGGGAGGAGAGGAGCGCCTAACCTCGTGTTTCATTCACCGTCTCAACCGTGCCAGTAGACCCCGTCAGCAAGTCTCCCCTAGGCACTGGATCGTCCGACGCGCCCACACTGCCAATTCACCCCGCATTGGACTTTGGCATGGCATGCGGCAACATCGAGGCACACTTGTCTGTGTGGTGCTCAAAGGAAAACACCTAGTGCTCAAACGTGTCCAAGATTCTCAGGACCCCGTCGCTGAAGTGTGCGTCGATGGCGTTCGTCTTCGCACACTCCCGGACCGTCGCGCTGGCACAAGTCCTTTGTGGGATGAGCAAATGCACTTTGAAATTTATGAAGATGACGACAGCGACATCGACGCACTCCACCCCCTAAGCGAGCATGACTACCGTACGGCACTTCCCTCAACCGGCTCCTTGCCCAAAGTTCACACGCTCGAACTAATTTGCTACGCTACAGACAAGGAACCCGACTATATTGGACATGCCACTCTCGACCTGTCGACGGCTCTCAGCCGTGGCGAGCATGATCAGTGGCTCATCCTCACCAACCAAGGCCGTGTCACGGGGCAAGTGTATGTGGAGCTCACGTACTACATGCTCGAGCTCCCACCCAAAAGAGCCTCGTATCAGGTGTCACCTCGATACGCGCCTCCTCCTCCTCCTCCTCCTCCTCTCTCCGCTGCTTCGACACCAAAGCCCATTTCACCCCTGCATGCTCGCACAGTGTCGCTGGACGACACCCGCTTCCCCTTCCACAGGTCTATACCCTCGGTCCCACAACCCCCTCGGCGTCCACAGCACAGCCGCGTCGCAAGCGATGCACATGCAGCCATGATCGCAGCCCAGGCCCTTTCTTCCCCACGCCGCGAACAGTATCGGACCATGTCGGCACACGAGCTCATATACGGTCCTGCATGTTCTGCTGGTCTTGGCCCTACGAACCCCACGAGCCCCGCCAGCCCGGCCGCTCCAGCAGGTCTCTCGGGCCAGCATCGCCGTCCTTTGCCACAAACGCCCGATAAAGCGTCCATGCCGACATCCCTCTCACTGCCAGCTCTACACAGCTCGCCCACATCCATGTCTTCGACACCTACGCCTCCTAAGGCGCGCGTCAGATTCGTCGCACCTATACCCCCGCTCATATCGACATCGATGACATCACCACATTCGCCTACCTCCTCATCATCATCGACGCCTCGGCCCCCCACATAGCTGTTTTAAAATCGCTTGTCCAACGCCGCATACATCGTTGAACTGGTGCTGTACTCTGCGCCTGGAATCCCTCGGAACCGTTTGCGCATGTCCCACAACGACCGCTTGCAATCGACAAAGCCTCGATAAGCCTGCTGGCACTCTGCAGGCAGCGTATCGAGGTGCTCCGTCAAGCACTCCTTGCCTGAGTGGCCATGCACTCGCATACAGTCGGAGCGTTTGAGGCATTCCGCCAGCTCTTCTCGCACATGATCACACTACCGTCAAAACATATGAGCATCCCCATTCCACCACATCATCTTTCTCATACGTGGACAGCGCAGCGGCCTTCATTGCCTCAGCTGTCCCCACTTCACCTCCCCCCTTTCCCCCTTCCTTTCAACGTACCACACCACGCATGCTAGTCTTGCCTTCGTCACAGGCCCGCCACAATGCAAAGCTTTCTGTCCGCGCCTGCTTCTAATCCCAAGCAGCTTGGACACGCACGCGTCTGCGTGGATTTGCCTAAACGAGGCGTCGCGCACGTGGCATCGCGTTCACAGGGGGGGTGTCTCCCGATCACGTGCTGTGCGAAAAGGTTCGCAGAACAAGCAAGCAGCCTATTCAGTTGTGCACACCTACACTTGTCGAAAACGGCTGCCGGCCTCCCACATCTTTGGTTAGCCATCGCGCTGTAAAGCCTCGCGCGCTCAGTCAGTGTGTACAGAACCTTTTGAACGTGCCGATTCCCTGTGAATATCCAACCAGGGCATGTCCGCGGCGGGGACAGATGCGACAGGCACGTTGCCGTCCATCGTGCCGCCTACGTGTATTGTGACAGACAACGCGCCCGAAGACACGTACGCTTTGGCCGGTCAAGGCGAGTATCCACAGACAGAAGAGCAAAGACTTGAAACGCGCAATGTCGAAGAATACCTGCGCCGCATGTCACAGAGGGAAAGGCTCAACCGACGCTCCCGCCTAGATGCACAAAATGCCAACGCCTCAACCTCCAATGGAAGCTCGTCGCTCATGCGGCGACTCAGCTCCTCTATTGCCCGTGTCCCATCCCTGCGCAGTGCTCGTCATACCCATCAACCCGGCGCCAAGGCCGGTGCGTACGAGATGACACAGTCCAACTACGGCCAATCGCCCCGCCGCGATACGCCTCATATGCCGCAGGGCTACGGTCCCATCACAGACGAGTCGGAAGAGTCCCAGTTCATGTCAGTCAACATACCCGATGCAACTGAAAGTCGACAGGAACTGAACGATCACACACCCCTGCATACGGATCCATACGCGTCCACAGGCGACGTATCGGCCATATCCATGGAGGATTTGGGCGAGTCACAGCGGCCCTTTGAGTCCGACACCCCTACGAGCCCCCCGGATCCATACCAGTATGCGCCTGGCACAGAGACCGCCCTTGCTCGTCTTCGATCCCAAAATTTCCCCTCTGTCACTGTGGGCAAAGCGTCGAATCGACAAATGCAGCGCCAGGCCTCCATGTCGCGGCAAACATCTTCTTCTGTCGCGCGACATCACACGAGATCACCCATTGAGTCGATCCCCGAGGGCGATATTGACGTCACCATGGTCCCCTCTCAGATGTCTGGCATGCACCCAACAAAAGACGATCCTTTCCAGACTCCTCCATATTCTGGTTCTCTGTCGCGCTCATCATGTACTGACTTGCGTGAATTACCATTACAATCCCAGACCTATCCCTCGGCGGCATTAATGACTACTCATTCTTTTCGCAATGAGGACACCAATGCCATTGACAGGTGGTACTGGTCTGACCTTTTACTGGGCTGTGGACTATGCAAGACGACAAATGACGAAGACGAACAAGCAGCACGTACAAATCCCATGGAGTAATCAATTGGTCTATGAACGTACATAATAGATAGTTACCAACAGACAAGTGTTGACGTCAGTGGTACATGTGAAATGGGACCATGGATGCTCGTGCGTATGATGATCGTTTGTATGTATATATTGCAGAAGTTCGTATAGTTTCTGAACACCGAAAAAAAACTTCGCTTGCTTTCTCCCTCGCTCTCTCTCTCTCTCTTTCTTTCATGCACCCGCTCGTCCCAGACAAGCGGGCACTTTGTCCTCTCACATGCAAGATCAACGCATAGGCTGTTCAAACATCCGCTTCAATTCAGCCTCCCATGCTCGCTGTGCTTGGTCATTATCAGACTCGTCAGAATCCGATGGCATAGAGGAAGGAGGCGAAACCGGCTCCGTCGCTGACGGCGTCAATGGCATATTCAGTATCGCGCGGGCAATCTGACTCAGCCCCTTTTCACGCTCCACAATCGTAGGGGCAAGCAGTGCGTTGATGAATGGCCATACATGCACACCTGAGCCGCCCTTCTCAACATAGCTGTCAACACGCGGAAGCCGACGTGTCCAAGCGGCGATATCTTCTGCCATGATTTCATTCGCTCCCCATAAGACAAACAATCCACACCGCAGCGAAATTTGCTGCCATTGACCCATAGTTGGCGACACGGCCATGTGAGAGATTGCGTGATTGGTGCTTGTTGTGTCATACAGCTGATGGGCATCAGACACAGGATCATTCCGCGCGTCTACTGCATTGACAGCGCGAGTGCCAAGTATCGGTGGCTGTGCAAGCCATGTGCGGATCCACGCTGCCATGAAACTAGGCGAACGCGACAGCCGCTGCAAACATTTGCTACCTGGGCCAGCCACGCGCCTTGGACGCGGTAGGATCCGGGTGTACATCTGGGCAAATTGTGTGAGGCATGCAGGCGACAAAATATCAAGCACAGACGTCGACTTCATCGTCTGCGTACACGAAGGCCGCAGGTCCACCCATGGACTTATGAGTACAGCTCTCGCCGGTAGTGGCAATGCTGACCAATTCCGACCGCCAACTCGCGACATGCCCTGACCATCGAGGCATAGCAACATGCTCATTACAAGGTTCCCGCCAGCGCTATCGCCGGCCAAGACAATGTGGGATGATGGAATGCGCTCGTGCTCAATCAGATGCGCATAGCACCGCAGCGCCTCGATAAGCGGGGATGGAAAGCGAGTATTCGGCACAAGACCATACTCGAGCGCAACACATTGCACAGTGGCTTGTTTGTTAAAAGTCGCAGTGTGCGACATGATCCGTAAAAGCGGTTCTGCATAAAGCGCAACGGAGCCAAGTGCAAAGCCACCACCATGTACAAATAGTACAACAATCCGCTCACGCATCGGTGTAGGTGGTGGTGATCGACTATCCCCATGGATCCAATAAGCCTGAAAGCCTTGACTCTTGACATCGCCATACGCACGAATCATTCGGGAGGCCGCACTGCCTGTGCGCCAGCGTAAGAAAGGTGCAATTGTCTCTTGCGACAAAAGCACACGCGAAGGAATGTAGGGAGCAGTGTGCATGACCATGCGCATGACAGATAGCATATACGCTTGAAACACACTCACCCCATACTCTCGCACGCGTAGACGCATGTCTGATGCTAGTGATGTTATATGATACATAACCACAAAGTAGAACAAATCCAGAAGCTCAGCAAGAGTACATGACTTGAACATGTTGCAAGCCAAAGACCACACAATCACAACAATGTCCGAGAAGTAGAAGCCGCCCAATAGAGGTAATTTCACCCGCATAGACGTTGACGACCCATTATTCGTCCGTACAATCAGTGACGTGTCTAAACGAAGACCACTAGAAGTCCGGTGATGCCGCCCTCTTTGGCTGCGTGAAAGCAAAGGTGTCGAAGCCGATGGAGACTCCTGTGAGTTCCCATCGTTCAGGATGTCCTGTGAGTCTTTTGCGCCCTTGCAGCTCTCAAGACCCCGTGAGCTGGAAGCACCCACGGTGCCCCGTGAGTGTCGCATTCCGTGGCTCATTGTATCGCGAGCTACGCGGCAGTAGCAGCAGATACCTCCAGGGTGTACTCGAAAGGAAAGTACGCGAAGAAGCAGCTCACACTATCCACGGCGTTAGAAAATCAAGAACGTTGCAGCGAACGTGTCCAAAAATTTCAAGAGGAAGGGCCTTCTCACGCAGAAAGATATGATTTGGTCCAATCCGATATCGCACCAGATATGCAGATAATTTTTGCCCAAAACGACCTGACTAAAAATACATGTCTCCATCCCCTCGACTAGATAGGGCATGCGTGTTGAGGCTTAACAACGCTATGAATGTATAGTACGAGAGAAAACCAAGCGTCAAAAAGAAAACAAAGAGAACGAACGCATTACTAAACAAGTGGTGTCACATGGCAATTCCAGAGAGTGTGAGTATGTAGCATGATTGCAGAAAGAAAGACATTACCAATCGCTGCTGACACGAACCGTGCAGAACCATAGCCTACCAGGTGCTTTTTTACGTTAGCTTGGTTTGTGAGAAACGTCGGAAGCAGCATATGGTTGCTCTTTTATCCACGGCTCAGTTGACGAGGCCGCTTGTGCAGCGGGTCGTGCAGGTGGCTCCCAAGCTTGTACGTCGCGTCGGAAAGCCCAGGCCTTGATCATCATCACGCAGAACGTCCAGCAAAAGACTAAGGCTACAATAGAAATGGCAAGGTTCAGCATGGCCATGGCATCCGCATAGTCAGAGCGCATCGCTGCGAATGACACCTCTTCATTCGAGAGCATAAACAACAGCCCACCACAACATAGTGCGAAGGAGGCTACCGCCTCTGTCGGTGGGCGACTCGGTAGCGTGCTAGTCGGTGGACGAATCCACAAGAAAAAGTAAGTGAGCCAGCGCAAGACTGCAAAGGCAGCAAGCATTTCGCCCCATAAAATGTGGACTTGGACTTCATACAGGTAGTCCTGATGATGCGCAGCCATTGCCACACCCGTGACGCCAATGACAAGCGATGGGAATGGGTTGAAGCTCTGGCTGTAGGATGGTGGCTGTGCCTGCGCAAGGGTCTCGTCTTCATTAGCACGCCCAGGTGTGGCGGCCGGGTGCCGACGAACAACAGCGTAGCCCAGCATGTTCCGGACCGACTTGGACTCGAGCGCCATGCCGACCAGACCAATGAACCAGAACATGACGGCAATTGAGATGTGCTGGATCTGCTTCACAGTGTATGGATCGCCTGGACGCGCTCCCAGTCGCTCAAGCCATGTGTTCGAGATGCCGTAAAGGAAAATCACAAGACTCTCGACAAACTCAGCTGATGGCATGTTCCGACGCCAGAACGACGCTCGACTGTGCATCGAATTCTCTGGCGTAGGCCGCTTATTCCATGCCCATCCATAGTCGCCAAATGCGCCCAGGTAGCGGGCGAACGTGAGTATTCCATACCAGAAGAATATTGCACCCTTGATGCCGTGCGCAAGACACACATTCTTGTAGCCGCGGCGGCACGAGCCCGTGTAGATCGCTATCGAAACATAAACAATGGTCGACGCCAGGGGCACAAGACCACGCGACACGGTGGTGTATGCGACTTGAAGAGTAAAATGCACACGAGGGTGGCGCATGACAAAGCGTTCCCAGGGCCGGTGCATCGGCATCGGCACGTACAGACCAGAGTCAACAGACGCGGGTGAATCGAGCAAAGGCGCGTCCGGCTCACGCTCCTGGTCAAACATGACAAACGACTCTCCACGGTCCATCGCATGAACAGCTGGCGAGTCTGGCACTTGCTCCATGAGCGTGGCGTCTGTGCTCGCCGTCGAGTGGGACAGATTGGACCGATAACCCTCGTCTCGCTCGTGCAGCCCAGGAGACGGACCTTGTGTAAGCATGCGCATAATGTGGTGTAGATCATTCCACGAGCGAAGACGCCCACGGAAAAGGGGCACAAGCAGGAGAAGCAGTTTTGCAGCCGTGACCCCGAAGCACGCGAGCGAAAGGGCATAAAAGCTCAAAACGAGATTGGGCAATACACTGGGTGGGTACAGCTCCGGCGTGAGCGCAAAGTACAAGCGGCCAAAGAATAGCGACAGGGTCAAGACGACGAGGAAAAGCAGAGAGAATAGCGGAACGAGCGTCGACCGTGCTGCTTGAAGGCACAGCAAAACCGGCAAAAGAATAAAGCAAGCCATGATGAAAAGCACGGAAGAGAACACAAGAAGCCCTGTGTGTCGTGCAGGCTCCTGCTTGCCTTCGTTTGTGCGCCACTTGATGTCCTCCCGGAGAGAATCCCATGACACAGGATAGTCAATATCGCCCAGTGTGCGCCAGTAGCCCCCCGAGGCACCGACGACTGATCGGTTGGGCCATGTTGCCTGGATTTGCATCGCATCATCGCTTACGAAGCGTCGCAGCTCCGACAAACGACCAAGACCGCTGCCAAAGTCCCATTCAATATAACTCAGTGGCACAGCTCCCTTTCGAAGGTACAAACGAGTCTCGTTAAGTGTAATCATAACTTCGTCCGTGCCATGTGCGTGAGCATGTACGTTCGACAAGTTGAGTAAAGGGCTCGGACGAAGTGCCCATCCGGCCTTGTCCGCGCCTATGGGTATATCCAACTCATCCGACACAATGCAGTCTTGCATGTCTGCATTCGCCTTTTTGTCAGCAGCTGTAGGTACCGTGCAAAAGGTTGGCCATTGTTCTGGCGTCAGTGAATCGTAGGAAAACTCCGAGGAGTGATCGTGTGCACCATGTTTCTCATGCGCTACGTGCATTGCATCCATCAACGGAGCATCCGCAGCTACAGTCGTTCCAGCCTTAAGGCTTAGCGACATGTGGATATCTGGCCCATTCGAGACGGAAGCAGTTGCCATGGCTGATGAGCTTTGCATGTTCGAATACGCGCGTGTTACAGCAGTGGGAGCAGCCAACGCAATGCCACTGGTAATATTTCCGCTACTTGGCGACAACGATTGGAAGGATGCGCCCAATGGTGGTGGTCGTGAGGAGGAGGTGGTTGTGGTCGTTGTTGCCACCGCGGCCTCAGCATGTCCACCATGACGCGCCTGGACAGATGTGGGCGCTGCAGACGCACCGGCAATAGCAACGCACATTAGAGCCACGGCCAGATACAAAATGCTTGTTGTAGAGCATGTATGCGCGGGGCGAATGCCGCTGTGAGGCGTGCTTCGCATGGCCGAACGTCTGCAGTGGCGAAGGATGATATGGACGATGGGAGATACGAGGGCAGAAAGTGATGAATGTGTATTTTGGAAAATGCCAATAAACCCTCCAGAACACGCCGACCCCTTTTTTTGGGAATCAGGTGGCGGCAATACGCTAGGATTTGAAAGCAAATGGAAAATCAAGACCTTTGCCCACGAGCTTGATTCGGAGGGTTCAGTGTGGACTACGTGAATACAGAACCTGCATTGGGATCATACCATCGATGCAATCTAAATCGATACATATGATTGGCTCGGGAGTTGACGCGCCTGATAAAAGCGCGTGGCCACCCGATCCACATTTTAATTTCAAAAAGTCCGATTTTTATGACGCTCGACGACGATAAGAGTGTGGCCATGCTGCATATCGCTCGAATGGCCACCATTTCTCGACGTGGCTGACCATCGCAGTACGCCTATGATAATAACATCAGTAAGCTATCCAAGCAATCCAGGCACACTTAACGGGACAAAGATAATCATCGGCATTTGGTTAGAGCAAGCTACATGGGTCTGGAACAAGTAGTCCGTGCAATCGAGCTCCTGTATTTGTAGTAAATGAACTACAATTGATGTCGACGTAGCAGATTGCCATTATCGAGTTTACGAGAGCAACGAGGGCGTAGCCGTTGGCACCTGCGCCGAGTTGCAGCCGCAGCGGAAAGCCGCCGAGGAACTGCCAATGATCATTTCACTTGGGAGAGCCAGCATCGCATCGCTCCATAGCGGCGACGTATCATCCTCAAACTGCGAGCGACGGAAGAGGTCAGCAAGCGGATCAGAGCCGTCGCGGGGTGCAGCAAGCAGGTCCTGCACAGAACGGAGACCCAACTGGTCCCACACCTGCTGCAGAGCCTGCACGAGCTGACGCACGTGATGCGATGTGTGCTGAGGCGTCGGAGTGATACGCAAGCGCTCAAGACCCGTGGCGACCGTGGGATAGTTAATAGGCTGTACATAGCAGCCGTGCTGGTTCAGCAGAAGGTCTGATGCTTGCTTAGCCTTTTCGGCTGAGCCAACGAGCACAGGCACAATGTGCGATGGGTTGCTTTGCAAGGGAATGCCTGCATCTAGTAAAGCATTCTTCAGCTCGCGAGTGCGAATTTGCTGCAACTGCCGAGTGTGGTTCGACTCCATCAGCACCTCGACAGCCGTCGCGGCACCGACGAGCACAGACGGAGGCAGTGTCGTGCTAAAGATAAACTGCGGTGCATAAGAACGAATCAGGTCCACCATGCGATGGGAGCCAGCAATATAGCCACCCACATTGCCATACGCCTTGCCCAAGGTGCCAGTGATGATGTCAATGTTGTCCATGACGGTACCACGAAGCCGACCTGGCGGCATCGTGGCATTCAGCATCCAGTCCAAGTGCTCAGCAACACCTGCGCCATGTGGACCATACATGCCGACAGCATGCACTTCATCCAAAAACGTTATCGCACCATACTTCTTCGCAAGGGCAATAGTCTCTTCGATTGGGCCGACCGTGCCACACATGCTGTACACGGATTCAAAAGCAATGATTTTTGGCGTCGACACCGGCAAGCTCTTCAGCTTCGCTTCAAGGTCGGCCATGTCGTTGTGCTTGTAAATCATTTTCCTCGCACCACTGTGTTTGATGCCTTGGATCATCGACGCATGGTTACTTGCGTCGCTCAGAATCACACAGTCAGGCAACTTTGAGCCTAGGACCGTGAGTGTCGCATCGTTCGCGGCGTAACACGAGCCAAATACGAGCGCGGCATCCTTGCGGTGCAGACGAGCCAATACCTCCTCAGCTCGTTCCACATGCATGTTGTGGCCCGCAATGTTGCGTGTTCCCCCTGCGCCGGCACCATACTTGCTTAGGGTCTCGGCCATTGCAGCAAGGACGCGCGGGTGTCGAGACATGTTTTGGTAATCGTTAGAACACCACACAGTGATTTCGTGTGCTTCGCTCTCCGTCAGATGTCCCATCGGCGCCTTTTGCGCGAGTCGATTCACATTGTTGAAGTATCGATACGTGTTTCCATCGTGCTTCTGCTTCAACTCCTCGTAGTAGAAGCGTTCGAAATCGAAGCCTGGCCCCTTCGACGGTGCTGGCTCAGGCAGCGGTCCCATGCCCGAGCCTGGCGTGCGTTTCTGCACGGGCGCCGACGAATACTTGGTGTGAGCGACGTGCGATGGGGCATTCATTGCGTTCATCGGGGCTATCGATGCCTTGGCCATGCTGCTTTGTGTAGCATACGTGCGCTTCTGCGACACAGGGCAGACGCCACCGGTGCGCTCCAAGAGCGGCTTGGGCAGAGAATGTGGTGCCATCTTTTCAGAGCCCGAAGCACCACCTACTTTCACGTCAGACGGCGCTGCCATGTCTGATCGATCTGACTCGGCGATGCACTGGCTCATGTACGGGCACTGCTTAGCGCGGGAGAGCAGAGCACCACCGCCACCGCCGTTCTGGCTCATAACCGAAAACGAACGCATGAAGCCGCTTAGTTTCGCAGACGACATGCCCCGCAAGTGAGGGCAGATGGCCCGAAGTTGAGTCGTTGATAGACACCTCACGTCCATGTCGTCGATTGGTCTGGAAGAAAACGTGAGGTAACAAGTAACTGTGTGGCAGAAGTAGACGGCTCAGCAACACGCCGCCAAACGGCTCTGCCCACTTTGGCCTGCAAGGAATAGATAAGCCGTGCTATAAAATAGACAGGGCGAATCACAATTGACCAATTTGCTTTGAGGAGCCGTTTGGTCTGACTAAGCGCACCGGCCGAGCGATGTTCTCGTCAGTGTCACAGCGCACTTGCACAGTAGCTCGGCTCACGGCGATCAATCAATCTTGCATTGGGAGTCGAGTAGGGCACCAAGTCTGTCTAGCTGCCTGCTTGCCTACTGGCTTACTTGACTGTCTTTCGTCGCCAAAATGAGCATGAGACCAAATGCGCGTGTGCTGTATGTACGGGTGATGTACTTTTGTTAGAGAATATACTGACATGGACCTCTTTTTTCTTTTGACTGCTTCTTGCAATCAAGTCGCGATATTGCCGCACGTCACACAGTCCATTCGAATGAACTTCTGCGTCGAGCTTATAAGTACATCGCTAGGAATACTACCCTTCCTTCGCGTGTGAGGCACATGGCCCAGCTGGAGCTGAACTCGTTTCCGGCTAAGTCGCGCCCTGCCTTTGTGAAGGACCGGTGCGTTGACACGGGGCGCGGTCGCGGTGTCTTTACTGAGTTTGGCCTATGTCGATATCAATTTCGTCGTAGAGCCGTGCATGGCGAAGTCCCGGGTGTGGAAAAGGCATCCTGGTGATGTCTAGCCCATGCTGTGTGAAATCGCTCAGCGTAGCCTACTGGTCCATGTGTACGAGTGCCCTTTAGAGATGCATTTCCTTGCCTTTTTCGGTCATCACGGGGTAGATACCTCTCGAGAACTGTGTTTTCTCCCGTCCACCTTGTCTCTTGTAAAGCATACGTGTCTCGCCACAGTCCGGCACGGATACCCCAGCATAGTCACGATGAATATCGGTTGCTGCTGTGCATATAAGCTTTTGTGACTTGAGAAGATAGACTGGATGTAAAGATTGCCGGGAGCACATCGCTTTCATGGGTGCGAAGTATACATGTCCTGCGTGGTGAAGGTAAAGAGAGTCCAGATCTGCCACGAGCCAAACCGTCTGGCAAAATTTGGCCCATATTTTTTGTATTTGCCGTCAAACCGTGGCAAGACTGACGGAGTAAGAGTTACGATAGTGACATAAGAGGCTGGTCATAGGGCTTCGCTGGGTATGAAACTAGATCGCCGAGATGCGAACTATGTACGGAAAACAAAGGTCGGCCTATTTCCGTGCCTTTTTGGATGAGGACGATTTCTTGGCAGGCGTGTCTGTTGTAGCCGCCGTGCTACTGCTGCCTTTCTGCTGCAAAGCAGCTGCCCGGTACTGTTTCACCACGTTTGCAACAGATGCAACACGACGGTCATCTTTGCGTCGCATATAGTAGAGCTTCGCACGACGCGTGCGTGTCAGTCCTGGCTGCCGCTTCTTCGCATCTGCCCGCTGGAGCACCTTGATATCCTTGATCATGGGACTGTATGCATGAAAACGCATCTCAACACCCAATTTATGAGCAACAGCACGCAAAACAAACGTTGTTGCAATGCCAGATCGGCGCACAGCAATAAGCACACCCGAGAATGTCGTGCTGGACGTCTTAGCATTGTTCAGATACGACTCGACCATGACAATGGAGCCAGGCGGAATGCAGTCTGGGGATTGCCGTGAAAAGAGTCGAGCGATCCGCTCATCGGGGTCCATCTCGGTCGTCAGCTGTGAATCGACACGCGGCATAACGCCGCGCGAAAGGTGCTTCACATCAGGTGGCGGTGCCCGCACCGAGTTGGAACGCGGAACAACATGCGAGCGCGCCACCACATGCGTAGCAAATGGGTATGCAGAGCCTGTGGGTGTACTAGGCGCTTGCTCAGCACGGCATGGTGTCGATGTCAATGCGCGTGTGTGCCAGTTCCCGGACGCACGCGTACGCGCAAGACGAGGAACGGCTCTTCCAGGAATACAAAAAAGCATACGGATGGAAGGAACAAGCAGGATTTTCACCCCTGGGCTTGGACTCTCGTGGTGGGGATTGCCGCCGTTGCTGCCGTCTTTTGACAGATCGAACGGTGTGAGAGGGAAGAAAATCACACGTAACACGAGACGCCGGCAGACGAGCGAAACGGGATATTTTTGCAATTATGCCACACACCCCACCAAATGGGGAAGCGCGACGTAATCCACCAACGACAGGCAAGCGAAAGTCGTGCGAGATAAGTTGAACCAATTCGTCGAAACGGCAGGCACGACGACGAGAAGCAACAATGGCGGCACGCAAGCTGCAAAGTACGTTGTTTGGAAAGGCATGCGCAGGCTAATGTGATGTAGCCGAGATAGATCGGACGTTTAAGAAGGTGTCCGAGGGTGTCGAATTGTTCGAGGGGTTGTATGACAAACTTCAGACATCATCGAATCAGGGGCAGAAAGAAAAGCTCGAGTCTGATCTCAAGACGCAAATCAAAAAGCTTCAGCGGCACCGCGATCAAATTAAGACATGGCTTCAGAGCAATGAAATCAAAGACAAGAAAGCTCTACTAGACAATCGGCGGCTCATTGAAACGGTACGTGCAACAATGGCATTACTACTATATCACGGTGGGCCGTTCTTTTTTGGATATAGACTGACCACAAATTCAGCAAATGGAGCGGTTCAAAGCAGCAGAGAAAGAAATGAAGACAAAAGCATTTTCGAAAGAAGGCCTCATTGCAGCAGCGAGGCTAGGGCCTGAAGAGAAGGCCAAAGTCGAAGTGTCGCAATGGCTAACGTCTATGGTGGATGAGCTATCCCGACAAATTGAGGCAGCGGAAGCCGAGATTGAGCAGTCATTAGCGACGACAAAGAAGAGCAAAAAAGCGCCCGCGAAAGACGAGCATGTCAGCTCGATGGAACACCGGAATGAGCGGCGCAACTGGCATATTTCCCGGCTAGAGATCCTGCTTCGTATGCTGGAAAACAGCACACTTGAAGTTGATCAAATTAACAGCATCAAGGAAGATATCCAGTACTTCGTCGAGTGTAATAACGAATACGACTTTGAGGAGGACGAGGGGATTTACGATGAGTTTAATCTCGACGACGAGGAGGAAGCGTACGGGCTTAAGGATGCAGACGATACAACAGCTGACATATCGGTTTCCCCGCCACTTTCTTCTACAGCAGCTGCACCTGAGCCTTTGGTCGCAAGTCCCACATCTGGGTCAGCCGCTACGCCAACTGTGTCGTCATCACAACCCCCTGAGGAGTCTTCGTCAAAGTCAATGTCTGCGGCCAAAGAAAGCAAAAGAGAAGAAAGTATTCCCGCACCCAAGTTTAAAGAAGATAAGAAAGTTGTGTCCGCGTCGAAAAAGACAAGCGTATCCACGGCCGCTAGCGCCGCTGCATCATCCACAAGCACAACTATGTCGTCGTCGAATGATGGCTTTGCAAGGGAACGAAGCTCAATATCTACAAGCGTGTCTGAACCAAGCCATGGCTCAGCATCCCCTGTGCCACCGGCAGGGTCAGCCTCTCCGGCTACTGTCGCTACGCCCACGCCGAAAGTCGTAACTCCAGCAGCTGCACTTCCTCCTGTTCGTTACGCGACAGCAGCGGCAGCAGCAGTATCAACACCGTCAACAACAGCGTCCTCTATGCCAGCAGCTGCTTCTGGCTCCGGCACCGAGGGCGACATGAGTAGTACGACGAGCATCGATGGTAAAGAAACCGTGACTGGCACCGTAGGTAGCGTGCACGACGGGGCACGTCCAACGGAGGGCTCAAGACCAAGAGCACCAGGAACAACAGCCTTTGGTACTGCTGCCGGTGTTGGTGGTAGCGGACATGGAGGGACAGGCGATGTACGCTTACCTGACACACTGTCAGATCTTGTGACGTCGTTTGAATGGGCAAAGCAGAAGTCGATGTTGCGGGAGTCGAATTTAGCACACGCTCAACACACACTTGATACGAGCTTTACGGGCGGTGTGCCGGAGCCGATGGATTCCGAGCGACCGAAATATTATACGCCTAAGGATCCGTATCCGACGCCACATTATTACCCACAGGCACCAGCAGCCATCTTTGATAACCCTGCGCTGTATGGCAAGTTTGATGTCGATACTTTATTTTACATTTTCTACTACCAGCAGGGGACATACCATCAATATCTGGCAGCACGCGAGCTCAAAAAGCAATCGTGGCGGTTCCATAAACAATATCTGACGTGGTTCCAACGGCATTCAGAGCCACAGGCCATAACGGATGAATATGAACAAGGGGCCTATGTGTACTTTGATTGGGAAGGCTCGTGGTGTCAGCGGCGGAAGAATGACTTTCGCTTTGAGTATCGATGGCTTGAGGACAACTAGGCACTGAGGCTGATACCCCTCCTCCTCTCTGCCTCTTGTCCTTCCTTCCATGTTCTTATTTTTTTCCCCTCAGCATCCAAGATGTCCCTTACTATTCCACAGCTGCTGTATCTTTAGATGTCCAGTGAGCCGAATCGAATTTCGTTCCAGAGTCGTAGCATGCGTAGGATCGCGGCAAAGAGGCCAGTGCTCGCTTCGAGCAGCTCATTGTCGTTGGTTGGTGCCCAGGCCTCCGTGAGTGTGAATGCCATGTCACCATACAAGCACCATTGCTCAATGCTGAGCCACCGTAAGCGACGGCGCTCGGCTAATAGTGTGTTATATGTTTGCTCGATTCTGAGCCGCGCGCGTGGCACGAGTTCCCGTGCTGCATCGCGATCTTCATCCATGCGCTTAATTTCCTGCCGCATCGCTTTCACGCTGTGCATCATTTCCCGCATGATGCCCTTGCGTCGGCGATGTGCCACATATATCTGTATTACCAAGGCAGCCAAGGACACGAATACACCCACACGTTCCAGTCCACGTCGGCGACGCTGAAGCCACGGCGGCAGTTCCGCGATATTCTTCATGCCAAAAGCATTCCAGAAAAGACCTGAGCCATGCAAAAATGCAGCGACGTCGAAGGACTCGCCTACATGTGCAACAAAATCGCCAATGGAGGCGACGAAATCCGTTATACACAATGGCTCACGTCCCGCTGGCTTCTCAACACACTCGGTATTTTCGTTATCCTCCAGGATACTGCATTCAACCGTGGGATTCGTATGTTTTTCTACTGTGGTCATTTCCGCTCGTTTCTCTTTTCTCTGCTTAAAACCAGCAGCATGTGTTCGGGCCTTGTTCTTGTGCCACTGTAGTGAAAGTTCCTTGATAAATGTATAGATCCATAAACCTAGAAGCGCAAAACGGCGAGCATTTGCAACGCCTTCTGTCGATAAAAGAAGCCCACGACGTAACGACTTTCGTTGTTGCTCGGTGAGCAAACGCATGACAACGTAGCCAGTGGGATTGATCATCGCATTCCAAGAAGACCTGGGCGATGGCAGTCGCGAATGCAGGTGCAAAAGAAGTAATGAGAATCGCAATGCTTGAAGTCCGTTATCAGCTGCATCCCAACAAAGAAGGTTTTCCCAATTGAACTTTCGTCTTGATGGCACTCCAGCAGCTACACTGTTGGTACCCTGATACGTGCTTCGTGCTCCTGTGATCGCAGACATGTGTCTGGTTGGGACGCGTGTCTTGAATGCTCCAACTGACTACAAGCCAAAACGGTTTCTCCCTTTTATTGCGTGCGTAATAAGATTTGTACTTCTCGGCACAAACGTGGGATGTATGAACGTGAAACCTGGCGTACTTCGTTAAGAGAGTTGATAATCGTCGCAAAAACAACTCTCCATGACTATCAACCATTCACAGACTCTAATTCAAAAAAATCTGCCCGCACCCAGATTTGAACTAGGGACCCTCTCATCAACTCGCCGAGGCGCAGTACGAGTGAGAAATAATAACCGCTATACTATACGGGCTAGCACGGCTGATGTTCAACTTGGTATAACTGTAATTAACGACAAACCAATTGCATGAAATTGATAAAAAGTTCTGCCCGCACCCAGATTTGAACTAGGGACCCTCTCATCAACTCGCCAAGGCGCAGTACGAGTGAGAAATAATAACCACTATACTATACGGGCGAACCGTATAGTTATCAAGTGACAAATAGCCATCAAAAGTAAGAATATGCCAATAGATCATTTTCTCGACTCTTACTGATCTGCCAAGGCGTGTCCTTGTTGTAGACTCTTCCATCACTTGTATGCGGACATGGTATTCATGTTGAATCATTCGATAGCCCTGCTACGAATTGTTT